>Ga0116122_1001342_pt1 | contig 12488 bp, 13 predicted proteins | sample June2015DPH_13_5_FD_89726 | JGI IMG/M metagenome (GOLD analysis project Ga0116122, IMG submission 89726) | Peatland microbial communities from SPRUCE experiment site at the Marcell Experimental Forest, Minnesota, USA - June2015DPH_13_40 | ecosystem: Environmental > Terrestrial > Soil > Wetlands...
GATTCGTCGGAAGACGGAGAAGAGACCATGCCGCATGAGTGGGAGGATCACGATGATGAATTGGCGGCAGGGTCGAGTTGTCCCATGCCCGCTTGCGGTACGTTGGCGGTTGCCTACGGGTCGGGGGACGACGTTGGAGGCGAGGCTTTTCTCTTGATCGAGGTCGCGATCCAAAACAACAGACTGGTCATGCGAGAGGGCGCACATGCCCCGATATTATGACCCAGTTCGAACGGCAGTAGCTCTGTCGTGAAGTTCTGCCCAATAAGCGCGGCAAGAATCAGCTAAGCCAACCCGTTCAGGACATCCGCCAATTCTCCGGGACGCGAGACGTGAGGGCAGTGTCCGCCCGCAAGGTCAATCGGATCAATCCCCAATTGCTTCCGCACTTGCTCGCGCCAGAAGTCTGGGCGGAGTGTTCGGTCTTCCCGGCACAAGATGTAGGAGGCTGCCGCATCCGGCCAGCTTCGTAACAGACAAGTTTCGGTCAAAACACGGCGGGAATGCATCAGACTCCGCGTTGTCAGTGCCCATGCCGTTGTTTCGGGAGCGCAGTCGTGGAAGAGATAACGCACCGCAACGGTGTCATCCTTTGTAGGGTCTTTGCCGATCCAATCCGGCCAGAACATTTCAGGATTTGCTTGTAGCTGCTCCATCGGGCTCTTGTCGATTTGTGGAACGAACACACCTGAAACAATGTGACAACAATTCCTAACGAGGTGAACTCAGCGAGAGCCAAGCGTCTTCCACTTTCTGTGAGCAAGATCAATTGGTTTGGCCAGGACGGGCCGAGGCGGCGGTCCTAGTTTATATACGAAAATTAGCTCTAGAAAAAGTGCTTGGCAAGTTGAAGCGCTCCTTTTTTCCACGGCACGCGATGTGAGATTCCGGTCTTCCCCCGATATTCATCACGGTGGGCTATATACCAATCGTAGTTGCGAATCAGTGCATCTCGATTCGAGTACCGCGGCGCGAAGCTGAGTTTGGCTTCAATCCGTTCAATAGAGACAAAGCTTTTCTGCGCCGCGGTGTCGTAGATCCATTTGTAGATCGGAGAAAGGTGTAGTTGCTCGAGAAGTTTCAACGTCCAAATGGCCGGCCGTGCTGGCAAACTAACAACGTGCTTTCCGTGACCGGCGCGATCAAGCACTGCCTGGAAATTCTCACGCATGGTTCCGAACTTGTTAGCCGCCACGTTGAAGGTATCGTTCGCGCGGGCAGGATCGAGGGTCGCACAGAGGTGGATTGCTTCGCACAAGTCTTCAACATCCAGCAACTGATAGAGATTGTCTCCCGATCCAAGGATAGGGAAATTCCGGCCCTCATAAGCCCAGTCGTAAAGCAGTTCGAACACACCCAATCTCTCGGGTCCGACGAAACTCTTTGGCCGTAGCACAGGAACGCAGTGTCCCGCAAGGCGGAAAGTAAGGCAGTGCCTCTCGGCCGCAATTTTCGCTTCGCCATAGGGCCCCACGCCTTGCAGTGGGTCCTCTTCAAGTAGTGGATGGTGTTTCGGAATCCCGTAAACTGAAGTGGATGACGTGAAGATTACGCGCGACACTCCTTGGCTGAATGCTGCCTTTAGAACGATGCGCGTGCCCTCTGCATCGGTTGAAAAGATGTCCTCCGGTCGGCTTAAGGGAAGAGCTGCCGCGGCGTGAACGACGACCTCCACGCCAGCCATGGCGCGCTTCATCGTGTCGCGATGGCGAACGTCTCCAGCAATAATCTCCAGAGCACTGCGTTCCGGGTAGTCAAACGGCGCAATATCCAGCGATCGCACCTTATGCCCACGCGCCAGAAGGTAACGACACAGATTAATGCCGAGAAAACCCGAGCCACCGGTAATCAGAAAGAGAGAGTTCGCCACGGCTTCTCCTCTCCGATGGAACTCAAAAGCTGGATCCAAGGGTTACCACATTGTTGGGTAGTGGGGTCATAGCGCTAAAGCACCACTACTCATTGTTGCTGGGTGCGTTCGGCCATAGTAGAATTCTGAATCTTACGGTTTCAATTCTACTCACCACCATCCTGTTTTGAAATTCAACACCGCGAGACGCCTACATGCAACGTAACCTTATCGGGGTTTTTATTTCTCTGGTCGTTTTTTCGCATATTGCAAATTCGGGTGACCGCACTAGCACGACTGTTTGGGCGGAAGAATTAACCCGTAACATTCCAGCGAGGATCGGCCAGAAGCTTACCGGGTCCCAGTTCGTGGAGTACGTCTCAAAGATGAACCCACGAGAACGGGAACAGGCAATACGAGACGAGATTCTAAACGGCAATTTCCCCGAGTTTCTCAGGAAGCTAGTCCCTGTTGAACTCCATTGCAAATTGCAGAGTGGCAAGAGCCTTACTGCAACTATCTTTGTCGCGCCTGACTATCTTGCCATCGGTTCAGATGCTGATTTCCTGCGAATTCCTATGAATCTCCCTACGGCCGCAGCAATCGCAGACCGTTTCGGATTTATCTTGCCGACCAAGAAAATGGTTGACGCCATATATGTTCAATCTCGCTATCATCTCGTCCCGCAGCCTCTGCCAGCGGGCCCTCAGATGAGATCCACGGCGTACTATTGGACCCATAATCAGATGATTGAAGATCAGGCTCGCGCCCTCGGCCTGCGGCTAGGAGAACTGGTCTCGGGGGACAAGAAGGACGTCGTGATGACGAACCGGTTGGCCGCTCATGTTGGACGCATTGCAATTTACGGCTGGCATCGTGGGCCTAGGCAACCGATTCAACCGTTGAGCACAGTTCATGGCGCTAACTACGCAGACTACAGCCACGGAATTCGCCTGGTTAGTGAAATGGCCTTGATCGAGGGTAAGCTTCGATCGGTCTACGACATTTTGCGTGATCCATCGACAGCCACAGTTCTCAGCGACGAAGGTCCTATTCCCCGCAATTGGGAATTCCTCTCACCCCTCCAAGACTCGCCAACAATCGCGATGGCCTCGAGCAACTGAGGAACGCGGACGAGACCATACATAGGGAGACCGCAATTCTCAAGCCGTAGAATCAGTTTCCCCGTTTCCTGGATTTCTGAGTTGTCTTCAGTTCAGGGTTTTGCAACAGCGAAAACCCAGATGATAGTTGGCATGACTGCGTTCATCCATCACGCGGGTTCCATGCCAAAACGGAGCACGCCAGCGACACCAGTCCTCATGAGCTCTAATGGTATCGAAAATGAACCAGCTGCCTTTCATCTCGGTATAGCCTAGCTCGTTGCTGCCGAGGCTCGACATTTGACTTTCATTGAGCGGTAGATTCATGTGTTCCGCCGCATTGCCGTTGAGATCGTAGACGTCGAGCGAACTGCGGCACCCGGGAAAATCTCCCGTCGGATATGTGTTGGAGCCGCATCCTGTCCAGCTTCCTCCGTTGCAACCCGGAGTCTTTTTGCTTCCCGTAGCACAGATACCCTTTTGATAGGTCGGGCCGTAGCTCCAGGATTTCGTTGCGCTGTACGCTTGGTTGTGGGCAAAACGCATGCGACGAATCGCCTCTTCCGGGCTCACTCCCTTGGCAAGATCGAAGCGGTAATCCGGGCGTTCGAGATCCCCCGCGCACGCGCCTTCCCATTCATGGGCATCGCATAAGCGCTTACCCATGGCCCAACAAATCTCCGCAGCCTCGCGGGCTCGTACCCAAACCACCGGATAAGTACACGGGATGTCGGGGAATTCAAATTGATCGATGCAGACCTTGGCGTCTTCCGCTTTTTGCTTCGAAGGGTGATAGAGGGGAGCCATATACTTGGCCTTGCAGGTTTTCTCAAATTTCGGATTCTCGTATCGCACTCCCATGCTGCTCAGTTTTGCATGACACGCCCCGGGCGTTACCGGGTGCTGAGTTATCGCCGGATTTCCTTGCCCAATGTAGCCCGACTTGGCAAATATCTTCCGAATGGCATCGATCTGGTCGTTCGATAGGCCATGGACGTCTTGCAATTGCCTGAACAGAATTTCATTTTGCTGCTGTAGAGCTTGCGGGGAAGCAAAGTCGAAACCGACGAGACACAGGATCCCGAGGATGCCCAGCAATCCCGAAGCCAATGCATGTCTCATTTGCATCTTGCGACCTCCCTATCACGGATTGCGTCGCGTTAGATAAAAGAAATCCCTATTATCCGGATAGCCAAGAAAACGCGGAACAGGTGTGCCCGAATCGGACTTTTCCACTTGACTCATTCCACTTATAAGATGGTCAACGAACAGTTGCGACCCGACCCGCCGATAAACCGCGAGATATGTGTGCTCCAAAGCATTCATGTCCAACAGCATTCCGTAGCGGCATTGGTAAGCTTGGAATACGCGAGCCATGGCGGAAGGCGTTGCATCAGAGAACACGGCGTAAAGCAGGAAGCGCTTTCTGCCATTCCACTGCAGAGCGACGCCAGAACGAATCGTGCGTAGTTTCATATCCTCGGAACCGGACCAGTTCCCGGGTCCCCAACTGTTCACCAATCGACCAGGAACTGTTGACTGAGACTGTTCATCGAACTCAACCACAGGTACCCCATTTTGCCGCGCATACTTGATCTTGGCTAAGATCTGATCATCCTGCCCCGCCCACGTTTTCATTTGTACCGAACCGTCATCGAGTACAAAGATCGTTGCCAGACCCGGCTGAAGCTTGCTGAACACCACGCCATTTTCCATGAACCCGTAGTGGCTACCGTAATTCTTCGAAGCGAGATCTCCATACTTGAAGGCCCCGTGGATGCGCTTAAACCCACCTGTAAAGGTGGCCACGGTTCTCCGGGCATATTCAGGATTGATCAGGCCGGTTGAGACGAGCGGGGAAATGGTTCCGATGCCATCCGGACCGGGAAGTTTCGGATCCTTGATTCCAGGTTGAATGTGCTCGGACCAATCCACAGCGGGATGCTCCGTACCGAGTGCGTAGGCCAGATCGAAGCGATCGAGGTCGAAAGCGACGAGATAGCAAAGCGCCGAGCCCTCGACAGTGTCGAGGCTGCTGACCGTTGCTTTATGGCTTTCCAGGATCGCTTCGTCGATTAACTCCGGCTCGATAAGACTGACGTAGATGCCAGGATTCCCGCTTGCTGAGTACCATGCGCCGGGGCGCATGCCGCCATTTTCCGAGGTTTCCAAAGCGAGTCCGAGGTCGCTGGGCGTCAAAAGCCGGTCAACGTATTTCGGATCGGTGACGGCGGGAAGAGGAAGATCGCCTTGCATTTCTCGATTTAGAGCGGCTGAGCCTTCGTGTTCTGCCGTACGCATCTCCGCGGTTTCGCGGTGGCTATCTTCCAAGAGGTGATGAAAAACTGTGATGATCGTCTCGCCGCCCCATACCTGCTTGCGCAAAAATTCGGCCCCGGCCTCCAAACTTGTGCGATGCCCCTTGACCGGGTTTCTCAGGAATAAGCGGGTGTCACACAGCGGGGCGTAGATCAGTTGCGAGTTCTTCGCCTGGTTCAGGGTGCTCGTTGCTCCACCTTCGAAGAGATTGCAGGGATATCGCGCCTTCCCCTCCAATATCTCGATTCCAGCCGGATATTTCGAGTCCAGACTGAGCGTTCGAGAACGCGGTTCGGGATTTTCTAAGTGATAGGAGGATTCAGAACCGTCCTGCCAGGCGACCTTAAGCAGATACCACACGTTGATTGTCGGATTCAGGTTGATCAGCGTTGCCATTCCCTCGGCACCCGCGCCCGATCTGATAGGACTCGAAGTGGTCTGTCGAAACTGCTGCAGCTCCAAGATCGTCTTCGGCACTGCATCTGCATATTCCGCCGCTTGGTTTCTGGGGGGGATGACTTCCTGGCTAACAACGTCCTGCCCTCGCGCTGATAGCAGCATGCAGAGGCTGGCAGCGGATAGGGCAAGCAAAGGCAGCCAGACGTTCCAACCGAGTCGTGCGGAAACCTTAGTTCCTGAAAAGAGGAAGACAACTCGTCGCATCAGACAAACACACCAAACGTTACCGAGGCGGTGCGGATATCGGCAATGCCGCCTTTCCCCTCCACCGCATATCCCATTGGCTCGCATATTAGATAGCCAGCAAAGCCGTGCAGGACATCAGTAAAATCAGAATTCGACTTGTCCGGTCGCGCAGCGCGAATACCAGGGGATCGTCAATCATTTCCCCGCGATGTGCCACCAGCCACATATGGCCGACCCAATAGAGCAGCAACGGACAGAGAAACCACATTAATTCCGGTCTCCTATAGAGAGTCTTGGCTGTACTGCTTGAGATGTAAAGCGCGAGCACTAAAACCGCCATATACCCACTGGCTGTACCCTTGGAGGCCAGCAACTCTGCATCACTGATTTCATAGCTTCGTGCTCGGGCGTGATCTCCTTCGACGCTGCGCATGACTACGAGTTCGTCATAACGCTTCACCAATGCTAGGCTGAGAAAAAAGAACATGGAAAATGCCAACAACCACGCCGATGGCCAGATCGCTACTGCTATTGACCCTGCCATAATCCGCAGCGTGTAGAGACCAGCTAGGACAATGACGTCCAGGAGGGCTACCCTTTTTATGTAGAGGGAATAAGTAAGGCTAAGTACGAAATAAAGTAGCAAAACTTCGAGTAAGGATCGCGAAACCACAGCGGACAGGAGGCAGCCAAGAATGAACAGGACAGGGACCATAACGAAAGCGTAAGAAACCGGTAACCTTCCTGACGCAAACGGCCGTTGCGACTTCCTTGGATGGCGGCGGTCATCCGACAAATCCAGCAGATCGTTGACGAGATAACCACTTGATGCACAACAACAGAAGGCCGCGAAAGCAAGAAGTGACCTTTTCAAAAGCGCTGGTTCATAGAAACGGTGGGCCGCAAAGACCGGCACAAACACAAGAAGGTTCTTGAGCCATTGCTGAGGCCGCAGAGCGTTCAAATATTCAGCGACGTTGGCGCCACGATCTTCGAATACGCTCTGAACCTCTGCCACTCTTGCAACGTGTCGCAATAACCGCGGCTTGGGATTGACCACGATCGCTTTCCTCGCCGAAGACCACACTGCAACGTCACTGCTTCCATTGCCGGCATAGTCGAAACCCCTCTCGCCAAATTCACTTGCAAGACGCTCTCGTTTGTGTGCTCCGGAGAGATTGGTGCTCCCATCACTGGCCAGCACTGAATCGAAAAGCTTCAGATAGTCCGCCACCTGTTGGGCGAGTCGTTGATCGCTGGCCGTTGCGAGAATGATGGAGCGTCCCTTTTCATGCTCCACGCGGAGGTACTCGAGAAGACCTACACGATACGGCAGCAATGCGACATCGAGCGGGGCGCGGCGGGCAATTTCGCACTTTAGATGTGCTCGCCCCTCGAGCAGCCAGAAAGGAAGAGCAAATAATGAGAGCGGCGCTTGCCGCAACAAGCTAAAGAGAGACTCGAGCAAAAGATCCGTCTTTAGGAGCGTACCGTCGAGATCTACGACGAGCGGCGGCAACAGACTGGATGGCACGAGGAGTTTCGTGCTCTGTTGTTCGGAGGCGGGTGCTGCAGTGTCGGGCCTCATGACTTTGCCTCACGTCGTCGTATCCCACAAAGTTATCGTAGCTCTCACCAAAGTGAGCCGCTGTGAGCTGTATCACGAAGGGCAAGGACGATACCCGAGGAAATCGGCACCGTTGTGCGTCAAGTCACAATGAGTGTGCCACGTACGTCACAGACCCCTGTGCGATCGGGGAGTAGACTACAAATAGTCCTATTGGCGCGGATGGGGTGCTGTCATGGTCGCCAACTGTAGCAATCCCTCGTGTTCCGCCTCGTTTCGGCATCTCAAAGAGGGCAGGCTCTTTCGCCTTGAAAACGACCCTGCGCTCCGCTCGAAATCCAACCGGCTGGAGTACTTCTGGCTTTGCCATCGCTGCTCGTCTGCAATGACCCTGCATCTGAGAGAAGACGGAACAGTGGTAACGGTTCTGCTCCCAGAGGCGATTCGTGGTGTCCCCGATGGTGTCGCTCTCACCTCGGCAGATCGAAAGAAAGGGTTATTGCTCCGTACGGTTAGCTCTACTTTGCCAGAGCACCTCGGAGGTCGTGCAAGAACACGGTTGAAAGAGGCACACCATGCCAGATGACTGGGACGAGCGCGATGATGTAGTTGCGGCAGCGTCGATTTGCCCGATGCCCGACTGCGGTGCGTTGGCGTTTGCCTACAGGTCAACGAACGGCGTGGGACGTGACCATTCCGAGCCCTGGGAGTTCACCTGCCCGCGCTGCGGGATCGATTTTACCGTCCCGGAAGATGAACTAATGTTTCAGTCGGTGCCCAAGGAATGGCTATTAGCGAGGGTTCAAGCCGCATAGCCCAGTGGCAAGAATGGGCCAAAAGAGGCCGTCAACCATTACCTACAAAGGAGTGACACTACAATGAAACCTACGCACACAATGCCGACTCCGCTAAAGACAATCACCCAAACAACCGAATCTACCAGTGAGCTTCAAGAGCAAATTCGTCGTCGTGCCTACGAACTTTACGAGCAACGCGGGAGAGACGATGGACACGAACTGGACGATTGGCTGCAAGCAGAGTCGGAGCTGACTCAACAGAAGGCAAAGACAGTCGCGGCATAGAACCAGCATTCGCGCAGGGCTCACTTCAGGCTGAAATAGACGACGCAAAGCGGTGTTGGATTTTGTCTCAGCCGCGCTCTTCACATCCCGAGGCTCCCCAACATGACGCGACGCGGGCATCATAACGGTCCCCCGTTCGATTGCGAGTATTGTCTTAGCAGGGACCTTTCAGAGTTCGGAGCTTACACGTTCAGGGTTAGGACAAATGAAGAGCTTGCTTATCTCGGTTAACTACGAAGTGGGCGTCGAGATGCCGCTGCCCCTGGGGCTGGCGTGCGTCGCCGCTGCGACTGAGAAAGCTGGCCACGAGGTGCTCTTACTGGCTGCCACGTCCACCACCGACTGGGAATCGGCCATCCGGGAGAGGATTGGAGAATTCCGTCCCGACGTTATCGGTATTTCGGTCAGGAATATCGATGATCAGAACATGCAGGCACCGCACTTCCTTCTTGAACTACTGCGGAAGGTCGTGTCCGTGTGTCACAGCGCTTCGCGGGCTGCCGTTGTGCTCGGCGGCGCAGGCTACAGCATTTTCCCCGAGAGCGCCCTGAAGTACCTGGGGGCTGATATGGGGATTCAAGGCGAAGGCGAGGTGGCGTTCCCTGCGCTCCTATCGTGGGTGGAGCATGGTGCTCAAGAAGGCGCACCTCCTTCGTTTCATCTGCCGGGAAGGTCACCGACGGCAAGGGGCTTTGCTGAGAACCTCGATGTGCTCCCCATGCCTGAGCCCCGCCTTTGGCTGCATTCCGACGACAACCCCAGCACACGGATTCCGGTCCAGAGCAGACGAGGATGTCCCCTGGACTGTATTTACTGCTCGACCAGTGCGATTGAAGGGAGACCAGTCCGCCAACGCTCTGCGGAATTGGTCGTAAGGTGGGTGGCAGAGCTGCGCGAATGCGGATTCCGCAATTTTCATTTCGTGGATAACACCTTCAATCTGCCGCTTTCGTATGCAAAAGAGCTTTGCAGAAAGATGATCCAGGCGGACCTTGGGATCGATTGGTGGTCCATTGTTTATCCGAAATGGGTGGACATCGAATTGGTCGAGCTGATGGCCAAGGCGGGGTGCACTCAGGTAAGCCTCGGTTTCGAAAGCGGGTCAGAACCGATGTTGAGGCAGTTAAAGAAGGAGTTCAACACCGTCGAGGTAAGAGTAATTTCTGAATTATTCGCTGACGTGGGCATAAAGCGGCAGGGATTTCTCTTGCTAGGAGGGCCCGCAGAAACAAAGGAGACCGTCGAGGAGAGCCTGAAGTTTGCCGAGTGTTTGCACCTTGACGGGCTGAAGGTCACGGTGGGGCTCCGAATCTACCCGCGCACGGCACTCGCAGCAATCGCAGTAGCGGAAGGGCTGCTTAGACCGGATGACGATCTCCTTTTACCGCGATTCTATTTGACGCCTGCGCTGCGGGATTGGCTCCCAGAACGCATTGCCGAATACACTGCTCTTTAATCGGTTGCCCGCTAGCTTCGAAGAGGAGACATCCAGTCTCGCTCGGACCGCAATCGCTTGGCTAAGACAGGGGGAGGGCTAGATTAGAGCGAGACTGCACTCTTTCGATACTTCCTGCCTGCGCCCCTGAAAAACGCCAGTGCACGATCAACACACATGCGCGCGATCCCGATGATCGCAGCCCCGATAATAACCAGGACTACACAGCCTATTGGATCAATCATGCTTAGCATTGCTCAGGACCGCCACTGTCGCTGGTTGCCTTCCATTGTTCTGGTGCGTTCTCGCGCATAAAGGAGCGCTGAGTCGATGGAGCTGAGATGCCTCCTCGACATATATTGCGCCCGTTGTGTCGGAGCCCAAAGCTAGATGTCGAATCACAATTTCCACAGACTCACCGGATCACATTGGGGTAAAGCTTGGCTGTTACGAGAACCAAACCCACCAACACCAGCACCAGTATGCAGAAATCGAAACTCAAACCGAACATGGTCTGACCACCTTGAACCATCAGCGCTCGAAGGGCGTCGACCTGATAGCTGAGCGGGTTCAGTTTGGCAAAAGTCCGTAACCAGCCGGGCATGATGGCTAGCGGATAAATGGCGTTGCTGGCAAAAAAAAGTGGCATGGTGAGGACCTGTCCAATACCCATGAACCTTTCCCGGGTTTTCACCAGGCAGGCCACGGCCAGGGAAAAGGTGGAGAAAATTGCGGAGCCGAGAACAACAAACGCCAAAACTCCCAAGATCTCTATTCCAAATCGCAACCGAACCCTCAGGAGACTGGCCAATAAGTAGATAACAATAGCTTGAGATAGGCCTCGAACACCTGCTGAGAGAGCCTTGCCCAGTACCAAGGCTGTGCGTGGGGCCGGGCTCACCAGAAGTTTCTGCAGGATGCCCAGGTCGCGCTCCCAGATCACACTGATGCCGTAGAAGATGGCAATGAAAAGAACGCTTTGGGCGAGGATTCCCGGTACCATAAACGTCACGTAGTTCATCTCTCCAGTGGGAATGGCCTTCAACCTCCCAAACACCTGGCCGAACACCAGGAGCCATAATGCGGGCTGAACTGCTCGCGTCAGCAACTCCAACGGGTCGCGACGCAGCTTGCGTAGCTCGATGTCGGCGAGAGCGAACGTGTCACGTAGAAACTCCGTGAGGAATCCTGCCTTAGCGAAGCCGTTTAATGGTGCGACGGATCCGGGCACTGTCGACATAACCCCCTCCTTCATCGACCGCACCGCCCGCATAATGGATAAATACGTCGTCCAAGTCCGCGTCGGCGCCCACCTGCATTTTGAGCGAGCTTGGTGATCCTACGGCCACGGCACGGCCTCGGTGCATGATTGCGATAACCTCACACAATTCATCTGCTTCCTCCATGTCGTGAGTGGTCATTAAGATGGTGGTACCGAACTGAGTTCGCAGTTCATGCAGGTGCTGCCAGACCGCATGTCGAGCCACGGGGTCGAGACCTACGGTTGGTTCATCGAGAAACAAGACGGACGGACGATGCAGCATCGACTGCGCAATCTCCAGGCGCCTGATCATGCCGCCGGAGTAATTGCGCACCAGTGTCCGCTCAGCCTCGCCAAGGCCCATGAACTGAAGAGCGTTGATGATCCGATCTCGGCGTTTGGCGCGCGCGATGCCGTAGAGCCTTGCAAAGAGCAGCAGGTTTTCATAGCCGGTGAGGCCGCCGTCAGCCGAGAGCATCTGCGAGACGTAGCCAATTCTCCGGCGCACTTCGACTGCTTGGCGGACGATATCTAAGCCAGCTACCTTCGCGCTGCCGGCAGTTGGCGCGAGCATGGTGGTGAGCATCTTGATGGTTGTGGTCTTTCCCGCACCATTTGGGCCCAACAAACCGAAGATGGAGCCCGTCGTCACAGCGATGTTCAATGTGTCTACAGCGGTAAGCGGACCAAAGCAGCGCGTCAGCCCGAGTGTTTCGACGGCTATAGCTGGCGCCTGATTCTCCAAGCTACTCTCGCCTGGGACACGCTCGGAGGTATCGGTCGGTCGGGTCAGGTCGCTTGGGTCCGCTGTCATCACTGGTGTCGCAAGTCGCGCGGGATAGTTATTAATTGCTTTCTTCAAAACATAGTCGATGAAGCTTTGCGTGGCATTGCTACGGGATGTCCACTCGCTAGGTGAAACCCTCGCCATGTTCTAGTTTGGGCACGCGAGGCGGGCAACCCGTTACGTGAGCGCCTTCTTCAGAAACTTGAGCGTTCGCTCCCACGCTGTCTTAGCGCATGCTGGGTCGTACACCTCGGGGCGGGCTTCGTTCATGAACGCGTGGTGCGCGTCGTAGCGATAGAGCTCGAACTCTGATTTCGAATGCTTCAGCGCGGACTCGAGGTCATTCACCTTGGCGGGCGTACACCAGTCGTCCTGGTTCGCGAAGTGGCAAATCAGGGGAATTTTGATTTTCTTCAAATCGGCGGCATCGAGGGGCGGAA
>Ga0116122_1001389_pt1 | contig 12241 bp, 11 predicted proteins | sample June2015DPH_13_5_FD_89726 | JGI IMG/M metagenome (GOLD analysis project Ga0116122, IMG submission 89726) | Peatland microbial communities from SPRUCE experiment site at the Marcell Experimental Forest, Minnesota, USA - June2015DPH_13_40 | ecosystem: Environmental > Terrestrial > Soil > Wetlands...
AGTGGGCGGCAGCGAATTCGCCATCATGGCCGGTCCGTGTTCGGTGGAAAGCGAAAAGCAGATCATGGAAACAGCCGAGGCCGTGGCGGCTACCGGGGCCAAGATTCTCCGGGGCGGCGCCTTCAAGCCCCGAACCTCTCCTTACGACTTCCAGGGCCTGGAGCTCGAGGGATTGAAACTCCTGGCCAAGGCGCGGCAGGCTACCGGCTTGGCCATCGTCACCGAGGTGATGAGCGAGCAGGACGTGGAGGTGGTTGCCGAGCATGCGAACATCATGCAGGTCGGCGCCCGCAACATGCAGAATTTCATGTTGCTCAAAGCGCTGGGTGAATGTCCCCGGCCGGTTCTCCTGAAGCGCGGCATGAGCTCGACCATCATGGAACTCCTCATGTCCGCCGAGTACATTACCGCCCACGGGAACCCCAACATCATGCTCTGCGAGCGCGGCATCCGGACCTTCGAGACCGCCACGCGCAATACCATGGATATCGCCGCCGTGCCACTGCTCAACGAGCTAACCCATTTGCCCGTCATCGTCGATCCCAGCCACGCCACCGGCAAGCGCAGCTTGGTGCCGGCGCTGGCGCGCGCGGCCGTGGCCGTGGGCGCGGACGGCCTGCTCATCGAAGTGCATCCTTTTCCCGAAAAAGCCTTCAGCGACGGCGCGCAATCTCTTACCCTCGACCAGTTCCGGGCCTTGACCAACGACCTCAGGCCTTATCTGGAGTTGTGGAAGGCATCGCGCGCCTGCGCCGCCGCTGCGGTGTGAAGCATGAATTGAAATCACATCTTTGTCGCGGTACCATCTACAGTTGAATGGCAAGGTCGCACTGGCACATCGGCGACGCTCCCTTCGCTCCGCAACGAAATGCCTCTGCAAACAACATCCAATGGGTGGCAAAGTGGTGGGCAGAGTTTTCCCGTTTAGGTCCGAAACAACACCTGAGGCGCGAAGTGGTAAAGGTGAATGGGCTTGGCGCCACTCCTATTTCGTCAGGGGTACCGCAGCGAGATTTTGAAGGCGGCAACCGGTCGCTCCTGGCCGGGGGAACAATTCGGCAAATCTTCTTGCAAAGAACGTGGTGTTCGGAATACCGTGGGGCCTGACCTGGTCGAGCCGGCCGAGGTTAGGGAATATCCGATGCCCGAAAGGGGGATGGAAATGAGTGCGCAACAGACCACGAAGAAAGACGATTCGATCGTAATCGGCGGAGCGGGCGGCTTTATCGGCGGCTCGCTCACCCGATACTTCCACGACCGCGGTTTCACCAGGATCCGCGCCATTGACAAGAAACCTTTGCCGGACTGGTACCAGAGAGTGCCGCGTGTTGAAAGCCTCTGCATGGACTTGAGTGAGAGGGAGAATTGTGTAAAGGCGTGCGAGGACGCCGTCGAGGTTTACAATATGGCTGCTGACATGGGGGGCATGGGCTTCATCGAGAAGTTCAGGATCGAATGCCTGCGCAGCATCCTGATCAACACCAACCTGATCGAAGCGGCCTATCAGGCGGGCGTGCAAAGGTATTTCTTCTCCTCCTCCGCCTGCGCCTACAACACCGAGCTACAGAAAGATCCGCACTGCCGGGCACTGAAAGAGTCGGACGCCTACCCCGCCATGGCGGAGAGGGGCTACGGCTGGGAAAAACTCATCTCCGAGATGTTCTGCCAGGAATACTGGGCGGAGCGCGGCTTGAAGACCTTCATCGCCCGCTTCCACAACGTCTACGGTCCCAACGGCACTTGGGACGGCGGGCGAGAAAAGGCTCCTGCGGCCATTTGCCGGAAGGTCATCGAAGCCAAGGATACCGGCAAGAACGAAATCGTAGTCTGGGGTGATGGCACGCGGACCCGCAGCTTCATGTACATCGATGACTGCACCAAGGGCATTCACATGATCACACACTGCGAGGATCTGATCGCAACACCCATCAACCTCGGTTCCAATGAGCTCATTTCGGTCAACGACCTGGTCAGCATCGCGGAAGAAATTGGCGGGATAAAGCTCCAGCGCAAATACGACCTTGCTGCGCCCAAGGGAGTCACCGGCCGAAACAGTGACAACACCATGATTAAGAACATCCTGAACTGGGAGCCCAGGACCCCATTTCGTGAGGGACTGGCGAAGACCTACGCCTGGATCGAACAGCAGTATCAGGACCGAAAGGCCGGCAAAGTCACGGTGCGAGAAAACTATCAAGCGGCGTAAGTCCATGCGCACACAACAGGTGATTGAAATCACTTCGATCATCAGCGAAATTCCCTACCGAATGGCATTTGCCGGCGGTTGGATCGATCAACCCTTCGTTTCGAAACTGAACCCCACTCCACCGGGTTCCATGGTGGTGGTCGGTTTGGAGCCCACTTTCCGGTACATGGATCGCTGCGGAATGGCAACCAGTACGCGCGAGGTTGCGCGCAAGCTGTGGAACGGCAAACTGCCGAATGGAGATCCCAGGGAGCTTACCCGCGAGCTGTATGAGGCAGAAAACAAGGGCAAGCCGGAGCCCTCCGGTTCGCAGGACATGGCGGGCTTGATTTACCCCGGAGTGAACAGGCTGGACTATGACTACAGCTACGAGGGCGGCCACTTCCCCGTGCACGTCGAATCCAACAATGATCCGGACGTCGCCCACTGGTTGGAGGACGTGGTGCACATGGTGCCGGTCGCGCAGCGTCCTGCCGACTACAATCCCCTCGGGAAAAGGAACCTCGACCCGAAGTGGATCCAGAGGCTGGGCGCGACGGGAAAGCAGTGCTTTGATGCCATCGTGACGAAAGACTGCAAGGCGCTGGGCGCCTCCATGAATGAGTGCATGGAGTGCTGGGAGACGATTCTGCCCCACACCGTAAGGCACCCGACCGTCACCGTGGACTTGGCGGGAATCCTGGGTTACTACCAGTCCCGGTATGCCGGAGCCATGTACTCCGGGTGTGGTGGCGGATATCTCTACGTTGTGTCGGACGAGCCGGTGCCTGGGGGAATCCGCGTGAAGGTCAGGTACTCAAAGAAGAATGGCTGACGCGAAGACAGTTGTGGTGACCGGTGGTTTTGACGATTTCAAGTCCCAGCACGTTCGCTTTCTCGAGGAGGCTTCGAAGCTCGGGGGCGTGCGCGTTCTCCTTTGGTCGGACGAGACAGTGCGCGCCCTAGAAGGCCACCCCCCGCAGTTTCCTCAAGAGGAGCGGTTATATCTTCTCCAGGCTAACAGGTATGTCAAAGATGTAAGGCTGGTGACGGGGCAGGTGGACCAAGACTCCATACCACAGGTCGGCGGAATCAATCCTGAAATCTGGGTTGTGGAGGAGGCGAGCGACAATCCTCGGAAGCGGGCCTACGGCGAGTCACACGGTGTTGAATATCGTGTTTTCAAGAAGACAGACCTGGGAGGCTTCCCGGCGTTGCCGTTCGATCCTAAGGGTGAGCGGTCGTCAACAAAGCGCGTGGTTGTGACCGGTTGCTACGATTGGTTTCACTCGGGCCACGTAAAGTTTTTCGAGGAGGTCTCCGGGTTGGGCGACCTCTACGTCGTGGTGGGGCATGACGCCAACATCAAGCTGCTGAAGGGCGAAGGTCACCCGATGTTTCCACAGGACGAGCGGCGCTATATGATTCAGTCCGTGCGTTTCGTCAAGGTTGCCCTGGTATCTTCAGGACGTGGCTGGATGGATGCCGAACCGGAGGTCGCCCTCATCAAGCCGGACATATACGCGGTGAACGAAGATGGTGATGTGCCGGAAAAGCGCGCCTTTTGCAAAGAGCACGGCATTGAATACGTCGTTTTGAAACGGACCCCCAAAGAAGGCCTGCCCAAACGGCAGAGCACCAACCTGCGGGGATTCTGAAGGTCCGTGTGAGTGAGCGGAAGGCGCCCCACCGGAGCGCGGGCAGCAGCCCTGGAGGAGGAACTCGATGCGAAGCAAGGTTCTTATCGGTGCGTGTTTTGTTGCCACAGCAGCGAGCGTGATTCTAGCTCTGATGAGTATGAGCGGATGTTCTCGCCAGGCTTCCCCTGGCGTGGTTCAACAGTGGGTGCAACATAATCGAAACGCGCCACAACCCCCCGTTATCACCCCTGGAGTGGAAAGTACACAAGAGCAACCGGGAAAGCCTCCGTCAGACGCCGTTATTCTTTTCAACGGCAAAGATCTGGCCGGCTGGGAATCGGTCAAAGGCGGGCCTGCCCTATGGAAAGTTGAGAAGGGTTATTTCGAGGTAGCTCCGCACACGGGAGACATCAAAACCAAGCAGGTCTTTGGCGACTGCCAACTGCACGTGGAATGGGCAGCGCCTAACCCGCCTCACGGCCAAGATCAGGATCGCGGAAATAGTGGGGTCTACCTGATGAGCCTTTATGAAGTCCAGGTCCTTGATTCCTATGAAAGCAAAACCTACCCGGACGGACAGGCAGCGGCAATCTACGGCCAGTATGCGCCCTTGGTCAATGCGTGCCGGCCTCCCGGCCAGTGGCAGAGCTACGACATTATTTTCCATGGTCCGCGGTTTGACACGGCAGGGAAAATCGTCCGGCCCGCGACTTTCACGGTGCTGCATAACGGCGTGCTGGTCCAGGACCACGTCACCGTCCTCGGTCTGACAGATGGTGAGCATGAGCCCTACAGGCAAACCCCAACCAAATTGCCTGTGAAACTGCAAGACCACAACCACCCGGTCCGCTTCCGAAATATCTGGATTCGGGAGCTTGTTGAGGCCCAAAAATAAGCGCGCGCCGGCTGACCAAAGAGGGAAGGGGCCAATACCGACGCCGGCTGGCGCAGAGCGAAGCTCTGCGACTGGAGTCCAGAAGGAACTCAAATCAGCTTATCCATGCTCAAGAGGGATGAATCATTAAGTTAGTAGAACCTGAAGCTCGACCAGGGCCATTCCTCCGGCGAATGCACCAAGCCCCTCTTCACCGGATTGTTGTGCATATAGCTCAGCTTTTCCAGGCGTTTCTTCTCGCTATAAACACCATAGGGATAGAAACGGCGCTGCCAGACACGATAGCGCGAGTCGCTGTGAACGGTGGGCGGCAGCCGCACGCCGGTCAACATCTTGCGGCACCAGGAAAGCGTTTGATTCTCAGTCAAGACCGAGACAATCCCTTGCGCGGTTCGTTTCTTCAGCTCTTGCATGAGGCGGCTGGTGCTCTCAGCCGGTTCGGGCTTGATCAGTAGGTGAAAGTGCTCTGGCATCAGAACCCAGCCGACGAGTAGAAAGCCCGCCTCCCGCCGAAATTGCCGCAGAACCTCAACGAAGTCGCAGCGGAAGCGGTGACTATCAAAGAGCTTCGTGCGACGATAGGTGCTAGAAGTGATAAACTGCAACTGGCCGGGTGCGAAATGGCGTCTGGAGACAGGCATAGCAAGGGCAGTATACCGTATTGGAAGCTGAAACGCCCCGATCTATCGGGGCGCCAGCCGGCGGTCCCTCCATTTCGGGACCCGGGGTCGCCCTCAGCCGCAGCCGGGGAGCATGTGGTCCGGCCCCGTGGTAAGACAGCGCGCAGGAACTGCAAATCGACCCGGGCTGTGGTGGAAGAGGGAGGTCAAACTGTAAATGAGCACTTGGCTTGCGGTTGCCGGAATGTTCGTTTTAGGCGCGTTGGCTGCGGTATATGGAATGTTGATGTTGATCTCACCGACCAAGTGGCAGAACCTAACGGACCGCGCTAGCTTGGCAGGCACGTGGTCGTCCCCGCGGCGTTCGCTGAAACGCGGGGAAAGCATCGAAATTCGGGTGGCCGGCCTGCTCATGGGAGCGGTCGGAGTCTTTTTTGTTGTAACAGTCTTGCACGGGCTGCTAACCCCTAACGCTCGGCGACACAAGGCGGCAACACCTCTGCCCAACAATGAGGCGGCTGCGCAATCCCACTCCTGGTTTGGGTTGACCGTGCCCGCCGTTGTAACTTTGCTGGGCCTCTATCTGCTCTTACTCCCCGAGTCATTTCTACGGTGGTCGGCCGGAAGAATGTACCCTCCGCGTGAGATTAAGGCCTCGGCATTGCCGTTGTTGAAACTCTTCATCCGCGCAATGGGCGCGTTTGCCATCCTCGGGGGGGCATCAGGCGTCTACAATTGGCTTCGTGCTGTTTGGTAGCAGCAGCTAGCGCATCTATCTAAGGTTGTCGGCCCCGTCAGGGAGAATTCTCTTCTCGGGCTTGGTTGATGGCTCGCGTCGGTTGGGCGCACCGCGGCCATCGGCCCAATCACGGCTGCCAAGATGTGGAGTGGTAGCCCGCCATTCCCCAGCGGTATCAGTAGGGTACTGAGCGGGTGGTCAGCCAATGGCGGAATCAACACCGCCGGCTGGCGCAGAGCGAAGCTCTGCGACTGGAGTCTCGAAGGAACTCAAGCGAGCTTGTCCATGCTCAAGAGGGATGAATCATTAAGGTAGTAGAACCTGAAGCTCGACCAGGGCCATTCCTCCGGCGAATGCACCAAGCCTCTGAAAGTGCTCTGGCATCAGAACCCAACCGACCAGCAGAAAGCCCGTCTCCCGCCGAAATTGCCGTAGAACCTCAACGAAGTCGCAGCGGAAGCGGTGACTATCAAAGAGCATCGTGCGACGATAGGTGCTAGAGGTGATAAACTGCAACTGGCCGGGGGCGAAATGGCGTCTGGAGACAGGCACAGCAGGGGGACTATGCCGTATTGCAAGCGGAAACACAGAGCTACGCTCTGCGCCAGCCAGCGTTTCCCGGTGTCATTCCGAGCGAAGCGAGGAATCTCGCCCTGGGCCAAGGCGGATCGGGAGCTCGAGCCGGACTAAAGGTTATGCGGAAGAAAGATCAGAGCAAGATTCCTCGCTGCGCTCGGAATGACACCGTCGCGTGAACTTTTTGGAGAGAAGGCAATCGCCCCACAAGAGCACCGGATCACGCAGGCGCGGGACGGAGGTCCGCGCTACCCCAGCAAGCGGGCGACCTCTTTGGCATAGTAGGTCAGGATGATATCCGCGCCGGCCCTTCGGATTGAGGTGAGGGTTTCTATCATCGTGCGTTCGCGGTCGATCCATCCCATCCTGGCCGCGGCCTCGATGAGGGAGAATTCGCCGCTCACCTGGTAGGCGGCGATGGGGACATCGAACTCGCGGCGGGCGAGTGCGATAATATCGAGGTAAGGAAGCGCGGGTTTCACCATGATGATGTCCGCGCCTTCCTCCACATCCAGGGCAATCTCGCGCATGGCTTCGCGTTGGTTGGCGGGATCCATTTGGTAGGCCTTGCGGTCCCCAAACTTCGGCGCCGAGTCTGCGGCCTCACGAAAGGGTCCGTAGAACGCCGAAGCGTATTTGGCTGAATAAGCCAAAATAGGTGTCTGGGTAAAGCCGCGGGCGTCCAACTCCCGGCGAATGCGCCCCACGCGCCCGTCCATCATATCGGAGGGTGCCACGATGTCGGCGCCGGCCTCGACCTGGGTCAAGGCTGTCTTTGCCAGAAGTGGAAGCGTGGAATCGTTGTCAACTTCACCGTTCTTGATCAGGCCGCAGTGACCGTGGCTCGTATATTCGTCCAGGCACACGTCGCATATCACCAGCAAATCCGGCAATTCTCTCTTGATCGCCCGCACGGCCCGTTGCACGATGCCATTGGGGTCGTAGGCGCCTGAGCCCACTTCGTCCTTGCTTTCCGGGATGCCGAACAGGATTACGGCAGGAACGCCCAGGTCATGTGCCGACTTGCATTCGCCCACCAGCCCATCGACCGACCAGCGGTAGTTTCCTGGCATGGACTTGATTTCGTCCTTAACCTTCGATCCGGGACAAACAAAGAGCGGATAGACAAGAGAGCGAGCGTTGAGCTGGTTCTCGCGCACCAGGCTGCGCAGGGTCTCGGTGCGCCGCAACCTGCGGGGTCGATGGATTGGGAAAGACATGGCATGCTCCTTCGTCCGTGGCCTGGAATTCGTTGCCGTGAGTTTTTCACGGAACTTGAAATCCATGTCATCCTGAGCCCCGACTTGTCGGGGCGAAGGACCTCTGCAGTTGCTTTTTGGGGTCAGCAGCCTACGACGAACTGCAGAGATGCTTCTCCCGCAGGGCGGGATCAGCATGACAGCGTGGCGCATTCGCGCCGATCTTCTGACATCGCGGATAGCGGTCTTCGGCTATACGTGCTCCGGGTGACAGGCAGCTCCAACTTCGGAATTCGGGCTAATACAGTCTGTCACGCGGTTTAAAGTCTCCAAACGTCCCGATGTTGGCTAACGAGATTGCCACCCGGAAGACGTTTTCTTTCCTAATGGTTACGGTCGTCGTTCCTAATGAAAACCGCTGATACTCAACATTTATCCCGAAGCATCCAAAATTATAGCTGAGTTGGCCGACTCCGCCAGCCGCAATCTTCTGAACAAGATTGTAGTTCACGCCAAACGCGCCACTCAACCCTTTGCGGTTGAAGTCCCCATAGGTTGCGAGGAGGTTCAAAAGGTGGTAGGAGGAAGTGGAAGTCGTTGTTGTTGAGGGGGAGCTTGTGGACCCGCTCAGAAGGTTAGGATACGAATTCTTATTGATGAAGAAGTCGGTGAAGGCCAGCCCATAAACGCCGCGCCTGACATGAGAGGTAATGCCAGCGTCAAGGATACCTCCACCGTTCGGGCTTAAATCAAGTTTCAGCTCGGTGTCGTAAAACGAGAAGGGAGCGATCTTCAGGTCAGAAACGACCGGCGACAAACGTTTGCCGGGAATGAAGTGAAATCCCGTGAGCGAGAGCGTCGGCTCCCAAACAATGGGGTTGTTTGGTCCCCGGACACCGCCGAACGTGGGGTCAAAATAATACTTCTCCGAGATGCGCCAGGAAACCAACTCCTGAGCCTGCGGCGTATCCGCTGTTCCCGCAGGAACGTCTTTGCGGGCCAGGATAGTGTTGGTCAGCGAATACTCAACTTCATTGGTTTGGGAGAGGATGTCCAGATCATCGTACCGAACAACGTTGGCAAGCTCTTCCGGATCCCTGGCTTTGACCAGACGATAGACTATGTCCGGCTCAATAACATGCTTAAGGCGCCGGCCCCACAAGGACCGTGCGAGGACTTTTTCGAGGGAAGGCGGCCGGAGATCGAGCGCGAAGTCGCCCAGCAGCCTGGTGAGGGGGTCGTGGTTCGGGTCCAGGCTGGTGCCGTACCGGGCCGCATCGACTCCCGCCGAAGGGGTGAGGTGAAAGCCCCAGAATTCCTTGAGGCGGAGTGTGACCTCCGGGTGAAAGTCCAGTCGCTCCGAGAGTGAGGGAAGGTCAAGTCCTGGTTCCGTGCGCCCGAGGGCGCCAGCAGAGGTCCCGAACGAAAAGTAGAAGGGGCTCTCACCCACCTGCTTGTCCGTTCCGTAAAACGAGAATTCGGGCGTTTGCCGGATGACAATGGAGGGTGCCGGCACCAAATGGCACTCGCTTCCTTGGCACTGATACGGCAGTTGTGCGGAGAGAAAGTCCTGATAGCGGGATGCGTAGATGTTGAAGCTGTAAGCGCCGAAATCCTTGGTTGCGAAACCGATTTGGTGGGCTTCGGAATTGACCGCTTCGGTGAAAGTTGGCGAATAAACTTCGCGGAAAGCCAGCGAGGAAACGTAGTCCACGTCCGCGACGCCGCGAAATCCGTCGAAAAAATCCTCAGCGTCCCCGACCGCCTTGAGGCTCTGGCCGGGAGCGCGATTTGCCTTAACCGTGTCCTTGTCATTTACCCCGAAATAGTCCACCCTGAGCTTGGTGCTATCGCTGGGTGTCGCCCGGAACTGTGCCCTTCGGGCAACCCCTCGGAGGCTGTAATCCTCCAGACCCAGCAACAGGTCCATGCTGGGACTGATAGCCCAGAAAAACCCTGCGCCGACGACGGTCCCCTTCTGCGAAGAAGTCCCAACGTGTGGAAGCAAGAAGCCGGTATGGCGAGGCTTGCGGGCGATGGAGGTACCCATGAAGGGGAGGTAGAAAAGAGGGACACCCAGGAAACGGATGACCGAACCACGCGCTATGACCTTGTCGTCCAACTCCACCTTGGCGTCGCTGGCGGAAAAGGACCAACCCTTGGCTTCGCAATCGCAAGTCGTAAACCTGCCATGTTTCACCGTGTACGTATTCTCATCCAGGCGCTCAATTTCCTCACCCTGGATGTAAAAGGGATTCTCCGAATAAAGCACCTTAGACCGGTCAGTCTGGATGTAATAGGGATTCTCCGTGTTAGGCGCCTTAGGCCGGGCGCGCGTGGTGTGGATGTAGCCGCGGCCGTTTGAAAACCATCCCTTCTGTGTTCGGGTATTGTAGTGGACCTCGTCGGCCGCAATATGGCTACGAGGATCGATGAAAAGCACATGCCCCGTGCCCACGACTTCTCCTGACACTCCGTCGTAGGTAACCTCGTCTGCCGTGAGCTTCATGCCACGGTAAGTCACCTCCACATGCCCGCGAAAACGGTCAATATCCTTGTCTTTCTCCTGGGAATCGGCGCGGAGGGTGATGATTTTGTCGGGATTCCCTAATTCCAGCGGCACGGAGGGTTGCTGTTGCGCCGATGAGATCAAGGCCATGCCCAGTGCAACGAACAACCCCAAAGGAACAGGCGCGCTACTTTTCCGGCGGGAGAAGGAAACGTTCACAGAGTTCATGAGCAAGCACAGACGCCTTATTTTACCCGAAGCAGCTTTGCTCGAACGAATCAATTTGCTAAGATGCGTTAGAGAGCGTATAACGCTGCCCGGAGGATTTTAAGCACCCGGTGAAGTGCCCTAAGTGCGGCTTTGTCAGTTACCACGGACTCGCACAATGTAAGAAGTGCGGCGCCAGTTTTGTGCCCGCGCCGCAGCCGCCATCTGTCGCCACTAAAACGACCATCATCGCCCAGGCTGGGCCTGCGCCGCAACTCGAGGAAGAAGCTACAGGTGCGCCGCCCGCCAATATGGACCCAGCTCAGAGCGGAGCCACCAAAGAACCCCCGCAAGACAAGGGACCTCGGACCATGCCAGATAACACCGAACTTGAATTCGTGAGGAATCTTCGCGAACCCTTGGCAGAGAAAGCAACCTCCCCCGTAGCGGAAGAAGCTGCGCCCTGGAGGCAAGAGCTTTCAGAGCGTGTCCAGAGCTTTCGCCAGCGTCGCGCCCGTCTACGAAACGAACCTGGCCGGGAGGAGTCCCTCGACTTTGAATTCGAGCCGAGAGAAGCGAGCCCGCCTCCGGAGCCGGGCGTGGAAGAGATCTTGGAATTCCCGCAGAACGTTCTTGCCGTTGACGCGGAAATTACCCCCCCTGCGGCGCTTGAGGATGACGTGAAACACTCGGACGCGGAAAACCTGGAAAAAGGTGACGAGGGATTGGAGATTCTCGATTCTGCGCTGGCTCAAGCAGACGAATTCGCCATCGAACCGGCATCGCCGGCAGGCAATCGTTTGGAGATCGTTGTCGGGCCGCCGGAAGTTGACGCTCCAGCGGCTGCCTCACAACTAGAACTCCAAGCCCTTCCCGTGGCGCCCCTGGGCCGCAGGTTCCTGGCGGGCTTGGTGGATGGACTGGTTCTCCTGCTTGGGGCGGCACTTTTCGCGCTCATTTTTTGGAGGGCCGGCGGCCATCTGACTCCGGTCCCTCTGAACCTTGCCATCGTCGCGCTTATCGCGGTCATTTTCGTTTGGGCATATTTTGGGTTGTTCACGGCCCTCACCTTCTCTACGCCCGGCCTGATCTGGATGGGTATTGAAGTTCGGAACATGGAAGGTTGGCCACCCGGACCCCGGGAATCCCTCTTGCGCGCTTTTGGTTACTTAGTGTCGATCTCGGCCTTGATGATAGGATTCCTCTGGGCACTAGTAGATGGTGAGGGCCTTACCTGGCATGATTGGATATCTGGGACTTTCTTAACTCCCGTGAATCAGGAGGCGCCGAGCGAAGGTGTGGAATCGAAAGCCTAGCGATTCTGTCGATTCTGCCTTCCCGACTTTCACTCGTCATTCCATGAACAAAGGACGCTTCTTGAACCAGAAACTCGGCAAGCGGGCCAGCCGCAAGATTGCCCTTCTCAAATCAAGCCTTTCGGCTATTCGCCAGCCTCTCCGACCGGAAGCCTCGGCCCCACGCTTCCCCAAAAAGGGAGCCTCCCGCGAAAAAGGGCCTGAATCCGAAGTTAGGTCGTAGATAGTAGGTGCTAGTACTACTACGTTAAGTTAGGGTGGACGGTTTCGTTTGCGAATTACGCTGCCACAATACGCGCACTCTCCGGTCCAGGTAAACAACAGGCGTTGGATCTCACGACGCGTCTGTGGCAGG
>Ga0116122_1001422_pt1 | contig 12103 bp, 13 predicted proteins | sample June2015DPH_13_5_FD_89726 | JGI IMG/M metagenome (GOLD analysis project Ga0116122, IMG submission 89726) | Peatland microbial communities from SPRUCE experiment site at the Marcell Experimental Forest, Minnesota, USA - June2015DPH_13_40 | ecosystem: Environmental > Terrestrial > Soil > Wetlands...
CGGATTCCGGTCTGGGCGTCCTTGTCACCTGATGACCTCGATGCCACCTACCGCCAGCACGCCACCCTCAGTCGATGGCTCACCGATCATGCTCCGATCGACGTCACCGACCAGCTCGCCGCCGCCTACGACCGGACACAACACGCCCAGGCCACCGGACGAGATGCCCACGACGCACTCGAAGGCCTGTCGGTGTTCGCCGCGGCACAGCGTCGTCGCAGCGAATGGATTGCCCGTTATCAGGACGAGATCACCACCTGGTCCCAACTCGATCGTGCAGTACGGCGCAACGAGTACCGCCTCGGTCAGGCCGCCAGCTACAGCCAGCCCGAACACGTCACGGCACTGCTTGGCTCTCTCCCCGAACGCATCACCGAAGTCGAACGGTGGCAGGCAGCGGCCGGAGCTATCGAGGCATACCGGACCCGCTGGAACATCACCGGCACGGCGAGCATCGGTCCCGAGCCGACCGATCCCGAACAACGCTCCCACTGGGACAAGACTGTTGCCACCGTTGGCGCAGCTGGATTCCTCACGTCTGTCGAAGCGTGCGGAGTCGGAACCGAACGGGCGTCGCTGGCGTCGCTGGCGTCGCAGTGGGACCGGGTGGAGGCCCTCGGCCGGCCAGGGGACGACATCGCTCTTGATCTGGTTGCGCCCATCGGGCCACCTCAGCTCGCTTGGGATTACAGCGTCGACTATGACCTTGAGCGTGACGACGGTTTCGGACTCTGAGACAGGGCGAGTCACGGTTCTAAAACGGTGCGGCGACACAGGTTCCCTCGCGATGGTTGAAGCCCTTCGAACGCGCGACAAGCAGTGGGGTTGTGCCCTGGCAATACCCGCCATCGGTGGGCGGTGACGTAGGCAGGGTCTAGGAACGCAGGCCAGAGCACCTCAGTTCCATCTGCTCTACACCGTCTGTCATCGCAACAGTCGAGGGCCGGGCGTTCTCGAACTGGACTCAGGTGTTGAACCAAGTCCCGGGCAGGACATGCTGGATGTGTAGAAGGTTCGCTTAGCCGGTGTCAGGCCGATGCAACCGAAGTACCTTCGTTGACGGGGTCCCGATTCTCAGGGGGACCCTTTCAATTTGCGCTGTCGGACCGAGCCGGTGGCTGGCGGAACGGGTCCTCGCCTGCCAGCTCCCGGTCGTCGCCATTAACAGTTCCGAGACGCTCGTCACCTGCACCGGTCCCCGGCTGCCGAGGGAGGTTGGGCATCTCGCTGTGCAAGGCCGCTCGCTCCTCGGCCCAGTGGGGATCGTCGGTGACCGGCTCGTCGAGCCTGTGGTTGACGGCGGTGCAGCCCGGCCCGGCACTGATCGCCCGGTGAATGCGCTCGCGACACCGGGCTGCAGCTTCGTGCCAGTCGAGCGCTGCCCTCGACCCGATGGTCTTGTCGGACTGATACACGCCGAGCCACGCGCTGTGGAGCGCGGCGAGCTCATCGACGACGAAGCCGTGGCGCCACCAGCAGGGTCGCAGCCAGTCACCGTCGATCGCATACCGTTCCTGCAACCAGTCGACCCAGTCGGCCAACTTCTCGAGCTCTTCTGCTCGGCCCGCAGGTGAGAGGTTCTGCCAGACGACCACCGACGGACCGACATCGTCCTTCGGCTGCTGCGTACCGAAGAGCCCGTCGACCCGGTGCTCGAGCCTGCGCAGAAGAGCTTCGAGGCCGTCAATCCTGTTGGCGAGACGGCCAGGGTCCAGCGAGCTACTCGGGGAAATGTCAGAGTCAGCGCCGACGATCTGGACGGCAAGTTTCGTATCAAGCGGGAGAGGGATCACGGGACCTCCAGGGCTTCTGCCGGGACCATGTGTCCCGGATGCCACCCATCATCCGTTCGAACGTCACCCTGAACGTCACCCTCCCAGCTCAGCCTCGCAATTTCAATATCCGTCTGACGGCCTCCACGTCGAGAGCGGATAGCTCCGAGGACCCCGGACCCTGTTCGGGGTGACGTTCGAGAACCGGGGGTGACGTTCAGGTCGGGCTACGAATTCCTGGGGTGACTGAGGGCGACGCGACGGGGTGACGTTTGGGGTGACGTTCAGGGTGACGTCCGTCCGGACCATGGGAAGGGACCAGGGCGCGTCGTCCTGGTCCCGATCCAGGGAGGTTCGATGCTCAACCAACACCGGGACACCAGACCCAAGCCGTTCCTCAGCGTCGAGGAGGCGGCCACGTTGCTCGCCGAGCCACGTTCGACGACTTGTGGGGCGGTGAAGGCGGGAACTATGGATCGGATCCGATCGTCGCTCACCGCCCAACAGCGCTGCGCGCTGCGTCATGTCCCTTTGGAAGCGGCGGGTGACCAGGTGGACGATCCGGCTAGGTGTCGCTCTGGCGACGACCCAGCGGGCGAAAGGCTGACAGCAGGTCACGTCATCCGATGAGAAGGCCGGTTGCCATCGACCTCGTCGGTCAGGCGCGTGACCACGTCTCTGCGGGGGGCCTTTCAGACTCCGTGCGTGGAAAGCCGCTGCTCACCGTGAGCCAGGCAGCAGTCCTACTTGGCAGCGATCGCTCGACCCTCTACAAGGCGATCGGCGAGAACCGGTTCCCCCTGCCGGTGGTGCGGCTGAACCGACAGATCCTCATTCCCCGTGCTGCGTTGGAGCGCCTCGTCAATGGCCTGGTCGATTACGACGCCGAAGAGGACACATGCGAAGGCGGTTGCTGCTGCCCAACCTGCGGGACATCGTTGAATTCCTGTTCCTCCTCGTTCTCGAGGACCCGTGCGACATGCTCGGCAGCTCGACGGTCCTCTTCGGCGATACCGTCGGTGTAGTGATGGGCCATTCGCACGGTTGACCAACCCATGCGTGCCTGCTTCTGGCTTTCGGGGATCACCGGATCGAGAATCGTCGCCTGGAAGTGCCTGAGAGAATGAAGGTGGACATCCGCAGCGATGTCAGCGCGCCTTCGAACCTTGATGAACGTGTGGGTCATCGCCTCGGGGTGCGGTGGTATCTCCCCGCCAGGATCGGTGGAGAAAACGAAGCCGGCGTCGGAGAGGGCAACACCGCACATCTGGGCCAACTGGGTCTGCGAAGAGCGGAGCGCCTCCAAGACGGCAATCGTCCCTGCACTGACCGCGATGGTGCGGATGCTGGACTTGGTCTTCGGTCCCTTTACCACCGCCCCACCTTTTGCCGCCACGATTGACTCGTTCACACAGACGGTCGCACGATTCCACTCGATGTCGCTCCACCGCAGCGCGCACGCCTCCCCACGTCGCATGCCGGTCGCTGCGACGAGATGGATGAAAGCCCCGAAACGTTCGTCGAAGTCCTTCGCCGCCCGGATGAGTGCCTGGACTTCGACGACCTCGGGTGCTCGGACAGGATCGGGACGTTCGGCGAGCGGCCAGGTGGGAAGTTCGGTATCTGCGACCGGATTGGCGAGCACGCCTCCACTCCACTTAGCGGCTAACCTGCATGCCCTACCGATGACGCTGCGCACCCGCCGGATGGTGTCTCTGCTGGCTCCGGCGGTTTTCATCTGGCGAAAGAACTTTTCGACCTCGAATGCATTGAGGGCGGCAATTCGCTTCGCCCCGATGGTGTCTCGGATGTATCGCCCCCAGATCTCTTCGTAGCCCCTTACCGTCTTCGGGGAGAGATCTGCCCATCCGTTCTCCCTCCAGCCCTCGATCGCATCGTTGATCGTCGTCGAAGGCCCCCAGGCTCGGGTCTCCTCCTGGGGAATGCGAGCCGGAGAGCTGTCCTGAACGGCTATGAGTCGAGCGAGTTCGCGTTCTGCCGCCCTCTTGCTACCGCGAAACAGAACGCTGCGCTGCCTCGGACGACCGCGGTCGTTGCGACCGATGAACACGCGCAGTTCCCAGGTGTCGGCGCCTCGATCTTCTCGTCGACGAATCGATCCGGCCATCTGTGTCCCTACACCTCTTCCGGCCCGCCCCCAGGTTGTAGGGACAAGTGTAGGGACAGAGGTTAGTCGACGCCGAGCCCGACAGCTGTCGAGCTATCTACCAGGACTTTTAGGGTGGAGACGAGCGGACTCGAACCGCCGACCCCCTGCTTGCAAAGCAGGTGCTCTTCCGACTGAGCTACGTCCCCGATATTTCTGGGGCTTGACCTGGGATTGCACCAGAATCTGCCTGAGTAACCCCTCAGCACACCGCTCGAAGAGCACATGCTTCGGGTGGATAACGAGAAGGGATTACTCGATGACAAGCGTAGGCGATCTGGACCGACTGGCGAAGTCCTTCGAGCGCCACCTGCGGGCGGAGAACAAGGCCGTGAGGACCGTCGAGACTTACGGTGAGGGTGTCGGGCAGTTCATTTCGGATCTCGCCCGACAGGGGCTCACTGAGGCAGGAAGTATTACCAGGGCACACGTTGAGACCTTCATTGTCAACCTGCTTGAGACCCACTCGGCTGCTATGGCGAACAACCGCTTCCGGGCACTCCAACAGTTCATCAGGTGGCTTCATGAGGACGACCACATCGACTCCAATCCCATGGTGGGGATGAAGCCGCCCCACGTACCGGAGCGGCCTGTGCCTCTCGTCTCAGCCAACGAGCTTCGGGCCTTGGTGGGTACTTGCAAGGGGCGGCTGTTCGAGGACCGCCGTGATGAAGGCATCATCCGACTCTTCCTCGACACTGGCGTTCGGAGAGGTGAACTTCTCGGACTTCGCCACCCCGAGGACGTAGACATTGATGAGCAAGTCGCCTGTGTCCTAGGAAAGGGTGGGCGTCCCCGTCAGGTGCCGTTCGGCAACCGGACAGCAAAGGCGCTGGATCGGTACGAGGTGGTCCGAGCGCGACATCCTTACACGGCGCTGAATTCGTACTGGCTTTCCCGCAAGGGAGCGTTCGGTGAGTCTGGTCTTGCGATCATGCTCAAACGGCGAGCCAAACTGGCGGGTATCCAACCACTCCACGCCCATCAGCTTCGACATGTTTTCGCCCACGAGTGGCTGGCCAGTGGGGGACAGGAGGGCGACCTGAAACGTCTCGCGGGCTGGAAGAGCCCGGCCATGGTTGCCAGGTACGCGAGCTGGGCTCAGGGACACCCGTCCGATATTTCCTAAGGCGTGCGGATCCCGGACGGTTATGTCGCGTTCCTGACAAGTCCAGGGTGGTCGGCATCGGCACTTCCCGCATACCCCGACGCACGGTCAGCGCGAGTGCTGTTTCTGGTGGTGCTTGCCGTCGCGAACGCCCCGACCGGGACTTCGGTGGCGGTCCCTCAGGGCGTTCTTGGGGAAGGCCCGAAGACTCACGATCGATCAGTGCGCTGCGCTCGAGGCCAGAGTCGAGGCGAAGATCTGCCATGCCAGCAAGCTCTTGGCGATGAGGGACAACGTGACATATGCCCGCTCGCCGACCAAATAGTCCTTCCACTTCCCCACCTTCTTGTATTGCAACCACTGGTTGATGGCGAAGCAGTTGAAGAAGACAAAGAGCGAGAAGAAGATTCCGTAGACGAACCCTGGGGGCTGCTGGTCGGCACCGGGTCCGACCAGGTAGATCGCGATGGCGATCCACGGGACGATGCCAGCGATACAGCCAATCCAGAAGGGGCCAAGACCCGCTCCCGGTGTCTCATAGCGCTCCTGCATCCAGCCAAACCCAATCATTGAGGCGTTCACACCAACCAAGGCCACCAGGGCTGCGATGTCGTTGATGCCGACAAGCATGGCGATCAGCACGATCATGATCGACGCGCTCAGCGAGTACTCGAGCCAGCGGTAGGGGTTGCGGCACTTGAGGAGCTGGGCCTGGTAGGACTTCCAGCCGGGACCGGCCACGCTGAAGTGCGCCAGAGCCGAGAGCGCGAAGAATGCGGCGATCGCCCAGGCGAAGCTGAGGTTGAACAAGGTGACCGGTTGATGGCCCACCGTGGGTCCAGGAGGGCCCGTCATGTAGGTGGCCCGAACAGGCAGCGAGAAGCTGTTGGCCAACACCACGATGGCCACTGCTTGGGCCAAGTGGAGGCATCCAGCAACGAGGTTGTAGGGACGGAGCCTTGCGAGCGGTGAAGATCGGTCAGCCACGTTGTCATCGTAGGCATTGAGGTAGCAATTGCCTGACGTTTCCCCTACGCAGCGGGGTGCGAGGCGGCTATCTCCTATCCGGCACGAGGATCTTCTCGAAGCACCGGCTCGACTTGGAGTCGGCGTACTTGCCGAAGCATGGAATCGCGACGAAGCCACAGCGTTCATACAGACGGATCGCCGCGTCTTGGCGGTCACCGGTCTCGAGCACGATCCTTGTCATTCCCGCCGCGATGGCCCAAGCCTCAAGGTCCGCCAGGATGTTGCCGCCGATACCGCGCTCTCGGGCCGATGGAACAACGAACATGCGCTTAACCTCAGCAGTCGTGGACGAGATGCGCCGCACGGCGCCGCACCCCACGGCGACACTGTCTTTCCGCGCGATCAAGAAGGTGCCACGTCTGTCGGTGAGTTCGTCGGCTGCAACGTCGAGAAAGTTGTCCTCTGGGGGGTAAAGCCCGGTGAGGTAGTCGTCCAGCGCCAGGATAAGCCGCCGCGACTCCGGAGAACCGAACGGCTCAGCTGAGATCGTGACGGACATAAGGCCAGAATGACCCATCGTGACTGCTCAACACAATGGTCACGAACCCGAAGAGATTACCCCCGAACGTAGCCGGCCACGGTAGCGGGCTGTCCCCGATTGCCGGCTTGCGGCCGCTTTGGCAACGTTGTCCAGCGGCCACCGATGCGGCAAGAGAGAAGACCACATTCTCCGCCCAGGGTGAGGCACTACCTCATCATCAGTCAGGTCTCGGCTGGGGAAGTCAGGCCTTCCTGAAGCAGTTCTAAAGTCCGCTGGTACATCTGGCTCCTGATGGTTCGCAATGTCGCACCAGCTTTCGGTGCCAGATCACGAGCGGTCGCCATCGCCACGGGGAAAAGCTCCTCTTCCGCTAGGGCAGCCGAAACGATGCCTGCTGCAAACGCGTCGTGCCCCCCGTAACGCCTGCCCGTGGTCATCGCATCGTGAGCTGTTTGCTTGGAAAGGCGTGCCTGGATCAGAGCTGCCATGCCAGAAGTGAACGGGATGCCGAGATCGACTTCAGGCAGACAGAAAAAACCGCGATCTGCGCGCATGAGCCGAGTGTCGTGCGCCAAGGCGAGCATCGCACCCGCTGCGAAGGCGTGCCCCTGTAGGACAGCGATCGACGGTGCCGAGTGGGTCAGGAGACGCGCGAAGAGCGTTTGTTGTACGGTCGCAACGTAGGCGCTCGCCTCGCCCGGGTTGGCAGGCAGTAAGTCGAGGTCGAGACCATTCGACCAGATCTTGCCGGATGCCACGGTTACGAGCGCCTTTGGACCTTCGACATGGTCGACTTCGTCGAACGCGTCGGAGACCTCCTTGACCCACTCCCGTGTGAACCGATTCTCACCATCGCCGAGGTTGAGAAGATAGACATCACCATCACGGGTGAGAACAGGCACGATTCCTCCCTGTCGAGTAGCTACGAATCCCGAACGCTACATTGCTGATGAGGATTAACCCGTGTGGCTGCCTGTACCGGCCCTGAGCCGAAACGGCCACGATCCGGCAGATGACTGATGTCCCATAACGCCGGGTCCAAGCGATACCGTGCGGTGAGGCCACTGTCCCACGCCACCCGGCGAGGTGAAATAACCGGCAGTTGCGCGTGCTCCATCATCAAGCTCCCGCCACGCATAATTGGAATTCCCGAGTGATCCCGCTTGGCCGTCCGACGCCGACAAATCGCCGATTCAGCGCTTGTTCACCGTGAGGCGATGCAGAGCCGAGTCGATCGCAACGGATCGTTCTGTGCGACTGTTGCCAGCGTGGGAGAGTTCGCAATACCGGTTGGGGCAGACTTCTTCCATGATTGCCCACTTGGCCATCGTTCTGCCCGGTCGTGGCTATGGGGCCCTCGGCCCAGCATTGCGCCTCCCGCGCCTCGCCGTCGAAGAGGCCGGCGCGGAAACCGTCGTGGTGGAGTATCCCGGCGACACGCCGCTCGCCCAGGTCCCCGAATGGTGGGACGACCTCCACAGCTCGGTGGCTAGTCAGGTGGCCTCCTTTCTATCCGAGGCCGCTCCAGAGCGGGTCACTTTCCTGGCGAAGTCCCTGGGTTCGGTCGCTCTGGCGGCTCTGCCCGGGCACGTGGCATTGCCGGCCTCAGTCGACGCGATCTGGCTAACGCCGATTTTCGGGCGCGAGCCGATCAGGTCCGGTGCGATCGCCCACGCCTGGCGGTCTCTCCTAGTTGCCGGCGGTGCCGACGAGTTTTACGAGCCTGAGCATCACGAGGCGGTGGCTGAGGCATTGGGTGCGTCGTCCCTTGTGCTGCCCGGGGCCAACCATCTGCTCGAGGTCCCCGGCGATGTAAGAGCCACACTGGAGGGCTTCCGCTCCCTTACTGAAGCCGTCATGGCGTTTGTCGGCTCGGTCCGCTGAAGCCTTCTTCCGCCGAGTCCAGCGATGTTCTGGCACAGCCCGTGCTACAGCGCAACTGAACGTCGGGCCACCCATCACGCCGAATCGGACGCGGCGTCGAAATCGGACCAGGAAGAGCGGTAGCGACGCCAGATTTCCCAGTTCTTGGTTCAGGCCGTCGAGCTTGGTCAAGCAGTCCGCGGCTCGGTTCAACAGCGGGGACCGATCGGGCGCTGGTTGGACCCTTGTCCGGAATTAGTGGCCGTGCCAGAGTTATACCGGCTCTTGCAACACGTTGTTCGGAAACGCACTTGAGCACCACGGGCGGTGACTCCGGAGATCCAGGTCGTTCCATAGTGGGTGGTTCATAACAGGGATGGCGGCACGTAGGCGTACATCGGTTCTCTTCCTGGTCAGCATGTGCAGTGGCCTAGTGCTGTGGCCATGCACCAGCGCGTCGGGATCTACGTTTAGAGCAACAAGCAAGTTGACGACCTCCTCTCGCCCAAGGGTGAATGCGACGGCGTTCTCCGGGCATGGGGAACTGGCCTTCGTATCCGGCGGCGAACTGTACGTGCTCGATGGCGTGACCAAGACACTTCGCCAGGTGACCGAGGGATCACCACCACCGTCGAGCCCTACCTTCTCCCACGACGGCAAGTGGCTAGCCTTCGTGCGCTTCTCCCCGGAATCGAACAGCGGAGACGAGACGCTCTGGATCGCTCGTGGGGACGGAGCTGACGCGCGTCGCGTCGCCAAGGTGCCACCTGCCTACGCCGTTCCGAATCCTGGCGCACCGGTCTTCTCCTGGAGCCTCACGAGCGACGAGCTATTGGTCACGACCGGTCCCGTGACGGGAGCCCCACTCGTGCCGCGTGAGACCTGGATCGTTCCCGCCTCGGGCAGGGCTCACCGGCTGCTTGGACCGGGATACGTCATGGGGGCGGCCTGGTCGCCGAACGGTCGGGAAGTCGCGGTGATATGGACCAGGCACTCGTTCGCCGACCAGGTTCTAGAGACACTTAGCCCCTCAGGAGGAACACCCACGGCCTGGCTCATGACAGACGGCAGCACGTACTACCTAGCCGGGTGGGTGTCTGGCTTCGGCATCCTCGTCTGATACGACGAGGGGAACAGCGGACCATCCGTTGAGAACTACGGCCTGCCGCTCGGCGTTCTCGCGCGACCGGGCAGCAAGCTCGTGGTGCTCGGGACCGCACCGCTGTTTCAGCCCCCCGCCCTCGCAATCGGTCCGTCGGGTGAGCTCAACGTCGTCACGAACAGCAACCCAAACGGCGGTGACGGCGAGGGCGAGAAGTTCGTGTGGTTCGGTAAGAGCGTCGAAACCTGCTCGCCGGTGTCCGAGAGCTACTCGGTGGTGGGTGCTCAACCCTCTTCGGTAACGCTCAACCCGGCGATATCCCCAGTGGACGGATCCCTCGCTTTCGTCGAGGCACCGCAAAGTAGCCAGGACATCGGCGCTCCGGGCGCTCCGTACGCACCCCTTCAGAGTTGGACGCAGATAGCGGGCTGGTACGCCACGCACACGTTGTGGGTGCTGCCACATGGCACCACAACATCGACTGAGATCAGCGATACGGCCGGTGCCTCTGATCCAGTCTGGTCATCTCGCGGCTCGGGCCTTGTCTTCGTGAAGAATCAGGGGTTATGGCTCTTGGCGAACACCGGAGCCGAGCCCGTCGAGGTGGCTTCACCCCTCGCCTCCTCGACGGAGCCGTCCTCGGGAAAGTACTTGTTCGGCTACGTGGACTGGCCCGACCAGTTTGCCTGGGCAGGGTAAAGCACACCACAACGGCCCGATCTGTGTTGGCGTTACAGCGCCATTACTCCCAGCCCCATGCACGCCGAACGACGGCTCGGCGTGCGAAAAAGTCGCGAGAGTCCGCACCATGACTGCAATTCTCGGGCGAAACGTGTAACAACTTGCTGCGCCCTGGAAGTGCCGGATTCGAGTGGGGGCGCTCGTTCCTCTTGAGCGCAGACCCCCGCTCGCAAATCACGGGTCTGATCAATACCGCGCGGATCACCAGCTCACCGAGGGATCGGCTGACCGGGCGAATCCGGCACTTCCAGCCCAGGCCACGCGAATACACGTTGCGCGCGGGATCAGCATTTATGGGCACCGTGCGCGAAAAGGGACGAGTTCCAGATCCATCTGCGTGGCTAGAGGCCTCAAGTTGGGTCACCCGGTGTGCTCCTCGTGATCGCGTCTGGGTAGGGGTAAAAGGCTATGTCCGCTCCTCCCCACCCACGAGCCAGCTCCGGCGGCGGCTCGTCTTCGGGCAGGTCAAACTGTGGCGCAACGAATCACGTGGCGCTGAGCGTGGTGGTGTGCGCGCCGCGATCATGGGCCAGCTGGGCGGCGGTGTAAGGGAGCGAGACCCACCGGTGTTCCGAGTAGAGCTTCGTCATGTTGGCGAACCATGGCGACTTCGGGTTGGTGGCCTGCGAGTAGGTCAGGATGCCCTGAGACACCGGCCCGTGGGCGGTGAGCTCGGTGGTCATCACAAGCGACGAACCGTCGTACACCTCGCCGTAGGGATCGGCGTCGAGGGCACCACCGCGACCGTCGGCGGCGTAGATGGCGTTGAAGCAGCCGGTGTCGCAGCCGGGGATCGGGATCTTGACTCCGTTCCGGGCGGCGTACTGCACCTGTCCGTAGCTGGCGTCGAGGGGGATGTGATGAGCACGCAGGCTGAGTGCTGCGTCAGCCAGAGCCCGCAGGATCGCAGGGTTCGACGTGTTCAGGCCCGAGGGGGTCGTCAAGGGTGCCGCCGCGTTGAACGGGGTTGCCCAGAAGTTGTCCGAAGGTGCCAGGGCATACCACTCCGAGAAGAGCCATCCTCCGGTTGCGTTCAGTCCGCCGGTGCCGTTGTACGCGGCAAGCGCGGTGCACGCCGCAGTCAGATCGACCACGGTGCCGTTGCTTGCCTTCACCGTTGGGGTGGCCTGGCAGGCGCTCACCAAGGGCTTCAGCACCAACTGCGCCAGCGCCGACTGGTCGCTCTGCCACATTGCCTGCAAGCTTGGGAGCGTGAACTTGGGGGCCCCGAGCCCGTCGGTTCCGGCTATCCGCTCGGCGATCATCTGGTTGCCTAGACGGGTCCGCAGTCCCTGGGTGGTGTCGATGTCGCCGATGATCGAGGAGTAGGCGGGAAATGGTGCGCTGGGGTTGCCGAGCCAATAGGAGTCGTTGGAGTTCTCGACATAGTCCGTGCGGATGGTGTGGGGTAGATGGCTGGCGTTAAATATGCCGGGTACCGGCGTGCCGGGGTCGTTCTGCCAGGCGCACGCTGATCTCGAGCCGTCGAGTGTGATCACGCCTGCGGCGGTGTATACGAGATGGGCGGCGCCTGGCGGTGTGCAGGCGGTGATCAGCGACTGGGGAACGTTGGGGGTGTCGCCCACGTCGGCGTACAGCGCGTGCCCGGTGTCGTCAGCGGCGATCGTGTTGAACGTCGGGATGGCCAGGTATGTGGACTCCACCTTCAACAGGTCCGCCACCGATGTGCCCTGTCCCATCCGCAGGTACTCGTTTGCCGCCCGACCCCAGTCGTTGAGCGTCGAGTCGTCCACGGCGTAGGCGGTGGTGGTCGTCCAGTGGTAGCCCGCCTGCGGAACGACCAGCACCCTCCCCCAACGGGTCGTGTAGAAGGTGTGGC
>Ga0116122_1001437_pt1 | contig 12017 bp, 6 predicted proteins | sample June2015DPH_13_5_FD_89726 | JGI IMG/M metagenome (GOLD analysis project Ga0116122, IMG submission 89726) | Peatland microbial communities from SPRUCE experiment site at the Marcell Experimental Forest, Minnesota, USA - June2015DPH_13_40 | ecosystem: Environmental > Terrestrial > Soil > Wetlands >...
CGAATTGATCGGCGCCATCGCCATGAGCGAGCCGGGCACCGGCTCCGACCTGCAGGGCGTGCGCACGACGGCGAAGAAATCCGGCAATGGCTACGTGCTCAACGGCTCCAAGACCTTCATCACCAACGGGCAGCACGCCAATCTTATCATCGTCGTTGCCAAGACCGATCCCAAGCAAGGCGCCAAGGGCGTCTCACTGATGATGGTCGAGACCGCCGACGCGCAAGGCTTTCGCCGCGGCCGCAAGCTGAAAAAACTCGGCATGGATTCCGCCGATACGTCGGAACTGTTCTTCGAGGACGTCTCGCTGCCGGCGGAGAGCCTGCTCGGGATCGAGGAAGGCCAGGGTTTCTTCCAGCTGATGAAGGAACTGCCGCAGGAGCGGCTGATCGTCGCGACCCACGCCGTCGCCATGATCGAGCGCGCGCTCGCGTTGACCATCGATTACGTCAAGCAGCGCCAGGCGTTCGGCAAGAAGATCGTCGAATTCCAGAATACCCAATTCGTGCTGGCCGAGTGCAAAAGCGAGGCGACTATCGCCAAGGTCTTTCTCGATCATTGCATCGAGCGGCACCTCAAAGGCGAGCTCGACACCGTCACCGCCTCGATGGCGAAGTACTGGCACTCGGACTTGGTGGGCAAGGTCATCGATCGCTGCCTGCAATTGTTCGGCGGCTACGGATATATGGATGAGTACCCGATCTCGCGGCTTTATCGCGATGCGCGGGTGATGCGTATCTATGCCGGCACCAACGAAATCATGAAGCTGCTCATCGCCCGGAGTTTGTAAACTTTTTTGCCGCGACAAGGCGGCGCCCGGCGTTTCAGTTTATTTTGTCCGCTACCCAATCAAGCAAACCGCGGTCGCGGCCGCGCGGCGCGATGAGCGAGAGCCCGAGCGGGCAGCCGGCCATTGTGGCGAGCGGCAGCGAGATTTGCGGCAGGCGCGCCAGACCGGCGATCGACAACAACGCGAACGCCCGCGCGCGAAACACTTCGAGCTCGGCGGCGGGGGTGGCAAGCTTGGGCGCGATGCCCGGCGCCGTCGGCAGGCAGAGCAGCGCGTCGTCGCTGAGAAGTGAATCGAGGTGGCGGGCCACGGCCTCGCGTTGCGGCCGCATGCGCTCGACCTCGGCGGGATCGATGGTGCGCGTCCAGCGAAACCGCTCGGCGATGCCGGGACCGAAGCTCGGATTGTGGGCGTCGATCCAGGCGCCGTGCCGGCGCCGAATCTCGTCGCCCTGCAGAATGCGGAAAATTCCGGACCACGCCGCAGGGTCGCCGGTATAGACCCGGACCTGGCGATGATCGGCGAACGCGGCCTTGAGACGCTCGACGGCTGCGGCAATTGCCGCCGTGATCTCTTCGCCCGCGAAAGCGAATGCATCCTCGGCGATCAGCAAGCGCTTTGGGGCGAAGCCGGGACCTCCCGGCAGCAGGACATCGCCGACCCGGCTCATCGTCACCGGGTCGCGGGCGAACCATCCGACCGTATCGAAACTTGCGGCGAGATCGACAACACCGTCGGCCGGAATGAGGCCGTGCGTGGTGCGGATGCCGTAGATGCCGCAATAGCTAGCCGGCAGGCGCACCGAGCCGCCGCAATCGGTGCCGAGCGCGAAGTCGACGAGGCCGCCGGCGACGGCGACCGCCGATCCGCTGGAGGAGCCGCCGGGAATCCGCCCCGGCGCTTTCGGGTTGGTCGGTGTGCCGTAATGCACGTTCTCGCCGTTGAGGCTGTAGGCCATCTCGTCGGTATGGGTCTTGCCGACCATGCTAGCGCCGGCTGCGAGCAGGCGTTGCACCGCAGAGGCCGTTCGCGCCGCCGGCGTATGGCTCTCGAGCCAGACCGGGTTGCCGTTGCCGGTGCGATGGCGGGCGATGTCGAACACGTCCTTGACGGCCATGGTCAGGCCGTGCAGCGGACCGTCCGGCGCACCGCCGAGTGCGACGTGGGTGTGGCGGCAGAAGGCGTTATAGGGATCGCGCAGCATCATTGCGGCCGGTGCAGAGTCGCGGGTTGGCGCGACACGGTCTTGCGGCCGCGCTTGAAGGCATAGAGCACCGGCGTCAGCTCGGCGACGGCCAATTCCGGGCTCGTCGAATCGAGCACGACGAGATCGGCGGATTTGCCGACGGCGATGCCGTAATCCTTGAGCCGCATCATCTCCGCCGGGCGCCGCGTGACCATGTTGAAGCATTCGCGCATGTCCGCCTGCTTTCCGACCTGACAAATATTGGCGTAGAGGTTCGCCATGCGCATTTGCGAGCAATCGCCGAACGGCGTGAACGGGTTGAGGATATTGTTGCTCGACAGCGAGCAGTTCACGCCGTGCTGCAACAGCTTGTGTGCTGGTACGACGCCGCGGGTGACATTGTGGTCGTGCTTGTGCTGGCGGCCCATCAGATAAAGATCGGTCGACGGCAGCACGGTGAGCGCCACGCCCGCATCGGCGAGCCGTTTCGCCATGGCGTCGAACGCCGGCATCGACAGGCTCACCGCTTTGGTGACGTGGCCGATGGCGACGCGGCCGCCATATTGGAATTCCTCGGTGCGCCGGCAGACGTGCTCGAGGTCCATACCCTCGGCGGTCGGTCCGAAATCGAGATGCAGGTCGATGTCGATGTCGTAGTCGCGCGCCAGCTCGAAGATGCGGTCGATCTGGCCGGGCGGATTGCTGTCGGTATAGGGCGCGCCGCCGATCGCGCGGCAGCCGCGGTCGAGCGCCGCGACCATGAGCTCGTCGGTGCCGGGATTGTTGAGGAGACCCTCCTGCGGGAACACGCAGATCTGCAAGTCGATGGCCCAGGCGTATTGCTTGACCAGTGGCAGCACCCCTTCGAGGCCGCGCAGGCCGACGCCGGGATCGACTTCCAGATGCGTGCGCATATGGGTGGTGCCTTGCAGGATCGCCTTTTCGAGCGTGCGCGTGGCGCGGGCATGAACATCCTCGGACGTGAAGGCGGCCTTGGCCCGCGCGGATTCGGCAATCGCCTCTTCGAGGTCGCCACGTTTGGACTTGCAGCGATCAAGGATGCACGATTTGTCGAGATGAATGTGGGTCTCGACGAAGCCCGGCGAGACCAGGCGGCTGCCGAGATCGATGATCTCGCCCTCAGCCGCGAGGCCGGGCTCGATCGCCGCGATCTTTCCGCCGGCGATGGCGATATCGGTCAGTTCGTGCTCGGCGCCGAGGCGTCGCGCATTCCTGAGAATGAGGTCCATGGCTTCCTCGTCTGGTATTCGATGTCTCGATCAAAGTACGGTGCCGCGATCGCCCAGATAGGCCCGCAGCAGCGCCGGGTCCTGGCCGACCTCGTGCGCCGTGCCCGAATGCCTGATGCTGCCGGATTGCAGCACATAGGCCCGATCGGCAACCGACAGCGCGAGCGCCGCCATCTGATCGACAAGAAGGATGGTCGTTCCCTCCTCGCGCAGCTCCGCGAGCAGGCCATACAGCGTTTCCAGAAGTCGTGGCGCAAGCCCGAGCGACGGCTCGTCGAGCATCAGAACCTCGGGGCGCGCCATCAAGCCGCGGGCGATCGCCAGCATCTGCTGCTCGCCGCCGGAGAGGAGGCCGGCGCGCTGCCGCTGCCGCTCCTTGAGCGCGGGGAAGCGATCGAGCAGCGCGTCGATCATCTTCGCCTCGTCGGCGGAGGTGCGCGCATAGGCGCCGAGCCGCAGATTGTCGATCACGCTCAGTTCAGGAAAGACCTGACGGCCCTCCGGCACCAGGATCAGACCTTGGCGGGCGATCGCATCGCCCGCCAGCTGATCGATGCGCGCGCCGAGGAACCGCACCTCGCCGCGGATCGGCCTGATCAATCCGGAGAGCGCGCGCATCAGCGTCGTCTTTCCCGCGCCGTTGGCGCCGAGCACGGCGACGAGCTCGCCCTTGGCGATGTCGAGCGCGGCATCGCGAAGGATGGTCGCGGCGCCGTAGCCGGCCGAGAGTGTGTGCACCGTCAGCAAAGGCGATTGCCGCGCCGGCAGCGCGCGCTCGCGCCTGCGGTCGACCTGCTCGCCGGCGCCGAGATAGGCCTCGAGCACGGCGGGCTCGGCCGCAACCTGAAGCGGCGGCCCTTCGGCGATCTTGGCACCGGCATCGAGTACGACGACGTGGCGCGAAACGCCCATCACCAGATCCATGTCGTGCTCGACCAGGATGACGGTCATGCCAAGCGCGGCGAGCTTGCGCAGCAATGCGCCGATCGCGGCCTTGTCCTCGGCGTCTAAACCAGCGGCCGGCTCGTCGAGCGCCAGCACGGCGGGGCGAATGGCGATCGCGCGCGCAATCTCCACCAGGCGTTTATCGACGTGCGAAAGCGCCCCCGCCGGCGCGTCGACGCTGCCTTTATAGCCGACGAAAGCGAGCAGGCTTTCCGCCATCTCTGCCGCCTCGGCGTCGTGCATCGCGGCCACCAGCGAGCGCATCCCGAGCCGGCCGCGCCGTAATGCGATAAGAATGTTGTCCAGCACCGACATGGTCGGGAACAGCTGGCTGGTCTGATAGGTGCGAGCGATCCCCGCCCGCGGAATTTGATGGGCGCGAAGCTCCGATATGGTCCGCTCGCCGAGCTTCACCGTCCCTTCATCGGGCCGGTAGAAGCCGCAGATGGCGTTGAGCGCGGTGCTCTTGCCGGCGCCATTGGGTCCGATGATGCTGGTGACGGCGCCGGGCTGCGCATCGAAGCTGAGATCCCTGACCGCGCGGACGCCGCCGAAACTCACCGCCAGATCGCGCACCGAAAGGCCGCGACCGACCGTCCCGCTGGCGAGAAGGCCCTCGACATCGCGCCGCTGGCGCGGAGCCGCGACGCTGGCCACCTTTGGCAATAGCCCGGCGATGACGCCGACCAGGCCGGCCGGTGCGAGACGAAGCACCGCCAACATCAGCAGGCCGACGAACAGCAGCCGGTATTGCCCGAGCGTCGCCAGCAGTTCCGGTAGCAGCACCACGACGCAAGCGCCGACCAGCGGCCCGAGCACGCGGTCGGCGCCGCCGAGCATGACGACAAGAAGGAATAGAATAGACTGGAAGAATGGAAACGATTCCGGACTGATAAAATTGCTGATCGAGGCGTAGACGCCGCCGGCGATCCCGGCCGCGACCGCCGAGATGCCGAACGCGGTGGTGCGAACGAGCGTCGGATCGAGCCCAATCGACGTCGAGGCGGATTCGGAATCCCGTACCGCGCGCATCGCGTTGCCCCAGGCACTGTCGCTGAGCCGCGCAAAAGCAAAGGTCGCCAGCACGGTGAGCGCGACGGTCAGATAGGCGATGCCCTTCTCGCCGATGTCGGCGCCGAACAGACTCGGACCGGGTATGCCGGACAGGCCGTTCCAGCCGCCGGTCAGGCCCTGCCACTCCGCAGCGCTCTGCTCGACGACAAAGCCGAAGGCGATGGTCACCATAGCGAGGTAGGGACCGCGCACCCGTAGCGCCGGGATGGCCAAGAGCGCGCCCGCCGCTCCGGCGGCCACGCCGCCGACGGCGAGCGCCGGCCAGAACGACCATTCGTAGGTTGTCGTCAGGATGCCGACGGCGTAGGCGCCGATGGCGTAAAACGCCACATGGCCGAGCGATATCTGGCCGTTGAGGCCCAGCAGCACGTTGAGCCCGATGCCGACGATCGCGGTCAGTCCGACCATGACGATAATGAAAGTCTGATAGCTGTTGCCGCGCGCGATGAGGAAACACACGGCGGCGATGATGATCGCGGCCGCAGCGGCTTTCTGCCAGCTCATACTTTCCTCAACTCGGTGCGGCCGAACAGGCCGTTCGGCCGCAAGGCGAGGGCCAGAATGACCAGCGCGAACGTGACGATCTGCGTGTAGGTCGAACCCAGCAGCGCGGTGATCAGCGCCTCGGCGACGCCGTAGATCAGGCCGGCCAAGACTACGCCCCAGGCGCTTTCGATGCCGCCGAGGATCGCCACCGCGAAGGCTTTGATGCCGAACAGCGTGCCCATGGTCGAGGAGATGGTGAACAACGGCGCGATCAGGATGCCGGCGATGCCGGCGAGCAATCCCGACAGCGCGAACGCGATCTCGATCACGCGCTCTACCCGGATGCCCATCAGCCGGGCCGCGTCCTTGTTCTGCACCACCGCAAGCAGCGCCTTGCCGTGCCGCGACGTTACGAACAACAATTGCAGTCCGGCCGCCACCGCCAGGCCAATCACCGGAATGAGCGCCTGAATGTACTGGATCCTGACGCCGGCGATGGCAAAAGTGCCGGTGGTGAGCACGCCGGGCGGCATGCCGCGCGGGTCCTTGCCGAACGTGAACAGCACGACGTTATCGATGACAATGCCGAGCGCGACAGTCGCGATCAGCCAGGAATTCGAGCCGCGCGCCACGAATGGACGCACCGCGATGCGCTCGACGACGACGCCCCAGAGCGCGCAGACGGCGAGCGCGAGCACAACCGCGAGCGTCAACGGCCATCCGAGCGTCGCCCAGAACGTGAAGCAGAGCACCGCACCCAGCATCATGGTCGAGCCCTGGGCAAAATTCACGGTCCGCGACACCGCGTGCGTGACATGGAAGCCGAGTGCCAGCAGCCCATACATGCTGCCGAGGCCGAGCCCGGAAATGATCGCGGATGCAATCAGCATGGCGGTGAATGGCGCTTGACTGCGATCGGGTGTCGCCGCGGGCCGCGGCGAGCCGCCGCGTCCCAGTATAGCGTGCAGGCTGGGCGCCGGATCAGGGCGTCGCGGTTGCTCCGGCCGGCGCTCGCCCTCAATTCACGGGAACGATCTTGTCGCCCTCGTAGTGCACCATGATGTAGTCATCGGGCCCGAGCCCATCGTGGTTGTCGTGGGTGAACGGGTGCGTGTAGGTTTTGATCAGCCCCTCGTATGGAGTTTTCAAATCCTCCAAGGCTGTGCGGATGGCGTCCGGATCGGTCGAGCCGGCTTGCGCGATGCCGAGCGCCAACAGATGCATCGCATCGTAGGCGTTCGCGGTGCCGACCGGCGCGAACACATCCTCCGGCCCCTTGATCTGCGGATATTTCTTCTCCAGCGCCGCCAGCACCCGCTGGCCGACCGGCCCCTGTTTGCCGAAAAAGCTGTAGGTCTGGACAAAATCTGCTTCCCCCGCGGTCGGTCCGGCCAGCTCCGGAAAGCGGCCGCCGGAAATGCCCCAATGCGACGCCACCGGAACCGTCCATCCCATACGCTCGCGCGACTTCATCATCTGGGCGCCGGGCGCGGCATTGGCGACGAGGATGATGGAATCGGCGCCGGCATCCTTGAGCCGCGCCAGTTGCGGCACCACGTCGACGTCGTTGTTCTCGAACTTCTCGACGCCGGCGATCTCGATCGACGGATCGGCCTTGCTGGCGGCCGTCAGTCCCTTCTCGTTGCCCTGGCCCCAGGGATTGTTGATCAGCATGAGACCGGCCTTCTTCGATCCGAACTTCTGATGAGCAAATCTCAAGAGCTTGACGTCGACCAGCGCGTCGACCGCCGAGACGCGGAACGCGTAATTCGGATCGGCGCCGTTGCGCGTGATGCCGGTACCGGCCGCCCACACCCCCATGTAGATGTGTTTTTCCTTGTTGAGGAATGGCACCATCGCCAGCGAGACCGGCGTGTCGATGCCGCCGAAGACCGCCGCAACGTTCTCCGAAATAAGCTCGCGCGCGGCGATGAGCCCCTTCGGCGGGCTCGATTCGTCGTCGCGCTGCACCAGTTCGAGCATGCGGCCGCCGAGGAGACCGCCTTTGGCGTTGATCTCGTCGATCGCCAGCGTCAGTCCGCGGGTGATCGCCTCGCCGGACTGCGCGGAGGCGCCCGACAGCGCCCCGATTTGCCCGATCTTGATCGGATCGGCTGCAAACGCCGAAGTCATTCCAAAAAACGCAAGCACGGCGCCGAACGTGAGCGAGTGCGTCACGCGAGCGCATCGCCGCAGCGATCCTCTCGTCATCAGCTTTTCTCCTGTTTTCCCGGAGGTTCGCCTCGGAAGAGGCACGCAGCCGTTGATGATCCGCAAGAAACTCCGCTTTGTCAATTTGCGTGTGGTCTGCCCGTGGCGCAGCGAGCGCCTGTTATATGCATCCTCGCCAATTCGCCTGCGCGTTCAATCGGCAGGCGATCGCAGGAACGACGTCACGATCGGATTGATCAGGTCGGGCCGGGTCAGCGGCGCCATATGACCGCCGGTGACTTCCTGAAAGATCCAGGTCGGACAGGACTGGCGCAGCAGCGTCGCGATCTCGCGGATCGGCAGCACCGTGTTCGGATCGCTCACCACGAGTGTTTGGCGCGGCAGCAACCGCGCCCATTCTGCCAGCGGCGTCGTTTCGTCGGTCACGGCGTCCCACTCGAAGAAATTCGGCTTCAGCGCCTGCGCGAATACATCCCGTCGGTCCCGCGGCATGGCCGCCCACGATCCGGCGCCGCCCCAATAGTCGGCAAATCGTTCGGCCGCTATTTCCCACTGCCCGAGCGCTCCGAATTCCTTGATGCAGTTGCGCATCGCCATGGCTTCGGCGAAAGCATCGGTTCGGCCCGATTGCGCCAGCAGATAAAACGGATTGGTCTCAAGCAGAACGACCTTGCCGACGCGGCCCTGCAGCCGCGCCGCGGCCTTCATGGCGACCGAGCCGCCGAACGAATGGCCGACCATGTAAACTTCGTCGGCGCCGGCCGGCAGCGCCGCTTCGACCAGTCGTGCCTGGTCGTCGAGCGATTGACGAACCTCGTTCGGCCAAGGCGGCGTCTTGCCGTAGCCGAACAGGTTCACGGCGCGAACGCGAAACCGATCCTTCAAATCGTCCATCAGGCGGCGCCACTGGCGCGCGCCCGATACGCTGGAATGCACCAGCATGACCACGGGGCCGCTGCTGCCGGCTTCGAGAAAATCGACTTGGACCGGCGGATCGCTGCTCAAATCGCTCATCGGCTGCTCTGTGCCCGGACGCCCGCCGCCGCCGCGCGCGTCGCCACGCGGTCGAGCCACGCCATCATATCCTCGGCGTTGGTATGATCGAAGACCCGGGGTGACGTACGGAAGCATTCTCGCGACGCGCTCCGCGCCCTCGTCATCGCGAGGAGCGATAGCGACCAAGCAATCTAGATATCACACCGCGGAAGGAGGCGGTGCAGGAGATGCGCGACTTGCATCTGCTTCGGGCCTTGAAAGAAGGCGGGCACCAGTGGAGCCCGAGCGCGAAGCGCGACTGTCGCGGCGCCACGCTTAGCCATCGAATCTCATGATATATTCGCAGCAATCGTGCCTATATGGGAATGTAAGCGCTTATATGGGAATGTAAGGGCCACAAAGCCAGCTTATCGTCCCGGTTTCTTAGTGAACTTAGCGGCATCTCCGAATTCCGAAGCCGATCCGCGTCCAGTTACCGCAGACATTGCACGCCACTTGGTCGCGTCGGCAATCATTAGACAGCACGTTTACAAGAGGCGATCGACTCCGGTGCAATGTTGATCGCCATCGAGAGCGAGGTACACTTGCTTAGGCGACTTTCAAGATTCCTGCCAAAGATATCATCGGTTCCGTCGTGGGCTGACGAGGAAGCGATCCGCGAAGAGCTTTTCAGCGTCGAGCGCCTTGAGCAGCACGCCGAGAGCTTGGCTGCGGCTCAGTCCGTCAGCTCGCGGCCGGAGAGAGGGCGGCCGCTTGCGAGAAGGGTTCGCGACAACGATGCGGCCCTTCTTGACGCCTATCGTGTCATAGCAGCCGCAATTGCGGATAAACGACCCATTACCCCTGCGGCCGAATGGTTGATCGACAATTTTCATCTCGCGGAAGATCAGATTCGAGAGATCCGAACCGACCTCCCGCCAAGTTATTACCATCAACTTCCAAAACTAGCGGAAGGCCCGTTCAAGGGGTATCCGCGGATCTTCGAAATAGCCTGGGCTTTTGTTGCGCACACGGATAGCCGCTTTGAGGCGGAGATGCTTCGACGCTTTGTGTTGGCCTATCAGCGCGTTCAGCCGCTGACCATCGGCGAACTCTGGGCGCTCGCAATTACAATTCGCGTCGTCCTCGTGGAGAATTTGCGACGCTTGGCCGATCTGATCGCCGGGAGTCAGATATCGCGTGACGCTGCTGATGCATTGGCAGATCGCCTACTTGGTGCAGGGGTCACGTCTCCCGAACTGGCCGCCGCAGCACTGCGGCCCTATACACACTTGCCCCTGACGAGATCGTTTGCGGTTCAGTTCGTCCAGCGATTGCGCGATGAAGATCCGGTCACGACGCCAGCACTTTTGTGGCTGGACGATCGCCTGAGTTCGCAGGGGACGAACGCCGATGAAATTGTGCGGGAAGAGCACCGTAGGCAAGGCACGGGGAACGTCACTGTCCGCAATATCTTCACCAGCATGAGACTTATGTCCGAACTTGATTGGGCGGAGTTTTTCGAAGGCGTCAGTCTGGTCGACGAGGCGTTACGGGCTGGCAGCGACATCGCCGAAATGGATTTCCCGACGCGTGACAGGTATCGCCGCGCTATCGAGGAGCTTGCGCGCGGTTCGGATCATTCGGAAATCGATGTAGCCCAAGAATCTATTCTAATGGCAAAACGCGCGGATGCTGATCGGAAAACCGAAACAGCTGAGCCGGATCCTCGCCGGCACGATCCCGGTTATTACTTGATCGGACGAGGACGTCGAGCGTTTGAAAAGCAACTTGGCTTTCGCGTTCCGATGAAGGATTGGCTGGTGCGTGCGAACGCGGCGGTGGGCGTTGCAGGCTATCTCGTGACCGTCGCGTTCGTTGCCGGACTCCTTTTGGCGCTGGCATTGCTAGCGATCAATTTGGTCGGCACCGATAGATGGGCTCTTTTGCCGCTGGCGTTCCTAGGATTTTTCATTTCCGTCGATGCCGCAATCACGCTGGTGAATCGCGTGGCCACCGATCGGTTCGGCCCTGCCGTGCTCCCCGGGCTCGAGTTTCGCGATGGTGTTTCGAGTGAGTTTCGCACGATCGTTGTCATGCCGACGCTACTCACGAGGAGCGCGGCAATCGACGAACTCATTGAGCGGTTGGAAATTCATTATCTCGCGAGCCAGGATGGCGATATCCGGTTTGCGCTCCTGTCGGACTGGACAGACTCGTTAACCGAGAGCGCGGCAGGCGATGAGGAGCTTTTGGGTGTAGCGATTGAGGGAATCGACCGCCTCAATCGCCGATACGGACCGGCACCGGATGGGCCTCGTTTTCTTGTACTTCATCGTCGGCGCGTCTGGAACGAGAGCCAGGGCCAGTGGATCGGATGGGAACGCAAGCGCGGAAAACTGCATGAGCTCAACCGACTGCTTCGTGGTGCCACGGACACCACGTTCTTGGCGGTCGGTGGCCAGCCGCCGCTCGTGCCCCCGGGGGTTCGTTACGTCATCACCTTGGACACGGACACCCGGCTTCCCATTGGGGCTGCAAAGCGCCTGATCGGGAAAATGGCGCACCCGCTCAATCGGCCAAAACTTGATCTCGTGTCTCGCCGTGTGGTCGAGGGGTATGGCGTGCTGCAGCCGCGGGTGACGCCATCTCTTCCCACCGCGCGGGATGGCTCGGTTTATCAGCGCGTATTCTCGAGCCCAACCGGCATCGACCCATATGCAGCTGCCGTTTCCGATGTTTATCAGGACCTCTTCGAGGAAGGTTCCTACAGCGGCAAGGGAATTTACGATGTGGATGTATTCGAGGCCGCTCTCGAAGGCCGCATCGCGGACAATAGCGTTCTCAGTCACGACTTGCTGGAGAGCATATTTGCCCGCGCGGGGCTGGTCTCTGACGTCGAGGTCTTTGAAGATTTTCCGTCGCGTTACGACGTTGCCGCATCCCGCCAGCACCGATGGGCACGCGGTGACTGGCAGTTGCTTCCTTGGGTCGTTGGCAGGGGGCCAGTGACCAATGGTTGCCCTGGACGGGCAGACATTCCGCTCCTTGGCCGTTGGAAACTTGCAGATAACCTTCGCCGTACGCTGTCTGCCCCGGCAAGTTTCTTCGCCCTCTTGACCGGATGGGTCCTGCTGCC
>Ga0116122_1001439_pt1 | contig 12003 bp, 10 predicted proteins | sample June2015DPH_13_5_FD_89726 | JGI IMG/M metagenome (GOLD analysis project Ga0116122, IMG submission 89726) | Peatland microbial communities from SPRUCE experiment site at the Marcell Experimental Forest, Minnesota, USA - June2015DPH_13_40 | ecosystem: Environmental > Terrestrial > Soil > Wetlands...
CGCTTGATTCTTGCTGCAATCCCCTCTTCCGCTTTCCGGAGATGGGGAAGAAAGACCAGCGGCTCGCCGTCGATTTCTTCCAGCAGCAGGGAGCCGCCTGTGAGCATCTGCGAAAGCGCCTGTTCAACCGTGGATTCCTGTACCTCCAGCAACTTCACTGCCGCTGCTTTGAGCTTTTCCATCGGCAGGGCACAGTGTCCGTCCGAGGTCGCCTCCAGCAATACATGGTCGATACCCGCTGTGGCGCGGTTGATGGAATCTTTCGGAATCCCAAGCTTCTGGGCAATTTGGTCGGCGGTCGCGAAGCCGATGCCGTAGATGTCCTTCGCCAGCATATACGGATTACTCCGCACCTTTTCAATCGCCTCGTCCCCGTAGGCTTTGAAGATTCGTACCGCTCGACTGGTGCTGACCCCGTGGCTGTGGAGGAACAGCATGATCTCGCGGATTTGCTTCGCCTCCTGCCACGCCCGTTTGATCCGTTCCCGGCGCTTGGGGCCGATACCGTCAACCTTTTGCAACTCGGGGCTTCGATATTCAATGACGCTCAGCACATCCGTTCCGAACTTTTCAACCAGTTTGCTCGCCAGAATCGGCCCGATGCCCTTGACCAAGCCGCTGCCGAGGTATCGCTCGATCCCTTCGACCGTGGTTGGCGGCACGGTTTTGAGGGTACTGGCCTTGAATTGCAGTCCGTGTTCTTTGTCCCTGACCCACCAGCCGTCCGCAACCAGCCATTCCCCAGCGCTCACGGATGGGAGCGACCCGACGACCGTGACTTCTTCCCGCTGGCTTTTGACTTTTACGCGCAGTACGCAAAACCCGCTCTCGTCGCTGTGGAACGTGACGCGCTCGATCAGCCCGGAGACTTGTTCCGTTGTGGGTTGGCGTTCAGGGGTCGCAGCATTCATGGGTGGGAATCATTTTCCCATGTCACGGCCGAGATTGCCTCGGTTACTGCCCGAAAAGCTCGCCAAGTGGGACTGTCGTCCCTCGCCAGCATTCGAACCTGCCTTTGCCGATACGATTGGGATCGCCGAGGGGATTATGGCGAGGATCGACAGAAAGTGGGCTTCGAACCTGCCCCGAAGGGAGGCGATTAGGGCTTGCGAGAGTTCCATACATGACGCACAATGCCAACGAGCAACCTGCAAATTAGGGAGGGCGGCGGTCAATTCGCCTTGGAATAATGAGCCAACTCATCACCCCTTACGGCAAGTTCACATTGCTTCAATTCGACACTGAGCAAGAGTTTGAACGGGCTATCGTGTCGCACATCCCCGACATCTTTGGTCAGCGCCGCATTTACTTGGACTGCAAACGACGGATCGGAGCTAAGGATGGTAAGCAGAGCGTTCCTGACGCTTATCTGATCGACCTCAGCCGTCCTCGTGAGCCTCAGTTGTACGTTGTGGAGAACGAACTCTGCGCGCATGACCTCTTTCGACACATTGGAGTCCAGTTGCTTCAGTTTTCCGTGTCATTTGCGCAAGCTGGACGCAGGATCAAGCAAATTCTGTTCGACGAAATCTGCCAACAGCCTTCGGCGAAGGAACGCTGTGAGAAGTACGCGGCTGAAGGCGGGTTCAGGAACCTCGATCACTTCTTAGACGCATTGGTTCTCGACAAGAAGTTTCAAGCACTCGTGATCATTGATGAGGAAACGGACGATCTCCACGCCGTTATCCGCAATCTGGGGTTCCCCGTCGAAATCATCGAGTTCAGCACGTACTCGAACGAGAAGCGCGAACTAATCCACCGCTTTGAGCCGTTCTTGGCGGACGTGGAAGCAGGGCTGGTGGAAGTGACTCCGGTTGGTGAGAAAAAGGCGACAGGAGACCCGTCCGGGTTGGACACTGTTGTTGTTCCTGCTCATGAAGACGGATTCGAAGAGACGTTCATCGGAGAAAACCGCTGGTATGCAGTCCGAATTCATCCGACCATGGCGGCGCAGCTTAAATATATCGCCGCTTACGTGACCGCCCCTGTGCAAGCAATCACTCATTACGCACCGATCCGCTCGATTGAGCCGTGGGAGAACACTGGCAAGATGGTCATCAATTTCGCCGATCCTGCAAAAGAGATTGGCCCATTGAAGGCGATCAAAAATGGCAAGGTCAGCCATTTGCAAGGGCTGCGTTATACGACCATCGAAAAATTGAAGAAAGCGACCAGCTTGGATGAGGTCTTCTAGTGCTGTTTTGCCATGGAGAGGGCTTCCAAAATAACCCGCTCCATCTCCTGCTTCCGAGCGGGCGACCAGTATGAACGTGCAAGCAAACAAATTGCTGACGACACGGATAGGATGAGCTAGTATTCGAAACATCAGTCTAAGTCAACTAACCATGCCCACTGAAGCAGATGCCAGAATCGTGGTTGATCGTCTTTTGCGGGCGGCGGATTGGAATATTGAAAACAAATCGGTCGTTTCCACGGAAGAAGCCGCAGCGGACGGACGTGCGGATTACCTCCTGAAAAGTTCTCGCACCCGACCTCTCTGCGTCGTCGAAGCGAAACGATTCTCAATCGATCCCTACTCCGCAAAGACACAGACCAAGGAATATGCCGTCAGTCTCGGTGCTCCGTTTATCATTTTGAGCAATGGGCGTGAGCATTACTTCTGGGATTATGAGAACGGCGACGCACGGCCAATCATCGGCTTTCCTACGCAAGCCGACCTCGAAAGCCGGGCGAATCTCCGCCAGCACCGGCATGGCGATCTGGCAACATCCATCCGGGCAGTTCCCATGCCGGATCACTTCCGATTCAGGGGTGAGAATGTTAAAGCGCGACCTTATCAACTCCGTTGCCTCAAAGCAGCCGATGACGCGCTCATTTCAGGCCGCCGTCGGATGCTGTTCGAGATGGCGACCGGCACGGGCAAGACGCTTACCATCGCCATGCTCATTAAGCGTTGGATGCAGTCTGCCGCGATTTCCCGAGTTCTGTTTCTCGCCGACCGTATCGAATTGGCGCGGCAAGCCAAACAGGACACGTTTGATGACTATCTTCGCGAGTATCCAGCCACGCTGCTATTCGGCGGCAAGAAATCACTTGAAGGCCAAATTGTCGTTGGCACCCTCGACACGATAGCGGGACAGCTTGGGCCGGGCGGTTTTGGTCACGCCTATTTTGATTTGGTCATCACCGACGAGTGTCATCGCTCCATTTACAACACGCACCGAGCAACGCTCGCGCATTTCGACGCTATCCACATAGGCCTAACCGCCACGCCGAATCCGGGCGAACTGCATTGGGTAAGCGAGCACGAACGCCAGCTTGTGCGCAGCACCTACATGTTCTTCGACTGTTGGGACAGCGCCACGCAGGAAGGACATCCAACATTTGCCTACACCATCCGCGAAGGCATCAATGAAAATTTTCTTGCCGACTACAAAATTTATTCCGCTGAATCCGTCCTTACATTCGATGGAACGGAATGGGAGGGTGACGAAATCGGATTTGGCGATTGGGGGCGCACCGCCGAAAGCGAAGACCGCCTCAAACTGATCGTCGATGAATACTTCCGCGTCGAGGAAGAACGCCCGCAGCCGCATCCGCGCAAAACCATTTTGTTTGCCGTCAGCGAAAAACAGGCCGTGATGCTGGAGCGTCTCTTCAACTTGCTTCTTCCCGATTCTGCGTGTTTGCGCATCGCACAGCAAACGAACCGTTCGCCCGCTGAAGTCCGCCAAAGTTTCGCGCAGAAAATCACCTGCTACTCGAACAACGGCAATCCCAAGCCCGTCATTGACCGTTTCAAGTTTGACCCGCTGCCTGTCATAGCCATTTCGGTGGACATGCTCGACACCGGCTACGACCACAAGGAAATTGAAAACCTTTTGATGCTCCGCCCGACTGCGTCAGCCATCAAGTATACCCAGATGCGCGGGCGTGGCAGCCGTTTGTGTCCGCGCATCGGCAAGACATCGTTCCTGATATACGATTTTGTCGGCAATCATTCGCGGTTCAACGACCCCGGCGTGGAGTATCACCGGCCAAAGGAAGTCGGCAAGCGCCCGTTGCCTCGTGGCCCGGAACCCGAACCCGGACCGGAACCGATGCCGCCCCCGCCGCCCGGCCCGCCGCAGCCGCCGCGCACATTTACCATCATCCCGCTTGGCGAAAGGCAAGACACGTTTCGCCGCCGCGAACTCATTCACGTCGGCCCAGAGGGGATGGCAATCGACCGTAAGACGTATCAAGATGGCTGGATCAAGCGCATTCAGGAATTGCGCGACACCGATCCCGCAGTCAGCAAAATCTTGTCGGGCGAATACCTGACAGAAAACGAGTGGATAGAACTTTCGCAGAGACTGAACGCGCCTGACTTTTGGTTCGATGAACCCGCACTCCGCAAAGCTTTCGAACAGCCATCTGGCTCGCTTTCCGATTTCATCCGTGCTGCACTAGGATTGTATGAACTGCCCACACGCCAGCAGCGCGTCGAACGTGCCTTCAACGTCTGGGTGGCCGAACACTCCAGCAGCATCAATCCCGAACAGGCGCGTCTCTTGAGCCTGTTACGCAATGTCGTCTCCGCAGCGGTGTCAGAGGCGAAATTCGTCCCGCTCACCCCCGACATCTTCACGAGCCCGCCATTCACGTTCCAAGGCGGACGTGCCCGCGTCGAAGCCCTGTTTGGCCGCGACCGCCTTACCGCCATCATGCAAGAGTTGAACGACCTAGTTGCCTCCGCATAATCATATGGACAATACCTCGCTGCAAAATCTGCTCAAACGTCTCTGCAAGGTAATGTGGGAAGCCAACATCACCAACCCCATCACCTACGTCACGCAGATTTCCTATCTTCTGTTCCTGAAGATGCTCGAAGAAATGGACGCCGAGCAGACGGACAACGGCAACACTCGCCGCCAGTCCATTTTTGTCGAAGTGAAAATTGCCGACGCCAAGGTGGATTTCGGCAAACTCCGCTGGTCTGTCCTCACGTCCGACCCCGACAATGGGCGGATGCTCGAAACGCTCCGCACCCTACTTCCGAAACTCGCGCTGCACCCAGCACTCTCGACCGCCGCCCGCGCCCTGTTTGAAGATTCCTCCATCATCATCCCGGACGGCGCTACCCTGCGCAAGGCAGTGGACACGATTAAAGGCCAGAATCTGTTGAGCGAGGACGCCGACGTAAAGGGTGACCTGTTTGAAATCCTCGTCAACGACCTCGGCAGTCAGAAGAAAGCCGCGCAGTTCCGCACGCCGCGCCATCTCATTCGCATCATCGTTGAAATGGTGAATCCGCAGATCGGACAGACCGTATGCGACTCCGCGTGCGGCACAGGCGGATTCCTCATCGCCGCCTATGAACACATTTTGCTGGCAAACAGTTCGCCGGAATTTATCCGCGAAGTCCCTGCGCCTTACGGCCAGCCAGTCAAGCGCGGCATGGGAGACCGCCTCAAGCCGTCGCAGTGGAAGTTCTTGCAGTCGGGCACGCTCCACGGTTTCGAAGGCGACAAGGACATCATCCGCATGGCGGCCATGAATTCGGTGCTGCATGGCTTCGATAATTCGCCCCTCGTGCGGCGCGATTCCATCTGCGGCAGCGAGGACAAGTGGGACGAAGTGCAGTTCGACGTGATTCTGGAAAACCCGCCGTTCTCCGGGCAACGCGGTGACGCCAAGCGTTCCCTGCGAGTAGAGAAGGGCGACAAATACGTTCTATTCCTCGCCGCCACACTCCGCAGTTTGCGCCCCGGCGGACGTGCCGGAATTATCTTTCCCAACGGCATTTTGTTTGGCGACTCGAACTCGCACATCGAAGTGAAGAAACGTCTTCTCGCCGAGTTTGATTTGCAAGCCGTTGTTACGCTTCCCAAGGGAATGTTCGAGCCTTACACGCCCAACCCGACGTGCTTCCTCGTTTTCCAGAAGACAGGTAAGCCCACGAAGGAAACGTGGTTCTACCGCGTGCAGGGCGACGGCTCATCGCTTAGGAAGGCACGCAAGTTCGGCCCGCAATTCCAAAATGACTTCCCCGATCTACTGGGAAAATGGCCCAAGCGCCAAACCGCCGACGGTGTTGCATGGCGTGTGCCTGCCGAGAGAATCCTCGCCAACGGCTATAACCTCACACTCGCCAGCCTTGGCTTGGTTGAGCCGGAGAAAACCGACCACGCCGAGCCGGAAGAAATTCTTGCGTCCGTGGCTGAGAAGGAACAAAAGATTTTGGACATCATCGAGGAAATGCGGGAACTCGTGCTGGAGGAAAATGGCAATGGAACTCGATGAATTGCCCGACGGCTGGGGACTGAAGCCGCTTTCCGATGTCAGCGTTGCAACGCTGAATCCGAAAAAATCCGAAATCAGCGGTTTGGATGCGCGGGTTGAAGTTACTTTCGTGCCGATGGCTGCGGTTGATGATGGCAACGGCACGATTGCTCGACCCGAAATACGCCGACTCGGTGAGGTCAAGAAGGGCTATACCTATTTCAGAGAAGGAGACGTAATCTTCGCCAAAATCACCCCTTGCATGGAGAATGGCAAGAGCGCCATTGCATGTAAACTCCGCAACGGAGTCGGGTTCGGCTCAACCGAGTTTCACGTTGTCCGGGCTGGCGCAGAAACCCATCCTGAATGGCTTCACTTGATCCTCCGCAGCCAGCAGGTGCGCGATGACGCCGAGAACGCGATGCACGGTGCAGCAGGGCAACAGCGCGTTCCGATTGAATTTCTTGAGCAGCTCAGAATCCCCGTTCCTCCGCTGGCGCAACAGCGTCGGATTGTGGCACGGGTTGAGGCGTTGACAAGCCGCCTCAACCAAGCCCGCCAAGCCCGTCAAGCCGCTATCGCCGACACAGCGACATTGATGAAGAACACAATCAATGCGATGTTTCCTGAGGCAGATTGCTGGAAGACAATCAGGGATGCGGTCTCGATTAAGAAAGGCTCCGTGCGAAACGGGCCTTTTGGTAGCCAACTATTGCATCACGAATTCATGCGATCTGGCGTTGCCGCCATTGGAACGCGGGACGTTCAGACCAACCGTTTTGACCTGCGCAGTGGTTGGTTCGTATCACAGGAAAAGTTCGAGCAGTTTCGCCGATATCAGGTTTTTTCTGGTGACGTTCTTTGCACGATTGTCGGTGCTTCGATTGGGCGCTTTTGCGTTGTTCCTAGAGGTGTTCCCTTAGCGTTCACCACCAAGCACATTCAGGCACTAACTCTAAATCTGGATGTCGCGGTGCCCGTCTTCGTTTCTTTCATGCTCAATTTTCATTCTCGCTGCCGTGACTCGCTTTTCTCGCAGGTTGAGGGCTCCGCACAGCCTAGCCTGAACGCAACGAAAGTTCTCGATACCGAATTGCCACTCCCGCCGTTAGCCGAGCAACGCACTATTGTCGCAAAACTTGATGCGATGGCTGCAAAGTTGGACGAGTTGCAGAGGTTGCAGCGGGAGGTGGAAACGGAACTAGCGTCGTTCACGCCCGCGCTCTTGGCCAAAGCGTTTAGAGGAGAACTATGATACGACCATTTTGTCCATAGGCCTGAGCGAGCGCCAGAGACTCGACCCTTTACGCCTACTTCAGCGCCGCCATGTTCTCCTACCGAAAATCCCTCGGCGTCATTCTTCCAATCGTCTCGTTCAACAGCTTCGCCAGTCTGAGCCCTGCCAATGCCATTTGCCTGTCCACGACCTTGATTTCCCATTGGTAGTAGCCTTCATCCAGATTCGCTCCGTCCTGAACCCACCCTGCCTGAGCAAGCCGCACTGATTCATTCGCCCATTGCTCCGGTGTCGCGAATCTAGCCGATTTCCACGCTGTCGTTTCAGCAAATTCGATCCCCGGACAGTCTGAGACTATGGCTTTACCCGATGCGCCCTGCCCATTGATACAACCCAGACTTCTGGAAACGGAATCTGTTCCGGGATTACGTTCCGACGAAACGATTCAATCTGCTCGCTGTCCAAATAAATGAGGCCATCAACGATAAGCATCAAATTACTCGCCAGAGTGCCATTGCGGTACTTCTTCGCTTTGTTCTCAACGGCGTCCAGAATCCAGCGCCCATCGGCTGGCGACCAAAAGGAGTGGGAGCTATGCACCTTGAGGATAGAACCGGGTAAGCGCCAAATTCGAAAATAATGCACACAAGCTGCCACTTCCGGCGAATAATCGTAAATCTCGACGCCTCGCAACAGGAAATATCCATTCACTGGGGCGGTAGCAACGATTATCTCGGCGAGCCGCAGTAGGAGGGCGTCTTTGATCCCACGCTGAATTGCCGACTCGCTCCAGCACACCACAATGTCGCAATCATGCAAGCCCAACCCGTGGAGCGCGGCACGAAGCTTTTGTTCGAATTGCCTGATATTCTTGCGGTCGTATCTCATCGTGGAGCCCTGAGGCGTGCTCACAACCTCTACCCGACGGTTCGGATGCTTGCCGGATTTGCTCACCAACAATGCATCTGGTGGGTCTGGACGCCAATGCTTTGCGAAATAATCCGTCCCGCTCTGGCGGTTTATCTCGTCTGCCACAATCTGGCTGACAAGAACCTCCCGTTCATCTTCTGTGTGTCCCACGTTGGTCGGATGATACCGCAGATAACGTTCTACAAACACGCAAGAATTTCCGGAATTGGCAAGGTTTGGTCGAAAAGCGGTTGTTACCGCCTAATCTGGCAAACGAGCGTATTTGGGGACGGCGTATTGCTGCCAGATGGGAAACGACCAACAACTTGGGATAAAGTTCTTTGTTGTCTCTAGATATAGTTTTGGTACCATGCCTGAGAGTAAGGAGCCTAGATGGATACAAAACAGATTCTCGCTGACCTGAAGACAGAATTAAACCGCCTCAACCAAGCCATCGCCACCCTTGAAACGCTGGATGGCGCTGCAACCACTACTCCTACTCCTGCTGCCAAAGCCGCCCCGGTGAAGGCCAAGAAACGCCGCCTAACTCCTGCTGGCCGCAAGCGTATTTCCGAAGCAGCGAAAGCACGGCGGGCTGCGAGGCGCAAGCAGGCAGTAGCAAAACCCGCTTCGAAAAAGACCACTGGTCGCCGTACTGTAAGCGCAGCCTCCAGAAAAAAGATGGCCGAGGCTCAGCGGAAACGGTGGGCTGCTAGGCGCAAGCAGGTTGCAAAACCCGCTACAAAGAAGACCCGCGGTCGCCGCACTATGAGTCCAGCCGCCCGGAAGCGCATATCGGCGATGATGAAGAAAAGGTGGGCGGCGAGGCGTAAGGCAGCAGTAAAACCAGCGCCGAAACAGACCCGTGGTCGCCGTACTATGAGCGCCGCCGCCCGAAAGAAGATTGCCGAAGCCCAGAAAAAACGGTGGGCAGTCCAGAAAAAGGCAGCCAAAAAGATTACAGCAACAATGACAACTGTGGAGACTCTAGCCGAGGCAGCCGCAGCCACGGCGGAATAGCAATTACCCTTGCCACCACAGGGCAGAGTTGGTTAAGGCTGCAAAACCCGCAGCGAGCAAAAAAGGCGCTCACAAGCCGATGTCCGCAGCGACAAAAAAGCGGCTGTCTCTGCTTGCCAAGCGTCGTTGGGCCGCACGGAAGAAGGCGGCGAAAGCGTCCTAGGCGTTTTGGACTTGGAACCTAGTGGTAATTGATTCACAGGTGTTGAGGCTTTCTGGAGGTTCGCAATGAAGGGAAGCTAAAAGGTAATTGCTGCACTGAATGAAGCTTTGCACGAGGAGCTTACTGCCATCAACCAGTATTTTCTTCATGCCGAGATGTGCGAGAACTGGGGATACGAAGGGATTGCCAAATACGTCAGGAAGCTGTCCATTGTCGAGATGAAACATGCGGAAAGGCTGATTGAGCGCATCCTGTTTTTGGATGGTGCCCCGAACATGGCCGCGCCTGTTCAGCTAAGCGTTGGCAATGCGGTGAAGCAACAGTTGGAAAACGACCTGAACCTTGAACTCAGCGCGGTGAAGCTTTACAACAATGCGGTGAAGCTGGCGAGGGCTGAAGGCGACAATGGCAGCGAGCAACTGTTGCAGTCGATTCTGAAGGACGAAGAAGAGCATGCCGATTGGCAGGAAACGCAATTAAGCCTGATCAAGGAGATAGGGAACGAGCTTTATTTGAGCGAGCAGACTAAGAAAGAGTAGGCGAGAAGGGCGGTATTGAGCCGCAAGACGGAGGACGCAAAGGCGTCATAGTCCTTCCGTCATAATGAGTAAGCAGTGGGGCGGCATCTGCTGCTCTCGTTTCATTTGTGCTCGCAAGGAAGATAGAATGCAGCGCGAACGCTTCACCAAGGTGGTCGAGGAGGTTCTCGACTCGCTCCCGGAAGAGTTTCGCACACGCATTCACAATGTTGCCGTTCTGGTGGAGGACTTGCCGCCGAACCAGCCGTCTTCCCGCACTGGGCGACGGCGGCTCCTTCTGGGTCTGTTCCATGGTGTGCCAGCGACACAGAAGAGCTTTTTCGATCTGCGGACGGGGCCGGACTACATTGTGCTCTACCAAAAGAACATCGAGGCGGTCTGTTCCAGCGAGGCCGAAATCCGTGACCAAATCCGGCGAACGGTGATCCACGAACTGGGACATTATTTCGGGATGGACGAAGACCAATTGAAAGATGTTTAGTCGAAAAGTTGGCTGGGGCTAAAAATTGCCAATCAGTGATGGTGGACGGAGGATGTGCTCATACTGCTCACCTGCCCGCCATGACTCTGCGACGATCGGGACGGGTGTGAGTGCGCCTGTTGGATGTGCTCGTGCTGGCTGCCCGCCCACCGTGACTCAGCCCAGAAGACAGGTGTTTGACTTCGTCCCGTGCCGCCGCTTCAGCCAGTTCCTGCGTAGGGGCATGGCCCCATGCCACTAATTCGTCTGGCTTGCGCTCCAAGCAAATCATCCAGTGGTAGCGTCTCTTTTGGTGAAAACGTACCGCTTGAAACGACACGACGTACCGACCAGCCGTGTAATTCATTCGATACTTCCTATTCGGTGAACCGCCGTATAATCGCTACCCGAGGACTATCGAGGCTCACGGGATGCCGGCAAAGGAAAGACCATGCAAGCGGAGGACAGCTTAGGCTCACACTTGTGGCTTAGATAGTGCTCGGCATCGCAGCATATCAATCGGCATGTGTGGCAACGAATCGGGCCTCTGACCTTGGGCGTCTTGTCGGCGCGGGTCGGTTCCGAGTTATTAATTATAGTCACTAACATTAATTATACATGACTTACCCGGCAATCACCCCTGTTTGGGTTCCGTGTTCCGTTCGACGTTGCCCAACAGCGCCACTTTCTGTCTTGGAGTAGGATGGACTTCTGAATGAAACCCACACCCAAGCTCCAGAACGACTTCATCGTGAACGAGAGCGAGTATCAGGCGTGTAAGACTTGGCTCGGTCAGGCGAACGAGGAAACGATTCGTCATCCCTTGGACGACCCCGAATTGGAAATGCAGCGACAGCGTATTAAGGCTTTGGTCACTGAATATCAGAATAATTGGCGGCACCCCGAAAAATAATACGCGGAAGCAGATGCCTAGCCTGACAGTTGGGGAGTGCAATGTCAGACATCGAAGTAACCGTTAGCTTGTGCATTACGTAACGAACAGAATCAGATTAGGACTTTTATTCACCAAAATGCCCCAGAATTCAAGGTGGAGGGCGGTCGTGCAGACCTGCGGCTCCCGGAGGTGTTGGACTTGCTATCTTTCCTTGGCGCAACTGCGGATGAGGCGCAGAAAACTGTCGAGGTAGTTTTAAGGGAAAAGACAATACAGAGATACCGCTTTCTTCTCACCGACCAAAAGGCTGAACAGGTTCGCCAATTTTTCCCTCAAGGCTGGTAAGACAAAGCTGTTGGGCAGGTGCAGTGTGCAACCGAGCCGAAGGTGGGTAATCGAAAGAGTTCATTTTTTATCGAGTACCACCCTCCGATTCAGCAGCCACTGCTCCCACTGAGTTTTCGTCTTCGCCGGAAACTTCGACAGCACCAATGGCGCGGGCTTTTCGAAACCCGGCGTAGATTGAGTCAAGCGGGCTGGCTGAGGCACCTTGTC
>Ga0116122_1001466_pt1 | contig 11893 bp, 10 predicted proteins | sample June2015DPH_13_5_FD_89726 | JGI IMG/M metagenome (GOLD analysis project Ga0116122, IMG submission 89726) | Peatland microbial communities from SPRUCE experiment site at the Marcell Experimental Forest, Minnesota, USA - June2015DPH_13_40 | ecosystem: Environmental > Terrestrial > Soil > Wetlands...
GGGAACCGCGGCGCCAGCCGGGCCAGGGCCCGGGGCAGGGGAGTTATCAGCGGCACCAGGGTCAGGGGCGCCTCCAGCAAGGCGGGCTCCCCGGCGGCTGCCCGGGCGAGGCGGAAGGGGTCGGCCGGGGCCAGAAAATAATCGTCTCCGCCCTTTAAGGTGAGGGGCGCCACACTGCTATCCACCCTGAAGCCGAGTTCCGGCAGCAGGCCCAGCACCTTGGGACCCACCTGGAACCTTCCTCCGCGGAAAGAGGTTGGTTTCACCCCCAGCGAACCCCGGACCTGCTCAACCAGGTTGGTCAACTTATCCCGGAGGAGGGGCAGGGGAAGCTGCTCAGGCGGAACCGGCTCCGGCAGGGACATCTCCGAGAAGGGCGGGGTGCTCCAGGGGTGCAGATGGACGCCGATTTCGGCCCGGTGCCGGTCACGCCAGCGGGCCAGGATTTCGCAGGCCGCCGGGTCCTGGGCCACCCGGTAGCTGACCAGCAGGGTCAGGGGAAGGCCAAAGTCCCGGGGAATGAAATCCAGGCGGCTCAATGCGGCGACGTTGGTTACCCCCGGGTAGCGGGGATATTGGCCGGAGAAGAGCCCTTCTTCCTCCACATCGAGGCTGATTACTAATTTCATGTTCGGTTCTGCACCCCGGTGGTGGCGGATGGTTCTCTGAGATCAAAGACCACCTTGACGCTCTGGTGGCGTCGCTTATCGAAAGCCACCTGGAAGGCCTTCCGATAATCGCTCAGGGGGAAGACCTGGGATACCAGGCCCTGGACCGGGTAATCGCCCCGGGCCAGGAGATCCACCGCCAGCTGGTAGGTGCGCACCCGTTGCCGCTGCCAGGTGCCATAGGCGTACATGGCGGAACCGCTGAGCCGCAACTCCCGGAACCAGAGGCTGGAGAGGTCAATTGGGCCCAACTCCGCGGTGGTACCCACCAGCACGTAAGCGCCGCCACCCCTAAGGGCCAGCAGTCCCTCTTGCATGGAGGAGCGGCTGCCGACGCAGTCAAAGAACAGGTTCGCCCCACCTTCCAGGTTGCCGCCCCCCAGGGTAGTGGGAAGCAGCCGGGCGCCCACGGCCCGCGCCAATCCGGCCCGGTCCGGCGAAAGCAGCACCAGGTCGGCGCCCCCGGCCCGGGCCAGGTTTTCCTGGAAAGGATAGCGCGCCACCACTATCACCCTGGCCTTGGAACCCAGGGCCTTGCAGAGCCGGACCAGATGCTGGCCGATGATCCCGGCGCCGTAAACCACCACGGTGTCCCGATCCTCGGGAAAATGGTCCAGGACCGGCTGCAGGGCCGAAGCCAGGGAGTCGGTGAGGACCGCGGTCTCATCATTAAGATTGTCCGGCAGGCGCAACAGGCGGCTGGGATGAGCCGCCAGGAACCTGGCCATGCCCCCTCCGGCCTCTTTGTGGAGACCCAGGATGGTCCCCGGAGAGAGCCGCCCCTGGGTGAAGTTTTCGCACAGATTATACTGTCCCTGGGCGCAGAAGTGGCAGGGCTCGATACCCCGGACTTCACAGGGCAGGAGCGGCTCCACCGCCACCCGTTCCCCGGGGCGCCATTCTGATTCTTCCGGGGCCTGGACCACCTCCGCCACCACTTCGTGGCCCAGCACCGCGGGAAAGGAGGCGTAAGGCTCCAGTAGCAGAGACTCCACCCCCTTGAGCAGCTGCAGGTCGGAGCCGCAGATGCCGCACAGGCGACTCTTCAAGACCAGCCAGTCAGGGCCGGGTGGGGCCAGCTCCACCTGCTGCAGTCTGAGGGGAGCCACCCCGGCGAAGAAGTGCCGGGGCCAGAGGCGGTTCAGCCCCTTGGCCAGCAGGTAACGGGGGATGGAGCGGTAATATACCAGGGCCTCCATGGGGCCCGGTCTTATGTCTTCCATCTTCTGTTTTCTGTTTTCGGATAGCATTTCATTAAAGCCAATATGACCCAAAAGCCAAAGCGATTCTATCAAAGAATAGGCCAAAAGCAGAAAGCTGACTGCTGAAAGCCGGTGAAATTGACTCTGTCCCGGGAAGGGGGCCGTGTCAAGTCAATTTTTTTGGTAGTGCCCTGGAGGACACTACCAATTTTTTTCGGGACTTGGGGATTGTGGCCGGATAAGTTATAATCCATAATAAACGGCCGCCATCCGGTCAACGTCTGATTATAACAGATTTAGAGGAAACGGTATCGGCATGGGCGCACGCAGTAAGATTGCCCTGGGAGCGGTGTTGAAGAATTTCTGGCGGGTGGCCCAGCATCCCCGGATCGCTTCCAAGTTGGCGACCCTGCAGGGTGAGAAGTGGCTCTTCAACCTGCTCTACCCCCGGGCCGATTCCGGGCGGGCCCGGAAGATCCGCCAGTTGAGCTTCCGTATCACCGACGTCTGCAACCTGCGCTGCCATACCTGCGGCCAGTGGGGCGACCAGGGATTTCTCCACGGCAAAAATCTCCGAGAGCTAAAACAAAACGAGGTCTCCCCGGAACGCTACCGGCAGGTGCTGGATGACCTGGTGGCCCATGGCCACCGGCCCTTTCTTTACCTCTGGGGCGGGGAGCCCATGCTCTACAAGGGTTCGGTGGATTTAATCGAACACGCCACCGCCCTGGGGATGCCCTGTTCCATTGCCACCAATGGCACCAGGATCGCCGCCGTCGCCGACCGACTGGTCCAGGCCCCCATGTTCCTCCTGCAGATTTCCATCGACGGTCCGGATGCGGCCCTGCACAACCGCACCCGCCCGGGAGTGGGCGGGGCCGACAATTTTGCCGACATTCAGGCAGGCCTGGCCGCGGTACGCCAGGCCCGGCGGTTCCAGGGGCAAAGCCTGCCGCTGATCGTTTCCCTCACCACCATTTCCCGCAACAACTTTCGCCACCTGGTGGACATCTACGACGCCTTTCGGGAAAAGGTGGACCTGTTTGTCTTTTACCTTTCCTGGTGGATCGACGAAGAACGACTCCAGACCCATGAGCAGGATTTTTCCCGGCGTTTCGGCTTTCGGCCCTTGCGCCCGGCGGGCTGGGTGGGCGGCTGGCGGCCCGATGATTATCCTGAGATGGACCGGCAGTTGCAGAAGGTTCTCGCCCGGTCCGCAGGGTCTAAGGCCCCGCCGGTCACTCTGATCCCCCGGGTCACCGGGGAGGCGGATCTGCGCGCCTACTATACCGACCATCGGGCTCGCTTCGGGTTTGAGCAGTGCATCTCCATCTACCAGGCGGTGGAGGTCAACAGCAACGGCGACCTCTCTCCCTGCCGGGACTACCACGATTACGTGGTTGGCAACCTCAAAGAGGCCACCATCAGCGAGCTGTGGAACTCGCCGGCATACCGGAAATTTCGCCACAGTCTGGCCAGCGAGGGGCTGATGCCCGTTTGCTCGCGCTGTTGCGGCCTGATGGGGTATTGAGGTGGAGCAGGTGCCACCCATCCTGGGGCCGGCGCACCAGCGGTTGCTTTCCAGGCCTTCTCCAAACTTCCGGCCCGCCCGTCTCGTTTTTCTTCTGGAAGACTTGAAATTCGGCGGTACCCAGCGCCAGGTCCTGGAGTTGGCCCGGCGGCTGGACCCGGCCCGGTTCCGGGTGGAGATCTGGCTGCTGGCCGCGGGCGATGATTTGCTTCCCCTGGCCCGGGGCTGGGGCCTCCCCCTCACCTGGATCTCCCGGCAGGAGCAGGTGGGTCCCGGGGCTCTGCTGAACCTTTGGCGCCATCTGCGCCGCGGCGCACTCGAACTGCTGGTGCCCTTTACGGTGGTGCCTAATATTTGGGGCCGGATCCTGGGGCGATTGGCCCGGGTGCCCGGCATCGTGGGCAACTGCCGGGGCGGCGAGGCCCCGCGGCGGCAGGGGGAGCGGTGGCTGTGGCCTCTGGCCCACCACATCGTTTGCAACAGCGCCGACCTAAAAGGGATGCTCAGCCGGCGTTGCGGCGTGCCTTTGGGGCGGATCAGCGTTATTCACAACGGGGTGGACACCGATTATTTCCAGCCGGCCCTGGACGGCGCCCGGCCCTCAAAAAATAATCCGCCGGTGGTGCTCTCGGTGGCCCGGATGGTGCCGGACAAGGACCATGGCACCCTGATCCGGGCCTTTGCCCTGGTGGCGCCGGATTTCCCCCAGGCGCGATTGTGGCTGGTGGGGGAGGGCTCCGGCCTGGGGGCCATTGAGCAACTGGCTCAGCAGAGTTTGCCGCCGGGCTCCTTCCGGTTTATCCCGCCCCGGCAGGACCTCAGGCCGCTGTACCGGCAGGCCGGGTTGCTGGCCTTGAGTTCCCGCGGCGAGGGCCTGCCCAACGTAATCCTGGAGGCCATGGCCGCGGGTCTGCCGGTGGCGGCCACCGCGGTGGGGGGCGTGCCGGAGATGGTGACCCCGGCTCATACCGGCTGGCTGGCGCCCCCGGGGGACCCCCCGGCCCTGGCCGCGGTCCTGGGCCGTATGTTGGAAAACCCGGAACAATGCCGGGCCATGGGGCGAGCCGCTCGCCGCCGGGTAGTACGGGATTTTTCCTTGAGCGCCATGGTGAGCCGCTATGAGGAGGTGCTGTGGGCCTCCTTGGGAAGGTGACCGGGTGCAAAAGCGCTGAATCGAATCCGGAAAGACCGAACGTGGGCATAAAGCAAGGAGCCATCAAGCTCCCCGGCCTCCGGGTGGCTTACCTCCTTCTCTGGTTCCCGGAGCCCTCCCAGACCTTTGTCCTGGAGGAGGTCAATACCCTGGTTCGCCTGGGGCTGGAGGTGCGGGTCTATACGCTTTACGGGCCGCGGCGGCCCGCCCGGACTGCCGGGATGGCCCGGGTTCTGGCCCCGGTCCGCCACCTCGGGGTGCCGGCCGCCGGGGAGCTCATGAGAGACTTAGCTCGCCTGGGCCGGGACTGGGGTCCCGGGGCCGGGCAATTTCTGCGGCAGGTGCTACTGCGGCGCTGGCGCAGCCTGGAGACCGCCGGCGAGGCCCTCTGGGCTGCGGCGGCGGGAGTGCATCTGGCCAAAGAGTTCCAGATCGCGGGCATCGGCCACATCCATGCCCCCTGGGCCGACGGCCCCGCCACCGCGGCCTGGGTGGCCTCCCACCTCAGCGGCATCCCCTTCAGCTTCAGCGCCCGGGCCCGGGACCTGCATCCCCCGGACGGGGCTTTGCTGGAAAAGCTGGCGGCGGCCAGCCTGGTGCGCACCAACACCCGAGCCCATGAACGCTATCTGGCCGCTCTGGCCCCCCGGGAGACAGCCAAGATCGTCAATATATACAACGGCGTCTCCCTGGTCCCGGAGCCGGCCCCGCCACGGCGCCGGCAGCCGCCCTTCCGCCTGCTGGCCCTGGGCCGCCTGGTCCCCAAAAAAGGGTATGCGGTTCTCCTGGCCGCCTGCCGGCTGCTGGCCCGGGAGGGCTTCGATTTTCATCTCACCCTGGCCGGCGATGGTCCGGAGCGCCAGCGGTTGCGGGGATTAATCGGGCGCTACGGCCTCAAAGGCCGGGTTACCCTTCCGGGATTCGTGCCTCACCGCGAGGTGCCCCACCTGCTTCAGGAAGCCGACCTGTTCATCATGCCCAGCCTCATCGCTCCTTCCGGAGACCGGGACGGCATCCCCAACGTGGTCCTGGAGGCCCTGCTCCATGAGGTGCCGGTAGTGGCCACGGAGATCTCCGGCCTGCCGGAGGTCATTCGCCCCGGAACCACGGGCTGGTTGACCCGGGCGGCGGACCCGGAGAGACTGGCCCGGGCCGTACAGGAGGCCGCGGCTGATCCGCGGGAAGCCCGGCGCCGGGCCCTGGCCGGGCGGGATCTGGTGGCCCGGGAGTTCGACTCCAAGAGGAACTACACCCGCCTAAAGGCGCTATTTGATGGATTGGCGGGGGAACAAACCGGTAAGCAGGAAGCAGTAAAGAACAGGTCTCACATCTAATATTGGTTTTAGCATTTAGCGCTCACTGCTCACTATATTAATCAGAGCATTAAATAGATTGCATTTTAATCGAGTAGCCGTAAGCTTTAGCTTGCGCAGGCTAAAGCCTGCGGCTACAGTTATATTCCCCATCAGGAACTTGTTTTATGCTCTGATTAATAAGTGAGCCCTTTTTCCCGGATGAAGCGCTCTACCAGGGCAAAGATCTCCGAGTTGCCGCAGAAGTTTTCCCGCCCGATGCGTCGGCGAAGGTCTTGTAAGTTCGCCTCAAAGGCGGGGATGAGCTCCGTCCGGGGATGAAAGCCGAGGGAATATTGCCCATATCCCAGGCGCTCCAGGTAAAAGGCGTTGAGGTATTGCTCGAAGGCGCCTTTGATGGGGAAGGCGATCACCGGCTTGCCATAGAAGAGTGCTTCGGAGATGAGGGTGTGGCTGCCGCCGCAGACCACGTAACGGCAGGAGGCGAGATCGTCCAGAAAGCCGGTTTCGGAGTTCCTTTTGAAGTGCAGGTTGCCGTCGACCCCGCTGGTATCGAAGCCATAGACCATGACCTCGGAGGGAATGGCCCGGAGGAATGGTAAAAAGCGGGCGAAGGTGGTATACCCCTGGTAGGCCACCACGTGATCGCCTGCCGAGGGTTGCCGTTGCAGCACCGTCTCCCGCAGCAGGGGCGGCAGGATCTTGGCCCTGACCCCCGGCTTCAGCGGCGGCCGGAAAAAGGAGATCACCAGGTAATCGCTGGCCTGGCTGAATAAGGCCTTCACCGCCCAGGCGGTGGAGAGATAGCTGGGGTACCGGGCCCAGGGGACCTGATGACGGCAGCAGGTGATCACGTGCTGGTGGTCCGTGGACAGGCAGGGCACTCCGGCCAGGCGGGCCGCCCGGGGCACAAAATACTCATAGTCGCTCATGGTGACGTCCGGTTGGAAGCGGTCCATGAGACTCAAAATATGTCGGAGGTACGTGCGGGAGCGGCCGCGAACCGCGAGGCTGGAATAGATGGTGGCGGCCACCGCCACCTTGTGTCCCCGGATGGGGGTTTCGGGGTTGGGGAGATCCTCCACCGGGAATTCCCGGCCCAGGATGGCGGCCCCACTACCGTGGCTGAGGAAGAGGAACTGGTGGCCCAGCCCGGCGAAGTGCCGGGCGAGGCTCAGGGCCCGGACCGCATGGCCGTGGCCGGTACCGTGGACCCCATAAAGAATTTTGGCCATATGGTCTGGCAATGTAAACCACCCGGCGCCCAAGGTCAATCCCCTCGGGAGAAAACCGCGATCAGCGATCAGCGATCAGCGATCAGCTATTAGCTATCGGCTAAAAGCTAAAGATCAAAAGCGAAAGCTAATGCCGGCCGCCGAATTGGAGTATCATCTATTGCTGTCTCATGATCTTGAATTTATTAATGATTATGATTATGAAAATCTCAGCAAAGAAACTGTAGAAGTTAAGCAAATGCTAACCTCATTCATCAAAAAGCTGAAAGCTGAAAGCTGAAAGCTGAGAGCTGCTAAACCCCGTTAAACCTGGAGGGAAAAGGGTATTGATGACATGGATTATCCCGGCGGCCATGGCCCTGATGCTCTCTTACCTATCGGTGTTGATCTTCGTGGGGGGCCGGCCCTTGCGCTCGGCCGCCGCCGCTGCTGAGGTTGACCGCATAAGGGGCTCCTGGCCCCGGCTGGCGCTGCTGGTGCCGGTGACCGGGGCCGCCGCCGGCCTTGAGGGGCGCCTGCAGGCGTTGCTTCGTCAGGATTATCCTGACTATGAAGTGGTGTTTGCCACCCGGGACGCCCAGGACCCGGCCACTGCGGTGATCCTGTCTTTGATGCCTCGCTACCCCCGGGCCCGGCACGTGGTGGCCGGCCCGGCCCGGAGCTGCGGCCAGAAGAATCACAACCTGCTGGCCGCCGTGAAGTTGGTGGGCCAGACCCCGGAGATCCTGGTTTTTTGCGACAGCAACCAGGAAGCGCCCCCGGGGTGGCTGCGGGAGCTGACCGCACCCCTGGTCGAAGAAAAGGCCGAGGTGAGCAGCGGCTTTCATCACGTCATCCCCGCCAACTTCGGGGTGGCGGCCCTGGGCCGGGCGGTCACCGTTCTCACCATCTTTTTGAACAAAGGGTTTCGCCGCCTGAACCAGCCCTGGGGCGGGTCCACCGCCATCCGGCGCTCCCTGTTTGAAGAGCTGGCAGTGGCGACGCTTTGGGCCGAAAGCGTGGTGGACGACGTCTCCCTGGCGGCCCGGCTGGCGCGGGCTGGCATTCGGGTAGAGCTGCCCCGGGGGGCCCGCCTCTATACCCCCCTGGAGGGGGAAACCCTGAGGGATTGGAGCCGCTGGCACATCCGCCAGTGGCTCTACCTGAAGTTTTGCTTGCCCCTCAACTGGCTGGTCCATGGCCTGGTGGTACATCTGCTCTGGGCCCTGGTGGCGCTGGCGGTGGCGACCCTGCTATTGGCCCTCCTGGGTCTGGTTTCCGGGACCATGCCAACCGCTGCGGCTGTGCTGTTCCTGGTGGGGCTCGTCTGGCTGGGGATCGCCCTGCGGGCCCTACACCCCTCGCCTGGGCCGCGGCTGCAGTGGCTGGCGGCGTTTTTTGCGGCCATGGCCATGGCCAGTTGGTGCCACTTGAAGTCGGTCTTCATCAAGGAGATGCGCTGGCGTGGAATCGCCTACCGGGTCGGCTGGCGGGGCCGGGTGATCAGAGTGAGCAGTGACCGTGAGCAGGCTGGGGCCAACGATTAGCAGCTATCCAGGAAACCGCAAACCGCATCCCTCACTTCCCTGACTTCCACCAATAAAAGGCCAGGGCCAGGGTGGGAGCCAGGGCCAGGGCTTCCACCAGCTCCCGGGGCAGGCGGCCGGCCGTAGTTAGATAAAGGAGAACCCCTGCCAGGGCGGTCAGGGCCAGGCGCAGGGAGGGTTTTGGGGGGATCAGCCCCAGACGCCACTGACAAAAGCCCACGGTGAGGGCCGCCACCCCGCCCTTGGTGACCACCATGGCCAGGGCCGCGCCCAACAACGGGGTCAGGGGGATGACCAGGGCGCACCAGAGCAGATTGATGGCCAGCCCGGCCAGGTAGAAGGTCAGCAGCAGGCGCGGCAGTTGCATGCTGATCATTAGGAAGGCCGCCAGGTTGTGCAGAAAGGCGAAGGCCACCGTGACCACCAAAACCTTCTGGAGCCAAACCGCCTCATGGTAGCGGGGGCCGAAGATCAAAGGGATGATCCGGTCGCTTTCAATGAAAAGGACGAAGATCACCACCAGGGACGCGGTCAAGAGCCAGCGGGCGGTGTTTTGGGCCAGGCGTGGCACCTCGTCCCGGTTTGTCTCCCAGAGCTGGACGAACAGGGGGTAAAGGATAGCCTGCAACAGCAGGCTGGAAACCAGGGTGGAGACGCCATCCACCAGGCCCCAGGTGACGCTGTATTGGGCCACGGCGTCGGCCCCGGCGTAACGCTGCAGGAAAAAGAGATTAGCCTTGTTGTAGATGCTGGCGGTCACCTGGATGAGGGCAAAGATTCCCCCGAGGCGCAGGGTGGGCCAGAGGCGTCGTAGCGGCGGCCAGGTCGGGCGGAACTGCGGCAGGGACAGGGCCAGCCATAGCCCGCCGGCCAGGTTGGCCAGGGTTTCCAGGAGCTTGAAGCACGCCACCGCCAGGGGCGGGGCGCCGAGAATCAGGGCGATGAGGCCGTAGCCGAACCCCAGGGCGGCGGCGACGGCCTTGATCTTGCCCTGGAGGTCCTGGCGGCCCTGGACCTGCAGGGCCACAAAGAAGGTGTCGGACAGGGTCTCCATGGCGACCGCCAGGGCCACCAGCAGCAGGAGCCGGCGCAGGGGCGGGGCGTAGCCTTGCCATTGGCTGAAGATTAGGGCCCCCAGGGTGGCCAGGGCCAGCAGCAGCCCTTTCAGAAAGGTGACCTGGCCCAGGACCTCGCCCGGCTCCCGGTCCTTGCGGGATAGCATGGTCACCAGGGGAATGTTGAGTCCGAACTCGGAGATCAGCAGCAGGATGCTGCCCAGCCCCAGGGCCAGCATGAACTCGCCGTAGGTGGTGGTGCTGTGCCGGGCCAGATAGATGAAGAAGACGGACTGCAGGGCGTCCCTGACCCAGCGGGCGCTGAGGAGATAGGCGAATTTCCGGAGGATGCGGTAATGGCCGGGCTGGCCGGCGGCCCGCTCAGGGCTGGCGGCGGCCATCGGATTCCGAGCCGGGGCAGGGGTTGTCGAGTTTCATGATCGGGAGCGGGGCTTCCGGGGAAACCCAGAGCCCTATCATATATAACACAGATAATGGGAAAACCTGGTAAACTGGAGAGAGAAAAATGTTGGGAAAACGGCTTCCCGAGGACTGAAGGCAGAAATCCCTTGCCTCTCCAGCGAACGAACCTGTGTCGAGGGAACGTTTAAGATGGATAGGAGCCGAAACCGGCAGAACAACTGGTTCCAACAGAATCCCCGGAAGACCCTGTTTCTGGTGGTCCTGATTTCGCTGCTGCTCATGGTGGCGGGCGCCGAGAAGCTCCTGAAATTCCTGCACCATCGCCAGGGCATCGTCCTGGAAACCGAGGTCGAGCGGAGATATATCAAACTGCGGGAACCCCGGCCCCTGCAGCAGATGCGGCTGCGGTTTCCCAAAAATTATCTGCCCTACACCGATAACGCCTTTCCCAAGATCTATCGAGTGGACATCGACGCCAACGGCTTTATCAAACCCTCCCAAAAATACCTCCACCCGGACCTGGCCCTGGTCTTTCTGGGGGGCTCCACCACGGAGTGCATGTTCATGGATGAGGAAAACCGGTTTCCCTATGTGGTGGGGGCCATTCTGGAGCAGCAGACCGGGAAAAAGATTAATTCGTACAACGGCGGCCTTTCGGGTAACAACAGTCTGCATGCCATCGATTTGCTGGTTAACAAAGTGATTCCCCTGCAGCCCCGGGTGGTGGTGTTTATGGAAAACATCAACGACCTGAGCACCCTCCTCTATAAGAAGACCTATTGGAGCAGCAATAATGTCAGGGCGCCCCTGGAGACCCTGGAAAAGGGCAAGCTGCTGGGCAAGCTCCTGAAGGAGCTCCTGATTCCCCAGCTCAACGAGGCCTACCGGAATTTCAAGGGCTCGGTGTTTTCCCAGGAGGAGGACGAATTTGCCCAGGACCGGGGCCGGAAGCTGGCGGTGGATCCGGCCGGCCTCGCCCGGGAATTTGCCCGGAACCTGGAGGTCTTCGCGGATATTTGCCGGGATCGGGATATCACCCCGGTGCTGATGACGCAGGCCAACCGCGTCACCGCCAACCCCGACCCGGTGGTGGCGGCTTACATCGGCAAGTGCGGCCAAGACACCGGGATTTCTTACCAGGATTTCAAGAGGCTTTACGATCTATTCAATGAAACCATCAGGGAGGTGGGCCGCAAAAAGGGGGTGCTGGTCATCGATCTGGCCCGGGAGGTGCCGCCGGACAAGGAGCACCTCTATGATCTGGTGCACTTCAATGACGCGGGCTCCAGGTATGCCGCCAAGATTATCGCGGCCCAGTTGCAGCCCCTGTTGTATTGAAAATGTGGGCAGGGAGCAGGAGAGGCATTGGAGTGGCGAAAAGTTCAAAGTTCAAGGTTCAAAGTTCAAAGTTTGGGTTACGAGCAACGGGAACTTTTCATGCTAAGGCTTCAATTGTATTCCCACAAGAAATTCGCTGCCATCGAGTCAGTCAGCAATAGGGCGGCCTGCGGCCGTCAATCAGAGAGCCGGAAAGGCTTCACCAATTCCGGCGGCCACAGGCCGCCCTATAATAAGGTGCACAGGCGAGACGCCTGTGCCACCAAATTTTTTCAGTGAGCTGAGGTCCTCGAAGCTGCTTACTGCTTACTGTTTATTTGACCCGCACCGCCAGGGAGAGGCCGTCCTGCTCCGGGGAGTGCAGGGGCAGGAATCCCAGGAGGTGCACGGTGCGCCAGTCCCAGGAGGCGAAGATTTCCTGGTTGAAGACCGCGGCGCCGGCGAAGCCC
>Ga0116122_1001486_pt1 | contig 11778 bp, 6 predicted proteins | sample June2015DPH_13_5_FD_89726 | JGI IMG/M metagenome (GOLD analysis project Ga0116122, IMG submission 89726) | Peatland microbial communities from SPRUCE experiment site at the Marcell Experimental Forest, Minnesota, USA - June2015DPH_13_40 | ecosystem: Environmental > Terrestrial > Soil > Wetlands >...
ACTTCGCTTTCCCCGCTATCGGAATTGAACATGCGCCGTCCGGCCCGGCAAGGAGGGAGATGCCCGGGTAACAACCACTATCCTGACGTATTTGGGCGAAGGCGCGTAGGGTACAGAAGTCGGATGGCAAGGGACCGAAGGTAACTGAGGAGCATTCCGCCCCTGCTTATGTACCCAGACTGGCGGTTGCCTGTGGACACAGCGGCGATTAAGAGATCGGTGTCAAACCCGGTCCAGCGCGTGCAAAGTCCTTTGGTTCTCGACATTGCCGGTATTCAGCGTAGTCGTAGGTTCAAACAGCAAGATCCAACATTCTTCCTCCGCCACCGGACGGTGCTCCACTCCGCGCGGCACCACGATAAACTCGCCCTCTTCGATCCATTCATGACGTCCGCGAAACTCCATGCGGAATCGTCCCTTCACCACCAAAAACATCTCGTCCTCGTTCTCATGATGGTGAAATACGAACTCGCCTTTGAGCTTGTCCAGCTTCACATATTGGCCATTAAGTTCGGCGGCGATGTAGGGCTTCCAGTATTCGGTGATTTTGGCAAACTTCTCGGCGATGTTGACTTTTGACATGGAATCCTCGCGAGGGCGCTTGCGGCCATCGCTACGAGAGATGAAGATCCACACCTCAAGGTCGCATAAAAACAATCCAAAGTCCTGGAGATGACTCTTCATTGTTTGCGTCGTTGTTTGCGAGTCACGTGTGCCATGATCGCGGCATGAATGCCGATGGCCACCGCAGCGCCGGTAAGATGAAGAGAAATCGTGCCGCCGCCAGCCTGCTGAATCGCGCTCAGACCGTAGCCTCTAGCGGAAGAAACAATCCGATGGCGGTTCCCAATCCGGGGTTGTAGCGGCGGAAAATGGCGGCATGCACGATGTGAGCAATGGCATTCACAACAATCAGGTAGACAGCAATCAACCCCAAACCAACATTCACCATCGTCGCCAGCGATACCGAAAGCCCGATCAACCCCCACACTCCGGGAACGTTGATCACGAATACCGCGAGGGGAGACAGGCCTTCTCTACCCTTTCCGATTGCCTGGTTAACAAAGATTCTGAAGCGATCGTTGTCGTGTTCCTCATATTGGTGGAGCATGTAGATCGGCAAACAGAGGAACGTTGCGAGAAGCGACGGCGCCCAGGAATGCGCGATGACTGGCGTAAGCAGCAAGAGGAGTCCGGCCAGAAATCCACCATAGACCCAGTTGTCGATCAATCGCTTGAGCATTGTTTTCTTTGGATTGAATATAAGGCAGGCGCCGTCGTGCCGATAGACGGAGCATCGATTCCGCGATTAAAAGCAAAACAGCCGCCAGCTTGCGCTGACGGCTGATGGCTGAATGCTGACGGCTAAATGCTGATGGCCGATAGCTGACGGCTGTCTAGAATCCCGTCACTCCCGCGCTCGGATGTCCACCCCGCAGCATCATCCGCACGCCGCGCTCGCTATTCACGCGGGTGGTCGTGGTCCAATCTACTTCATCGGTGCTGATGACGCCGCTGCCGCCACTGGCGAGTTCGTAGCTGATACGGCCGTCCTGATAGGTGTAATTGCCCACCTCCAGGAGCATACCCGTCTTCAGAACAAACACTGGCACTCCCGGCGCAGTCCCGTCGAAGCGTGCATCCTTGACAACGTAGCTGGCGTAGACGACCTGCGGAATCTCCTCAGCCGTCGGCGGTTCGCTGGCTGCAGCTCTGACCTGGCGCACCGCTAGCTGAGGCACGACATTGCTATTCGCTGGCGCATAGGCCGAACCGCGGTAATACGAGTCGTTTTCCATCCGCGGACGCCCAAAGAAATGCCAGTCCGGTCCGTTGGTGGCCGAGACCTGCGGGATCTGCACATCATCCATCAGGCGCAGCGTGAGCATGCTCTCGCCCTTCAGCGTGGGGCGCGGCCCGCGCGCGGGCAGCATGATTATCTTCCACGGCCAGAGAGGCGGAATCATCCATTCGACAATGTCGCGCTTGGCGTGCCCTTTGCCCCGGATGTCGCCGTCTTTATCGACCTTGTAGCCGCGGGTTGCGATCACCTTGGCGTCCAAAGGCATATCGCCGGCGGGCAATCCGATGCGATCGAACATCAGCTTCATATACCCTTTGCCCCAGAAATGTCCTGGGTCCTTGGCCGCTTCCAGATGCCCGACAAGGTAGGCGCCGCGCGGAAACGTCTGCTGCCCGAATTCCGTCACCGAGTGCAGATGACAGAGCACGGGATCGCCGACCGCGACGGTCGAAGAAGAAAGATTCGGTTCATTCAAGGTGCACTTCAGAAGGGTACCGGCGGGCAGGACGGTCTCCCGCGCACTGGCACTCAGGGTCAGGCTTAGAACGGTTAAAGCTAGAAGGGACACTGCTAGAACGGCAAACGAGCTGGACTTCATAACGCACCTCGGTCTCACGCCCCTGGATTTTTACTACGTGTTCCCAAGCTACCGCGTTGAGCCAGCCCCGATTAATGAACTTATACACAAATTGACACTTGCGGTCAATCGACCGATTGGGATCAAAGTGTGTCTTTTCTGCAACTGGCGGCTGACCGCCTGCCCAGCATCGCCATTCACGCCAATTGGGGACCCGTTCACTCCGAGGTAGTAGCCAGTTTGACCTTGGCGCCCAGAGTGGTCAAAATTCGCCGGCGCAATCATCCCACCTAAGCCCCAGGCTCGTGTATTTGCCTGTGACTCGGTGAGGGCTGCTGGATCTCGCCTTCAGTCGCGGGATCTCCGGGAACGGTATCCAGTCGGAAAATATTTGCACAAGAAGCGGGTTGGCAAATCGCGCCGCCGCAAATTCTTGTTGTTCCACTTCCGTCCCGAGACGGCTGCAAACCCTTGCACACCGCGGTTGGGCCTCAAATAAAAATGCGTTGGGCCTCCAATAAAATATTGACTACAGCCCCGTAATTGCTTAACATCTTCAGGATTCCGTCCATCCCCGGGACAGGAATTGCGTGGGGTACCGTCTCAGGTTTCTGATTTCCAGTTTCTGATTTCAAGCTTTTTGTTTCGAGCAAGCGGAAAATTCCCCAGGCAGGGAAATGGATGAGTGCAGATCTTCTCACCTTGACGAGAAAATAAAGAGAGAGTTTCCCATGAAAGGGTTTCTTATGCCAGCTACTGCTCTGACGACCTTGAAGAAGAACATAGCCTTTACGCTCCTCTGCTGCACCGTGCTCATGATGTTTGTTGCGGGGAGCACAGCCGCATCGGCGCAAAACTGTCCCACTTCTCCCAACTATTCGCCGGATTTCACGGGTGCATCGAGCCCAGCTTGCCTGACGCTGAACAACAACGGCGACACAGGGTACCCAGGTTTCTACGGGGTAGTCAACGCTCCAACGCCTCCACCGACGGTGACGACGGTGCTGCGGCTTACCCCAAATGCGACCGGTACGGCGGGGTCTGCCTGGTACAAAACTCAGCAGCCGGTTACCGGCGCTTTTTCCACCACGTTCACGTTTGAGCTGACCGGAAGCAATACGGGGTACGGCCCCGCCGACGGCATCGCCTTCGTGATTCAAAACTCGCCAGCGGGCACGGGTGCCTTGGGCCCTGACGGCTGCGGGATCGGATTCGGTGACAGTTCCACTGGTTGCGCGCCTTCTACTGGTGGTATCCCGCAGAGTCTGGCGGTAGAGTTCGACACCTTCCAGAACGCCGATGACCCGAACAACAACCATGTTGCGATTCAAAGCTGCTTGACTGGCCCGAACAGCATAGACGTAATCGGGGGCCCTTGTAAGATTGCGGATAAGCCCAACCTTAGTTCTCTGCCGGTCCCGGTGACCCTGGCGGACGGAAACGTCCATACGGTGGAGATTACCTACTCCGGCTCGGGCACCAAGTTGCTGGATGTGATCCTGGATGGCAATGATTTGTTTCCCGGCGGCGTGTCTTTCGACATGACCAAGATCAGTTTGAACAGTGGCAATGCTTGGGTAGGGTTCACGGCGGCAACGGGCGGTGGGGACGACAACCAGGACATCCTGAGCTGGACATTCACGCCGGGAGCTCAGACCATTGTGGTTTCGCAAGGCACGCCAGCCGTCGCTTCCTTCTCAAACGCCTCAAATCAGCCAAACGTCTACGACTATACGGCTCAGCTGACGGCCCTGTACACCGGGAATCCAGCAGTGACGATCCAGCCGACGCTGATGACTCCAGCAGCTTGCAACGCCCTGGTGCAGAAGAACTTCTGGCCTGCCCGTTGCTTTGTCTACGAGAACGCGGAAAATTCCGGTTTGGATGCCGCCGTGTTGTTCTCGGTTACGTGCTCGAACGGACCGTGCGGCTCGAGCGAGAACCCGTTCGACGCGTTGTTGGGCACCGACTTCGAGTTCTTGGCATCCGAAAACCCGTTCTTCGTCTACCCAGGGATTGCCGGCTTTTTAAACCCATTCCCTGGTTGGCTCAAGGGCTCTGGGCCTTATGTTGACCCGTGCACGCCGCCTCTGAGCGGTCCCCTGTTCCAGAGCAACCAGGTCAGCAGCTTTATTATAGATGGGGGTCACACCGTCGGTAGTAGCGGCGGCGGAGCTTCCTGCTGGGTAGCAACGTACGACACGCCGGGCGAGAACCCGCCGGGGATCAAGATCACCTCTCCGACCCCGTTCGCGACGTACAGTAAGGGATCGGTGGTCCCAGCGACTTATGCCTGCAACAATCCGAGTACATCACAGCCTACGTCCAACCCGACGGGTCCGTATCTGACGGCGGCAAGCTGCAAGCAGAATTCGGGCACTCCGGCCTCCTGCACGTTTACATCGCCCCCCGGCGGCGGGCTGTCCTGCACCGGCGGCACAGTCGATACATCTAGTAAAGGGCTGCACGCGTTCGTGGTGACGGCAATCGACTCCGGCCAGAACCAGAACCTTCAAATAGTTCCGTACACCGTCAAGTAAGCAGGTGAGTAACTGACTTCGCAAGCTGCTACGCGCAGTCAATAACCAAGGGGTGCCGCGAAAGGTGGCACCCCTTTTTATTCCTTGGCGCTCTTGACTCTTAGCTTTTGGCTGCTTGTGTCCCGCGGGTGGACTCGTCGTAGATGGCCTTGAAGTCAGCGCGCTGTAGTAGCTTCTCTGCCCCGGGGTCTTTCTTCATCGCATCCAGCAGGCGGAGCGCCTCGCGATAATGATCCTGAGCATCGCGGCTGTTGCCGGAGTCTCGCTCAATTGTGGCCAACAGATAATGCGCCCGAGCACTCAGTGGCTGCATTCCGAGCTTGTCCGAGAGCAGCAAGGCGCGCTCGAGTTCCTGCCGGGCATGTAAGGAGTCATGGCTTTGCATCATGGCTTCCGCCAAGAATGTGGAGCACTCGACCGAGATGTACTTCAACCCGAGGTCGTTCGCCTGCTGAACCAACTGCCGGAGGCTGGAAATGGCTTCCTGTGTGCGTTTTTCCTGAACTTGGACCTTGGCCAGGTTAGCTTTCGCAATCAGAACTGTGTCCGGTTCTTTGCTGCGCGTTGCGGCCTGGAGTGCTTCCGCATACGAAGCATGCGCAGATTTAAAATCTCCACGGTAGAAGTACGCATCGCCCTGGAATCCCAATGTTTCTGCCGCCATGCCGTCAGCCTTCAATTCGCGCGAGAGACTGAGCGCCTCGTCCAGATCACTCTTCGCCTCGTCGCCGCGTCCCGCGAGGATGAGCGCCTTTGCGGAACCATCCAGCACCTTGGCCATCCAGGAGGTCCTGTCCTTGATGTCGCGAAAAGTCTTGAGAGCTTCCTGCTTGGAGTTGATGGCTGCCCCGAACCGCCCCTGGTAATCAAACAGCGTGCCCAGGCTGTAAGACTCGATGGCCGCGCCACGCGGGTCGTCCATGCTGCGCCGCAAATCCAAGGCCCGCAGGTAATACGAAATAGCCTGATCGTACTGGCCCATTTCGGACGAAGTCTCGCCGAGATTGTGGACAGCCTCCACGATGTCCCGCGGCACTTTCGATTTTTCACGCAGTTGCAGCGCCTGCTGATAATAGGTAAGAGAATCCTCGTACTGGCCCTTTTCCGAATACGCGGTCCCGATGTTGTTCAGGCAGATGGCCTGCAAGCTTTCATTGCCGAGATCACGCTGCAATTGCAGTGCTTCTTTGAACATTTTCAGCGCCTGGTCATGGTCGCCATGGTCCTCGTAGAAACCGCCCAGGTCGATCAGAGTATCGCCTAGGCCGCGCCTGTCGCCGATTTCACGCCGAACCTGCAACGCCTCCTGGAAGTTGGCCAGAGCATCTTTGGGTTTGCCGAGCGACGCTTGGACCATGGCCATCTCGTCCAGGCTGAGCGCAAGGCCACGCTTCTGACCGATGCGCCGCCAGATAGCAAGCGCTTCCTGCTCGTTGCGCATGCTTTCCTCGGGCTTGCTCAACATTCCGTAAGCAACAGCCATAAAGTGCACACTGGCAGCTTTTTGCTCCTGGTTGTCCATTTGAATTGACAAGGTATACGCGCGGTTCAAGGGCTCGAGACTGCCTTGGGGGTCGCCGCTCCTAATGGCTATGCGCCCCATCTCGAGGGTTGCTGTGACATCCTTCGGATTCGCGCTTAAGACCTTCTGGTAGTATTCACGAGCTTTTGCGAGGTTTCCGGAATCCTTATAGAGGCCGGCCAACGCCCCTTGCACGTCAGAGTTCCCCGGCGAAGCCTTGGCCAGGTTCTCGTACGCCTTTATTGCTTCTGGATAGTTCTTTGTTGCCTGGGAACGAATAGCGGAAATCAGATACTTCTCCGACTCAGGGAGGTCCTGGCTCAGCTCCACGGCTTTCTTGGCAGACTGCTCCGCTTCGCTGTCATAGCCTAAACTGCTGTAGGCCTGTGCCAGCTTGGAAAATGCCAGCGCGAAGGTGGAGTCTTCCTTGGTCGCCGCTTCGAATTGCTTCTGCGCTTCCAGATTCTTCCCGTCCCGCTGCAACCCGATGCCCTGGTCGTAGTCGCGCAACGCAGCAATAGACTTTGAACTGGGTTGAAAAGAGCTGGCTTTCAACTCCTTAAGCACATCCTCTGGGAGCGCAAGTTTCTGACGTATGGACTCCGCCAGGCGATCGATTGCCCCTGGAATCTCCTTTTCACTGGGCACATCGATTTTCAGCGGAACGGTGCGGTCGTTCTTGATGTCCTGAAGTGTGGCATCAATGCGGATCTGGTCGCCAAACTTGGCGTACTGTCCCCAAACCACGCGATTGGCGTTGCTGAAATCCGCCACGCGGCGAATCGTCGCCGGGTCGAGCACAGTCGCGGAGGAAAGGCGCAGGTCGGTGAATACCTGGTGCAGACTGGTAGGGCTAACGGTGCGCAACTGCGCAGACTGCCCAACATCGGTGCTGAGCATGTCGGCGAGGCTGGGGCCGAGCCAATCCAAAGCCTGATCTCCGGACGCATTTCGGAAAGGCAATATCGCCAGCGACACTGCGGGCGGCCCAGGAGCAGGTCCTGTGCTGGGCGGTGACCGGAAAAGCCGGTCGCGAAGCATGTACCCACTGATCGCTAGGACCAGGGCGGTCACAATCCCAGCAATGCGTGGCCACGGAAGAGTCTGTCCCCATGGTTTGACGCTGGCGTCTAACTTGATTGTGCCGGCGGCTCGCTTGTCTTGCCACGTGTTCAGGTCCGCAAGAATGGCCGAGACATTCTGATATCTCTGGTCCAAATCGCGTTCCAGACATTTGCTCACGATCCCGCTCAACGCCCCGGGAATCTGAGCGTCCACATCCGATACCGGAATCGCACGTTCCTGGGTCCGTTTGATGAGGCTGGCTAGAGCGCTTTCGGCTGAGAAGGGTTGTTTGCCGGTCAGCATTTCGTACAGGATCAGACCGAGAGCGAAGATGTCGGAACGTTGATCGAGATCCTTGGCCAGAGCCTGCTCCGGCGACATGTACTCCATGGTGCCCACGAGCGCACCCGTTTGCGTCATCCCGTCGCCTTCCAGGGTGCGGGCCAATCCGAAATCCATCACCAGGATTCGGCCCGAGCCGTCCTGCATGATGTTTTGCGGTTTGAGGTCGCGGTGAATTACCCCGACGCCGTGGGCCGCATTCAGAGCGTGGCACACCTGCTGAATGACATCCACCGCTTCCTCTGGAGTAAATCTCTTCTTCTCGCGGATGAGGGCCCGTAGATCTTGGCCCTCGATAAACTCCATGGTGATGAACTTCACGCCCTCGGCTTCGCCGAGATCGTAAATGCGGATCACGTTGCGGTGCGTGACCTGGTGAGCGAGCAGCAACTCTTGCTTGAAACGGGCCAGGATCGAGGGGTTCGAAGCCAGTTCAGGGCGAATCACTTTCAGTGCGACGAACCGATCGAGTTCGCGATCGGCGGCCTTGTAGACAGCACCCATACCGCCCTCGCCGAGCAGTTGGAGAATTTCATAACGCCCGCCCAACACGGCGCCGATCTGCAATACAGCTGCGCTGGCATAGGAATCGGAAATCCGGTTGGGCGTCGGCGTCGGGGTTCGGCGGAACGAAGATCCTGGCGCGATCGTAGCGTCGGCGTCCACCAGCGTGGCTTCAGGATCGATCGCTTTCGGGAAAGCATCGACGAGTGTGGCTTCGTCCTGCGGGAAAGGATTGGGAAGTTTGGAAATCCGGTTGGGCGTCGGCGTTGGAGTCGGGCGAAATGAAGTTCCCGGCATGATCGTAGCATCGGCGTCTACCAGCGTGGCTTCAGGATCGATCGCTTTCGGGAAAGCATCGACGAGGGTGGCTTCGTCCTGCGGAGGAACTGGGATATTGCTGCCCGAACTCTCACCGGCAAATGGAGTCCCGACGCCACGCTGTGGGCGCCTTTTAGCAGCAGACTTTTGGTCCGGCGGTGATTTGGAATCATCCATGCTGCGGTTTAGGAACGGCCCCGAGAGGGAACAAAAACCCCACCCAAATGAACCCGAACGCGCCCTTGTGGGCACCTCGTAGTGGAGAAAGTATATACGAAGCCGTGCCACGACCCAAAGCCGATTTATGAAAGCAGCTCTAGTTACTTTAACCCCTCGACCAGGTAAAGGTCGGCCAGCATGCGGTGGTATCCATAGACACAATTCTTGGCGTCGGGGGTCAACAGGATGGGGCCAATGTTCTCGACCCCTGCGGGATCGGAGGGCATGAGCTGCTTCCAGGGAGTGCGTTTCCCGGTTTGCAGATCGAGGCGATCGACCTTGGCCGGCAGCTCACCCGGCTGGTAGAGGTATAAGGAGCGGCCGTCGGAGCTAAAGGTGATGGGTTGCTCGCCGGGAATGAGTCCGTTAATCATGCGTGGCTCACCACCTCCGACTGGATAGAGATACCCCTTTTGATCGGGACCGATTCCGGCCACCCACTGAGCGTCGGGAGAGATGACAAACCTTGTGCCATTCACCCCCTCGGGCGTGATCGCCTGGCTCTTACCCGAAGCTAGCTCATAGACGTATAGCCGTACTCCTTTGCCTGGTTCGTTCCCCGAGAAGAGGACGCGCTTCCCGTCGGGAAACCAATGCGCGAACCCGCGGTTGACATTGTCATTGGTCAGCTCTTTGGGCTCCCCAGCACCAGTGGTCAACAGCTTTAATTGTGTGGGGGAATCTTGCGTCACCGCGACCACCGATTTTCCGTCAGGCGACAAAGCCCTCGCCCCTCCTTCTCCCAGCAGGACGGCTGGAGAGCCGTCGGTTTTCCGAATGTACACAGCGTAGGACAACCCGCCGGATTTGGAGTAGGACAGCGCTCCTCCCCCGCCCTCCTCATCAAACAAAAGGGTCTTGCCATCCGCCGAAAGGTCGGCCGGATAGGAGTAGTCGAGCCAGGAGAGCTCACGCTCCTTAAGGTCACTGCCGCTCACACCTATCAATTCGCGCCGCCAACTGGCGCGCATCAGGAGCACCCGCCCATCCTTGGCAATATCCAACAGCATCAGCGCGCCCGGCAAGCGCAAGACCATGCGCTCTTTGCCGTCAAGCGTCACGGCGTAAAGGGTCCGATCTGTACCGGTCTTGCTGGCGGTGAACCAGATCTCCTTGCTGTCTGGAGACCATGCCAATCCCTGTACGGTGAACCATTCGCCCGTGAGAACTTTCTTGTTCCCCTTGAGATCGACCATGGCCACCGAACCAGCGTCGTCGCCTTGGGTGGGATGGTCGAGAAAAGCGATCAAATCCCCCTTCGGGGAAACTCGCGGATGACCGACCCATCCCCCGGTTTCATAAAGTGGTTTTCCTATGGGGTATTCCAGGCGGTTCTTTCCACCGAAATCACGCACCACTGCCAGGCTGTTGCCATCCGGTCCCCAATCTGCCCACTGCACCTGCTCCAGCACATCGCGAGGCGCACCGCCGGCAAGCGGCGCCCTGGCCAGCGTACCCATGTTCACCCAGGTGCCGATAGCCTTGCTGTCTAACAGAACGGCCAACTCAGCAGCGGAGGACACAGACATGAGCTGCGTGTGGCTGAGCCCCATGGAGCGCGATTCCGGTGCTTCTGGACGCGCGGTGAACACATCCGTTGGATTGCCTTGCCAGGCGGCGCTGTAGAGAATTGTCTGCCCATCCGGAGCAAACCGGGCAGACCGGATGCTGCCCCGGCGGAAGGTCAGCTGCCGATAGGACGGCGGCGGCAATGGCGGATTCGAAAAGAGCAATTTGCCTGCAAACACGCCGGCAGCCACCGCGAGAAGCACAGCGAATGCGAAAAGCGGGAGAAACCGAGCGCTCGTGGGTCTCGTTTTGACGGGCGGTGCTACGGCTGCGGCGGCGGTTGCTGGCTCCGCCCTGTCGACATGCACGGACGTGCTCGACGACCCAAGCTCGCGTTGCAGCCGCTTCAGGTTGGCGCGCATCTCGGCCGCCGATTGGTAACGAAGTTCGCGATCCTTCTCCAGTGCGTTGTTGATGATTTCTTCCAGCTTCACCGGGAGTTGAGGATTCAGCCGGATGGGCGGAGTCGGCACCCGGTTGAGAATGGCTTCGGTGACCACCGCCGAGGTCTCTCCACGAAACGGCGAAACCCCCGTGGCCATCTCGTAGAGCACGACACCGAAGGAGAACAGGTCAGTCCTTCGGTCCAGCTCCTTGCCCCTCAACTGTTCGGGAGACATATAGGCCACCGTACCCATCGCTGTTCCGGGGCGGGTCAGGTCAAGGCTGGCTACCTCCGCTATGGTTTGCGAATCGCCGGTGTCAGACTTGCCGGCTGCTGTGGTCTTCGCCAGCCCGAAATCCAGAATCTTGGCGTGCCCGCGCTCGGTCACAAAGATGTTCGCTGGCTTGATGTCGCGATGCACGATCCCCTTGGCGTGCGCGGCATCGAGCGCGTCCGCCACCTCTATGCCGAGACTCAATAGCTGTTCCAACTCCAGGGGACGCTTATCAATCATGTGCTTCAGCGTCTCGCCGCTCAGGCACTCCATCGCGATGAAGAGATTCCCTTCGTGCTGGCCGATCTCGTAGATCGTACAAATGTTGGGGTGATTGAGTGCAGAGGCGGCGCGGGCCTCCCTGCGGAAACGCTCGAGCGCTTGCGGATCCTGCAAGGCTTCGTCGGGCAAGAACTTCAGAGCTACGGAGCGCCCCAGACTAGTGTCCTCAGCCTTGTAGACGACGCCCATGCCTCCGCCGCCAAGCTTTTCAACGACGCGGTAGTGCGAGATGGTCTGCCCGATCACTGTTCGCGAATATTACGTGATTGAAAGGGGGCGAGTCAATGAATGCAGAGAGGTTGATGCCGTTTGAGTCGGTTTTGAAAGGGCACGGCTCGAGATCGTCGATGCCCCCAGCATTCGCACAGAACGCGAAT
>Ga0116122_1001506_pt1 | contig 11722 bp, 11 predicted proteins | sample June2015DPH_13_5_FD_89726 | JGI IMG/M metagenome (GOLD analysis project Ga0116122, IMG submission 89726) | Peatland microbial communities from SPRUCE experiment site at the Marcell Experimental Forest, Minnesota, USA - June2015DPH_13_40 | ecosystem: Environmental > Terrestrial > Soil > Wetlands...
CGGGCGAGGACCGAAGCTCCCGAGACAGGCGAGGATGACCGCCAGTGCGGGAGGCCCGTCGATGCCGTAGGTGGGTACGTCGCCCAACCCCTCGATGACGTGTGACTGGTAGTCGACGCCTTCTCGTGAATGGACCGGACCGACCGCCGCGCCGGCTCCGCTGTAGTCGACCATGGGCGCCACCACCAAGACCTCGTGACCCGATTCCGCCATCTCGGCGGCTAGAGCGGCGATCCCGGGCGCGCGGACTCCGTCGTCGTTGGTGACCAGGATGTGCACCAGGACCTCCCGCTCGTCTTCAACAGGGCGCGCCTTACCTTCGAACTACCATACCGGGGCCAATGACTACCCCCACCTCGACCGCGGTGCCGCCCTCCGGCCAGCAGCACGAGATCGGGTACGGGCGACAACGTGTGGTCGTCACCGAGGTCGGCGCGACGCTGCGGGTCTACACCGTAGACGGCGCCGAGGTCGTCGACGGGTTCGGCGAGAGGGACTTGTGCTCGGCGGGACGCGGACAGGTGCTCGCACCTTGGCCGAACCGACTCGGCGACGCTCGTTACAGCATCGAAGGGCGCCACGGCCAAGCCGCGCTCGACGAGCCCGAGCGTGGTTGTGCGATCCACGGGCTCGTGCGTTGGCTTCCGTGGCGGCTCGTCTCACGCGCTCAGAACGTGATCGTCCTCTCGTGCGTATTGCATCCCCAGCCCGGCTACCCGTGGCGGCTGGAGTTCTCGCTCGAGTACCGGCTCGCGCGAGGTGGATTGGTGGTCTCGACCGAGGTGACCAACATCGACCAACATCCCGCGCCTTTCGGCCTCGGGTTCCACCCCTATGTCACCGTGGGAACGCCTGTGGTCGACTTCGCTCATTTGTGCCTGCCCGGCCGACGCCGCCTGGTGACTGACGAGCGCGGCCTGCCGACGGGGGAGACCATCGTCACGGGGACTGAGTTCGACTTCACCGACGAACGCATGATCGGGTCCACTTGTCTCGACACCGCCTTCATGGACCTGGCGCGCGATCTCGACGGGATCGCGCGTGTGGAGCTGGACGAGCCCGGAGGACACCTCGGGGTCACGGTCTGGATGGACGAACACTTCCGTTATGTCATGGTCTACACGGGGGACACAGTGGTTCCCGGCTCGCGCCGGCGAAAGTCGTTGGCCGTCGAGCCGATGACCTGTCCCCCCGACGCGCTTCGTTCCGAAGCGGACTTGGTTCGCTTGGACCCGGGTGTCAAGTGGCGCTGCGAATGGGGTATAGCTCCGCGTTCGGGTCCGGCAGCGTGATCGTTCCGGGCACCATGGCGCTCAATTCACCAGCGCCGGCTTGCGAGCTGAACATGCGCTCAATGCCGAAAGCGGGAACGGGTCTACCGAAGAGATAGCCCTGCCCGAAGTCGCAACCGAGTCCCAGGAGGCGCTGCACCTGGTCCTCGGACTCCACCCCTTCGGCCACGACCTTCAGCTCGAAAGCGCTTGCCACGTCGACCAGGGCGCCGATGATCGCGTCATTTCGGGTTCCGAGAGTGTCGGTGAACGACTTGTCGATCTTCACGACGTCGATGGGGAGCTGTGAGAGCGAGTTGAGCGAGGAGAAGCCGGTGCCGAAGTCGTCGATGGCTATGCGCACCCCGAGCTCCTTGAGTGCCTTCAACCTGCGCACCGCGGCGCGCAGGTCCCGCATGAAGAAGCTTTCTGTGATCTCCAGGACCAGGCAGCTCGGAGGTAGATCGCTCGAGTCCAGGACAGAAGCAACCTCGGTGACGAGCCGGTCGTGCTCGAGCTGGCGGTTGGACACGTTGACGCTGACCACGAACGGTGTCGGGAGCAGCCCCTGCTCGGTCCAGCGCGCCGCGTGCTCACAGGCGCGTGCGAGGACCCACCGGCCGATCTGCAAGATGAGGCCCGATTCCTCGGCGATCGGGACGAACGCGATCGGAGGGACAGGGCCGCGATCGGGATGCTCCCATCGCAGGAGGGTTTCCACACCAAGCACGGTTCTGTCAGAGAGGTCCATCACCGGCTGGAACACCAACGAGAGCTGCTCGTCCAGCAGCGCTTGGTGCAAGGCGGACTCGATCTCGAGCCTTTCGACTGCCCGAGCGGTCAAGCTGTCGTCGAAGAGCTCGACCCTGGCGCGGCCTCGTTTCTTCGCGTGGTACATCGCTGCGTCGGCGTCGCGCAACAAGTCGTTCGGGTCGTCGCCTCGTGCCCCGAAGGCGATACCCACGCTCGCCGACAAGTAGCACTTCACACTCTCTACGACAAAGGGCCGGTCGAAGGCGGCCAGCAGCCTCCAGGCTTGGGTGACCGCTCCCTGGCGGTCGGTGAGGTTCTCTACGAGGACGGCGAACTCGTCACCTCCGAAGCGCGCCACGAGATCGCCTGCTCTTGCGGTTGACGCGATCCGGCGGGCGACCTCGGTGACCAGCGCGTCTCCGATCGTGTGACCGCGGCTGTCGTTCACGTACTTGAAGTGGTCGACGTCCAAGAAGCACACGGCGACCTGAGAAGAACCTACGGGAGTGCGGGCCAGGGCGTCGTCGAGGCGTCCCACGAACTGCGCACGGTTCGGAAGGCCGGTCAGGTTGTCGTGAGTTGCCTGGTGAGCGAGGCGGCGCTGGAGCTCTCGCCGCTCGGTCACGTCGCGCACCTTCGCGGTGACGAAGGAGCCTTCCGGTGTGTCGACCGGCTCCAAGGCGACTTCGATGGGGAACTCGCTGTGGTCCTTGCGAAGGCCGCTCATCTCCTGCGCGTCGCCCACGACGAGGGTCCGGGGATCGTGGGCGTAGGTGTCGCGATAGAGCCCAGCCAGTCGTCGGGAAGACTCCCCGACGAGCGACTCGACAGGCATGCCGAGCAGCTCCTCGGGGCCGTAGCCGAGCAAGCGGCCAATCTGGTCGTTTGCTTCGAGGATCTGGCCATGGGCGTCTATGACGACCATGGCGTCGGAAGCCGATGTGACGAGCGAGCGAGAACGCGCGCTGTCGCGACGCTGGTGCTCGGGTACGGCGTCCGCCGTCCAGCTCACGACGGCGTCCTTGTCGAGCGAGCCGATCTCTTTGCCGACTCCGGCCACGTCCCTGCACGTCGGCCCTTGTAGCTCGGACTCCAAGGTGACCCGGTTGCGAACGTGCAGCTCACGCGTGAATGCGATCGACATGATGTCTGCTGCGCCGGCCGTGATGGCGATCATGCCTAGCCGCAGGATGACTGTGGCGGTGCCGATGTGCCACCCCACGACGGCCAAAGTGATCGCGTACGCGATCAGCAGCAACATTGTCAGGATGATGCGCGTCATGCGTGGATAAGGCACGCCCACCTTGAACATGCCCATGACGAGGAAGATGAGGTACAGGTCCGAGTGGCTGCCTCCGCTCACGGCGATGCAGGCGGACACGAGCGCGACGTCAACGACTGACCAAGTGAAGACGAACGGTATGAAGGACTGGCTGGGGACGAGGGCTCGCCAAGGAAGGCGCGCGCCCGTGAGCACGACCAAGGCTCCCACGCCCGCCAGAGCGAAGTATGGTGCCGGTGCCAAGGGGTAGTGGCCGGGTGCGAGCCCGTAGACGACGACCAAGGCGATGACCGCCAGGCTCGACGCGATGCTGGCGCGAACGGCTCGGAACGCGATTTGCTCCAGCACGTCAGACCACCCTCATTGCGGGGATGCTAGCCGTGCACGTCCCGAAGTTATCGGACCTTGGCGGCATACGGCGTCTTGCGCGTGATGCCAGATCGTGGTCAACAACGCGCCACGACGTTCAACGTCTGGTTTCGCAAGATCGTGCTGTCGAGGTCGTGCTGTCGAGGTCGTGCTGTCGAGGTCGTGCTGTCGAGGTTGACGACGAAGAGGTTGACGCACAGGACGGCGAGAGCCACCTACCGCGGTCGAGGGACCCGGTCAGGCGGACGCCGTGGAGGGAGCCGTCCTCTCCACCGACCGGTGGGCGTCGGCGGGGACCGGGTAGGCATCCGCCTCGATGGCACGGTCCCTCTGCGCCAGGCACTCCAGGCTGGTGGTGGCAAGGATCGAGCGTAGTGATGTCACTGCTTCACCCCAGGTCTCGTGCAGTGGGCAGACTGCGCTCCAGCAGGGCAGCCCGTCTCCGAGCGCGCAGCGGCTCGAGACGAGCGACCCCTCGGCTGCCTCCACCACCTCGAGCAGGCTGACCTCGGCCGGGGGGCGGGCGAGGCGGTAGCCGCCGGTCTTGCCGAAGGAGGAGACCGCGAGTCCGGCGTGGACCAGGTCGCCCAGGATCTGGGAGACGAAGGTGCGCGGCACGCACATCTCGGCCGAGACCTCTCGCAGCTTCTTCGGATGGTCCGCCTCATAGGACCGTGCGAGGAAGATCGCCGAGCGCACGACGTAGTCCCCGCGCTTGGACAAAGCCAAGTTCACAGGAGGGAACAGTATTCAGTCACTTGGGCCATGTCGAACAGGATCGGCTGTTTCGAACACAACTATGCCGAACACAGCTATGCCGAACACAGCTATGCCGAACACAGCTATGCCGAACAGTGGAACGAGGCGGGTCCCCTGGACGAGCGGTGGTCCACCGTAGAGGCGAAGCCGGAGATGCGGATCGGGTCACCTCCAGATGCTCAAAGCGCGACCAGGACAGGTCGGTCCCGTTGCGGCGCGACCGGCACGATTGCTTCGACCACGGTTCCCTCGCCGGGTGCCGAGCGCACCTCGAGCTTGCCGCCGAGCAGGCGCGCTCGCTCTGCCATGCCGCGCAGGCCGAGGTGTACCGGCTCGCGCTCGTCTGGTCCTTGTGGGGAAAAGTCGCACCCGTCATCGGTGATGGTGAGCTGTAGCTCGCCGGGCTCGAAGCGCAGGCTGACGCAAAGCGTGCACGCTCGGGCATGGTGGAGCGCGTTGCGCACCGCCTCTTGGGCGATGCGAAAGACGCCCAGCTCCATCTCGGGGACGAGGCGTGCCGCCAACGGTTGACCCACCTCGCCACCTTCGAGCGAGACGCCCGGAGATCGCCTTGTCGAGCACGACGACGCCGTCGGCCACGGCTCGCACGGCGTCTACAAGCTCCTTGGCCGAGACGGTCTTCAACAGGTAGCCGCAGACGCCAATATCGAGCACCTCGGTGACGTACGCGTAGTCGTCGTAGGCGCTCACGATTAGGACCCTGACCTCCGGGTGGCTCGCGGCCGCCACCCGGGCGAGCTCGAGCCCGCTCATCCCGGGGAGGTTTATGTCGACGAGCGCCACGTCGGGACTTGCCCGTCCGAAGAGATCGAGGCCTTCTTCAGCGTTGCCGGCCTGCCCGACCACCTCCAGGTCGGGTTCGACCTCGAGTAGTTGTCGTGTGCCCTCGGCGACGAGTGCGTGGTCGTCGACGATCAACACCCGGATCGGTGCCAGGGCCCGGGACAACCCCCCCGCGGTCCACGGCCTTCCCTGGTGTTCTTAGCCGAGTGGTCCCGCGCTCATCTGAGCGCTCATCGGCCCCAGTTTGCGTCGGGCCGTGTCATCCCGCCAGGTGGAATCGGGCGCCTGCCCCCATGGTCTTACGCGACCACGATGGGAACCGGGGAGGCGACCCCGTGGTCCCAGGGTCCTGTGCGACCTCGAGGTGGACCTTGTTGGGCGCTACGGTCCAAGGACTCTGGACCTCGCCGTCGCACCACCAACGAGGGTGGAGGAGAGGACGGCACGAGAGCCAGGAGGCGAGGAGGCAGATCGTGGGCGAACAGCAGCCCGGACGCAGTGACCTTGTGCGGTGGTGGGCGTCGCGTCCGACCAACTTCTACGTCGCCACGCCCAACTTGCGCGCGGTGCTCATGGTTCGTGCCGGTACGACACGCGCCGCCGCCATGGAGCCGCGCCTGAGCGACTTCGGCAAGATGGTCGTCGAGGTGGTCGATCCGGCAGTCGATGTGCTCGAGCGCCATCGCGAACTGCCGGCGCACGTCCCCTATGACGCCATAGGCCGCAGCGTCGAGAAGGTCGAGTTCCACCCTGCGTACCGTCTTGCCGGCCAGGCGGTGTGGGCGTCGGGGGTGCTTGCCGCATACGGAGACGGCCAGGGTGCCTTCGAGCAGGCGGCGTTGTTCTACTTGCTGTCGCATGCCGGTGAAGGCGGGCACGCCTGTCCAGTGGTGTGCACAGCGGGCCTGGCCCGGGCGTTGGAGCACCGTGCTTCGCCTGAGCTCAGGGCGCGCTACCTGCCGGGCCTCCAGCAGGTCGACTACGAGCGCTGCCTGCGAGGATCACAGTTCCTCACCGAGATCCAAGGGGGCTCCGACGTCGGTGCCAACGCGGCGCGCGCCGTGCCCGACTCCGCAGAGCCCGGAATGTGGCGGCTCACCGGCGAGAAGTGGTTCTGCTCGGTGGCCGACGCCGACCTCTTCGCCGTGACCGCGCGCCCCGAGGGCGCGGACGACGGAACGCGGGGCCTCGGCTGTTTCCTCGTGCCAAGGAGCCTCGACGGCACCACCCCAAACGGTTTTCGGATCCGCAGGTTGAAGGACAAGCTCGGGACGCGTTGTCTCGCGTCGGCGGAGATCGACTTCGAGGGGGCCGGGGGCTGGCCGATCGGCCCGGTCGAAGAGGGGTTCCACGTAGCCGTCGAGGAGCTTCTCAACACCTCGCGCTGGCTCAACGCGGTCGGTTCGACCGGGATCATGCGGCGCGCCTATCTCGAGGCGTCCACCTTCGCCCGGTGCCGTCCGGCTTTCGGGCGCGCCATCGGGTCGTTCCCGGCCGTGCGCGAGCACCTGGCCGTCATGAAGGTCGAGGAGCAGGCCGCGTTGGCCTCGACGATGGCGCTCACCGGATTGCTCGATCTCCTGGACCGTCACCGGGCCACCGAGACCGAGGCCAGCTCCTATCGGGTCCTCGTGAACGCGAACAAGTACGTCACCTCGATCACGGCCACCGATGTCGTGCACCGCGCGATAGAAGTGCTGGCCGGCAACGGCACGATCGAGGACTTCTCTCCGTTGCCCCGGCTCTATCGCGACGCGTTGGTGTTCGAGAGCTGGGAGGGCGCCCACAACGTGTTGTGCGCTCAGGTGCACCGCGACTGCGTTCGCCTCGGTCTGCTCGACCACCTGCTCGAGTGGCTCCGTGGGGAGCTGGCCTCTGCCGGTGAGAGCGGTGACGGCGCGACTGTCGCCTACGCGCTCGACGCGCTCGAGCCTCGCTTGAGGCACTCGCTGTCCGACCCTGCACACGCGTCAGCCCATTTCCGGCGTCAGCTGGACCAGCTGACTCGTGCTGTCCAGGCAACCTGCCTGCTCGCGGAGGCCGCCGCGGAAGGGCGTGGGACCCAGAAGGCCGCTGTGGCGTCGCTGTTCGTACGCCTGCATCTGGTTCGCGACCACGATCCCGAGGACGACCAGCGCTGGCGCGAGCTGGTGGATGAGGTGTTAGGCGAGGACCTCCCGTGATGGCGCGCGTCGCGTGGTCTCGAACCAGGGAATGGGCGAAAGATGGGTCAAGACGCTCGGCGGGGTCTCCACCGTGTCTAGACGGGTGAGTCGCCTATGTCGCGACACATCACAATGGTGCGCATCACGTCGTGGGCCTGTGCACGTGGTGGGCCTGTGCACGTGGTGGGCCTGTGCACGTGGTGCGCCCCGGGGGATTCGAACCCCCAACCTGCGGATTAAGAGTCCGTTGCTCTGCCGTTGAGCTAGAGGCGCAGGAGGGAGTGTACGCGATCGTCGACGCTCGTTTTCATTCGGACGATCGGATCTGTGGTGATCGAGGGTGATCGTCAGTTTCAGAGCGGGTGATCGAGAGGGTGCGCGAATCCAAGAGGGTGACCGAGGGGACTTGAACCCCCGACCTCCAGGGCCACAACCTGGCGCTCTAACCAACTGAGCTACGGCCACCGTGGGTCTCAAGCATGACACACTGCCCATCGGGACGATACAGACGCACATGCCGGCTGTCATGCGGGTCCGCAGCGACGATGTCAGTGACGTCCCAGCGTCGCCGGATCGACCATCCCTAGTGGTGCAGCCTCTATCGTTGGGTCACGGGCCGGGCGGCCGTCCGGAAGTTCCGACACCGTGCCCGCCCCCGTAGCTCAACTGGACAGAGCGGGTGGCTTCTACCCACCAGGTTGCGGGTTCGACTCCTGCCGGGGGCGCGTTTGTGCCGGGGGCACGTTTTCCCAGCTGAGACTGTGTGCGCATCGACGGCGACTTGATCCGAGCGCGCCATGGACGCGAACCGATCGTCTCCTTGCGCAAGGGGAAAGAGCGAGCGGGTGTGACGAACGGCGTGAGAGCCTCGAGATCGCCGACGTCTCGTCGTGTCGTAGTCCTCAACACGACTCCACCGCGTAGGATCTCGAGCCCTGACGACATGATCGCGAGTTCGGCCGATGGGTAGCGAGTATCGGGACCGCTGGATCGAGTGCACGGCAGATGCGATGAGAATCCGTGGGTACTACTTCCCTCGGGGCACCAAGCACATTCCCTACAGTTCGATTCGCTCGTTCCGGCGCGTTGACATTGACAACTTCACGGGGAGGTGGCGGATATGGGGGACGGCCAACCCGCGTTACTGGGCACACCTTGACCCGCAACGACCCAAGAAGAAGGTCGGGCTCATACTCGACCTCGGCCGATTCGTCCGTCCATTCATTACCCCTGACGACACTGATGCCGTAGAAGCCGCCATCCGGGCGCATTCCAAGCTCGGTCCGGCCGAAGACAGTGGACGCGGTCCGGTCATCTGAATGTCGTGCGTCTGTCGACCGATTGGTTGACGAGGCGCCTCGATGCTTTCTTGCGCCCGGTGTTGCTTCTCGCGCCGAAGCGGTTCAATCCTTGCGGCCGGTGACGGCGACGGCCAGTACCACAGCGATAATGGCCAGGCCGCCAGCCCCTCCGACAAGCTCCAGGCGTCGAGGGGAGCGAGCAAACCAGGCCCGCATGGTTGCGGCGGCGAACGCCCATCGGCTGTCGGAGATCAGGGCGATCAAAGACGAGACCACGGCGAGAACTAGCATCTGTTCAGGTACATGACCAGCGGAGCGGTCAACGAACTGGGGCAGGATCGCAGCGAAAAGGATCACCGCTTTGGGGTTGGCCAAACCAACCACGAACCCATCGCGCATTGCACGGCGCTGACCGTGGGGCGATCTATCGGTGGCGAGAACCGAGTCAAGGTCCCGGCGATGGCGAAGCGCGTTCAGCCGAAGCCAGATCAGGTAGGCGGCACCGGCGAACTTGACCGCGGTGAACACGGTGTCAGAACGTGCAACCACCGAGCCCACCCCGAAAGCCACCAGTGCGGCCACCACATAGATGCCGACGGCAGTTCCCACCACCGTGGCAAGCGCGACCCGTCTTCCGTGCGAGAGCGCTTGTCCGACGATGAAGGGCACGCTCGGTCCGGGGATGACGATGAGGACGAACGACGCCGCCGCGAAAGCCGGGAGCTGACCGCCGGACACTACGTGAAGACGGTAGCGCGGTTGTCCAGCCGTCCAAAGGTGGAGCGCGGTTCGGCAGCGGGCGCGCCGAGAGCGCGAAAGGGTGGCGGCGGTGGGTGTGCCCGCGGCATCATCGTCAGGGTGGTCGCGCTGAGAGCGTCAGTCCTCTGGCTTCGGAGGTGTTGAGCTTGTTCGCCAGCATCGCCACGTGGCTGGAGCACTTCCACGGTCCGGCCGTCTACGCCCTGTGCGGAGCGTTCGTGTTCGGCGAAGCGGCGGTGCTACTGGGCTTCGTCATACCCGGCGAGACCGCCGCGCTCGTCGGCGGTGCGCTTGCCTCCTTGCACGACGCCAACCTCGTCGTCATGCTCGTCGTGATAGTCGCGTGCGCCATCGGTGGCGACTCCACCGGGTATGAGGTCGGCAAGTACCTGGGGCCATGGCTGCTCGAGCGGCGGCCCCTGCGCGACAACCTGGGCGTGCACAAGGCGCGCCAGGTGATCGCCCGCTTCGGAGGGCCAGCCGTCTTCTTGGGGCGGTGGGTGGCTCTCGCCCGTGCGATGGTCCCAGGCCTCACCGGCATGAGTGGAATGCGCTATCGCACGTTTCTGGCTTACAACGCGGCGGGAGGCATTGTGTGGGGTTCGACGTTCGTACTGCTGGGCTACGCCATCGGCGAGAAGTTCCAGTCCGTGCTCTCGACAGCAAGCACAGGGTCGTACATCGTGGCCGCGGTGGCGGCAGCGGCGATTGTCGGTTACGTCACCTTCCGCAAGCGGCGGGAGCGAAGGGAAAGGCGAGCTCTGTTGGCGTCCGGGGAGTTGCATGGGCAGCGACAAGCGAACACGAACGAAGTCGGCGGGACCGTGCCCGGATGGCGCGTAGACGAAAAGGCTCCGGAGTCCGGCTCGAAGGGACCTCGATAAGAAGGAGCTCGGCTCGAAGGGACCTCGATAAGAATCAGCGGCCGGAGGCCGTTCGGGACCGGATCGCCTGGACCGACGACACCGGCACGCCGCTCGACTCGCCGCCCACCACCCAGGTCACAGACCCCTCGACCGCAACGCCCGCCCGTGCTACTGGCTCGGGGAGCTGTGCTACGCGTGACACCTTGGCGGTGACCGCATCGAAAGACCAGATGGTCGCCACGGTCGTCGTCGAGTAACCACCTGCCGAGCCAGTCGCGGAACTCGTGGCGACGGACGGCACGGAGCCGGGGCCATGTTCAGTCGTGATGCCGCCCATGACCAGGACCTGGTTCCCGACGGTCACGGCCGACGCTTCCGACAGAGGCTCGGGCAGGTGGCCGACTATCCGTGTCCGATGGGTAGCCGGATCGACCATCTGGATAGTGTCCACCGGGGGCGACGTGGTCGACTGGGACATGCTCTGGCCGCCGAACACGTATAGTTTCTTTGCGAGCTCGGCGACAGCTGCGAACCGTACTGGCTGGGCAAGAGAAGCCACCGTGACGAATGTCCGCCCGTCGTTCGTTGCAAGCACCTGGGGGACGGTGTTCGTTCCGTCGTCCCCGCCCACGAGATAGGTCGTCGTGCCGATCGTCGCCACGCCGGCGTCGGCGCGCGCCTGGGGGAGAGTGCCCAGCACGGTCGCCGTCGTGAGGGCGCCAGCACTGCTCGATCCGCCACCTGCCGTCGCGAGGGGGCCAGGTTCGGGGAGCCCCTGCACGGTGGAGAGCGCGGCGGAGGAGCTCCCGCCGAAGACGATGTCCTGTCCTGCGATGACGGCTCCACTGGCGTCGTCGATGGCCCTGGTGAGATTCCCGACGTGCACGAGCTTGCCGGTGGAGGTGTCGAACACGAAGACGCCCGAAGCCAATGAGCCGCCGGTCGTCGCACCGCCCATCACCACCAGTTGAGTGCTCGAGCCGGGAAGCACCACCTCGCCAGTGACAGGCGCGGTCAGCTGCGAAGAAACGAGGGCGGCGGTGAAGGTGGGCGTGGCCCCCGATGTCCTCGACGAAGGCGTTGCGCCATGTTGGGAAGAGATGGGGGACGTGGGCCGCTCGCTTGTCGCGCCATTGGTGGCACGCCCCGAGCTTCCCAGGTACTTCACCAGGTACACCGTCGCCGCCGCCGTGACGAGCAGGATCGCCCCTGACACGACCATTGCACGCACCCTCCGGGCGCGTCGTGTGGCGTGGCGGGCGTCGAAGCCCGGGAGGCGCCTGGCAAGCGAGGCGTTGCCGACCGGTCCGCTCTTTGGCGAGCTCAACGTCTCTGCACGCCTCGGGACATGCTCGGCACCGTAGGCACAGCGCCGGGCCACGGACCAGTCCCC
>Ga0116122_1001509_pt1 | contig 11706 bp, 8 predicted proteins | sample June2015DPH_13_5_FD_89726 | JGI IMG/M metagenome (GOLD analysis project Ga0116122, IMG submission 89726) | Peatland microbial communities from SPRUCE experiment site at the Marcell Experimental Forest, Minnesota, USA - June2015DPH_13_40 | ecosystem: Environmental > Terrestrial > Soil > Wetlands >...
GGTGAGCGCAGATTGGAGCTGCTTGCCACTCGCCTCTTCGACTTTCTTTGCCACTTGTTCAGCTTCAAATGTCCCGTCGCGCTGCGCCTCGCGGGCTTTCAAGAGGAGATTCTCCACTTCCACCCGCGCCGACTGCACCCGATCCGTAAGGACGGTCAATTCCTGCCTGAGCGACTGTGCCTCGCTTATCTTTTCTTGTAGGGCCTTGAGGGCAAGCGGGTCCGGGGCTTGCGGATGCCCCGCGGGTGCTTTCGGAACTCCCATGGCGTCCTGTCTATGCGATGCCGGTTGAGCCGGCGGGGCGTTGGCTTCCAGGGCGAAACGAGACAAAGCACTTACAGCCATGTTGAATTGACTGAGTCCTCCGGTGTGCTCTTTCAGCTCCGCCAGCGATCCTCGTGGCGCGAGATGCGTCGTTTCGACCATCCCGCCTTTCTCAGCGGTTGCCGCGGGCGTCTTCGGAGCTTGCGGCGCGGCCTGCGGGGTCGGGCTTTTCTGGTCCCCCGGGACAATCTGATGCTCCTTCCGCCAATCCTCGGGTGGGAGCTTGACTCCCCAAACGTTCTGCGCTTCCAGCAGTTCAACGCAGACTTCGTAGGGGTCCTCAGCAAAGCGTTTCTCACAAACCCTGTTGACCCGGGCCTTGGCGGTCCGGCCCAGCAGTGGGTTCTCGATAACAATCTGGTCGTCGGGGGCTAGCTGATGGAAAGTGGCGAGCCTGCCACCGTGCTGGTTAACGCTGATCGTCCAGGTGTTCTCTTTGAAGGCCTGCCCGGCCGCGTCAGTTCCGCGCACTGTTACGGGAACTATGATCGAAAGGCGGGCGCTGCGACGCCCAACCATACCCGGAATATCGACTTCGTCAGGACTCGGTTGCATATCCACGTATAGAAATGTTAGGGGATTGACATGGGCAAGTCAACGGACCCGGGATGGTACGGAAGTACCGCGACCATCGGTGTCCCGGATGGCCCTCAAACGGTTCTCCGCCACTGCACAAGACTCTTGGGTACTTGAGGACTTCCACGGCGGCATGCGCCGGTGTCGTGACCGATTCTCTTTTTTGCTGCGTCACCCTGGGCGCTGGATCGCCCTGCCATCACGCAAAGCGGGTTGGCCGATAAGCTTCGAGGGAGAGAGAGGTGGAGCGGGCGAGAACCAGCTCGGAGATTTGCTGAGCTGTGACGGGAGCCAAAAGGATGCCATGGCGAAAGTGACCAGTGGCCAGGATAAGATTTTGCAGCTTGCTGTAGCCCAGAACCGGCAGATGATCTGCCGTGTCGGGCCGCAGCCCCGCCCAGGCGCGGCGGAAAGCGCAGTCCTTCAGGAAAGGCGCGAACCTCATTGCCCCGTTGAGGATGGATTGTAATCCCTCGGCCGTGACCGCTTTATCGAACCCGGCATATTCCGCCGTGGTGCCCACCACGACCCGGCGGGCAGAGCGGGGCACCAGGTAGTGGATTCCAGCACGAACCACATAGGGGAGTTCATGGGGCGATTCGAATTCCATCATTTGGCCGCGACAAGGTTGCATGGGGAGCGCAAGCCCGACCTGGGCGGCAAGTCTTTCCGACCAGCAGCCCGCCGCAAGCACGAAGCACCCTGCTGAAAAGAGTGTTGTTTCGCCGCCGGCATGGCCGGAGTTGGCGTGAATTGCTTCCACACGGTTCTCGCGGACGTTCACTTCCTCCGCCGGGCAGTGGGCGTAGAATCTCACGCCCAGGCGTTGGGCGGCTTCGATCACGGCCCGCGTTAACTTCTCGTTGTCCACCCAGTAGTCCTCAGAAATGCCGAGGGCAAGCCGGATCCCACTCGAAAGCCCAGGCATCCTGTGCTGAAGGCCGGCCGGAGTGAGTCTTTCCAGTGGCAGGCCGGCGCGCGTCTGGGTCCAGAAGAGCTTTTCAAGTTCTGCGACCTGCTTTTCCTCAACCGCGACCAGCAGGCTACCTTCGCGACGAAAGCCTACCTCCTGCCCGCTCAATTCCTCAATTTCCGAAACGAAGTCCGGATACAGAGCATGGCTTGCGGCGCACAAGGCGAAGAATGCGTCGGGTTCAGGAGTTTCGCCCTGGGGAGCGATCATTCCCGCTGCTGCGCTGCTGGCTTCAGCCCCAGGCTCGCCGCGATCGAAAACCATCACCCGGAGCTTTGCTTGCGCCAAGCGCAGTGCGATTGAAGAGCCGATCAAGCCAGCACCGATAACGATCACGTCTGCGGTGCGCGAATTGTCCAAGGTGATAGCCATCCCTGCAAGTGTACCAGCGGGATGGTTGGTTGGCTACCGTTATGGGACCGGGGCGAGGCGTGTGGCGCCCGGGTGATGGTGGAATTTGGTCCGTCTTACAGGAGTCATCTCCGAAAACGCCGAGGGAGCGCCCAAGCGTGGCGTGTCCCCGGCGAGGAGGCCGCGGGAACTATGGCATAATAGGAGTTTTGGCGCAGCGGCAGTTGCGCACGCCCTAAGGAGCGCTAATTGACCTGTCCTATTTGTAGTAAGCGCAAGGTGAAGAGGTTTTGCCCCGCAAGAGGTGAAAACATCTGCTCGGTTTGTTGTGGAACCGAACGCGAAGTGAGCATCGACTGTCCCTCGGACTGTCCCCACCTCGTGGCCAGCCGCGAGTACGATGGGGGGCGCCGCCAAGTCGATTGGGAGAAGATTCCCTTTCCTGATGTCAGGATTACATTTGAGTTTGCCCAAAGCCACAGCATACTCCTGATAGCGTTGATCTCTTCCATCTGGGAATATGCTCGGCGCCATCGCCAGGTAGTGGACACGGACGCGATTGCGGCGCTCCAGGCGCTGGCCGAGACTTATCGTACGCTTTCGAGTGGCCTTTACTACGAAAGGCCTCCTGATTATCTCTACCGGCGTGAACTCTACCACGTGCTCAAGGCAGCCCTGGAAGAATTCAAGGAAGCCGAAATTCAAAGGCTTGGTTTAGCCACCACACACGATAGCGAAATCCGGGATGCACTGACCTACCTCACCCAGCTCGGCGCCATCCGCGAGAACGGTCGTCCAAAGGGCCGAGCTTTCCTTGACCTGATTCGGACCCAGCTTGGTCCCGAAGCATCCGCCCAACCCGCTTCGAATATCGTGCTGCTGCCGTAATGATCAAGGTAGCGCAGGTTCTGCTCTCCCGACCTGCGGCCCTCAGGAATTGGACCCTTGATTCCATTGCGAAAAACTGCCGACGCGCACCGCGCTAGGTGCAGGCCGAAGCTTGCACCTGGCGACTTGCCTTTACTGTTCGCTAGGTGTTTTTACCGCCGGCGCGTTGTTAGTAGAGGGCCTGCCACTCTTGATCGTGTAATTGGGTGGCACCTGGAAGAGCGACGCGTCGGGCTCGGCGCGGACCATATTCGTCAACTGGAACGTCGTCTCGCCAAACTGCGGATTGACTTGTTTGCGCATCACGTCGGTTTGTAGCTCCGGTGAGTACCAGCGCTCGGTGACACTCACGATGGGGGCCTGGTTACCGACCTGCCCGGCGGGAATGGTGCCCGTGATGCGTGTCCCTTGCGCCGTCACTCCCCCGATTACTTGCGCGCCGAGCGACTCGGTTTTGATGTTGGGGTTCTCAGGCCTTTGCCGTGCTGTTTCTGCACCCGGCCCTGCTCCCGTGTGCGCTCGGAACCGCATCTCGCGCGCTTCCTGCTTATCGGGGTTCAGCGTGTGGATGAATCCGCTGACGGGATCGGTAATGTAGATTACCTTGCGTGGAGTCCCTTGCGTTGCCCAGGGGCCGATGGCGCCGATTTCCCCCTCCCACCGCGTCCGTCCCTGGCTGTCGCGGTAGACGTTCGCGGTGGTCGTGCTATGAATGGCGTTCCCATCTGCCAGGGTCTGGGTGTGCTCGGTGACCGCTTGCGCGGAGTAAGGCGCACCCGTCACGACTTTACCTCCAGAGAAGGGCTCTGCACCTGCAAAGCGCGCCCTTCCGAACCTGCCATTGGGGGGTGGTGGATTTTGTGCCTTGGCGTTCGGCAAGACGGCCGCAGCCAGAAACATCCAGCACACGCCCACCGCCCAAATCAACGTAATTCTTAAGTTCCTCTGATTCATTTTCATCGTCTCCTCCATGATTCGTCCGGTAGGTAGTAGGTCGTTGGTCGTAGGTGGGGAAACACCACCCAATGTCTGCTGCCTTCTGTCTTCTGTCGCCCGTCACTGCCCTACCAGCACCCAGTCCCCCAGCCCCTGGCGCCTGCTCTTCCCCCACCTACCACATACCACCTACTACCTACCGTTTAATTCACAAACCGTATCGCGGATGGAACTCCATCGCTTCCGATAACGACGTCAGCCGCGACAGAGTCTCCCGCAACCCAATCGTTGTTTATTGGAAGTCCGAACGCCAGCAGCGCCTCAGCAGGGAGCGTCACACGGACGAGCATTGCCTCATCCATGCATTCGGAGTCGTCACAAGTCCCCAGGGGAATGAAATCCGTTGTCACCTCGCTCGCCGATTCGTCCAGCGCAGCCCTCTCCGCGCGCCCGTGGGAAGCAGCCTGTGCTCCTGAATCTGGCTGGCGATGGTCGAGAACCGAAGCGCCGGGCTTTCGGTTCCTCAAACGTGCCGCCCCAGGCTCATCGCTCTGCCGGGCCGCGACTTGCGATTTGACTCTCTCGCTTTGAGCTTTCACTTGCCGTTCGCTTTGCCCAGGCGCCAACCGCAGCTCTTCATTGGCCTGTGAGGGTTCGGACGACGCCAGCGGCGGGTTGCTCGCGACCTGGGGTGGGGGGACGCTCGAGCCCCGATGAAGGTGCGGCGCCTGCAAAATTACTATCCACGTTGCGGCTACTGTTGCGGCAAATACCAATCCCCAGCTCAGCCGGCGCCACAGCCGCTTCCCCGCGAGCCAAAAACGTGGTGCGGCCGTCCGCCAAGTTCTTTCGCGAAAAGCCTGGACCAGTGCTTCCTCCACGCGGGCAGGCGCGCGCTGGACATCAAGGGTCCTCGCGAACGCTTGCAGGCTTTCCGTCAGCTTGGTCTCTTCGTCGAAGCGCAGGGCGCACCATAGACAATGGCCGGCGTGCTCCAAAGCCTCGAGCTGCTTTGTCTTGTCAGCCGCTCGCGGGCTTACAATCTCGTGAATCGTGCTTTCGAAATCTTTGCAGTTCATGCCAGGCACCTACTCGGATCAATAGCCTTACTACCGGCTTCGACCTTTTTCCCACCCGCCAGCTTCTGGATGAGCAAGGCGCGGCCGCGGTGCAAACGCGAGCGCACCGTGCCCACTGAACATCCCAAGACCGACGCAGCATCCTCGTAGCTCACTTCATTCAAGTCGCACAGAACCACAGCTTCGCGGTAGTGCTCGGGCAGGCTCAAAATCGCTTGTTGCACCGTTTGGATCGACTGCTGGCGGCTCATCGCCCAGTGCGGGTCCTCGGAAGAGAAAGGGGTGAGATCTCTGCCATCCCTCGACCCCTCTTCGATCGAGACATACGTCCGGTCGCGCTTGAGAAGGCGCAGCGCGTGATGGCGCGCCATTCCCAGGAGATATGCGCCGAGCGGGCCGCGCGAGGGGTCGTAGCCTCGGTTGTCTCGAATCAGCGCCATGAACACTTCCTGTGTGACGTCCTCGGCGAGAGCGGTGGAACCACTCATCTCCAGCACAAAGCGGTAAATGCCTCCCTGACGGCGGCGATACAACGTCGTGAAGGCGTCTTCGTCCCCACCCTGCATCATCCTCAGCAACTGCTCGTCTCGAATCTCAGTGAGTCCGGCCATCGTCCGCTGCTTTCATCAGGTATTGCTCTTCGAGCTCCCAAAAGTTCCACAAAATGTTTCGATTTCGGAAGCCTCAGCCTCATGGACGTATCCAGCTTCCTGTAAGTTGCGAAGCAAGCCTGGCGCCTCGACCTATCGGGGCGGCTGATGAAAAGCAGTAGGCAGTTGGCAGAAACGTGACGCAGACCCGTTTTCTAATTCTGCGGCTTCCGAACCGGGCCCACAATACCTGGAATCCAACGAATGGCGTTGTCGTGGTAGAGCTTGCGCAGGACCGACTCCGGCAGCCGGAGCCCCCGGGCGTTGTGTCCTTTGTACTCTACGGTCTGGTCCGTGGCAAAGAACTTCCAATCTCGCTCGTAGGTACTTGTCCATTGCTGCAGAGCTTTCTCCGTGTTGTCTTGCGGCATGACAACCAAGTCGGTTGCATAAAGAATGCGGTCCTGATACTTGATCAAGAAAGCCCGAACCTTCTCGCGCGGTTGAAGGATGAAGTAGGGAATGCGGGCGGCGGTGTCCACTGCGAAATTGGGATAGCGGTCAAAGCGCTGGGCCATCTCATTCAGGTCCGCTTCCATACTGCCCAGATGAGCACCCACTACACGCAGCTTGGGGTGCTCAGCCAGCACATGGTCTCGTGCCGCGAGAATGGCGGCCTTGGAAGGCCACTCGGGATGGGCGTAGGCATATTCCTGGGGATGCTGCGCGTAGAATTCATAATCCGGGCTGGCGGGATTGGGCGGCATCCAGCACGAATCGGGTTCCGCAAGGTGAGCGACTACCGTTCGGTGGTGCGCCGCTATATCCTCATACACGGGGTTGAAAGCAGGGTCATCGGGCAGCAGATACTTGCCCGCTTTCGTTTTTATTTCCATGCCAATGGTCTTGTAGATCTTTACGGCTACCGCCCCATCGGCGAAGTCTTGGTTGAGTTGGCGGATTGCCCTTGCGCTGAATCCCGGCTCTTCGAAGTCATAAGGGCTGAAAGTCGTGCACAAAACGGCGCGGCCCGAAGTGCTGTGAACGACCCTCTGTACGTCGCCGCGTTGTGGCTCTATCGCCTTGAAGAAAGGATCACGATCGTCAATCAGGCAGATGTCAAGGATACGCAACTTCAGCCGTTGCAGCAGAGCGCCAAAAGCCGGGTCGTCCTTGTAAAGGTGTACGTGAGCATCGATGGGATTCATTTCTGCAAAAGCCTCGAGCAGCGCACTGTGGTCACTTGCGGCCACCCCAGAGCCCTGCCCTGCGAAAAGAACGGAAGATAACTTCGGGGCGCCAGCGAACATCCCTGCCCCAACCAGAACGGTCACGAAGAACAAACTAAGTGTTTTCACCTTTTCCCTCCATTATAGCCGCACGCCGTCAACCCAAGAACCGCAGACCTTCCAAGAAGCTAAACTGTGCACTCAACATGGCCGAGTTGTTCGCCGCCGATTTTGGCCACCGTGCCGAGAGAAAGGTCTAGATGAAAAGATCCACGGAGATGTGGAAGAACTCCGCGAGCTTTCTTGCCTGGGCCTTGCTGATCTCACGCTTCCCATTAAGGATCTCAGAGACGCGGCTTTTGGATCCCAGTACCGGCCAGAGGTCGTGAGGTTCAAGGCCGCGTTGTTCCATGAGGAACGCCAACATCTGGCGGGGCTGGATGGGCGAAAGCGGATAGTGTTCACGGTCGTATTCCTCGATCAGAATCGAGATCATTTCGAGGAGCCATGTTTCTTCCGGTCCCAGGTTTTCTTCCCCCCGATCCATCAGCCGGCCAACCTCGGCGACCAGGCGGTCGTACTCGGCTTCGTCTTTGATCGCGTGAGGCTGCACCTTGGCCAAAAGCTTTCCATAAGCGACCGGATTCAGGGTTTGAGTGCTCATAGTTTCTTCCACTTCCCTTCCGCGTATTCCTGGTGGGTGAGAATGTGCCTTACGAACAGCGTCTGGCTCCGAAATCGGAAGGGCAGGGCTTCAGCCCCGCCGCTAGAATTTGGCCTTTTGGGGTCGCTGTTTCGCTTTGTTTGAGTTTCTTGGCGTACTCTTGGCACATTTTTCGGCCTCTTTTGGACGCGTTTTGGGTTCGTTTTTTGGGCACTTTTGTTGATTCTAAAGGACTTGTTCGGTTCGTTCCGTTAGATTTAACATCTTTTGTGAACTTCCTGCGCGTCTCTGGAACTTTTGCCGCGGCCATGCTGGAGCACTCTGTCGTCGGAATTGGCATCGCCCTGACCAGCCGAGGATCTCCGGTAATGAAAATGAGTCCTACCTCCCTGGCTTCGCAGGGCCGGTGAGGGCTGCGACCTCGCAAGCTCCAGACGGCCTCTTCGTCAAGGTCCATATTCATAGCCTACCTTAGGGCCGCACGTTTGTCAAGACCTCCCCACCCCCTGGTTGACGAGCACGATGAAGTATCTGGAGGTTGGCTTGCAGTCAGAGTCCAGCGGCTGGCGCAGCGACGCATACCTGATCCACAATCGTTGCACCATCTCTCAGTGTGATCGTTTTGCCGGAAATCGCCGGCACGCGCTCGCCTGGTACAATGATTCCGACCAAATTCAATGGGTCGGCGGCGGAGAGGGTGACGATTTCGCCGGTCGGCGCGAGGTGACGCGCGGCGCGCAGCGATTCGAGCGCCACCGGCAAGGCGAATTGCTCGCCCAGGAAACCGTCCACAAAGCGGCCACCTCGCACCTCGCCACGATCCTCGAGTCGCCTGAACGTAATCAGCAGTTCGCGCCATTTGAACGGGAACTCCTCGCGCCAGGTCAATTCTCGAAACACCACGCCGTAACGTTCCAGCAGCACGCCGCAAACCGCCTGGACGGCCTTGGCGCGATCCGTCGCCTCGCCTGAAAAGAGCAGTGACCATCGTCCCGTGCTGTGTCGCGGGCGAGAGCGGCGCCCTCTCCCTTGCCCGGCCCGCCGTTTGGGATCGATGAGGGCGCGCAAATTGTCGAAGCCGTCGGCGGTGAAGAGTCCCGCCGCCACCAATTCCCAGAGCGCGGTTTCGACTTCGGATTTGAGTTTGCCGGTTCCGCGTACAATGTCGGCGAAGAACGAAGCACCGCGCTGCCGGACGAATTCCAGCGCCTCCCGCGCGACGTGGCTCAGCGCTTGGGACGCCACCGTGAGCGGCGCGTGGCGCGGAATCATCCAATCGGATTCTTCCCGCACGAAGAATGTGATGGGAGCCACGCTCGAGGGAACGACACGACGCGCGGCAACGCCCGGCATGTCATTCCGAGCGCAGCGAGGAATCTCGCTCTGCATCGGGACGGAGAAGCGCTGATCAGGAAGAAGAACAGAGCGAGATTCCTCGCTGCGCTCGGAATGACATGCTTTGGTGAGATTTCTGGAGAGCGGGGCGGCAGAGGCCCCGCCCGGTTCGAGGGTGGCCGGATGCGGTGACAAGCGTCCCCAGCCCACGGCGCCCGTCAGGCAAAGCTGGTCGAGGAGTTGCGGATCATAGCCGGCCACTCGAGACGCCAGGAGGTGCAACTCCCAGGCATTGGCGGGCGCCTCGAATCCCTGCAATTGCCGGATGACTTCGAGCACGCCTCGTTCAGCAACAACTTGCGTGCCCGGGGCGACGTGTTGCCAGCGCAGCAACCAGCGCATGAACTGAGCTCGAGTGACAGGCTGAATCTCCTTGCGCAGCGTGCCGAGCGTGAGCCGATGAATGCGCGCCAGCAGCCGGCGGTCGCACCATTCGATCGGGGCCGCACCAGTAAACTGTCCTCGAAGCACTCGACCTTCGCCTTCGAGGCGAAGCATGGCAGCCTCGATTTCGGCCGCCGGCAATCCCACCATGCACGCCAGCCAGGGAATCTCGACCGGTCCGGAGTGTCCCATCCAACCTCGAACGAGTTGAAGCAGGGCGTCGTCTCTTGCAAAAACCGGTTCACCGATTTCGGCAGCTTGCGTCTCGAACCTTGCCCCAGGGAAGAGAATTGAGAACGTCTTGATTCTCTCCGCCGCGACCCACACGATATCGTCACCCAGCAGCGCGCGAGCAGCGCGCCTCTCGGCGACAAGTTGACGAAAGAGATCGCCCCACTGTGCGGCCACCCGTGGCACAGGCACTCCTGCCTGTGTAGTTACCTCTCCCGAATGATTACCGTACACAGGCAAGAGTGCCTGTGCCACTGATGGGCCTCGGGGCGGCACGAAGTTTTCGGGCAAGGCAACAAATACCTGGAGCACTTCGCTCAATTCGTCTGCGTCGCGAACATCCGGCCAGGCTTCTTCGCGGACTTGCGCGATGGCGGCGGGATCAAGCCGGCCGATTTCCGCGAGCACCGTCTCCGGCAGAACGCGGCGCAGAGAGACGGCGCGCGCCCGGCGCTCCTCGAGCGGGGCATCGTCGAGATAGGCGTACGGATTGGCGTTCAGAATCTCGTGAGAGAATGGTGATGGAGCAGGCGTGTCCACCGCGATGCAGCGAATACTGCCATCCCTGATTCCGCGCAGCACCTGCTTCAATCCTTCCAGGTCCAGCGCTTCCGTGAGCACGTCTTTCATCACCTCGCGGATCAGGGGGTGGTCCGGAACGTGGATGTCGCCCTCGAGGTTGTCCTGGCATGCCGCCGCGTCCGGGAAGACCGCAGCCAGCAGGTCGTCCGCGCGCATGCGCTGAATTTGAAGCGGAATCTTCTTTCCGTTGCGAAAGCGCGGCAGCGCCAGAGCGCGTGTGGCGTCCCAACGCCAGCGAGTGGCGAAGATCGGCGAAACGAGCGCGGCCTGCTCGAGGACGGCCGTAGCGGATTCCGGCGCCAGAAAATGGAAGACCTCAGCAAGCGGAAAGCTGTGCTGCTCGCCCAGCGAGATGTTCAGGCCTTCCTCGGTGGCAGCGGCTTGCAATTCATAATTGAATAAACGGCAGAACCTCTTGCGAAGCGCCAGCCCCCACGCTTTGTTGATTCTTCCACCAAACGGCGCGTGGATGATAAGTTGCATGCCGCCGGCCTCATCGAAAAAGCGCTCGGCAACGATTCTGTTCTGAGTTGGAACCGCGCCCAGCATGGCGCGCCCAGCGAGGATGTATTCCACCGCCTGCTCGGCCCCGGCATCATCCAGCCCGCATTGCTCCTTCAACCACGATACGGCGGCCGCTGTAGGGGCGGCCCTTGTGGCCGCCTCTGCCAGCGACGGCATTGCCGGGCCCTGGGCAGCCACAAGGGCTGCCCCTACTCCAGTGTTCAAATGGGGTGCTACCAGATCACTAATCTTCTCGCGTATCTCTGAAACTCGGGCCGAGAGTTCCTGCGTCCGGGCCGGCGCCTCGCCAAGCCAGAAAGGAATGTTGGGCGAAGCGCCGTGAGCATCCTCCACCAACACGCGTCCTGAACGACCTTCGATCCGGGTGATGCGCCAGGACGTGTTCCCTAACAGGAAAACGTCGCCGCGCATGCTCTCCGCTGCGAAGTCTTCAGCCACCGTACCGGCCACGGCGCCTTCCGGCTGTGCCACCACCGTGTAAAGCGCGGATTCAGGAATAGCGCCGCCGTTTGTAATGGCCACCAGGCGGCTGCCGCGCCGGCCTCGGAGGCGATGCCGGACGCGGTCGCGATGCAAATAGGCCCCGTAGCGGCCGCGGCGAGCCGTGATTCCCTCGGAAAGGATTTCGAGCACTGCGTCAAAATCCTGGTGGGCCAAATCGCGGTACGGGTACGCCCAGCGCACGACCTGGAACAGTTCCTCCTCGGTCCACTCATCGCACGCGCACATCGCCACGATTTGCTGGGCAAGGATGTCCAAAGGCGCGTCCGGAATCTCAAGCCGGTCGAGCTCACCCTGTCGCAGGGCTCGAATGAGCGCGGCGCATTCGATCAGCTCATCGCGCGTCATGGCGAAAAGCCGGCCCTTGGGCACTGCCCCGCGCCAGTGGCCGGCCCGGCCGATCCGTTGCAGGGCCACCGCGATGGAATGGGGCGATTCGATCTGGCAAACCAGATCCACCGTGCCGATGTCGATGCCA
>Ga0116122_1001510_pt1 | contig 11705 bp, 9 predicted proteins | sample June2015DPH_13_5_FD_89726 | JGI IMG/M metagenome (GOLD analysis project Ga0116122, IMG submission 89726) | Peatland microbial communities from SPRUCE experiment site at the Marcell Experimental Forest, Minnesota, USA - June2015DPH_13_40 | ecosystem: Environmental > Terrestrial > Soil > Wetlands >...
CAGTTCGAATCGCGCATTGAGGCGTTCGACCGCGGGCGTTCTCCCCGGACTCCAGATGCCGTCAATGGCGCCACGATAATACCGAATTGCATCTCGCAACTCGCCCTTGCCGGCCGCAATCCGCGCCAGCTCCAGGTTCACCACTGAATCGGTCGGATGTTCCTCCAACAGGCTCAGCAGACGCGAACGAGCCTCGTTCGGACGTCCGGCGGCAAGCAGTGCGTCGGCAAGTCGAACGCGGTATTCGTCGTCGTCCTGCTTGGCATAGACCAGTGCAGTCTCAAAATCTTCAACCGCCTGTTCGGGACGGTGCGAGTTGAGCGCAGCCACGCCTTTCTGATACCAAGCGGAAGCCAGCTCGTCCTGCCGATGGTTGAACCAGTCCACCACCATGCGCGTAAAGCTGAAACCGGCAATGATGATCAGCACCAGCACGGGCAGTCCGAGCTTATGCCGGCGCAGCGAAACCGCCGCCTCGCAATTGGCGCATCGCCCCGCCGGGGTCAGGGGCTCGCCGCACAGCATGCATGTCTGGTTGGACGCTGGCATGTTGAATTTTTAACTTAGCAGATTTGGCGGCGCTGTGCGCATTCCTGCCGGTGTCAAGAGGGTCACCCCATCGCAGGTGATTGCGGAGCCTCTCAAGCTCCGAAAGTCCGCAAACTCTCCCAAAACGCAAAAAGGAGAGGCAGGTTTGCCTCTCCTTTTAATTCCGGCTTTTCGCGTCAGCTTCGGCGCAATCCGGGCTCCTGCGACAGGCCGGCGCTTAGCGCCGGCGAGTCAGCAACGGAGCTAGTACAACCGGAAATTAACTTCCACGCTGATCTGTACGGCCACGGGCTTGCCATCCTTCATGGCCGGCTCGAACTTCCATTTGCGGACTGCTTCAATCGCCTTCTCATCCAGCCCCATGCCAAGTTTGCGCGTCACACGGACCTGCTGCGGAGCGCCGTTCGGGTCGACAACCATCCAAAGGACGACTGTTCCCTGGTACTTCGCCTTGCGGGCTTCTTCCGAATACTCGGGATCCGGCGCATCGAGGGCGCGCGGAGCCGAAACCCCGTTGCCCACTCGGAAAACGCCGCCGCCAATCCCACCGCCGCGGCCTTGCCCAACCCCAGGACCAGTTCCGACACCCACGCCACCGCCGCTGCCCGAACCTATTCCGCCTCCCGAACCGGTGCCGTTGGAAGCCGGTCCGCTGGGAAGCACGGCCTTCGGGTCACCAAAATTCATCGCGTTCATGGTCGGCAACTTTACCTGCGGCGGCATGACAACCGTCGGTTCCACCGCCAGTTTGGGATGGTCATTCCGCACGACCATCGCCGGTGGAGTGATCTGCTCCATCGCCGGCTTGGGCAGTTTGCCCTTCACAGCGGGAATCTTGTCATGGTCGCCACCGCCACCGCCGCCGCCAATGACATCATTCTTTTTCATTGAAATCGGAGGTAGATAATCGGAAACAGGCGGTGCGATTAACGTGACCGTCTCGTGCACCTCTTGCTTGACGGCCTTCGCCCCGAGAATCGTGAGGGCAATCAGCCCACCGACAGCCAATGCATGCACCACGAGCGAGACCCAAGCGCCTTGCTTCTTGTAGTTGTATGCGCCCCAGATATCGCGAACCTTGACCGGACGCGACGTAAGTTGCAACGGCGGCAACTTCTCGGGGAAAAAGGTCTCTCGGATATTACTGAACAGGGATTCCCAAAGCGATTGATCGAAACTACCCCTGGGCAACAGGTCGAGTCTGCCGGTGTTAAGTATCGGCGCATTCAAAACGTCGTTCGCCATATAAGCCGTCTTTGTCCCTCTCTCCGTTACCGGGGCCTTTGACTATCGGCTAGAAAGATGAGCACATCGGTCGCCAAGTTGCACGCGGGACTAAAATGCCCATTTGCTACGAAATGCGAGTTGCCGATCAACTCCGCGCGCTCGCGCTGAGTTTCCCATTCCAATCGTTAGATGCTGCTCTCCTGCTTTCGACGCCTGCGAAAATGAACGCTTATGAAATTTTTCCTGAACGCAGCAGGTCGATTTTCCTTGTTGTTGCGTTTCACCATAGTGCTATTCCTGATTCTGGGGCCCCGGATTGGACTCTCGCTTCCGGACCCCTATAATGAAGAATCGGCGCGAAGTTCCGCCGCTTGACTAATGTACTGGGCCTTCCCGGCTCCATCGCGGCCCCCGTGAGGGCTTGCTGGTGGAAATCCAGGGTTCCGGTGAGCGTTGCGATGGCGCGAACCGGTAGAGCCCGGCCAGACGAGAAAGGACCGGAGTGCCGCTAGATCTCAAGTCGACCCTTAACCTGCCGAAAACCGAGTTCCCGATGAAGGCCAACCTGCCGCAGAATGAGCCCAAAATGCTCGCTCATTGGGAAAAAATCCATGTCTACGAGAAAATTCGTGAGTCACGGCGCGGCGCACCCATTTACGTCCTGCACGACGGCCCTCCTTACGCCAACGGCCCCATCCACCTTGGGCACGCGCTGAACAAATGCCTCAAGGATTTCATTGTCAAATCGCGCAACATGGCGGGTTTTGACGCACCGTATGTGCCTGGATGGGACTGCCACGGCCTGCCCATCGAGATTAAGGTCGACGAGTCACTCGGGCGCAAGAAGTTGCAAATGGACCCGCTGCAGGTGCGCCAGGCGTGCCGGAAATATGCCGAGAAATATCTCGACTTGCAGCGCGAGCAGTTCAAACGCATCGGCGTCTTTGGCCGCTTCGAAGAGCCTTACTCGACCATGACCCCGCAATTCGAATCATGGGTGATTGCGAACTTCTACGCCTTCTTTGAGAAGGGCATGGTCTACAAGGGTCTGAAGCCCGTCTACTGGTGCATTCACGACGAGACCGCTCTGGCCGAAGCTGAAGTCGAATATGCCAACCACACCAGCCCTAGCGTCTGGGTTCGCTATGCGCTGACCAGTGACCCGGCCGCGATCGATCCGGCACTGACCGGGAAAAAGGTCGCGACCATTATCTGGACGACTACCCCATGGACGCTGCCGGCCTCCATGGCCGTCGCCTACAACCCGCGGGAAGAGTACGTCGCGATTGCGAGCGGCGAGTGGGTGTACATTGTTGCCCGCAAGCTTGCCGAGGAAACCGCCCGCAAGTGCCAACTGGGCGAGCTGCTTTCCATTGCCAGTTTTCCCGGTTCCAAACTTGAGCGGGTAACCTTCGCGCATCCTTTTCTCGATCGCCAGGTCCTCGGCGTGCTGGCTGACTATGTGACCATGGACCAGGGAACCGGTGCGGTTCACACTGCTCCCTCTCACGGCGCCGACGACTTCTATACCGGAGTCGAGTACGGCATTGACCAGACATGCAACGTCGACGGCTCCGGCCACCTGCTCCACGGATTGCCCGAGTATGACGGCATGACCGTTTTCAAAGCGAACGAACCGATCGTTCAACTGCTGAAGACGCGAGGCGCGCTGCTTGGCCGCGAGGACATCGAGCACTCCTACCCGCATTGCTGGCGCTGCCACAATCCAGTCATCTTCCGCGCCACCGAGCAGTGGTTCATCTCCATGGAGGGCAAGCTTAACCAAGGCACGCTGCGCAGCGTCTCGCTCGACGAGATCAAGAAGGTCAAGTGGGACCCGGCTTGGGGCGAAGAGCGCATCTCCAACATGATCGCCACGCGTCCGGATTGGTGCATCTCGCGCCAGCGCGTCTGGGGTGTCCCCATCGCCGTCTTTTTCTGCACGGGCTGTGGCGAAGTGTTGCAGTCGAAGGCGGCCAATCGCGCCGTAGTCGATCTGTTTGCTCGCGAGGGCACCGACTCGTGGTATCGCCTCCAGCCGAGCGAAATCCTGCCCGCCGGGACAAAATGCGCAAACTGTGGCGGCACTTCGTTCCGCAAGGAAATGGACATCATCGACGTCTGGTTCGAGTCCGGCTCAAGCCAGGCGGCCGTGCTGGGCCACACGCCGGACATGCCATGGCCCGCAGACGTTTACCTGGAGGGCGGCGATCAGCACCGGGGATGGTTCCATTCTTCCCTGCTCTGCGGCGTAGGGCTGCACCATGCGGCGCCCTACCGCGCCGTGGTGACCAATGGCTGGACGCTCGACGAGCAAGGCCGGGCGATGTCGAAGTCGCTGGGCAATGTGGTTGACCCGGTCGATATCTGCAAACGGCTTGGGGCGGAAGTCGTGCGCCTCTGGGTGGCTTCGGTCGACTTCCGCGAGGACGTGCGCGCCTCGGAAACCCTGGTGCAGCGCGTGGCCGAGAACTACCGCAAAGTGCGCAACACCTTCCGCTATCTGCTCAGCAATCTTCACGGCTTCGACCCCGTGCGCGACCTCGTGCCGTTTGAACAGATGGAACCGCTCGATCAATTCATGCTGCTGCGCACGGTCGACCTCGCCCGCGAACTGCGCGAGTGGTACGACCAGATGCTCTTTCACCGCATCTATCAGCGGCTGATTCAGTTCTGCGTCGTCGACCTGAGCGCGCTCTACATGGCGGTGCTGAAGGATCGCCTCTACACCTTTCCGCGCACATCGCGCGAACGCAGGTCGGCGCAGACGGCGATGTGGCGAATCGCCGAGGCGCTGGCGCGCCTGGTCGCGCCCATCATGACTTTCACCGCGGATGAAGTTTGGCGGTTCTTGCCGGTGTTGAAGTCGCGCCCTGAAAGCGCGCATATGGCCTTGTTCCCGAACGATCACGACATCACCGGCGAGATCCGGGATCGCGATGCCGCAGCAACTCTCCGTGGCGATTGGGAAACCTTGGTGGCGATTCGCGATGAAGTGAATAAGGCCATCGAGCAGGCTCGCAACGAGAAGGTCATCAACAGCGAACTGGAAGCCGCAATCGTCATCACCGCCCCCGCGGAATCGTACAAACTGCTGGAGCGCTATCGCGGCCACTTGAACGCCCTGTTTGTCGTCTCCTCGGTGGGGTTGAGGTTGGGCGAATCGACCGACGGAGCGGTTGCGCTTGCGGTGGAAATTCACCACGCTCCCGGCCAGAAGTGCGACCGCTGCTGGAACTACTCGACGCACGTCGGCGAGGATCAGTCGTATCCAACCGTCTGCGACCGTTGCTCCGCCGCGCTTAAGGTCATCGAAAAGGAAAAGGAAGAGGAAAACGCGGGGGCAGCATCGTGACAGGCCGCCCGTATCGCCTGTACCAGTTTCTGATTGCCGCGCTCGTGGTTGTCGGCGACCGCGCTAGCAAGTGGCTGATTGCACGATCAATTCCGCTGAACGGCTCCGGCATCCAGGTGATCCCGCGCCTTTTCCGCATCACTCACGTCGAGAATCGGGGGGCGGCTTTCGGGCTTTTCGCCGAGTCGCCGGCGGCGTGGAAGACTTCGCTGCTGGTAGTGCTGTCGCTGCTGGCGATGGCCGTCATCACCTATCTGCTGTGGAAGTCGGATCACGCCCTCGACTCAACCGCAATCGGGCTATCGCTGATTCTGGGCGGAGCGGCCGGCAACTTATGGGATCGCCTGGTGCACGGCCGAGTGGTCGATTTTCTGCATTTTTATATCGGCGAACACATCTGGCCCGATTTCAACGTTGCCGATAGCGCCATCGTAGTCGGCGCCATTCTGCTCATGGCCGATATCGTATTTCCCCAGCCGCACCCAGGCAAGATCGCTTCGTGAAGGCCGGCTTCAGCGTTGGGCAAGCCCTTGTATGGACGGAGATGTATGAGCTGGATCGATCAAGATAACGAAGGCAGCCGCGGGCTCAGACAGTCTGGAGAAGAAGAGGTGGCGCGCCACCTGCGCTGGATGTGCTGTAGCGGAGTGCTCACGCTGTCCGTAGCAATCGTCGCGGTAGTGACCGCCACCGCCAGGAGCTTCTTTTATTTCGTTATCCCATTCGTCGTCTCCTGCTTCTTCACTTGCAGGCAGTGGATGGAATGGCGACGCGCGAAACGTTGGCTGGCGGCCGCGCCGGAAGCCGATGCGGAGAGCAGCCCCGAAGCAGCCGAAGTCGTGATTTTCCGCTGTTCTTTTTGCGGCAAATATCAAGAAGATGTGACGCACTTGATCTCCTCGCCACAGGGCACAGGGGTAGCGCCCGCTCATATTTGCGATAAGTGCGTCGAGGTGTGTAACTCAATCCTCGCGGATATCCGTAGCGGCAAGGTCAAAGTGTAGCGCGGTTACTGCGGATACAGCCTGCGGTAAATCCTCGCGTTGCGCATAATCGACTGCACATACTCGCGCGTCTCGGTAAACGGAATCGACTCGACGAACTCCGCTACGTCGCGGTAGTTGCCCGCGCTGAGCCAGTCTTCGACGCGGTTGGGGCCGGCGTTATAGGCGGCCAATGCGTACTCCACCTGGCCGTTATAGTGTTCAACCATATCGCGGAAATAGCGCGTTCCGAGCTGCAGGTTGATGTTCGGAACCAGTAGCGTCTCCGTCCGGAAACCGCGGATGCGCAGTTCTTTGGCGGTTTTCTTGCCTGTGATGGGCAGCAATTGCATCAGGCCAAAGGCGTTCGCCCGCGAAACCGCGCCAGGATTGAACTCCGACTCCTGCCGTATGAGCGCCGCCACCAGGTAAGGATCGAGTTGGTTCTCCATGGCGAAGCGGCGGACGTCCGTCCAGTACGGCCGGGGGAACAAGTAATCCCAGTAGGGCCGGGGAAGCACGGAAATATCAATTGCAAAGTAGCTGGGCACAGCCGATTTCATGAAGCGAAGAGCCCGATGATCCTGGCCCCCTTCGCGATAGATGCGGGCGATTTCCAGCGTTGCCCAGTTCGCCCCCTTGCCACCATCGGACGCCCGCAATTCCTTGATGGCGAAGTCGGTCATTCCGGCGTTTTCCAAAAGCTTGCTCTTTTCCACGCGCAACGCATCCCCCGGTATGTTGGTCAGCGCCGCGGCTGCACTCAGTGGCGCGAGCGGAGGAATGGTGTCGAGAAGCGGATCGTGTGCCGCGGGTGAAACCGCGATTTTCGCCAGCCTCTCTGTCGCCAGATGGCCGTAATAATAGTTGCGGTAACGTTCCGCGACCTTCGCATACCACGCCCGGGCCAAAGGCAAATCGCTCTGCTCTTCCGCGATTCGTCCGCGCCAGTAGACTGCGGCGGCGGTCTCCAGCGAAGCCGGATAACTCTGCACGTGTTGCGTAAATTCTTTTTTCGCCTCTTCCGTCCGTCCCTGTCGATAGGTCAGCCAAGCCGCTTTCCAGTGTGCGTAAGAGGCCCTGCCGCTGCCCGGAAAACGTTCGTGCGCCTCGCGGTAGTAATCGATGGCGTGATCGTAATCCTTCTTCAGCAGGTATAGATTCCCAGCCGAAATCAGCGCCGATTGAAACCATGGGCTGGTGGGCGCCGATTGCCGAAACTGTGAGAGATAGTTCAGCAGGTCGCCCTCGTTGCCTTCCGTGCGGGCGATTTCCACCAGCTCGTAAAGCCGCTGCGCGTTGGCTTCTCCCGTCGTCTGTGCGTGCTGCAGCAAGTCGCGCCCTTCGCGCGCGCCGCCTTTGCCGCTGTGACGCAGTGCATTGCCCAGCCCCACTTCGATCTCGCCGCGCTCCGCCGGCGGAGCCATAGCCAGCAACTGCCGGTACTCGCGTGCGGCGTCCGGCCAGCGATTTCCCTGTGCCAGCAGCGCTGCGTGCATCTTGAGGTCGCCATAGCTGCCGGTCAGGCTCGACCCCTTCGCAATCAGTTCGGCGCCAGCCTGCTCGGCTTCAGGGCTGAGCGGCATGGTCAGGTAGAGATGGCGCAGAATCTCCATTCCCTTCGCCGGATTGCCGCTGTTCAGGTAGGCATGTCCGAGCGCAAGCTCGGCATCGGCCCGCGTGGGCGCACGATTCGCCTCCAGGAAGTTGACCGCCTCCAACGCCCGGCCCGAAGCCACCAGCGCTTCGCCATAGATCGCTCTGGCGTCATTGAGGAAAATCGAATCCGCGCAGTCTTTCGAAAAGTTCTTGAGGGTTGCAACTACCTTATCGCTCTGTCCGCTGCCGCCATAAGCCAACGCCTCAAAGTACCGGACGTAATCGGCCAGTTCGCCGGCGTACGGTCTTGCCTTTTCCAAAGGCGCAATTGCCTTGGCGTATTCACGGTCCAGGATGTACGCGTAACCGATCGCCAGCCACGCCATGCCTCCCGCATCCGTGCCGGCATGCTGCCGCGCATACTTCTCCACCCCGGCATAGGCAGCCGGAGTGCGTGCCTCGATCAACTGATGGGCCATCGGCTTCAACGTTGCCGAAGCCACGAATGCGCGCGTCATGCGCTTGATGCGCGCCGAGTTTGCCCGTTGTTTGGCCGTCGTCTTGTGAGCGCTCTTGGCCGGCGCGGCGCGCTTGGATGCCGCAGCCTTCTTCTGGCTTGTGCTTTTCTTTTGGCTGGTGGAAGGTTTGTTTGCAGCCGCTTTGCCGCTGGCGTCGCTCTTTTTCGCCGGAGAAGCCTTTTCAGCTCCGTCTTGTGACCAACCGGAAACCGCGCTAAGTAAAGCCGAGAGAAGCAGGCACAGAGACAAAAATCGCTTGCACATCACTATTGGGTTCTCTTTGAGTCCGTACTATCCAGTTTAACCCGGAAAGCCGCTGCCTAGTAGCGTGCGATCGTTACTAGCGAGGATACGCACCAGTTCTTCGGCAAAATAATCCGCATCGCGAATCACTTCACCGTAGCGTTTCTGGTACGCCGCGCGGCTCTTCTCGATATCGGGCCGCAAGCGTTCGTACAAGTCTCGTTTCGACCGCCCTTCAGCCACCTTCACCTGGTTGTAAAGTTGGATCTCCTCCACCAGCAATTTGGCAAACCGCTTCGCCTTGGCACGCACGTCATCGCTTTGAGACGCACCCAGGGATGGCGTCACCGGCGGCGCTGGAGCAGGCGGCGTCACTGCGGGCGCCGCGGCGGCGGCGAAGCTCCTTGTGGCGACTGCGGCGGGCTGCGCCGCAACCACGGGATCAGCCACCGGAATGACTGTTGCCGGCGGTTCTGGCCGTGCAACCGCCACTGCCGGTGCGGGCCGCACAGGCTCCGAACTTGTTCCCGACTGCGTCGACTGAATCGCGCCCGACCCGGCTGGTTTGCGCAACGAAGCCGTTTCCACCGCTATGCAGGCAATTAAGCACATGGCCTGCACCACCTCGACCTGAACTACCGAGCTCGTCAAACCTCCGTCCGCATAGACGACTCCGGCCAGGCGGTCGCGAATCAACAATGGAAAGAGAACAATATCTCCTGGGCTGGCAGGCGCAGCAGACGCAAAGACATCGCCAATTTCCGAAGCTTGCAACTTGACCGGCTGGCGCTCCTTGCCGAGCCGTTCGATCACGCGATCAGCGGCGGGAATCGAGATGCGCGTAAATGCCGAAGCATCCCGCATTCCTCGCGACTGCCACCCTACAAAAAATCCGCCGCGCAGAATCAGCAAGCCCGCGCGAGCGGCAAACGGCTGCGTACTCTGCAATAGCACACTGAGGATCTCGACCTGGTTGGCCGCCTGCAAAAGTCGTACCAGGTCGGAGGCAATGACGAATGCGACTTCATGCCCGGCGCGGGTGATTTCGGCTTCCAAAACCGGCTGCAGCTCTTCACCGATGCTTCGCCGCAGCTCCTCGCCCCATTGCCTGACCAATCTGGAAGCCAGCTTTTCAGCCGCTTCCGAAAGATTCTCTTGCACGTTGCTCTCCTGCTCTAGCCGGCTGCTGCAAAACCGTTTTGGCGGGCTTCGGCATCTTTTTCAGCGGCCTGCTAACCGCATGATTATAAGATTGCTTTGCCGCTAAACAAAGCCCTCAACTTTGGAAGGGATCAAACTTCATACTTCCCGCCCTGGTTGAGCCTCGCCGGAATCGCCCGCTACGGTTAGAATGGCATGGAAGTGCGCCGAGGACCAGAGCCGAGAATCGCAGGCCTGCTTTCGGACAGAACCAAGCCCGAACCTATACAATTGAATCAAGATTATGTTCGACTGCTGATCTGGAAATCTTTGAATCGGAAGAAGAATGGGAGCCATCGAATCCAAAGTAAGTGAGCCGGTTAGCGACGAATCCGTACTGGTCAATGCGGCCCGAAACGGAGACGTTGGTGCATTCGAGCAACTGGTGCGGCGTTACGACCGTAACGTATTTCGCATCGCTCAGCATATTACGCAGAACCGGGAGGACGCGGAGGACGTCGTCCAGGACGCATTCCTGAAGGCGTTCCAGAATCTGGGGCAGTTTCAAGGCCAGTCAAAGTTCTATACCTGGCTGGTCAGGATCGCAGTCAATGAAGCCCTCATGCGTTTGCGGCGGCGGCGCCCGGAACGCACGGTCTCTCTCGACGAAGACGTAAAGACGGAAGAGGATTCCATACCGCGCGAGGTCGCGGACTGGTCTCCTAACCCGGAACAGTTGTATAGTCAGGCTGAATTGAAAGACATACTGAGCAAAACCATTCAGGGCCTGTCACCGGGATTTCGCACTGTTTTCGTACTGTGCGACGTGGAAGCTCTGAGCACCGAGGAAACGGCTGAAGCTCTGAATCTCAGTATTCCGGCTGTGAAGTCACGATTGCTGCGCGCTCGATTACAGCTGCGCGAGCGGCTGAACAAATACTTCAAGCGGCGCAATGGAGATAGTAAACAGTGACCTGCTCTGAATTTTTGAAGGAGCTTTCGGACTACCTGGATAACACGACGGATCAGCGCATCCGCGCTGAACTGGAAGATCATTTGCACTGGTGCCATAACTGTTATGTCGTTTGCAACACCACCAAGCGAACCATCGAAATCTATCGTGACTCCCAGTTGTTCGAGCTGCCAGACGATCTGCGAAATCGGCTGCGCACTGCCATTATCGGCAAATGTAAGCAGCACAAGGCAAAAACGGACGCTTAGCGAATTCGAATTTTACGAGTCTCTCGCCTGAGTTCCCGCTCCTTTCCTTTCGGCCTCGGTTTGACCGTTTTCTTTTGTTCTTCTTGATTCCCAAACTACAGTTGGACGAACCTTTTCTCCCGCCTTCGAATCTATAGTGCTATCGCAAGTGGATGGTCCGGAATTCACGGCGCAAGGGCTCTAGCCTGGGGTGGGAACATGGTACTGTCGGGATTTCTGAACGCAATGTTCGGATGTACTCACAAGAACTACAGTTTCCCTTTCACGCCTAAGGACCGGCATAGCTGTTCTGCCGCCGGCACCACCGGAACCTACGTGGTGTGCCTCGGCTGCGGCAAGGAGTTTCCCTACGACTGGCGCGAAATGAAGGTTGTCGCCAGCGATATCCCACAGCCGGAGAAACGTCGCGGAGCCGTCAAATCTTTTGTAAATCCCCTGTGACTTAGGCCTGAAGGTTTTGCAGGCCTACGAAACAAGCTCCAGAAAAAACGGGTGATCTCGAACCGGCAAACCCTTTATGCTGGACAGGCTGCGACTTGGCTGCCATGCCGACGCCGCGAGGCCGCCATTTTTGCCGCCAGCAGAAGGGATAAAGAGATTGAAAATCGTAGACTTGACGCTGCCGCTTCCGCCGGGGCTGAAGACCAATCCCACTCACCCCGAAACCATCATCACGGACCATGTAACTCACTGGTTTACCGCTCCCCGATACCAGTCTCCCTGCAAGGGATACGCCAGCAAGCTGCTGCTCATCTGCGATCATATCGGCACTCACCTTGACGCGCCTCTGCACTTCATCCCGGGCGGAAAATCCATGGACGCCGTTCCTCTGGAGAACACTCTCGGAGAAGCCATCTTCCTCGACTTGTC
>Ga0116122_1001529_pt1 | contig 11590 bp, 11 predicted proteins | sample June2015DPH_13_5_FD_89726 | JGI IMG/M metagenome (GOLD analysis project Ga0116122, IMG submission 89726) | Peatland microbial communities from SPRUCE experiment site at the Marcell Experimental Forest, Minnesota, USA - June2015DPH_13_40 | ecosystem: Environmental > Terrestrial > Soil > Wetlands...
CTGGCACACGAGGCGGCCGAGAGTTTACGCTAACTGGGGGGGCGATGAAAAGCCTGGACAAAGTCGTCAAATTCATCACCAAGCTGTTTGCGCTGTGGGTGTTTCTCTTCGCGACCGTCGCCTACCTAGCGCCGGCGCCCTTCAAGCCCTATGCCCGGTTCATCCCATGGCTGCTCGGGCTGGTCATGCTGGGCATGGGCCTCACGATGAACCTGAATGACTTTAAGCTCGTCTTCAAACGTCCGAAGGACGTCATCGCCGGGGTGGTTCTGCGCTACCTGATCATGCCGGGCGTCGCCTTCGGCCTCGCCAAGCTGCTTGGGTTGTCGCCGTCACTGGCGGCCGGATTGATCTTGGTGGGGTGCTGTCCCAGCGCTACGTCGTCCAATGTGATGACCTTCCTTTCGAAGGGTGACACGGCGTTATCGGTGACGGTGTCCACCATCAACACGGTGCTGGCTCCCATCGTCACGCCCTTCATCTTCCTGTTTCTGGCCGGCACGATGATTCCGATCAATGCCGTCGCCCTGCTCTATGACATCCTCAAGATCGTGCTGCTCCCGATAGCCCTCGGCGTCATCATCAACATGGCGGTAGGCAACGCCATCAAGATAATCATCAAATTTGGAGTGTTGATCTCGGTGCTGGCGATCGTTGCCATCATCTCGATCATCGTCGCCTTGAGCGCTTCCAAGCTGGCCACCGTGGCGCTAATGGCCTTTGTCGCCGTGGCCCTGCATAACGTTCTAGGGCTGGGGCTGGGTTATGGCGCGGCGCGCGGCCTGGGGATGAATCTTGCCAAAGCCAAGGCCATAACCTTCGAAATCGGCATGGAGAACTCGGGCTTGGCCGTCGCCCTGGCGGTCGCCCATCTCAATCCCATCGCCGCCATCCCCGGCGCGATATTCACCCTCTGGCACAACTTCACCGGCCCCCTGCTGGCAGGCTACTGGGGCGGCAGGGATGCCAATGAACCTCCTGCCGCCAGCCGGTAGGAGAACGCCGGTTGCGAGATCATTCGTGCCAAGAAGGCATTGGGTACCTCGACCCAGGGCCGTGACGAAATTGAGGTGCTTCTGGATTAAATGTTCGACGGAGGCAAAATTACTTGGCACTTTCATACGGCAATGGGGCCCACCACAACTACTATGCCGGAGGAACAATTTGTAGGCCTGCCCTTCTCGGCAGGCGACAAGCCTGAGGTTAGGCGATATTTATGAAAGAGGGGATTAGCATGAGGACTTACAAGATTGCCTTATTGCCAGGGGATTGCGTAGGGAAGGAGGTAGTACCTGAAGGTGTAAAGGTACTTCAGGAAATGAGCCGGGTGACCGACACATTCAAACTTGTGTTTGACGAGTTTCCCTGGGGCGCGGAATTTTATTTGAAGCACGGTCAATGTATGCCTGATGACGCGCTGGATATTCTGAAAAAATACGACGCGATTTATCTTGGGGCGATCGGCCATCCGGATGTGCCGGACCACATCGGCGTAGGCCAAGTGATCTTCACGATCAGGCAGAACTTCAACCAATATGTCAATCTGCGGCCGATTAAGCTTTTGCCCGGCATTGAGTGTCCTCTGAGAAACAAGGGTGTTGGCGACATCGATATGCTTTTTATCCGGGAGAACACCGAGGGGGAGTACGGCGACATCGGCGGGACATTTATGGCCCACACCTCCCGGGAGACGGTGCTGCAAACCAACATTTTCACCCGGTTCGGCACCGAGCGGGTTATGCGTTACGCTTTCGAGCAGGCCAGCAAAAGAACGGGTAGGCTGGCGAACGTCACTAAGTCCAACGCCTTGAAGCATTCAATGGTGTTCTGGGACGAAGTGTTCGGAGGGTTGGCCAAAGAGTATCCCAAGGTGCAGACAAGAAAAGTGCTGGTTGATGCGATGGCCATGTTCATGGTGCTGAAACCCGAACAGTTCGACGTCGTCGTGGCCTCCAACCTGTTCGGCGACATTCTCACCGACCTGGGGGCCGGCCTGCAGGGCGGCCTCGGTTTTGCCCCTGGAGGCAACATCAATCCCGAGAAGGAATACCCCTCGATGCTTGAACCCATCCACGGTTCGGCACCGGATATTGCTGGGAAAGGAATCGCTAATCCCATCGCGACCGTGTGGGCCGGTCAATTGATGCTCGAGCACTTGGGCGAAGACCGCGCCGCCCAGCTGATGATGCTGGCGATTGAAGGAGTTTGCGCCGACGGAAAGGTCAGGACGCCGGACATGGGCGGCAGCGGTTCCACGCGGGAGATGGGGGACGCGATCGCCAAAAAAGCGTCCGAGGTTCACAAGTCTTTGAAGTAAGGCGGAGGGCTCCGGGGCTGCCGTTTACGCGAAAGCCGAGAGTTGATTAGGGCTTACTGTCGAAGCATCCTGATTTTTCCAACCAAGATGACTCAACGGTTGCTGCTAGGCACAGCGCGGCGTCGACGGGAAGAAACAAATCACCTCGAAGCTCGCTTGCGGGCTGGGGTTTGATACATCCAGATAGGGGATCTAAATAGTTAAGCGTGTAATTGATGTGCCTACAAGAAAAGGAGAAAAGAGCTTATGAAGATCGCTGTTGTGGGTTGTGGTGCTATGGGCAGCGTGTATGCAGCGCTACTGGCTGCCGCCGGCAACGAAGTCTGGGCCATTGATTCCTGGCGTGAGCACGTGGAAGCGATGCGGGCGCATGGTCTGCGCCTGGAAGGAGCCTCGGGCGACCGCACTGTTCGTGTTCGCGCCACAACAGAAGCTGCCGAGGCTGGCACCTGCGATCTTGTCATCATTGCTACTAAGGCCATGCATGTCGAGCAGGCGGCAAAATCGTCATTGCCGCTGGTCGGCCCAGATACTCTGGTGCTGTCAATTCAGAATGGATTAGGCGGTCCAGACATCGCAGGTAGCGTCCTTGGGCGTGATAGGCTCCTGGTGGGGGTAGTGGGTGGTTTCGGTTCATCCGTTTGCGCACCGGGCCACGTTCACCACGAGGGTTGGGAGCTAGTTCGTCTCGGTGAAATCAGCGGATCTATTACGCCCCGGCTCGAACAAATCGCCGAAGTATGGCGCTTAAGCGGTTTTCGAGCGAAGTGTTTTGACAATATCGACCAGCTGATTTGGGAGAAATTAATTTGTAACGTATGCTTTTCCGGCCCCTGTGCAGTCACTGAAATGACTATAGGGCAAGTTATGGAAGATTCCGATGCCTGGACCTTCGCGGTAGGTTGTGCCAAGGAAGCTTTTGCAGTAGCGAAGGCGCGTAGTATCCGGCTCAACATCGACGATCCAGTGAAGTACGTGCGCGAATTCGGTGAGAAAATTCCGCACGCGCGTCCCTCCATGTTGCTGGATCATATAGCTGGCAAGATGTCGGAGATCGATTTCATTAACGGTGCCATTCCGATCGCTGCCCACGGTGCAGGACTTGAAGCGCCATATAACACTGTGATCAGCGCATTAGTACGCCTTAAGGAGAGAAAAATGGGAGTACGCCAATAAGGTGCAGCTCCCTGGATCTTGTCGAATTAATTTAGCAAAGATACAGAGCGGAATAGACGAGAAAAGGCCGCACTCTCTAAGGGTAAAAACGATTAGCACAAGGAGCTAAACACTTATGGATCCAAAAGCTACTCATTTTCGATGGGTGTTAGGGTTCATGGTATCTATATTAGCATTTACAGCGTATATGGATAGAGTAAATCTGTCAGTTGCCGCTCCAATGATAATGACAGAATTCAAGCTTAGTAAAATTCAGCTGGGCATGCTCCAGACATTATTTTTTGTGGCTTACTCCGCCATGCAAATTCCCGGTGGGCTTTTAGCGGAATGGTTCGAGCCCCGTGTTGTGATAGCAGGCGCCGTGACATGGTGGTCATTCTTTACTGCATTAACAGCTAGTTGCTCGTCGTTCACTGGGCTGGGTATTGTGCGTACTCTATTTGGTCTCGGAGAAGGTCCCCTTTTCCCGGCTTTCGGTACATTTTTCACGCGGTGGTTTCCAACCAAGGAAAAAGGGCGTGCTACTTCGTTGATGTTGGCTGGCGCATACGTCGGCCCTGTAGTTGGCCCCTCCATCACAGTGGCCATCATGACAGCTGTGGGATGGCGTCCAGTCTTTTGGGTGTACGGAATTGTCGGAATATTGTTTGCAGCTGTTTGGTATTTCCTGGCGAGGGTTTCTCCGAAAGACTCTCGATATGTGAATCAGGCTGAACTTGCCTTTATTGAAGAGGGGGTATCTAAAGAAGAGTTCAAAGCGAAAGTTGCACCGTGGAAAAGGTTCCTTAGATCTACTCAGTTCTGGGCGATAGGAATTCAATATTTTATCAATGATTACATTAAGTATGTATATCTCACGTGGTTGCCATTGTATTTCCTAGAGACGCAAGGATTCTCATTAAAGGCGATGGGAGTTGCTGCGTCTTTCCCTTGGATTGCTTTGACCACACTTACGATCGCTACAGGTTGGAGTAGTGACTTTATGATTAAAGCGGGGGCATCCAAGCGGCAGGCACGGAGTTATTTAGCTATCAGCGGATTGTTGTTCTCTTCCTCATTCCTTTATTTGGGCGCGGCCGCAACAAACCCTACGCTTAATGTACTATGGTTAACGTTATCATTGGGATCTTTGGGCTTAACCTCTTCTGCGTCGTGGTCCGCGGCTCTTGATATCGGCGGAGAGTATGGCGGATCGGTAGTGGCATGGATGAATTTTTGGGGAAATATGGGTGGTGTAGCGGCTCCGATTACAACTGCATGGGTAGTCACGGCTTTTGGCTGGCAGAAAGGTCTTTTAGTAACAGCGGCATCAGCGGTGCTGGGCGCAGCTGTTTGGTTGATGGTTAAACCCGACATTCCGCTAGTGCAAAATACGAGGGGAAGTATGAGCGCTGAGATCGCCGAAGTTCGGTAGTTTGCTTTCCCACAGGTAGGAGGTTTTGGTAGGACCATGGCTTGCGGATCGAGGTTGTCGGCGATGAACAGTCAGGAGCAGTCGTGCCAAGGGTGAAAATGTGAATTGGACAGACGGTACCGATGGTAACGTGAAGCGCTTAGCGGCGAGATGCAAGCGAACCACGAGCACTTTGGGGAGCACTCGCTTTCGGCCTTGACTGCGGTCCTCGCCAGCTCAATAGTACAACTACCCGGCCGAATCGCATGGGCTGAGCCCCGCTGGAGATAGGGGCAAAGAGATCCTGATCCAGAGCACCCATGGTAGTGTTCACAATCCCGACGGCTCCACAGTGGCCTTGGCTACCCACGCCGGGCATTAAATAGTCAGGCTGCTGGCGCAGGCTGCAAGCAGGGGACCTGCTGACTCTAAGTCTGAGACGTAGGCGGCGCGCCCGCTGCGGGAGCCGGCTGGAACATTATCATTACAGGCTGACTCCGGGTCGTAGAGAACAATCGCACTCACCACCTGCATCACGTAAGCCGTCATGCCACGCTCAACCTGACCGCCGATAACCATCAGTTCGTGCTTTCGAAGCCCCAGAATGGAACCGTCCAGATCCCGTAATGCCAAGGTCAACCCCGGCGGGTCCCGCGTGTTCGCGCGCTCCTCAGCCATGTTGTTGAGCGTTTCCCGGGTGTAATCCACCAGGGTTTTCTCATGGGCACTGTCTGCTTGAATCCCAAGCAGCTCGTTTGAAAGCTCACTGGTACATTCCTCCGCTGTGCTTTGGCCATCGAGCGCCGGTATCATCGCGGCGTTAGTTTCGCGAATAAACTCCCGCAGACGGGCCTTCTCTTTCACGATGCGGACGTAGCGCTCGATGCTGGTGCGGCGCGGTGTGCCGTCGGTGAGCGATGAGAGATAGGCGACCCCGCCGACCGCCTCCAGTTCCTTACGGGAGTGCAAGAACTCGCTCAGGGTGACTATATCGATTGGCTTTCCGTCCTCAATCAACTCGGCCATAGCGGCGTAGATCCGCCGGTGGGCGTCGAGAAAGAAGTCATTCGGCGTGAGCTGGATCGCTGATTCAGGCCAAAGGGTGTTATCCATGATGGGCGCGCCCAACAGCGAACGCTCCGCCTTGCACGCATTTCGTCCACCTGGAACGCACCGGCTACTTTCTGGCCGGGAGCAACCCGACCCGCAGCTCGGCTTCGGTCATGGGCTTCAGCGGCAAAGGGGTGTTCTTGGGAACATCCACCTCAGCCGTGTTGAGCAGCATAGAGAGCGTGACGTAAGTGCCGCTTACCATCATCAAGTCAACTATCTGTTGCTCGTTCATAACGGTCTTGAGTTTGTTGAAGCTGGCATCGCTCACCTTGTGGTCAAGCGACATCTCCACGCAGAATTGATAGACGGCTTCCTCGTCCGCAGCCATTTTCGACGGTCGTTTTCCCTCTTTGAGATCGGCGGCAACAGCCTCAGAAAGACCTGCCTTCGTTGCCATCGGGTGGTGCGCCCACCATTCGTGCTGTGACGTGGTTAGCCTCGCCTGTATCAGGATTGCAAATTCATTGAGTCGTTTCGGGACTGAAGTATTGAAGCGAAGATAATCCATCAAGGAGAACATTCGAGTTGCCATCTCTGGGCTGCGCAGCATTACATTGTATGGACCTCCAATCCCAGAGCTGGAGACTTTGACGATTTCTTGCGCAAGCGCTGCCTGCTTGGGATTCAGTTGCTCCATTGTCAGTTGCGGGAAGCGGACGGGCTTGTCTGGTGTTTGCGCCATGAGAATACCGGTCGTTGTCGCGCAAATCAGAACCAACACTGATTCAAGTAGCAGTCTGCTAAATCGACGCTTCATCGAATGTTCTCCCTCCGATTGTGTCCGAAGTAGCATGGAAGTCGGAACCGAGACTGCAATTCGGACTATCTTTCAGTTCCGAATGGCTCGAATTGTACTGCTCGCAATGAAATCTGCAACGCCAAATCCACATCCGGCGCAAATGCGGTGCGATGCCGGGTAATTTGGAGCTGTAGAGACTTGGTGCCCAGCGAGCCAAGCGGAGCACAGTAGCACGCCGCGCCAGGCTGGTAAAGAACGGCGCGATCCGGTTGGCTCAGCTCTGTTTAGGCTCATTTAGGCCGGCTGTTTCCGCTTGAGAACTCGGTTCTTGGGGTAATGCCGGCTCAGTTGGTGGCACTACAGTAATCTTAGCCTTTCCTACGATGCGGGTTTCCGCCGGTGGAGCTGAGGCGGCCCGCTTCTTGCGGACGCGGGTTGCTACAGCCTTCTTTGCTGCGACTTTGCGCACGCGGGTTTTCGCCGCCTTTTTGCCTGCCGCACGGTGTTTGCGCGTTGCCGCTGCTTTCTTCGCTGCGACGCTGCGCTTGCTGGTTGCGGCGGACTTCTTCCTTGGAGTCTTGGCTTTCGGACTCATCTTTGCCTCCGTCAGGTTTGTACCTCGGCTGTGTATTAGAGCCGAAATTACCTGCCGATGCAAGAACTTACGTGTCATTTTGGGCGCTGATTGCAGGATGAGAAGGTGCCGGCAGTCACAGGGACCCATCCGCCCCGAATCAGAGAGGCGCTCACCGGTTTGACGGCGTCTATGCTGAATCCACTCCGCTGTCCCAGTGCCTCATGGAGTATCGGTTGATTGTCTAGCCCTTTACGACCCAGAACCTGACGCAATGACCCGCTTCTCGTAGTAATTAATACCAGCGCAGCAGCTCAAACCAGCGCCGATGCCACGCCGGCAACGATTCTTGTATGTACTGCCAGCAGCAGCTTTCGCAAAAGTGGCACTGCGGGCAGAAAGAGCTCGCGGTGCACCGGAACGCAGCCGCAGCGAGGACAGGCATCGCCCATCTCGTGCATTAATCTGTGGGGTCGTAACACCACAACTTGAGCAACGATCATTGCGATTGATTGGGCCCCCGCCGAGCAAGTAGCGGCCCGATTGATGGAGTATTCCATGAAGGCCCGCGAGCACGGCCAAGGCTGCGCCGATTTAACGGCCAGAAAAACCGCCGTCATCGTGGCCACGAGGAAGCCCAAAGGACCGGCCCCGTAATCCCCGCCGCCCCCGGACTTTTCTTTTCTGGTCTGATCTCACTCGCAACAACTAAGCGCATAATTGGGTATTGAGTGCCGATGACAATGCGCCACGATCTTTTGAAGACTCCTCCGGTTCGGCTTCAATACATGATCCTTCCCTATGCTCACCTCCGGGTCGGTCCGCTTGGCCGGCAAACGGATTTCACGATGGGGAAGTTTTCACTCTGGCACGATACACCCGAGAACTGGAGCCGATTCCTCGGAATTTTACGTCCAACAGAGCACCTGTCCCACTATGTTGATCGGAACGGGGCGCCACTCCTGTCAATGTGGATTGCAACGGTAGAGGGCAAGCAATCCATCGCTCCTGAGCGTTGGCAGCAGCTAGTAGCCGTTCTTTTCTATCTTGCTTGGTCGCGCATTCCCTATATGACGGAAGACAGGGCTGCTGCCGAGGACTTTTACTTTGAAGTGTTCTCCGTACCAGAAGGCGCACCTGACGATTCACCCACTCACGTCCGCTGGTCCAAGTACGGGGCTCACTTTTGGAAAGATCTTAAAATTCATCCCTCGCCGGAGGTGTCAGCCCACGGGCATGGGATTGAACTTCCAGTGGCCGGGCGGGACCCGAAATGGCCGTTCTTTGACGCCGTTCCTGGTGACTTGTTCCGGGCTTTGGAGTGTGAGCTCAATAAGAATCAGTCCCGCCTGCTCACCGCTTTGTGGTTCTTGCAGCAGTCCTCTTTCTGTTCTGCATCGCGCTCGTCTTTCGCCGAAGACATTCAAAACATTTGCACAGCATTTGAGGCCCTGCTCAATGTCCGCGAGAAAGGGGATTCGGCAGTGCAGGTGGCTATGGCGATGGTGTCTCTGTTCGCCGATCAGGCACCTACCGCGGCTGATGATCTTGCCTCCAAGTCCCCTGATCCCGAACGTCCAGAGGTGTTGGAGCAGCTCCGGAAGTGGGTGAACAAACTGTATGAGATTCGTAATTCCTATACTCACGGCAAGACCGTCTTGGACTTCTTTTTCAATCGACGTTCTGTATGGCAAGATGCGTTCGAGATTTTTCGGCTCTCAGCCAATCGAGTCATACTGAAAAGGCCAGAGCACAGGCCAATGAACGGGAGTATGCTCGAAAAGCGATTGATGTCTGTACAGTATTTCGACGAAGTTGTTGGGCTTCTTTGGAACCGAAAAAGATGGTCTCCAAGTGGGATAGGGTCAGGCACCGGCCACATTACACTAGATGATGCAATTAGAAAGGGCTGCGCCCTTGACCCGAGCCTTGTCGAGGGAATAACCAGCCTGAGCCATCTTCGCCAAGCGCTCTTCAACATCTGCATGGCTATTTGGGGTGCGCTTGAGGAGTTCGGCCAAAGCGAATGTGATGGAAGGAATGTGCCCGCATTGATACAAGAATTTCAAGACGCGTATGCTTTGTGCTCGAATCCGAAAATCGATCTGGACGCATTCATTCGTAAGATTGCACCAAGAGTAGCTCTTTGGACACCGACCATTCCGCTTAAAGGCAGCAATGCGCTTCTGTATCAATTGCTCCAAGTGTTCAAGAACTTGCTTTCTGTTTATGGGAATGAAACAGAACCGATTCTGAATTCGCTTGCAAACACACTGCCGTAGGTAGCCGGTTCCCTATACGCATGGCGAGGGGCAGGTCCGATTTTCCCAACGACACGGCCCGAACCCATGCTTTCCCTTCCACTTGCTCATTGCCGCCAGGCTGAAGGTGCCCGACTCCTGGGTCTACGAAAAGACTCGTGGGCGCTGCCGGAATCCGATTCCATGCATGCGGCTCGGGCGCTACCCGCGATTCAATTGGGTAGCTGTATCAGCACGGCTAACCGCCTCGCGCCAGAGGACTCCCGTCCGGCAAGGCCGGAGCTTCCGAATCGCTGGAAAGCGACAGTCCCGGTCCAATCAAGGCCGACCTGAAACAGACTGCCTCCCGCCGCCAGTCTCCAGGGTGGCGGCGCGCGCCCCGACCGCATGTTTCCTCTGAGGCGCGACGGCATGTGCGCTGGCGCGGCACTGGTTGACGTACAATAGATGGCGGCCAGGAAGCCAAAACGGAAATCCTGGCTTCAATTGTGTCGAGCGAACTTGCCGTCGGCGGCGTGCTGAACTGCGTGACGTGGAACGTCAAATCGAGGGACTGCCCTATGGGCGCTTACAACCAGTATTTGGTGGACCTTGTGGATCGTTTCTGGAGGTATCGGAGTACGAGATTTGCAAACGAGCAGGCCATCTTCGACGAAAGAGATCGGCGGGACATGCGTCCGCCGGTTTTCTCGCCGAACCACGAGCCGAGGAATGTCATAGTGGACCCGCAGTTGAGTCAGTCTGAGGCGTGCCAAGTCCGCCGCATGCTCCCGCCAGGGGAAAGGCATCGTTGGTTCAGGAGTATGAGAAGCTCGCAAGCCCTCGTCCAGTCCGTCTTTGCCAACTTGTGCGCAATGAAGCTCTGCGCGGCGTTGCAAGTAGTAACGACAGATGAAGGCTGTCATCCTTTCCAAGGGATTTCACCGGACGGATCATCGCTGACTTTGGAGCGGAGTGTCACTGCTCTCGGGGAACCTAGCCCAACTTCTATTGATATTGCAGTGCAGGGGGCGCTCAATATTGCCATTGAATGCAAGCTCGCGGAGCGCGATGTCGGGCACTGCTCGCGACCCAAGCTGAACGAGGATGAGCCGGACCACTGCGACGGCTCATATCGATGCCAGCATGGCAGGAATGAGCGGTGCGCCCTCGCAGTCCTGGGCATCAAGTATTGGAAGTTTCTACCTCGTCTCTTCAAGTGGCGAGCGGACCAAGACCACGCCATATGCCCCCTGCGTTCGACATACCAACTCGTGCGCAACGTTCTGGCCGCGTCAATTGGCGAAGACGGCGAGGTCGTCCCCGGCTTTGCCGTTTTATTGTTTGATGAACGTAACCCCGAGTTTCACAAGGATGGACTCGGAGGCCGTACGTTTGCACTCGTGAAGGATGCGCTACAGGAACCCGATCGCCTGCAACGGTTATCTTGGCAAACAGTCATGCAGGCACTTCGCAAAGTACCCCGCCTCCAGTGGTTAAAGTCCGAGCTAACTGAAAAATATGGGCTTTAGGTTAGGAAAGGCAAAAAGGCTTTCACCTAAAGACCCTCTGCCCGCCAACCCGCATCGCGGCGGTTGCCGAAGCACCCGCACGGCGCGGCTCCACCGGCCCCCACGTCTCTCCTCTGACGATGTCATCGCCGCACACAATGGGGCGGACGCCGACATGCGCATCTTCGGCGATCACGGCAAGGTCGCAGATTTGCGCATCGCTATCGACCAGGCCAACTGCCAGCGGGGAACGACAGAGGCAAGGCAGTCACGGTCACCAATGCTGGTTGAAAAGCCGTCAGGCCTTTTTGGGCCAGGCTAGAGCCCTATCGCGGGCGCCGGTTCGACCGCCGAACAGTCTCCGTGGTGCGGAACCCACGAGACTACCATAAAGGGAGATGCCCTAAACGCCGAGATTGGATGTCACCATTTGCCATTGTTTCCCCAGAATGGCGACCCCGGAGGAACATGAACCCCAACCCCCAGATCCGAAGTCTGATGCTCTGTCCAGTTGAGCTACGAGGCCA
>Ga0116122_1001534_pt1 | contig 11584 bp, 9 predicted proteins | sample June2015DPH_13_5_FD_89726 | JGI IMG/M metagenome (GOLD analysis project Ga0116122, IMG submission 89726) | Peatland microbial communities from SPRUCE experiment site at the Marcell Experimental Forest, Minnesota, USA - June2015DPH_13_40 | ecosystem: Environmental > Terrestrial > Soil > Wetlands >...
AGCGAACCGCTCTTCCGCATGAGCCAATCTTTGTTGGAAAAGACTCAGAAACTGATTGCAGACTGTCCCTGCGCTTCGGGCTGCCCCTCCTGCGTGGGCCCGATTGGCGAGGTTGGAGAAAAGGGAAAAGAAGTGGCTCTGGAGATCTTGCGAAGGGTGTCCGCGGACAGCGTGTAGGGGTAGGGCTTGCCCTACCCCAGGAAGGGGACGGCAAGCCGTCCCCCTACATGGCTGACAACGGACAACGGACGTTTTCAGAAATGAATCTCGAACAGAAACTCCGCCAGCTTAAGCAGGCTTCCGGATCCCGGGACCGTGACAAGGAACTGGAGCAGACGCTCGAGTACCTGCGACGCCTGGAGAATCCGCAGCCCACCCGCAAGCTGCCAGCCCAGAGGTTTGCCAAGGGGATCGAGGAATACGTGAAGGGCGAAGTGTTGAAGAACTCTCGGGGCGAGTTCTTCCTGGCGCGCGAGGCATTTCCTTTCGGGCGGCCTTACGGAAAGCTCCGCATCGGCGATATTCCTTCGGCGGACCTTAGTCCCCTGAACTTGGTTCTGAGGGATGCGGCGATGCCCGATGCATCGCGGCTGGTTTTCCTGGATACGGAAACTACGGGCCTTGCCGGTGGAACCGGAACCTGCGCGTTCCTCATCGGCATTGGAAATGTCGAAGGCATGAAGTTTGTGGTGCGGCAGTTCTTCCTTCGTGACTATCCCGAGGAAAAAGCCATGCTCGAGGCGCTGGCTGAGGCGCTGGAGCCTTGCCAAGGAATCGTCACGTTCAATGGAAAGACCTTCGATGTGCCGCTGCTCGAGACCCGGTATGCGCTGGCTCGGATGAAATCGCCCCTGGACCGCTTGATCCACTTTGACGCTCTCCACCCCGCGCGCCGCCTGTGGAAACTGCGCCTGGAAAGCTGCAAACTCACTGACCTCGAGGAAGCAATCTTAGGAATCAGCCGGGAGGGCGATGTGCCGGGATCGGAGATTCCGGCAATCTATTTCGACTACTTGCGCAGCGGCGATGCGCGGGGCTTGCAGCCAGTCTTCTACCACAATGCTTTGGATGTGGTGACGCTCGCCGCGATTACCGTGGAACTGGCTCGTGCTCTCGGCGACGGTGGGGCCGAAGCGCTGGGGTCGCCACTCGACCTCTTCAGCCTCAGCCGCATCCTGGGGACGGCAGGCTCGCAGGAAAAATCCATCTCCACATGCCGTCAAGCCCTGGCGGCGGGACTTCCCCAGCCGGTCGAAAGCCTGGCATTAAAGCACCTCGCCGCGGAGTTCAAGCGAAAGCGCCAGCATGAGTCCGCCGTCGAGTTATGGCTGGAGCTTTCGCGGCGCGAGCCGCCACTTGCTGTGGAAGCGCTGGAGGAGCTTGCCATCCATTATGAACATCACCTTCGCGACCTCCGGCAGGCGCTCGAATTCACTCTCGCGGCTCTCGCCCGGCTTGAGGAACAGTTCCCTTCTGTTGCTCACCGCAAGCGATTCGCCAGGCGCATGGAACGGCTGGAGAGGAAACTGGCACGGGCGTCAAGCGCGACGCTTCTTCGGTAGCGCCTCGGTCCTGGGTTGCAAGGCCAGGAAGGACCGAGTGGTATAAGCGTCAGACTAAAATGGAAGGGACGCGGCGCCTAGCGCCACACGGCGGTGCGCATCACATCGAAGTGATGGTCGTAGGTCCAGACCTCGATGCCCAAGCGGCCGGCCAATACCGCTGCCGTCGCGTCAAAAAGCGTGATGGGCTGGTCGGGCAAAGCCACGAGCTTGGTCACAGCCTCATGGTAATCCTGGGACGTGGGATTGAGCAAGACAGCGCCGTTCAGGATGTCGTTTAACCAAGCAGAGGCAGCCTGCATCCCTAACCGATAGAGTACCAGGGTATAAGCTTCCAGGAGGGTTGGGTAAGCGACGACCACCTCACACTTGTCGCGGACGAGTCGCTTTAACTCTCGGTGGGCCCGCGCGTGGTACGCGTCGTCCGGGTCGAGGGCAGCGTACAGCGGACCGGTATCAGCGAGGACGGAACCCCTCATTGAGCCGCCAAGTATCGGTCATGCGCCTGGCTCACATCACGGCGGCCGCTTCCGCGCTTCGCGGGGGTGATCCGGAGAGGGCCTGCCGCCCGGAGGTAGCCGCGTTCGGTCAGGTATTGACGTAAGGCAACCTGGACAACTGTAGTGAGCGCGGGCCGCGCCTCTTGAGCCCGGACATAGCTTTCCACGGCCTTGGCGAGGTCATCGGGAATAGTCACGGTGGAACGTCTCATACCCACCAAGTATAGCACCAACCGGTGAAGTTGGTTCATTCTTCATTGCGTTCGGACTTTCCGAAAGATTTCAAGATCAGATGTTTCTTCTCCACCGACTCTTGCCCGCTATCTCCCTTGATGGTCACAGTTTCCAAGTCCCCGATCAGGCGGAGGTAATCAGGGTCAGCCGGTTCGTGGCCTGCGCCCCGCTCTACCTTTCCGGAAAAGCGGTAATATCTGCGGTGGATCGTGTTGGTCTTGAATTCCACGTGGTCTTTCTTGCGCGACCCTAAGACAATGTCGTAGCTCAGCACGGCGTCAGATTCTTCTTCACCCTGGAGGATTTCAATGTACCCCTTCAGCTTCCCGTCTTCTTCCAGAAGCCCCAAGGTGTCATCGGCGGAAAGGAAATGGTACTTGCCGGTGATGTCGTCGATGCTCTCGGTATTCTGGGCAGAGCAGCGGCCCACGCCTGCATAAAGAAGCAGAAGCATGGTGAGTGGCCACAAGGTTTGCTTCCGATGACTTCCAGGATTTCCAACCATAAGTCGAAACCACCTTTCGGGCTGATGTCTTACACCCAGCAGCCCAAAAGATAAAGGGGAGCTTCCCGATCAGACTTGGGGAGGCCGTACACAAGTTTATGCCGCGTTATCCGCGACCGCAAGAGAGGTCAACCGGCTGGTAGGGCCGCCTCCCGCCATGGCGGGGCGGCCAGGCCGCGGCAAGCACCGGCCCTACCAACCGACTTGACAGCCGAGTGCTTTTTGGGGACGATTGCCACAGCCTTCTATAAGGGCATGTCCAAGTCAGAGGAGGAGGACCATCGATGGTTTGTTCGGGAGCTTTCACAAAGATCTGCACATTCATTCTCATGGCTGGAGTTTACTTGCCTGGGGTCGTCAGTTCGGCAGCGACCCTCAAGCCCTTGGTGGCGGGCAAGCGCGGTGTAGTGGCGGCAGGCCATCCGTTGGTCGCCGAGGCAGGCCTGAGAATCCTGGAAAAGGGCGGAAACGCTGTGGACGCAGGTGTCGCCACGCTCTTCGCCGCGTCAGTAGTGGAAATGGCCAGCTTTGGCGCGGGTGGCGAGTGCCCGATCCTCATCAAGCTGAAGGACGGTCCGGTGGTGGCCATCAACGGAAATGGAATCGCGCCTGAACTTGCCACCGTGGAGTTCTACGAACACCTTCGCCGGGACGACCCCCGGCTGGTCACCTTCGGCACGATTGGTAACGCTCGCGGCGGGATTATTCCCTCTTTCGGCCCACTCAGCGCCCTCGTCCCCAGCGCCATGGATTCCATCCTCCTGGCGCTCGAGAAATACGGGACCATGAGCCTCAGCGAAGTCATCCAGCCTGCCGTTGAACTCGCCCAGGGTTGTCCGCTTGATGACCATCTGGCGCGGGCTATGGCTCGCACTCAGCCGGTATGGGAGAAGTGGCCCTCCACAGTGCGAGTTTATATGCCGGGGGGACATCCGGCGAAGGCAGGTGAACTCTTCGTTCAGGCCGATCTTGCGCGGACCTTTCAAAGCCTGGCGGAGGTCGAGCGGCAGAACGCCGGGCAGGGACGTGTGGCCGCCCTCGAAGCCGTCCGGGACTACTTTTATCGTGGGCCCATTGCAAAGCGTATCAGCGATTTCTGCAAGCAGGCGGGTTGCCTGCTGCGCGAAGGAGACTTCGCAGCCTACCACGCGCGGGTTGAAGAACCTCTCAAGACTACTTATCGAGGCATCGAGGTTTACAAGGTGGGCTTCTGGAGCCAGTCGCCGGTTTTTCTCCAAAACCTCAACCTCCTGGAGGGATTTGACCTCAAGTCGATGGGCCACAACTCTGCCGACTATATTCATACCGTTGTGGAGGCGATGAAACTTGGATATGCCGACCGCGACGCATATTACGGTGATCCTGACTTCAGCCAGGTTCCCCTGCAGCTCATCTCCAAGGAATATGCCAGCGTCCGCCGCCCCATGATCAATCCGGAAAAGGCATCTGCGGAGCACATTCCCGGCGACCCACTCCATTTGCAAGCGCGCGCCTCTGCGGACTTCATCCGCTCGAGGTACAGCCACCGCAACGGCGAACCTCAGGACACGACTTGCGTGAACGTGATCGACAAGGACGGAAACATGCTCTCGGCTACGCCCAGCGGGGCTTGGATTCCGGCCCTCATCGCGGGTGATACCGGTATCCAACTGACACAGCGCGCGCAGGCTTTTGTCCTGACGCCGGGCCATCCCAATCAACTGGCCCCCCACAAGCGGCCGCGCATTACGCTCACGCCCACCATCGCCCTTCGAGATGGCAAGCCCTGGCTTGCGTTCTCAACACCCGGCGGCGACAGCCAGGACCAGACGCTGCTTCAGATCTTTTTGAATGTTGTGGAATTTGGCATGAACCCTCAAGAGGCCGTGGAAGCTCCGCGATTCAACTCCGAGGCGATATACAGCTCCTTTGACGATCACCGCGACCAGCCTCTGGCTCTGGACGTCGAAACTCGTATCAGCGAGGCAGTCCTCAAAGCGCTTCGGGAGCGCGGGCATGTGCTGGTCATGCAGAGTGAATGGGGTAATTCTACGGCGCCCACCCTGGTCGAGTACGACCCCGCCACAGGTGTGAGCACGGCAGGCGCGGACGTGCGCGGCCATCGCTATGCGCTGGCGTGGTAAATCAGTGGTGAGTGGTCAGTTGTCAGTCGTCAGTGGTCAGTTGCTCCGTTGTAAGTGGCCGGCAGTCACTTGTGATGAAACCGTCGAAGGGAGCATTTAAGAATTGGAAATACTCTATTGAATATCACTCTAAATAATGATACTAACTAAGGAAAAAGCGGAGAAGCACTTGCCGCCTTACAAAGCGTTGGGACAGTCGCCACCCCGACCTTACGCCAACTGACTTGCCGTAACGGTAGCACTGATGCCTGACAACTGACCACTGGCAACTGACGACTGCCGTCTTACCGTTTAGCACTTTCGTAACACCCCAGCACTCGCAACAGATTCGTCACCTCGGCCAGGTGGGAGAGGGCATTCCGGCAGCGCTCTTCCTTCAGGTGGCCCAGGAAATCGAGATAGAAGAAATACTCGAAGGGGCGGCCACGGAGGGGACGCGATTCGAGTTTGGTCAGATCAATATCCCGCAGGGCGAATACGCTGAGGCACTTGTAAAGGGCGCCGGGAGCGTTCCGGGTGGAAAAGACAATCGAGACTTTGTCGGCCTTCGCTGACACGTGGGCACTCCTGGAGAGCAGCAGAAAGCGCGTGTAATTCTCGCGATGGTCTTCGAGGTGGGTAGCCAGAATGCGGGCTTGGTAGACCTCGGCGGCGATGCGGCTGGCGATGGCAGCGGCCCCGGGCAGGCGCCGCTCAGCCAGCATTTTTACAGCTCCGGCTGTGTCGTAGAAAGGGATCTTCTCAATCTTGGGATGACGCTTGAAAAACTCCCCGCATTGCGCTAACGCCACGGGGTGGGAGTAAACCTGGGTTACGTCCTTGAGCGCGGCGCCGGGTGGAGCGATGAGGTTGTGGACAATGCGCAGGCTCACTTCGCCGACGATGTGCAGGTCATTCGATAGCAGGAGGTCGTAATTCTCGTAGACTGAGCCTGCCAAAGTATTTTCAATCGGCGCCAGGCAGTACTTTGTCTTTCCGCTCACCACGCTTTCGAAGATGGCCGCAAAGGTCTCGCAAGGCTTTACCGCGATGCGCCTTCCCAGCAGTTTATAGGCGGCTTCTTCACTGAATGAGCCGCGCTCACCCTGAAACGCAATCGTTGGATTAGCCATGGAAAGTGCAGGTCTCCCCTTTCGAAGAGTCGGAACCCGCCCCTCTTACCTTGGCAGCAGCAGGCTAGCCGGAAGTTCTCACCACGAGAGCGGAAGGGCGTCGTGAGAAATCCAGGCTAGTATTCCCCACACACCTCAAGGGCGATCATGGCTTTCACCTTCATGGATTGCCGAGCAGGCCGCGGAAGAAGAAGTCCACGTAGGCGCTGGAGATTTCCTCTTGCTTGACGGCCCCTTCCATGTGGTACCACTGGTAGAGCCAGTTGATCATCCCGAGGACGGCGAAGGCGGCGATATGGGGAGAGAGCTTGGGCGGCATGCCTGACTGTTCCTGCACCCGAGCGATGAGGTCTTCGAGATACTCGATGTAAGCTCTCTTCCGGGCGTTGATCTTCTTGCGCAAAGTACCTTTCAAGGAGCGGTTCTCATGGAGGATAACGGTAATCTCCATGTCCCGGGCGCGGACCACTAAATCGATATGTCCGAGGATGGTCCGGCGCAGCCTCTCACGCGGGTCCGGGATCTCCTTTAGCTTGGCGAGCACGGTTTCATCCAGGATATCCATTCCGTAGTTCATGATTTCAAATAGCAGCGTACCTTTGCTGCTTACGTGATGGTACAGACCCGCTTTGGTCAGGCCGACTGCCTCAGCAATGTCCTGCATCGAGGCGCCGTCGTACCCTTTTTCGTAAAACACTTTCGCCGCAACCCTGCAGATTTCGCGTAGCTTTTTTCGAGCTTCAGGTGTTCGAGCCATGGCAGAAGGAATAATACCCCCAACGCGGCCAGAGTCTATCACAGTATGCGGCAGGCGGGAAGCAGGAGAAGATGTCAGTAGTCAGTAGTCCCGCCGCGGCGGGTCAGTGATCAGAGGACGGTGGTCAGTTGTCCGTGGTCCATCCCCACCTACCACCTACGACACACCACCTACCATCTATCACCTACCACCTACTAACTACCTGTATTTTCAACAACATTCCCGCCTTTAAAGCGTAAGTGCCTTTGTTTTCTATAACATTCCCGCTTTGCCAGTCAGTTTTCCACAGCGGTCCTTTGTTTTCATAGACATTCCCGCGTTGCTCGTTCACTTTTGAAGAATTCTTTTTTCTTTCCCGTCCAGTTGCAGACTTGTTGTCCATGGGGAATCGGGAAACTTTCCGGACTTTTTGGCACCGCTCGGGATATTTTCGCGGGTGGATTTCGCGCCTCGCGCTTGCATGGGAGCAAAATGTTTCCTTGAGGCCATGACCTCCTGCAAGGCTTCAACTGACTATCCTAGCCTACCATTTTCGGTTTGTCAAGAGACAGGGTGTCCGCCAAGGTTCTCGCAGGGCTGCCTTTCGTAGCGAACTACGGCGGGAAATTCATGCGGCGCAGGAGGTCTTGGAAGCGCGGCCCCGAGCGAAAGCAGACGGCTACGGTGCCTCCCAGTCTAGGGCGTAAATGTCCTGGGTGCCCGTGTCGCGAAGCAGAAGAGGTGAATCGTCGGGAGCCATGCCTAGCCAGACACCGAAATAGCCTGTCTGGCGGAAGTTTTTCAGATCGGCCACGCGCTCGAGCTTCCGGTCGCGAATGCGCACTCGCATCACGGACGGCTGGTCCTCCCCATGCAAGAAGTAAACATAGTCTCCGGTTTTCGACCAATTGGGGAAAGCCGCTGTCACCTTAGCGATTTCCTCCCACTTTTGGGTGGCGAAATCGAAAAGCATAAGGCCACGGGAATCGAAAGGCATGGCGACGACATAGCGTCCGTCGGGCGACCAGCGGGGTGAGAAAAGGCCTTTTGAGCCAGGCAGGGTCGAAATTTGATGAGTCTTAACGTCGAGGATCCGGATAGTGGCGTTAGGATCATTTGAAGCGCCACCGAAGACAATTCTTGCTCCGTCGGGCGACCAGGTGGGGTCACTCTGTGCCTGGAGGTCTTCGGGTATCATTTCGCGTGGCGTTCCCCCATCGGTCGAAACCGTGTACAACTTGGCATTCTGGCCGGGCGAATAGGCAAAAAAAGCGATCTGTTTGCCATCGGGCGACCAGCGAGGATGCACGGCATAGAGCGGCGGGTAGGTGAGCTGGAGTCGCTGGCTGCCATCCAATTTGCTTGTCCAGAGTGTTCCCTCCGGGAAGCTGACATAGGCCACCCACTGCCCATCTTTGGAGAAGCTGACGCCCTCCGCCGAAATTCCGGAAAGAAATGGAACGAACTCTGCGGACTTCGCGTCATAGCGAGCCAGCTCCCCGCGGTCCAGTTCTCCCACCACGAACAGCTTTTTGCCATCCTTGCTGGGCAGAGGGGAGGAGAAAGTCATCGGCCCGGAGGTCAATTGCACGGGTTGGCCGTTGGCTTTTCCAAATAAACTCCCCTTTTCCGCAAGGGCCCAGATATTGCCTCTTGACTGGAAAACGAAATATTTCCCGTCGGGAGTCCATTTGCCGCAACATTCGTCGGGAGGAGTGTGCCAGGCGGCGAGCAGGCGATGCAGGCTCATCCCGTTGACCGAAACCTGCCAAAGCGAGCTTTGAGTAGTCGCACTACCCCCGACGCTGAATCGAATCACCGTGCCGTCCGGCGACCAAGCGGGATCTGAAGCGTCGTCGGGCGCGGAGACAAGCTTGTGGGGTTCGGCGCCATCGCTCTTCGCCAGGAATAAGTCGTGTCCGTGGGCGTAAACGATCGTTTGGCCGTCGGGAGACCAGGCGGCGGCCTGTCCAACGGCTTCTCCCAGTCTGCGAGGCGACCCGCCGAGCACAGGCACTACCCAAAGCGGTCCATTGAATCCCGTCTGGGCCACCCCGTCCGCGACGAGCAGTCTTTCCCCGTCGGGGGAAACGGCAAGCAATGACATGGTTGGGGAGGGAACTGGGACGCGCGCCACCTCTCCGCCGGAGCCGGATACCTGCGCGATGCCCCAACGCCCAGAAGCGTAGTCGTTAAAGTAAAGCCGCACCCCGTCCGTCCTGACCGTATCTTTCTGACTACCGTTGTGGGTGACCGGGACGTAGCCCGATACTTTCGGTGGGGGGAGGGGACGCGATTGAAAATAGATGAGCAACGCGATGACGACAAGAGCGAAGCCGCCGACAGCCACTGCCCACCCTTTCCATCGGGGCCGCCCGGGTTTGGAGACGACCGCAGCAGCCGCAAGGCCGCCTGTTCCGGCCGCTGGGGAAAGTTCAGCGCTGCCCGCAGATATTCTGGCGGCGGACCGCCCCGAATCCCTGTCGCGCTTCAGGCGCTTCAAATCAGTGCGAATCTCCGAGGCGTGCTGGTAGCGCAGGTCGCGGTCCTTTTCTAGCGCCTTGTGGATGATTTCTTCGAGCTTGGGTGGCAAATCAGGTTCGAGGCTTAGGGGTGGCGTTGGGGCTTCGTGCAGGAGGGCGCCAAATATGGCCGCCGAGGTGTTTCCGCTGAACGCTTGCCGGCCCGTCGCCATCTCGTAAAGCACGCTGCCGAAACTGAACAGGTCAGTGCGCGCGTCCAGTTCTTCGCCCCGCGCCTGCTCCGGCGACATATAGGCCACGGTGCCGATCACCGTTCCCCAGCCGGTCAGGCTCTCGGGATCAATCGACGGCGCGGGCGTGTGCGCTAGAGGCGGCGTTAATTTCGCCAAACCGAAATCCAGAATCTTGACTTGGCAGCGCGTCGTGACGAAAATATTCGCCGGCTTGATGTCCCGATGGATGATGCCCTTGCTGTGCGCCGCATCCAGCGCGTCGCTGATCTGAATGGCCAAGTCGAGCAGGGTATCGATTTGTAGGGGCGAACGGCGTTCGCCCTGGCCCGATGGGCGCGCGCCGCGCGCCCCTACGTCCACCAAATGCTTCAGGGTTTTTCCCTCCAGGTATTCCATGTCAATGAAGGGCTGGCCCTCGTGCTCCTCAATAGCGTGAATGGTGCAGATATTGGGGTGATTGAGCGCGGAGGCGGCCTGGGCCTCGCGCTGGAAGCGCTCCAAGGCTTGATGGTCCTTGGACATTTCTTCCGGCAGGAACTTGAGCGCTACGAAGCGGTGGAGCTTGGTGTCCTCGGCCTTATAGACCACACCCATCCCGCCACCACCCAGTTTCTCCACGATGCGGTAATGCGAAACCGTCTTGCCCACCAGGCGGGCGGCAGCTTCATCGGATGGGGTCGAGGTGGCCCCGCTCGCAGCCAGCGACCGGGCCGCCTCTTCCAGCGCCGGGGCTTCCATGAAGTGCTCGGCTCGCTTATCGTAAGTGAGCAGAGATGCAACTTCGTCCCGCAAGGCGGGATCGCCGGCACAAGCCGCATCGAGAAAGCCAGCCCGCTCGCTCTCCGCACGCTCCAGCGCGGCGTGATACAACTCCTCAATCCGCTGCCAGCCTTCAGGATTCATCGCCCTGTTCACCGCTCAGTTCGCGCAAGAGCCAGGCCTTGGCCAGCTTCCAATCACGCATCACCGTCTCCGGCGAAACCTTCAGGACTTCGCCCGTTTCCTCCACGCTCAGTCCCCCGAAGTAGCGAAGCTCCACCACGCGACTCTTCCGCTCGTCAACAGCGGCCAAGTGGTTGAGCGCGTCGTCCAGCGCCACCAGATCGGCGCGCGGCTTTGGAGAAACTTCCGGAGCTTCGTCGAGAGATACCACCTGCGCTCCCCCGCCGCGCTTGGCGTATTGACGGGCGCGCGCGTGATCGGTCAGGATGCGACGCATCATCTGGGCGCTGATGGCGAAGAAGTGAACGCGGTCCTGCCAGCGCATCTCCCGCGCCTTCGCCAACCGCACGTAAACTTCGTTGACCAGCGCCGTGCTCTGAAGGGTGTGGCCGTGCCGTTCTCGGGCCATGTAACGGTGGGCCGCCTGGCGCAATTGCGCGTAGACCAGCGGCATCAACCTGTCGAGCGCTGCCTGATTCCCGTCGCCCCAGGCTCGGAGCAGTTGCGTTATGTCGTCCCCTGACGGCGACACCATGTTGCCCTCTGAGCCGACCGCGTTTAAACCGTATTCACTTGAATCTTATCACACCTCCGGGAGCGCGGGCGTCTCGCCCGCTCTTGCCCGCAACCTGAAATTGGGCCGCCATTGCAGCGGCTCCCGACGGAGGCAGGGAAGAGCGGGCGAGACGCCCGCGCTCCCAGGCCAAATTAGGATTCCACCCCCTGGGGGAGGCAAAAAATCTTTGCCCGGCCTTTACAGTTTTCGCCCACCGCTCTCGCTTATACAAGTGGAGGCGGAAAGATGCCACTGCGGCAATCGCCACATTCAACTTGGGAGGTGAGTTATGAAGTCGACCCGAAGTCTAAAGTCCGTGAGAATCCTGCTCTTGGCGGTGCTGGCGGCTGGACTCAGCGCCAGCCTGGCCCGTGCGCAGGAGTACGAAGGCAAATTCACGCTGCCCTTCGAAGCACGTTGGGGCAAGGCGGTTCTGCCGCCTGGCGATTACTCATTCCGCGTCAACCCCAGCCATGAGCCTTGCATGGCTTTGGTTAGTCAAGGGCGGCAAGGCGTGGCGCTCATCATGGCCAACGATGCGGCCAAGGGTGAGGTGGCGGGTTCCACCGCGTTGATCGCGGTGCGCAGCGCGGGAAGC
>Ga0116122_1001545_pt1 | contig 11537 bp, 8 predicted proteins | sample June2015DPH_13_5_FD_89726 | JGI IMG/M metagenome (GOLD analysis project Ga0116122, IMG submission 89726) | Peatland microbial communities from SPRUCE experiment site at the Marcell Experimental Forest, Minnesota, USA - June2015DPH_13_40 | ecosystem: Environmental > Terrestrial > Soil > Wetlands >...
CTTCGAGCTCTTCGCCACGGTCCTGGTGGCCATCATGTTCCACCAGATGGGCGTGGTCAGCACCAAGACCGCCACGCGCCTGATCTACCTCGACGCCATCCTATACCTCAGCGGCGGGATCATTGGTACAGGCCACCACTGGTATTTCACCGGTCAGGGGACGCTCAACATGGGCCTGGCGGCGTGCTTCTCAGCCTTGGAGGTTGTGCCCTTGACACTTCTCACCCTGGACGCGTGGGACTTCATCAAGCTGAAGAACCAGCAGTGCTCCGCGTGCGCCCGCGAGCTCGCCACGCACCAGAAGTGGGCCATCTACTTCCTCATGGCGGTGGGTGTATGGAACTTCGTCGGCGCGGGAATCTTCGGCTTTCTCATCAACCTGCCCATCGTGTCCTACTTCGAGATTGGCACGACGCTCACCCCTAACCACGGACACGCCGCCCTGTTTGGTGTCTTCGGAATGCTGGCCCTGGCGGTTCTCGTCTTTTGCTTGAGGGCTATGCAGTCCGACGCCGTCTGGAAGGAAACGGAGAAGTTCATCCGTGTGGGCTTCTGGGGCGTTAACGTGGGCCTCGCCCTCATGGTCCTTCTCGACCTGTTCCCCGGAGGCGTTCTTCAGCTTTGGGACTCCATCGCCAATGGGTACTGGCACGCACGCCGGCTGACCTTCCTGATGGGCGGCCTCTACCACAAGCTGGAATGGGTACGTATGGCGGGGGACATGATCTTCATCCTCGCTGGCGCCGTGCCCATCGCGCTCGGCGTGCTGCGCAGTGTGTGGAAGAGGGACCTGGTTCCGCCGGCATAGCGGGTTCACGAGCCTGATTGTACGCCGACCGTGTCCACATGCTGCGACGTCCGGGCCGGACCCGTGGTTCAGGATCCCACGCTCGCCTGGAACAATAGGGATGTAACTTAAGCCTGAATTCAGACGTTGAAAAGCACCGTGTGACCCAATCGGCAGGGTTGAAAGGCGGTTGACCCAGCAGGAGCTGGAAGAATCCGGTACGCTGAGAAATCAACCCGCCACGGGATGTGGCCCACCTAGGCGGGTTCGCCCAAATCCGCTTTTCCCACCTAGCCACAGTGCGCTAGAGGTTGTCAAAGAGAGTCGGCTGCCTTGTCGGTGCCCGCCTTCGTTGACTCTCCTTTTCCCTTCGTTCGTGGAAGAGTCTACCAAACCGCTCGAGAACGTCGCCGGTTAGACCCTTGTAGCGTATGACGAATCGCCTCGGCCCATTTCCACGCTGTGCCATTCGAAAAGAAACCAGGGCCTCTAACGCTTCCTCAATCCATTCGCCCCGGGGAATGCCCCGATTGCCATGAGCATCAGGCTCGAAGCCGTAGTAGCGCTGCAAGTCGGTGGTCACCTGGTCGCTTGTAACTTCGACTGGTGTGAAGCCCCTCCTTGCATCTCGCTGTTGGCCCTCCGCGTACGTAGGGAAAAGGAAAGTCCACATAAGCGAAAGGAGGTATGGGATCGGCGGACAACCGTCGTAGAATTTTTTCTGTTGCTGTTCAATGTGCCTTGCTTCTATCGGCACAGAACGCCGGAGCTTGCTGCTGAACTCATGGTCAAGAAGATCGCCAGAGTGTTTCCTGAGCGTTATGTAGGAGTGGTGCTGCTCACTTCGATAAAAGCCGACAAACGCCAAGTTTCTTTCAAAACGGCCTATTTCCTTGCCTGCCAAACCCACGAAGTGGTCCGTTGCATCGACTACGTGGGAGTCATGTGTGAGCAACACAATGTCGTGCCTTTCTACCTGGCCATTGAGACTCCACCAGCCGAAAAGTTCTACATCGTAGCTCTTGAGTTGTTGAAATACCTCGTCTCGGCGATTGTTTGTGTTGTCAGGCGGGAAGGTGGTCTTAACTTCGGCAACTACACCTTGTGTTGGATGCCGCTGAATCACGATATCCGGAGTCAGCTGATCATCATGGGCGTTCCTCATCAGTCGCCCGACACCAAAAGGAATGGTCCCATTGACGACACGATTGTTTTGGTCCCATCTGCATTCATGAATGAATGCCACGATGGCCGATACCGTATCCTTGTAAGTGTCAATCTCGCGGAGGAGCGACTGGTGTTCGTAAGCCATCATCGTTTTGGGCGAGGTTGTCAATCCGGCCCTCGCGCCATTCTTCGAAAATGTAATTGACCATCCTTTTTAAAGCTGCCTCGGAAGCTTTCAATTGGGGTATTAGGAGCACCTCGTCCTCTTTCAGTACCCAGAGTTCTGCTCCTGAATCATCCAGTCTGTCCTTCACGAAAAGATGCACGTAGGGATTACCGTGCAATACCGAACAGGAAGCTCCGGGCATCTTCCGCAGAAGACCGATGAAATGCTTGTTGTCCTCGCCGGAACTGAAAACGGGTCCCTCGAACGTTATTGAAATGGGCCTAGCCTGGTACCTTTCAACAAAACGGCGAGAGCGATTCGAGAAGAAATCCACCTTACGCTCTCCTATTTGGGCCATCTCTTGGAGGATACTGTAGCGAAAGCGGTCGAAATCGGACGTGCAAAAGAAAGCGCCGTATTTGGAAATCGTCGCAGATGGTAAGCTGTTATTATGCTCTTCCACCTCTCGGCTTTCTCCAAGATAGTCAAAGTTAACCGACTGAAACCAAAAGTTTTGCTCCTGAGCTTCTTTGAATACAACCTCCAAAGGCCTCTCTGTCTTCGTACGGCTGGACTCGTACTTTCTCCTAGTGCCACTCTTAAGCCTCTTCTTCCTTGTGTGTCCGCTGATGCGCAAACGAGCATTAGGAAAAAGCGTCTTGGCGCGCTCCAGAAGGTCGAGCATTTCTCCCTGACTGAAGTAAACGGGAATCAACGCGGGATAAAGCACGCGAGCCAGCCGCATTATTGAGCGTTCCCACACCGTTCTGGAGCAAACTGAAATCGCGTAGGAAATATGCTCGAACCTTGCACGACAGAAGAAGATGTCACCGTTCAGGCGGAGTTGCCCCGCTTCGTAATCAAATGACGCCTGGAAAAAATCGGCTTTTCGCTGGACGGCCAACGGGAATGGTAGTCGACCAGATATTAGTTCCGCTATTGGTTCATGTGAACCCGCAACCAAAACTCTGATCTGGAGGGGCTTCTCGCAGCCAAGTGCAGCTAACTTTTCGTAGAGTTCGTTTTGGTTTTGCGAAGCTAGCAACTCTTTCATAAAAGCGCCTTATGAATGCCCATTTCAATCACAGTAAAATGCGTGACTTTGGCGTGAGCCATAATACCATAAACTACGTTCAGCAGAGTCCGGAGTAAATGGAGGGAATGGCGAAGTGACTGATTTGTAAGACAAAGAGGGTCGGGTAGGGGATTCTGAGAACTCTCGCGTAACGCATTTAAGGTCTGAGTCCTGGGCGGCTTCTGAAATGACGACTGCGTACAAACAAACAGGGAACAAAACTTCCCGAATACCGGCTAAAACCAGCCCGTGAGACCGAAGAAAAAGCTAAGCGAGCCAACAAGGTACATGAGTTTGACTTGCCGTGGACGAAAGAGGTCCTGGGCCCGGATGCGAGCACCCCGACCAGGATTCACCATTTCTTTTCACCGAGTTGCGATTTCCTTCTGCGCGTTGTGGCGCCGCGTGTGACGCATCCACGGAGATTCGGGTCAGGTAAGTCGGTTTGACGTCTATGCGACGTACAATAGTGGAATGAGGGGGTTCCCCAGCAAAGCCGTCCCTATGGCCTGAATCACGTTCATTAGCTGATGACGAGTGCCGGGTGCCGCGCCGGCGCTTCCGGCTTTCAACGGTCAACTGACCCTGAGAGATTCTACTTCCGGCCCCCTTCGAGGTCGCAGACATCAAAAAGCGATGTCTGGGCCAACCCACGAACCTGTTCATATCGAGTTGGCTACCCGCCACCCCAGACTTGGAGGCTGGAACACATCCCAACCGTGAAAGCCGAATTCTTGCATCACCGGCGGGCCTTCGGCTGATTATGGAAACAATTGACAAGGCACCACCGCGCCCCCTAAAATCACTCCCGTAATCGAGGTTCACTTCAAGGCAAGGTCTGGAGGAAGTGAGCGCCGCCCGGTTCTCGGGTTACCTGCCATGCCTGCTGCTAAAACCGTAGGGAAAGTGGGGATCGTCGAGAGCGATCTCGAGGAATGCGCCAAGATCGCTGCCGCGCTTAGGCGGGCCGACTTTGAAGTGCTGGAAGCCAGCGATTACGACGGGGCGTACGAGATGCTCCGCGAGCGCCAACCGGACGTTCTCCTGCTCGAACTCAAATCTTCCCCGCAAGGTATTCGAGAGTGCCTCGAACTTCTCGAGGAACTGGAAGAGAGCGAGCTCGATACGGTGGTCATCATCCTCAGCGAAGACCGCACGAAATCCACCGCGCTGCGGGTGATGCACGCCGGCGCTTACGATTACTTCCAGAAGCCCGCCGATCCTGACGTGCTGCGCATCATCATCCTCCGCGCCATCGAGAAGCTTCAAATCGAGCGGGAGCACCAGATTCTGCGGGAAGAGTTGCGCCGCAAAGACTCGCTCGGCGACCTGCTGGGTTCGACTGAGGCCATGAAAGGTCTGTTCGATACCATCCGGCGGGTGGCGCGGACCTCAACGACGGTGGTGATTCGCGGGGAAAGCGGCTCAGGCAAGGAGCTGGTGGCACGAGCTATCCACCAAGCCAGCCAACGGCGCGACCGGCCATTCGTCAGCGTCAACTGCGCCGCCCTGCCGGAAACCCTAATGGAGGCCGAGCTTTTCGGGTATGAGAAAGGGGCCTTCACCGGCGCCGTTGCCACCAAAGAGGGACGGATCGAGCTGGCACACCGCGGCACACTCTTCCTGGATGAGATCGGGACACTCAGCCTACCGCTTCAGAGCAAGCTCCTTCGGGTCCTCGACGAACACGCCTTGATGCGCCTGGGGGGAAAGAAATCCATCAAGGTGGACTTCCGGCTGCTCAGCGCTACCAACGAGGACCTCGAGAAGGCGGTCCGCGAGCGCCGCTTCCGCGAAGACCTTTACTACCGCATCCACGTTATGCCGCTTTTTGTGCCTCCTCTCAGGGAGCGTGTGGACGACATCCCACTGCTGGTCGAGTACTTCATCAAAGTTTACTGCGCGGCGAACCATTGGCCCCCAAAGCGCGTGGCCGACGAGGTGATGGAGGCCATGAAACGTTACCCCTGGCCGGGGAACGTTCGCGAGCTCGAGAACCTGGTTCAGCGCCTGGTGGTCATGACGGATGAAGATATCATCCCGCTGAAACAATTGCCTCGCGACATCCGCGAAGCTGCCCCTCAGTCGTCAGCCGATGGATTTCGCCTCCCCGACTCCGGCATCCGGCTGGAGGAAGAGGTGAAAGCCTTCGAAAGGCGTTGGGTTGAGACGGCGCTCGCGGAAGCCAAGGGGGTCAAAGTGGAGGCCGCTCGCCTGCTGGGGCTCAACAAAGACAAGATGAAGTACCTTTGCCGGAAACACGGGATCTAGTAGCACGCTGGCAAAGCATTTTGGCCTGTCTTTCACAGGGAAGTCAGGAAGCAGAAAGTACGTGGTAGGTGGTAGGCCGCAGATGGGGGAAGAACCCCAGCCCCCAGCCCCTAGCCCCGTTCTTTCAAGCCACCAGGGACCCACCGCGGCGGGACAACGGACGACACTTAAGGGGAATAAATACCCTAGGGGTAGGAATTACCCCTCTGTTTTTTCCTCGCACCACAATTTACTTCCGTAGCGGTTACAAATACACGCCGCAACTTATTGAAACCACGGGGCACGAACCGCAGTCTACAAAAGTCTTCAGATTGGTGCGCAACGTGCTCTTTCAAAGAACGAAAAGGCGCAAGCGAAGAAAGCCAGCCGTCCAGATCGAGGATCAAGCATGCGGGAAAAGAAGAAGCAAGTGAAAGCAACGCCCAGGAAGGGTCTCAAGAAGACCCTTCAGGGAGCCAGGAAGGTTGGCGAGGCAAAGCTGATGGTGACGCATCCCGGGACTTCGTGAGGCCCGGGTACTGCTAGCCGTGCGGCCGCAAGTTCAGAAGTTCTTTATCGATGACCGCCGCGGGGGTGTGGCGTAACACAAATCAAAAGAAGGGAGAATAAAACCATGGCAGAGAAGAAGAAGGTAAGAGTTGCCCCCAAGAAAGAGGCTAAGAAGACTCTGAAGGGCAGCAAGAAGCTGGAAGAAACAAAGCTGATGACAAAGGCCGGTGCGTTCAACGGCTTTTGAGGCCTGGATACTGCCGCCTGGGCGCGAGAGACCTGCTCTCGCGCCCAGTGGTGGTCTGCTATGCTATCGCATTGCGCCGAGGGCAATCACCAGATGAGGCTGCCTGCCCACCGCCAGCCGTCCAGATCGAGGATCAAGCATGCGGGGGAGAGAAGAAGCAAATGAAAGCAACGCCCAGGAAGGATCTCAATAAGACCCTTCAGGGAGCCAGGAAGGTTGGCGAAAGAAAGCTGATGGTGACGCATCCCGGGACTTTGTGAGGCCCGGGTACTGCTAGCCGTGCGACCGCAAGTTGAGAAGTTCTTTATCGATGACCGCCACAGGGGTGTGGCGTAACACAAATCAAAAGAAGGGAGAATAAAACCATGGCAGAGAAGAAGGTAAAAGTTGCCCCCAAGAAGGAAGCCAAAAAGAGTCTGAAGGGCAGCAAGAAGCTGGACGAGACAAAGCTGATGATTAAGCCTCCCGCCAAGTTCTGAGGCCTGGATACTGCCGCCTGGGCGCGAGAGACCTGCTCTCGCGCCCACACGGGGTTTGCTACACTATCGCCATGCGCCGCTGGTAATCACCAGATGAGGCTGCGTACCCACCGCCAGCCGGCCCGTAGAGCCCGCAAGGCCAGCGGATAGCGCTTCCCATAGATCCGCGCTGTTCCCGTCATTCCTTCCTTTAGCCCGCCGTTAGGATTGGGGAATTCCATTACAACCTCGAAAAAGTTGGTCAGTTCCTGACCCTTGCGCTCGACCTTGTTGGGCTCCGCCAGGGGGCGCTCAGAAGAGGCGGCCGGCATGATCTGGCGAATCGTTCCCGAAAATGTCTGGAAGGGATAGCTTCGGAGCTTCAGGCCGACTGCCGCGCCCTGGTGCACATCCTCGAGTTCCCAGTCCCGCACCAGCACTCGCGCGCGCATAGCCTGGCGGTCCACAAGAAGAGCCAACGGCTCGCCTTCAGTCAAGTATTCGCCCACCCGCTGCTCGATTTGCGGAGTGGCGATTACCCCCGTGAAAGGGGCCCGCAAAACCAACTGTTCGCGCTTCCGGTCAGCCTCCGCCTTTTCGGCTCCCAGGCGCCGGATTTCCTGGAGGTATCTCTCGCTGGCGCCGAAATCCGAGCCGGCCAAGGCTGCCCGTTGGGAACCCTCGGCTAAGTTCAACTGACTGGCAACCATCTCGGCCTGGGCTTCAATCTCCGGGTTGTGCAGGACGGCCAGCACTGAACCGGCGGGGACGGTTTCACCTTCCCGGACGGTTACCGTGCGGACCAAACCCGCGACCGGGGTCTTTACCTCCAGCCTCCTTTGAGGTTCCAGCAAAAAATCCGAGGTGGTCTTAACCGCCGTGGGCGGAAGGAAGAGTACGAGAAGAGCTGCGGCCCCTGCCACTGGTTGCCACCAAGTCATCCGCCATGCCATGAACTCCTCCTTGAGTTTTCGCAAATGCGCCCGCACCGCAGTCTGCCATTGCCCGAGGCGCTTGCGGAATGCGAAGCACAGCACTCCAACGGTTGCCAGGTGCCCCCAGGTGCCCAGCCAGCCTGTAAAAACATTGTCCACAAATCCCAACAATAAGAAGAGGACCAGCAGGGAGTAAAGCCCCGCCAAGAAACCGTACCCCAGAAAAATCCGCTGCTCCCTGCGGCTGGCCGGGGGCAGTTCGACTGCCTGACGAAGCACGCTGCGCCTTAACCAAGCCACAGAATACGCAAACGATTGCTCACGAAGGTTATCAACCTGGAGGTACTGGCTCAGCACGTAGTAGCCATCGATCTTGAGCAGCGGGTTGAGTTGGAAAAAGCCGATCACACCGCTCATCAGAGCGAACTTGTACGCCAGGTCGCCGGCCACGGAGCCCGGCGGCGACAAAGCCCAAAAGAAGAGCGCAAAACAGCATTGCAGCAGGGTGATCCATATCCCCGCAATGATTGTCCAAATGCGCTGCGAAGTCTTGGCGAAAACGTGCATGTCCGTGCAATCGGTGTAAAAGGACGGAGAGAAATACAAAAGCATGAAGCCCATGTGGTGTACTTCGCCGCCGAAGTGCTTGCAGGCCAAGCCATGAGCGAACTCGTGAGGCCCGACGATGATAAACAACATTACCCACATAACCAGGAGGTCGTAGCCGCTCTTATGTCCAGAACCGTAGAGCGCCAGGGCTTCCTGGCTGACGCGCGTGAAGTCGTGGGCCACGATCACCCCGGCCAGGGCAAAGAGGCCGAGCGAGAAGAGGACAAACTGCTTCGTGAACATCCAGCCCAAGTACCTGTCCAGGCGTTCCAGCGCCCGGTCGGGATCAAAGGCCGAAAAGTAGATATAAAGCAGGCTGGCGTGGTTCACGCGCTCACGACGTTCGTCGCGGATCTTTTCCAAGATGCAGAGATTTTTTTGCGCAGCGCCGCGCTCCCAGAAGTTGGGATCCACACCGTCCAGGTACTCGATCACGTCCTGTTCGCTCAGGTTCTGGTCCGAGTAGCGTTCGTTGAGCGCCTGCGCCACTTCGCCCGGAGTACGAGCGCCATCGCACAGCGAGAGCAGCTCCCAATCCAACTCGCCCAGGCGGTTGAAGGAGTTCGTCTCAGGGACTTTGACCACGAAGCTGGTTTCCCCGGCAAACGTCTGCTTGCTGACCTTCAGGTCGGTGCGCAGCTTGGGACGCCGAAGGCCCTTTGCCACCACACCCGAGAGTTGAAGACTGGTGGGACCAAAACGCATGGAAAAACCAGTCTACAGTCGACAGTCGACAGTCGACAGTTGACGGTCAAGAGTCCAAGAGGAGGCCAAAGTGCTTACTTTGGACTTTCGACTCTTGACTGTAGACTCCGCCCTTTTGACTGTAGACTCTGCCCTCTCACAGGAACTACGGTCCAGATCACCCGCACCGCCATTCCCGGCCGCAGGTTTTCCAGATGGGGTCCCGTCAACTCTGCCGTGAGGTCATAGCTGGCGCTGGCAGCGTCCACGGTAGGGCTGACCAATTTCACATGCGCGTTGTACTCGCGCGACTTGTCATCCGCCAGCACCACTTTCAACGGATACCCCGCAGTGGGCCGAGGGCCCGCCGACTCAGGCACTAGAAACCGGACCTGGAGCGGGTAAAGCTCGCTCAAGTGAAAGCAAAGGTCATTCTTGATCATGTTCTGTCCAGCGCGGATAGCCCGCCGGACAATGTATCCGTCGAAGGGCGCCACTATTCGAGTCTTTTCCAGCTCGATCTCCAGCTCGCGAATTGCCGCTTTTTTTTGCTCGATGGCAGCCTTCCAGCTATCCAGGTCGAAGCCTGCGCCGGTGGATTGAAACTCGGCTTCCTCCAGCGCCGCTTGACTGCTCAAACCGAACTTGCGCAACTCCTGCTGCCGACGATAGGCAGCATCCTTGGCTTTTTTCTCAGCTTCCTGGTACTTGAAGTTATTTTCAGCCACCTTCTGGTCCAGGCGGGCCTTTTCCAAACTGGCAAGCAACTCGCGGTCGTCCAGGCGGGCGAGCACGGTGCCTTTTCTTACCCAACTGTCCTGGTCGTAGAAGAGCACTTGCACAATCCCGTCGCGCTGGGCGAGCAAATCCACAGAGTGTTCGACCGACAATACACTTGGAATTTCCAGAGTGTCCGCAGCCGGCAGGGAAGGCGGCTGGGCCGGAGCTTGGGTGACACTGGGCTGCGGCGATGCCGCAGGGGTCGCTTTTTGTTGAGACTGGTTCGCGCACCCGGGAACACCCAGAACAGCAGCCAGGATTCCGAACAGGACCCAATCCGATCGTTTCATTGCTTCAGCCTCGCGGTAGTCGAAAAGTTGAGAAGTCGAGGAGTCGAGAGTTTGACCACCCACCTGCATCCGACTTTTCGACTCTTGGCCGCCGGAGAAATCGAAGATCGAGGATTTCACTTCTCGACTCTCGACTTCTCGACTCCTCGACTTCTTACGGTAGCAACGCCCAGGCCTTCCGCCATGCCCATTGCGTGGGGGCGCGCAGCAGCATGTAGCCCACCGGATACCACCCGCTGTGGAACCAGCCTCCCGCGCTGGTAATCTTCGCCTGACCCGCCATGCCATCGCGGGCTTGGACATCAGGATTGGGGAACAGGGCACGTGTTACGAAGAACTGCTCGCCCTCGGCAGAAATGGTCTGGGAGGAGACTCGCTCCACCGTTCCCCGGAGCGTTAGTGTGGGAAAGGCATTCAATTTAAGGGCCACAGGCGCGCCGGTTCGAATCAGGGATATATCGGTTTCCGGAACGTTCATTTCGACCGCCAAGTGGTCCTGGTCCACAAGCTCACAGAAGGCGTCGCCCACCTTGAGCAGCTTCCCAGTTTTTTCTTCCACTTTGGGTGTCACAACGACGCCATGGATAGAGGCTCGGAGGTGCGCCTTATCGACTTTTTCCTGACAGAGATTGACCTCTGCCTGGTGGAGGTCCATGTTCAGCCGGGCCTGGCCGGCGCCGGCCCAATCCCTCTTTTCCTCCGCCTCGGCAAGCTGGCGGTGGGCGAGCGCGAGGTCGGTCAAGGCCCGTTCCAGCCGGATTTTGTCATCGCTGTCGTCCAGTCGGGCCAACTCGTCTCCAGCGCTTACTCTTTGCCCTTCCCGGACGGGCACCTGTTGGACAACGCCACTGACCTCGGCGCTCACAATGCGGCGCTCGGCGGGGACTACGGTGGCGTTCGTCTGGATTCGGTGCTTCCAGGGCACTACGATCAAAAGCAGCACAACTATCCCAGCCTTCGATGCAATCTCGAGCCAGCGGCTGGCTGTGATCCCCTCCAGTTTGCGCTTGCCTTTGAGCATGGGCTGCCAAATGCTCAGCAGCGGCACTTCCTGGTAGAGCCGGGCATTGCGGATGGCCACAGTGGTCTGGCTGGCAAGGATAGCGAGAACCTCCAGATGGCTTTCCGATAGGAATTCTGCGGTGTTGCTCAGAAGGGCCAGCACGCCCACAGTCCCCTGTTCATCGCGCAGAGGCATGGCGTAGAAGCCGCTCAGTCCCTGCTCTTCCAGGTAGCGCACCAGCGCTGCGTTCGCTCCCTCCGGCTTGACTTTCCACCCTTCTTCAGTCTGGTGAGCCGAGACCGCCTCCGACTGTTCAGCCACCCACGCCAGCAGTTCACGCAACTGCTCCATTTCGCGGGTCCGCGGTACCTCGGCTTCACCCGACACAGCGCCCAGTATAAAGCGGTGGCGGTCATACAAACCGATGACGCACTGATCAAAGGGGACGACGGTGGCGGCTTGGTGAACCACCGTGGTGAGGACGTGATCGAGATTGAGCGTGGAGGTTATTTCCTTGCTGATGGCGAGGAGGGCGTCCAGGGTGTGAACCTTTCGCTCCGCCTGCAACAGATTGGC
>Ga0116122_1001546_pt1 | contig 11529 bp, 7 predicted proteins | sample June2015DPH_13_5_FD_89726 | JGI IMG/M metagenome (GOLD analysis project Ga0116122, IMG submission 89726) | Peatland microbial communities from SPRUCE experiment site at the Marcell Experimental Forest, Minnesota, USA - June2015DPH_13_40 | ecosystem: Environmental > Terrestrial > Soil > Wetlands >...
AGGTCGTGCTGATCCCGATGTAGCGGGACAAATCGGGTAGCGCGCCGAGCATGACATATCCAGCGAGCGCAGTAGGTTCGTGGGAACTATGCCTTGAAAATCCCGCCCCGAAGAGGCGGAACGGAACTTACGCTAGCGGAGAACGCTGCTTCTCCATTTCACGCTGAACCAAGGCAGGCCAGATTTTAGAGACAATACTCAACTCAACCTTTATTCTCTCATCTGATTATTGAACTGCTCTGCTGTCCCCACAAAAAACTCCTCATACTTTCTTTTGCCTCGGACCCCGGACTCCTCGCCGTTTATCCTGCCCCAAATGAGTTCATCCGGTCCCGAAGCTGGGATTACGCGCTCACCTTGAGCAGAATAGTAATAGTAGTGATCCTTGGCCCATCCATATTGCTCAGCCGAAGATGTTCGGAACACGCCGTCCGGAGGAATCTTGAGAACGTAGTGTCCACCTTCCATCGGTAAGGGTGGCGCGCCCTGCGCTTCAAACTCGACTCGTACCCAACCCGTGTATCCTTCGGGAATCAGAAAGCGCAATGAGCGTTGGGTTGAATTGTGGGAGCTCATGGTTAGCCACGACGCTAGGGCCATCAATAATGCTAGGGTAAGAGTGCCAATGACGACTCGCGCGGACTGGCTTGCAGCCTGAGGGAAAATCCCAGTTCCTTTGTCCGCGGCTTGCCGGAAACAAACCATTGCCGAATACAGAGTTGCGAACACTAAAAGAGCGGTGGCTACGTAGGGCACTATCATCTGACGTTAGAACAGACATTCTTAGTCTGAGCTAAACCGAGGGCGGCGATAAAGTTCGGGTCGCATTCAAAGGAAAGGATTGCCGCCGGCGAGCTCAGAGCGAACGATACCGAACTGTGTTTGTCCAACCTCGTCCGGATCGATTTCGCAAGGGCGGGTGCGTAGAAACACCAAATCAACAGGGAAGCGAGCAATGCAACTTTCGCGGCCGCACGGGGATTGAACAGACTCAGATAGGCGGCAATCAAAAGACAGAGCGATCCCAATAGAGACACAAATTCTAACGGATTAATGGGCACTCCGTAAAGGCTCAGCAACATTAACGTGTAAACATGGAATCCAGTGATGATTCCGGTGACGAAATAGAGGCAAAAGGGAAGCATTTCGAGAATGATACAGGCTGCAAACTCTTCTCAGAACCCGGTGGTCTGGTATTGCAAGACCGCCAGCGCAAGTTGGTAGTCGGTCCCCGCTTGTGCATTGGCGATCTGGGCTTGGGTTTGCTGGAGTTGTGCTTGACTGAGCTCCACGATCGAGCCCAGGCCCAAGTTATAGCGCGATTGCGCGAGGTTTAGGGCAAGGTTGGCCTGCTCCACAAGTTGCTGCGTGACCGCCAGCCGATCGTAAGAAGTCGTGGCATTGAGCCAACTCGTCCGCACATCGCGCGAGATTCGGTCACGAAGGTCGCGTAATCTCTCCTGCGTGGCGCGGGCTCGAAGCGAGGCTTCACGTGCCCTGGCAGTGAAAAGGAAGCCGTTGAATACGGGGATCTCTACGTTGACGCCTACCGCCCCGTACCAGTTGGGAGAAATCAAAGGATTTCGCACTGGCGTGTCTCCCACGGCTCCGAGAGCGCGGATATCAGGAAAAAGCAAATCCCGTTCAGCCTTTTGAAATTTAACCGCGGATTCAGACTGGAATTCGAGAGACAGAATCTCCGGCCGCATTGTGAAAGCAGTAGAGATGAGGTCATCCACATTGCTTTGCGGAGCGGTAAGGGCGCTTGTATCTTCCACGAGCTGAAAGTTCTGCAGGCTGGAAAATCCAAGCACCGCGGAAAGCGACGTCAGGGCAGCATTCTCGTTGTTTTGTGCGTCCAGAAGCAGGAGTTTGGCTTGCGCCAGGTTAACGTTCGCGAAGCTGAAATCGAGTTCAGACTTGAGCTTGTTCTTAAAAAGAGCACCCACTTGGTCGGCAACCGTCTGTCGAGAAGCCACCGTTTGCTGTGCCACGGTCAATACGGCGTGAGTTTCCACGGCATTGTAAAAAGCCTGATCCACGGCCAGAAGGATCTGGTCTTTAGTAGCCACTGCGTTTTGGCTTTCGGCTTTCGCTGCCAGGCTGGCGCTGGAGATCAGATTTGTGGTGCGCCCAAAATCAGTGATGAGCTGCGTTACCATCGCGCCGGCGGCAGCGCGCGGATAGACGGTTGGATTGTTCAGCGCCCCCGCCGTGATTCGCGATCCGGGCTCTGAATCCACTGCGGTCAGATCGACGGTTGCGGTCGGCCAGAGATTCGATCGGACTTCTCGCGTCACCTGCTGCGTCGCAAGCGCGCTCAATCGGGCAACAGAGATTTGGGGATTGTTCTTTAAGGCCAGCGCTTGCGCGTCTTTCAGTGACAGCATCGTTGGCGTCCCAGGATTGTTTTGCGCCGCGGTGTTTTGTGGCCCGACCATCGGTAGGCTCGAAGTGTCCGCCGGCGGCACCTGTTGCGCCACTGGAGCCGAGGGCAAACTGGGTGAAGTTCTCCCCAAACCGTTACCTCCCTGCGCGAGGCTATATGCAGGCATGACTAATGCCAGAAGGATGAGCAAAACTTTTTTCATTCCGCTGTCTCCAGCGTCGGGTTCGCTCCGTTCTTCGCCCCGCGCTTCCCATAGACCAGCAGATAAGCCGCCGGCACGATGAAGATTGTAAGCAACACCGAAGAGGTCAAACCTCCGATGATGGCCTTCGCCATTGGGGCATACTGTTCGGCACCAGTCCCCAATTTCAGCGCCATCGGAATCATCCCGATAATCGTCGCCAGTGAAGTCATCAAAATGGGCCGCAGGCGAACTCGACAAGCGGTGATGACCGCATCGGTCGGCGTTAAGCCTTGTGTCTCCAGTTTGTGAGCGAAGTCCACGATCAGGATGCTATTGGAGTCGGCAATGCCAACCAGCATGAGTACTCCCATTAGAGACATCACATTCAATGTGCTGTGGGTGAGCGGCAGAATGATCAGCACGCCCACGAATCCCATCGGTATGGCCAGCATGATTAGGAAGGGATCGACGAACGATTTGAACTGGGCAGTAAGGATGAGAAACAGCAACACGAAGGAAAGAAGGAAACCCAGCGCGAAGCTCTTGAATGAAGCCTGCATTCCTTCAACCATGCCGCGCAGATTTACGCGCATGTTCCCCGGGATATTCGCTTTGACGAGGATGCCCCGGATGTTATTGGTGACTCGGCCGAGGTCTTCGCCGGACGGAGTGACATAGACGTCCACAACGCGCTGAATCTGGTAGTGATCAACCTCGGTGGGAGTTTGCACATGCTTCACGTCGACCACATTATCGAGAACTGTATCGGGTCTGCTGCTATGGGATGGTTGACCGCCTGCTTGCGGTACGTTTTGTCCGCAAGCCCACGAAGACTTTCCAGTTCTACCTCTTTCCGCTTGGGTCAGGCCGCAGCTCATGTCTGGGCCGGAACTGGACTGATTCCGTAGAGGGATCTGGCCCAAGTCGACCATGTTGTGGATCGCCGCGCGTCCATTTTCGAAGTACTGCACCGTCAGGTAGTAGTCGTTGCCGCTCTTGCGGTCCACCCAGTAGTTGGGCGCGATCATGTAGTTGGAATTCAGTGCCGTGATCACGTTGTCCACCACATTTTTCTGGGTTAAGCCCAGTTCGCCCGCATGCACCCGGTTCACATCCAGCCGCAGAGCCGGATAGTTCATGTCTTGCGGTATGTAGACCTCCCCGACGCCGGGCACGCCCCGTATCTGGCCGGCGAGATCCTGTGCCAAAGCATAGATCTGTGGCAGGTCTGGACCGCTCACCTGAATGTCGATCGGCGCCGGCATCCCCATGTTCAGGATTGCATCCACCATCGAACCGCTGGAAAAGAACGTCCGTATATCGGGAAACTCACTCGCCATCTTCTTCTGCACCAAATCCATGTACGCGAAGCTGCTCTGCCGGTGGGAGTCTTGCAAGGCCACCTGGATGGTCGCCGTGTAGGGCCCGGCGTTGGTCGTGTACAGAGAAGAAAAATCCGGCACCACGCCAATGTTCGACACGATGATCTTCAAGTCTTTCGCGTCCACCGTGCGACGGATCAACTCTTCGACCTTGGCCACATATTGTTCGGTGACTTCGATACGAGTGCCGGTTGGAACTTTCAGGTTGATGGTGAACTGTCCGGCATCGGTTAGTGGGAAGAAAGCCAACCCCAGCAGCGGATAGATTGCTAGGCTGGCCAGGAACACTCCGCTCAAGACTATGACCGTTAGGCCGGGACGTATCACCGCCCGCCTGACCCAGTACTCGTAGAAATCGAGGACCTTGTTAAACATCCGGTTGAACCCGGCATTGAACCTGTCCCACCATGACTTACCCACGGCCGAGACCGGCTCGATTTCATACTCGCCTTTCTGGGCGTGCCCTCCGCCAGCTGGCATCGCCTTTAGATAGCGAGAGCAAAACAATGGAATTACCGTCATGGCCACGACAAATGAGGCTAATAGAGACAGACAGAACGCAAGCGCGAGCGCGGAGAAAAGGAACTTACTGACTCCGTAGAGAAACGTGACTGGGAAGAAATCCACCACGTCGACCAGGGTTGCGGCCAGTACTGCCAGATTCACTTCCCGCCCGCCAACTTCGGCGGCAACCATGGGTGCAGCGCCTAACTCGAGGTGCCGGTAGATGTTTTCGAGCGAAATCACCGAGTTATCGATCACCCGCGAAAAGGCTAACGCCAGTCCGCCGAGAATCATGGTGTTCACGGTGCTGCCGGCCATGTACAAGATCACAAACGTTGCTAGAGCCGAAAGCGGAATCGAAAGCAGCACCGCCGTAGTTGCCCGGAAGCTCCCCAGGAAAATGAGGATCATCAGGCTCGTCAGAACCAGACCGATAATGCCCTCGTGCAGTACGGTCTTCAAGGCTTCTTTAACATAAACAGACTGATCAAAGACCAGACTGGCGGACATCTGTTTCGGGATGTCATACAGATGTTGAATCAGCTTACGAACTCCATTTACGACCGCAATGGTGTTCGTATCGCCGCCTTGTTTCATGATGGGGATGTAACACGATCTCTGGCCGTCGATCCGTACCACGTTGTATTGAATCTGGTGGGAATCTTCCGCCCGGCCAATGTCATTGACCGTGACCCACGAGGTGCCCGCCGTCTTTACGGGAACCTTGCCTAACTGGTCCATGTTGTCAACCAGACTGTTGGAATATACGAAGTAATCGTAGGGTCCCATCTTCACGTCGCCGGCCGGCAAGATCAAGTTGGAATCGTTCACCGCATCGACGACATCCATCGGGCTCAACTGCCGGGACGCAAGTTTGTAGGGATCGACGTACACCATCACCTGGCGATATGTGCCACCAAACGGAGGAGGAATCTCGGCTCCAGGAACCACCGCGATTTGATTGCGGATTGCGAATTGCGCGTAGTCGTGGAGCTGTGTTTCGTTGAGCCCCGGCCCTTTGACCGGCACCAACGCCACGGGAAGACTGGAGGCGTCAAACTTAAGCACAACCGGCGGCAGCGTGCCCGGCGGCAAACGCTTGAGATCAGCTAAAGCAAGATTCGAGAGCTCGGTCACATCAGCGTCGGCGTTTGTTCCCGGCTGGAAGTAAACCTTGATGATGCTCACGCCCAAGAGCGAGCGAGATTCCATGTGGTCGATGCCGCTGGCCAAGGTAAAGAATCGTTCCAGAGGATCGGTGATATCGGTCTCAATGTCCTGTGGCGGCATGCCAGAGTAAAACGTAGCCACGACGACCTCGGGCAGGTTAATGGATGGAAACAAGTCCACCGGCATGCGCACCAGGCTGGTTACACCGATCACCACCAGCATCAGGCAAACGACAATGATGAAAAACGGGTTGCGAATTGAGAAACCTGGCATATTTTCTTATCCAGCCTGCCGACTGCGGTACGCAAGCAAATACGCTGCCGGAACAATGAACACCGTAAGCACCACGGAAACTGTTAAACCGCCGATGATGGCGCGCGCCAAGGGAGCGTACTGTTCGCTTCCCGTGCCTAGTTTCAGCGCCATCGGGACCATCCCTATAATCGTTGCCAAGGAAGTCATCAGGATGGGACGGAGGCGCACTCTGCAAGATGTGATCACAGCCTCTTCGACTGTCTTACCCTGTTCTTCTAGACGGTGGGTGAATTCGACGATCAGAATGCTGTTCGATGCCGAGATCCCAACCAACATCAAGATTCCCATCAGCGACATCACGTTGAGAGTTGTGCCCGTTAAGGGCAAAATAATTAACACCCCGATGAAGCCCATTGGAATCGCAAGCATGATAAGGAAGGGATCTTTGAACGACTTGAACTGCGCGACGAGGATCAGGTAGAGCAGGATGACCGAGAGCGAAAGACCGACGGCAAAGCTGCGGAACGATGCGTTCATCCCCTGCACCATGCCCCGCATGTTGATGCGCACGTTCTCCGGAGCCTTGAGTTTCGGGATGAGGCGCTCAACTTCGTCGGAGACTTTACCGAGATCTTCGGTTGCCGGCGTCACGTACACATCCACGACTCGTTGGATTTGATAATGGTCCACTTCCGTGGGCGTTTGAATATCTTCCAGTTTTACGACCGTGTCCAACGTCGTCGGCTGCCTTAGGTTGGGCGCGTGGATCGGGATATTGGTCAGGTCCGCGAGATTGTGAATCGACGGTCGATCCTTTTCGAAATATTGGACGGTGAGGTAGTAGTCGTTGCCACTCTTGCGATCTACCCAATAGTTCGGCGCGATCATGTAATTGGAATTCAGCGCCGTAATCACGTTGTCCACCACATCTTTCTGCGTCAGTCCCAACTCGGCCGCATGCACCCGGTCTACGTCCAGCCGCAGCGCAGGGTAATTCAAGTCCTGCGGGATATACACCTCTCCCACCCCCGGCAGACTCCGTATCCGGCTCGCTAACTCCTGCGCGATGCCGTATATCTGCTGCATGTCTGGGCTGCTTACTTGCACGTCAATCGGCGCCGGCATCCCCATGTTCAACACCGCATCCACCATCGATCCGCTCGAGAAAAACGTCCGCACGTCTGGAAACTCGCTCGCCATTGTCTTCTGCAACAAGTTCATGTAGTCGAAACTGCTCCGGCTGTGCGACTCCTGCAACGCCACCTGGATCGTTGCCGTGTACGGCCCCGCGTTAGTTGTGTACAGCGACGAGAAGTCCGGCACCACTCCCAGATTCGATACCACCATCTTCAGATCCTTCGCCCCTACGGTCCGACGCATCAGATCTTCCACTTTGGCCACATACTGTTCCGTCACTTCAATCCGCGTCCCGGTCGGCACTTTCAGATTGATGGTGAATTGCCCCGCGTCCGTTTGCGGAAAGAACGCCAGCCCCAGCAGCGGATAGATCCCCAGGCTGGCCACAAACACTCCACTCAAAATCGCTACCGTCAGCCCCGGACGCTTCACCGCACGCCGCACCCAGTACTCGTAATAATCCAGTAACTGGTTGAACCGGTGGTTGAAGCCGGCATTGAACCGGTCCCACCAGGACGGCGTGGCCGTCGGATCAACTTCGTGCTCGTTTTCTGTTTTTCCGTGCCCACCGCTGAGAGGCACCGCCTTGAGAAAACGCGAACAGAACAGGGGGATGACCGTCATGGCAACGAGGTAGGAGGCGAAGAGCGAGATCACAACTGCCAGCGCAAGAGCCGAAAAAAGAAACTTGCTGACACCATAGAGAAACGTCACCGGAAAAAACACGACGACAGTGGTCAGCGTCGCGGCCAGGACTGCGAGACTTACCTCGGTGCCTCCGGCTTCGGCGGCAGCTTCCGGCGTTGCGCCCATCTCCAGATGGCGGTAGATGTTTTCGAGGGAGATCACAGAGTTATCGATCACCCGTGAAAAGGCCAGCGCTAGGCCCCCGAGGATCATCGTGTTGATGGTGCTGTCCATCATGTAGAGGACGACGAATGTGGCCAGAGCCGAAAGCGGGATGGACAGGAACACGGCGGACGTCGCCCGGAAGCTTCCTAGGAATACCAAGATCATCAGGCTGGTAAGAATCAGCCCGATCAGGCCTTCGTGAAGCAGGGTGTTGATCGCTTCTTTCACGAAAGCCGACTGGTCAAACACCACGGTGGCCATGAGCTGTTTGGGGATGTCGTAGAGATGGCCGATCATGTCGCGAATGCCGTCCACCACTTGGATAGTGTTGGTGTCGCCGCCCTGCTTCATGATCGGCAGATAGACCGACCTTTGTCCGTCGACGCGCACCACGTTGTATTGGATCTGATTGGCGTCCTCCGCCTTGCCCAGATCGTTCACTGAAACCCAGGAAGCTCCCACCGTCTTGATCGGAACCTTGCCCAGTTCATCCATGTTGTTGACCAGGCTGTTGGAGTAAACGTAGTAATCGTAAGGTCCCATCCTGACGTCGCCCGCAGGAAGAATCAGATTAGAGTCGTTCACGGCATGTACCACATCCATCGGACTCAACTGCCGGGACGACAGCTTGTAGGGATCGACGTACACCATGATCTGACGGTACTTGCCGCCAAACGGTGGGGGAATCTCCGCTCCCTTGACCACCGCGATCTGATTGCGGATGGTGAATTGCCCAATGTCGTGAAGTGCGGTCTGATCGAGCCCCTCGCCCTTGAGCGTAACCAAACAAACCGGCAAGCTGGAAGCATCGAACTTGAGCACAACCGGCGGCAAGGTTCCGGGGGGAAGACGCTTTAAGTCAGCCAAAGCAAGATTCGAGAGCTCAGTCACATCTGCATCGGCGTCGGTTCCTGGCTGGAAATAGACTTTGATGATGCTCACGCCCAGCAGAGAGCGTGATTCCATGTGGTCGATCCCGCTGGCCAGCGTGAAAAATCGCTCCAGAGGATCGGTAATATCCGTTTCAATGTCCTGCGGAGGCATACCAGAGTAGAAAGTAGCGACCACGACTTCAGGAAGATTGATGGTGGGAAACAAATCCACCGGCATTCGTAGCAGGCTGGTCACGCCGATCACCATCAGCGCCAGACAAATGACGACGATAAAGTACGGATTACGTATCGAAAAACGTGACATTTGCGCTCACTTGACGCTGCTAAGCTATCTAGTGGACAGCCGGGCGTCCCCACCCGGCAGGACGGGCGAGACGCCCGTCCCTCCACTTACGCCTAGTTACTCTCGTGATACTGCATGATCTGCACTGTCTGAGGATGAACCTTCTCCCCCGGTTTCAATCCGCTGCGATCGCTGACGACAACCTGTTCCCCTTCAGTTAAACCCGCGACAACTTCGGCATCGTTCGAAGTCTGAATACCGAGACTTATCGGACGATCCTCGATCTCACCATTCGCGTTCACCACAAAGACGGTGGTTTTATCATTCTCGTGATTCACCGCCTGCAAGGGCACGGTAGGGATATCTTCCTTGTGCTCAAGCGTCAGGTCGGCCTCGGCGTACAGGCCTGTAATCAGCACCCGATCTGGATTGAGAACATCAACCTCGGTGTGCATGGTTCGCGTTTCTTCCTTTACATCCACCGAGAACCGCGCTACCTTGCCCGGGAACTTCCGGTTGAGCGACGGCACGCGAACGTCCACGTGATCGCCGACGTGGATATACCGAACGTAAGATTCCGGAACCGGAATCACGAGCCGGAAAAGATCGTCCTGGGAGAGCCTGACAATCGGCATTGCTTGCGTGCTCGAACCTGTACCCGCCTGCACCAGCGTGCCGAGGTTCGCGTAGCGTTCCGTCACTACTCCGGCAAACGGAGCCGTGATCCGCGAATAGTCAAACAGACTCTGATCGTGAACCAGTTTTGCGTTAGTCACGGACAGCTGGCTCCGGGCCGCCTCTAGAGCCGCCTGGCCGGCATCTACCTGAGACGACGCCGCCATATCCTTCCCCTGTGCGTCATCCACTTCCTGCTGCGCGACAATTCCGGGTTGGCTCTCAAAGACTCCATTGAGACGCGTATATTGCAGGTGAAGCGCCTTGTACTGCGCCTGATACCGGTATAACTCGTCTTGCGCCCGGCTGACTTGATTCACTGCATTCTTGATTCCCGCCTGATCCTCCTGAAGCTGCGCCTCCAGCTCTGGAATCTCCAGGATCGCCATTACCTGGCCGGCCTTTACCCGGGTTCCGTAGTCGACAAGTAGCTTTTTGACGTAACCCGATTCCTTCGCGTACACATCAATTTCCTGGAAAGGCACTAACTCGGAGGACAGGCTGATTTCTCGACCTAGCGACTTGCGCACCACTTTTGTAACGCCCACCGTAATCGTCGGTGCACTCGCCCGAACACGCCGATCTTCGCTCCCCGAACAAGTGACGAATTCGACCGCCACCAGAGCCACCAGGCTGGCAAGCACGATCTGCTTTGAAAATCCGATGCCTCGTGTGGATATTTCGCCGGATCGATTACTGCTCTCACTCATCGAGTCTCTTTACCAGCTTTCTCTGGCGTTCGCAGCCAGCAATGTTCCAAGAGTGCAAAATCTTATGGCCGTTCCTAACGTGTCGCTTTCATGATTTCGCGCAGCTTGGCAACCGAGAAGGCGCTTGATCGGCAAAAGTCGATCACCGTTCGTTCCACGTTCTGCAACCGAGCCGCAACGTCGGGAATCTTAGTTGCAAATTCCATTGGAACAGTCAGCACTCCGTGGCGGTCGCCGTGCAGTAAATCTCCAGGGTGGACTTCCATGCCGCCGACCTTGACGACGGCTCCCAAATCGAAGATATGGGCATAGGCATGAGAGACCGCAACACTCCCGGCAAACAACTGGATACCCATTGTGCGCACGGCGGGCAACTCACGCACGGCGCCGTTGGTTAAGTACCCGACACATCCCAGAGCCTTAATGATTGCGGCGTGCATATCACCCACAAACGCCCCCCGACCCGGCGGCTCGTCCATGTCCTCCAAAACCAGGATGCGAGGCGCGGGAATCTCGAGGATGCTGTTCCAGAAGTCGACGCGGTCACGGAAGCTTCCGCCCACAATGGGCGGTTCCCCGCTTCTAAGGCGGCCCGTGACTGCGTATCCCACCATGGGAGGAGCATCTTTGAACATGCAGCGAATTTTGGCATCGGCAAATCCTGTGTTGCGGAGACGGGCGTCAAACGTTTCAACCGCATTTGAGATCATGCACGTGTCAAACTGGCGAAGAGCGTCAAGCTCTTCTTTGGTCAACAAAGGCGCGACGCGCATTGTCGTTTTCCTTTCGGAAGTCAAAAAGTAGTCGTCTACCGAACCGCACTTCGGCCGCTATCCCTTCAAAAACCCCACGCCGCCGACAGCTATAAGAATGACGCACAGAACGATACCGGGCTGCTGATCGGATAAAGAACCTTCTGGGAGCCCCCCCTGCGGACCTGACTCCATCGATGGCATTTCGCCAACGCACGGCGGACAGTAAGGCTCCGATAACGTTCGCGCTAGCTGAGAAAGAATTTTAGAGGGATTCCGACGCGGGAGGGGGACGATTGTAGAGACTTTCTTCAAAGAAGAGAGTTGGCACCGGAGGCCCGGC
>Ga0116122_1001548_pt1 | contig 11498 bp, 15 predicted proteins | sample June2015DPH_13_5_FD_89726 | JGI IMG/M metagenome (GOLD analysis project Ga0116122, IMG submission 89726) | Peatland microbial communities from SPRUCE experiment site at the Marcell Experimental Forest, Minnesota, USA - June2015DPH_13_40 | ecosystem: Environmental > Terrestrial > Soil > Wetlands...
CCACCAACCGTTGGTTTGAAAACCTTGATAATCTTTGGTCTGTCGTTTGTAAAACAACTCGCTCATGGTCTTGTCAAAAGATTCGCAGGCTATGTAACATTACTTAATGCGTTTGTATTAGAAAATAGGCATTGACAACCAAGATACGTTTTTCCTCTTCGTAACAATTCCTGATAATATTCAACCGTCTATTCCATACTTTTTCACATATGCTACTCCATCTGGTTCTGCATCGTCAAACTTTCCCGATAAAATCTGAATCCGGACCTTCTCTTCCGTCTCCGTGGCTACGATGCCCTTTCCCGCTTTGCTAAATCGCTGTATGCCTTAATCTTTCCTTTCGCCCTTCTGTCCGAGACTCCTTCTAATTCATATTGTCCGATTATTGGTCTTTAGCGATTCTGGGACTCCCCAATCTTTGTTCATAATAATATTTCCCCCATCCTTTTAGAATACCCGCCTCAAAAACTACAGGTGTGGAATCTACATTTTGCCATCCCGTGTATGGGGAGTAAGAACCTGAAGTGAGATAATATAAGATTTCTACGGCCACGCCTTTCCGTTCAAATTTCTCTGATTTGTCTGGCGTACCCATTAGAGTGAGAACTTCAGTTTTTGTCATTCCAATTTTTGATTTCTCTAAATTCTTAATATTTGTATTGTCTTTATTTACCATTCGATAGGCGATAGGTCCACTTGTACATCCAATGATTAAAAAAACAAAAAGGCATAGAATAAATATTGAAACAAAATTTTTCAAAGTATTCCTAAGTATCCATTTTTTTTGAATCATAAATTTATCCCCTCGCTACAATTCTGTGGATGTCACGGTCCACCCACCCAGATATGGTAATTGCAAATGCCCTGCCAACAAACTGAAAAATATCATAAGTTTGGAATCATCTCTTAATAACGCGGGATTAGGCTAATAGGAGAGAACGGCAGAGAAGCTTGAAATGATTCGTTTGGCCTCAATATTTGGTGGAACCTCAACATATTGAGGGATACTTTGAAGGGAGGGGAGGATAGGGTGGTTGTTTCCATTGTCTTCTTTCTGACAGCTTGAAGTATAGCCGTCTTTTTTCCCCAGACCAACATTAAAAGTGCCGACTAAGACTTATCCTGTTTTGTCCACTCTCTGGTGGCGGCGCACCTTCGACCGACTCGCTTTTCAGGTAATTATTAATGCTCTGTTCCATTTGAGCCGGAAACTCCGGTACAGGTCCTGCTAGCCTTTCGCGGTACACTCTGAGTGTGATTTCTCTGAACACCGGAAGCGCAACCCTGCCACCGGTTTCTTTTGGTCCGAGGGAACGGTTGTCGTCAAAGCCGATCCGGACGGCGATGGTGATTCCTTCAGGGCCGTAAGTGGAGCCCACGAAGAGCGCATCTCTGAAGTCATTGGTCGTTCCTGTCTTTCCCATAACGGGGATCGGAAAATCGCTGGAGTCGAGTGCATGAGCCGTGCCGGTAGGCATGCGCACAAGACCGCGCAGGCCTTCCTGAATGAGCGAGAGCGCGTAGTCGTCGACAGAGACCGGAGACCCGCTGTGTTCGTTATCGGCCGCCACCTCGCCCGAATCGCGGACGATCTTTCGGATCACATACGGCTGGGCGAAGATGCCCGATGCCATCGTGCGGTATGCATTGGCCAGTTCCAGCAAATTCACTTCGGACGCACCCAACGCGGTCGTGGCGTAGGGCTGCAACGGCGTCTGGACCCCTAGACTCCGCGCCGTCCGCAGGATGCTGGTAATCCCAATCTGCTCTGTGATCCAAATCGCAACGGCGTTTCTGGATTCCGCCAGCGCCTCCCGGAGGGGGATCATGCCCTTGAATTGACCATCGTAATTTGAGATCCATTTCGTACTCTGCTTCCCTCCATCGGGAACACTGATGGGTTCGTCGGGAACCATGGTATCAAGGTTAAATATTCCCAGTTGAAAAGCAGCGAGGTAGACAATGGGTTTCATTGCGGACCCAGGTTGCCGCAGAGACTCCGTGACGCGGTTCAAGTCGCTGTATGAGGTGGAACGGTCTTTGTAGAGCTGACGACCGCCCGTCTCGGCGAGGATGCTCGCATCGCGGTTCCTCAGCACAACGACAGAGCCCTGGATTAGCCCTTTGGTACTCGGGTGTCGCTTCTCGTAAAGCTCGAGGCCGTGCTCCAGTGCCTCGTTCACAATTTGCTGCACCCGGGCGTCCGCCGTCGAGTAAACCTGGATACGTCCCTGCAGGAGGTCTTCAATGCTGAGGTCAGCACAGAGGCCTTTGAGCTCCTCAAGGACATTTCCAACGACCGCAGGCCCTAGGGGCACCTTGTTCTTGCCCCGCACGGCCACCTGAATCGGGCGCTGTTCGGCTCCCCTCACCCTGTCTCGAGAAATGAAACCGTTCGCCGCCATAAGCGCCAGGATTTGATTTCTCCGGCGCAAGACTCTCTCGGTGTTGTTCGCACAGGGCGCGTAGTAAAGAGGCGACTTTGCGATGCCTGCGAGCAGTGCTGCCTTGTCAGCATCATCCACGGTGAACGTGGCGAGAGGCCGACCAAAATAGTATTCCGCCGCCGCCGCAAATCCGTACTGACCGTTTCCCATGTAGATGAAACTGGCGTATCGGGCCAAAATTTCTTCCTTAGCGCGGCGTTTCGAACCGAAACGCTCCTGCATCTTGTTTTCGACCCATAACGACAGTCGAATCTCCTCCAGCTTCCGAACCAGCATGTTGACGCTTCGCGAGCCGATCATGTAAGACAGAGCACGGGGCAAGAGCATGCCGTGCCGGAGTTGGTTGCTGTTTTCTTGAGCCGTCATGTTTTGGAAAACCGTCAGGTCTTTGAGAAAATGGCACCGCACGAGCTGTTGGGTGATCGTCGATCCGCCATGCGGGAAGATCGCCGGACGATTCACCTTGTCCTCCCGTCTTAGCTCTGTAAGTCTTGCCACCAGAGTCCCAATCCTGACTTTGCTTAGTACGCGAGGAATTACGGAATAGTCAATTCCGTTATGTGTGAAGAAGTTCTTGTCCTCGGTGGCGAGGATCGCATCACGAACAATGGGCGGGATGTCCTCATACTTGATGTTCCGCCGGTACTCTCTTGCCATCTCAATGAGCGGCTGACCATTGGCATCGTAAACGTGGCCGATCGTAGGAAACTCAAAACGGGTAAATGGTTCTATGTCAGGCAGGCTGGTTCGATCAAAATAGACGTGATGGAATCCGACTGCAACGAGAGCGGCCGTAATGACTGTTGTGCCAATGACAAAGTAAAGAGCGCCCCTTTTCCAACGCAGTCTGCCTAAGCGGGTACTACAGTTTCTCCGAGCCGCCGATAGGGCACCCACCCGCATACGTCTGAACCAAGGTAGAACAAAAATCGCCGGGTTCATCGCGGACTTGGATAAGGCTCCGTCACGCTCGTTCCGCCTTCTCCGCTCCGAAGGAAAAGGGACCTGCACCTTTATCCTCATAGCGCCCCCTATTCGCCTTGATCGCTTGGTACCGGGAATCTTGAGCGATCATCCGCCGCACCTGATTCCGCAACTCCTGCCACTCATGGGCGAAATAGCCGGCCTGATCTTTTGCCATCACGTCCGCCCACTTCTCTCTGAGGATTGCGATCACGGACAGAGTCTCCATTTGCTTTTGCTCGGCCTCGATTTTCGTCGCTCCGCTTCGATGGCGATAATTGATGGCCGTTGCCTTCCGCTTTACCACATTGATGGTGATCCTGCGTGGGGTCAGGCAAGCACGTGGGGTTAAGTCTTGTATTGCACAATCGCGCCATCCATGAAGCGTACATGAAGCATGGCTATACCCTCAAAGAGATTGCCGACCTTCTCAGGATGCACTGCAACCCTGAGCGGAATAGTCAAGGCGCAGGAAGAAACATCACAATACAACAGGCTGTTGAAAAACAGCCTGACAAGACGTGACCCCGCAAGCTCTTTCTCTTCGCATCACCCAGCATGGGGCGTACACATGGCTCTCATTGAATACGCTCAGATTCGTTTCCTTTGGTACAACTTCCGGGGAAATGTTCGACACGTCGCTCACGATGAACCTTGGAGTATGAACGCGAGGGGACTTCCGCCGGTCAATTTGTCGAGGTGGAAGGTTCTTCGATATGGTGACATGACTGGAAAAATGCACTTGACACCTTTTATTTCCTTCCGTTTTCTTACCGGAGAGCCCCCATCGCGTGTAAGGCGCGACGGAGACTTCCCGATAAGCGTGCATTGAGGGCAACATAAGATCTCTGCCCGTTATTATCTGCTGCGGAGCAGCACTTCGACTCGTCCCTCGCGCACGAGCTGCGGATCACCGAACGCGCCCATCTCGATCCGGAAAGCCGACACTCCGGCCTTGATCAGCGCATTACGAACGGCGATGATACGAAGGCCAGCCAAGTCCAGTGCGCCGGGGTCGGAGCCGCGCGGACTGGAGCCGTCGATTCCAACTTTCAGGGACGGGTTCTGCTCCATGTAGTCCGCGATTTCAGCCACTTGGCCCATGTCGGACTTACGAAGGTTCGTCGTGTTGGAGTCGAACCAAAAGGCCCGGTACGAAATCCAGCGGTCAATCATACCAACGCGGCCTCGTGCGCCCGTCGCTCCAACTAGGCCTTGCGTGCCTACATCACCGGCAGGTCCGGTTGAACCAGCATAACCGACCGTGGTGGCGCCTCGGGCACCGGTATCTCCGACCGTGCCTTGCGCGCCTGCGGGACCGCTTCGGCCAGCCGGGCCGCTAGGACCAACGAGCGTCGGGCCTCGTTCTCCCGTTTCTCCGCGTAAGCCTTGAGCGCCTGCGGGACCGCTTGGGCCAATTCCGCCGGTGGAGCCGACCATACTAGCGCCTTGCTCCCCTGTGCCTCCGGGTACACCTTGAGCGCCTTCGGAGCCGGCTGGACCAGTTACGCCAGGACGTCCTCTTACCGCATATCCTGTGGCGCCCGTCGCTCCGGTTGGACCCCGGATACCAGCGGGACCGGAAGGACCCTGTTCGCCGGCAGGACCGGTAATGCCCGCGCCTGGCGCACCGGCGGCACCACCTGTGCCTTGCGCGCCCACAGAGCCGGCCGGACCTTCAGGGCCGGGCGGACCAACGATGCTCCTATTAGTGCTGCATCCGGCGATTCCGTAGAGTAACAGCAACGCACCGAGGCAGACGATCCATACTTTCATTGTACTACCTTCTTTTTGTACCTTCATTGTACTACCTCCTTTTTGTACTTTCATTGCACTACCTTCATGAGCTGACTTGCCTAAACCTTACTATGTCAAGGCTCGTCACCCCCTTTCTGAGTGTGCTCTTCAAGCACACCGCATACCTCATGCCTTACAGGGTAGGAATGAGCAAGATCATGCAAAGAGTATCTGCAAATGACTTGCCAACAGCCGGAAAAAAGGCAGAGGGTTGGAATCATCCATTAATAACAGGGGATTGGATCAACAGGAGAGAACAGGAGAGAAGTATAAAACGATTTGTTTGACCTCAATATTTGGTGGAACCTCAACATATTGAGGGATACTTTGAAGGGAAGTGGACAGTCTAATCTGATTCTTTTGTCTCCGGCCGGAGTATCCCGAGCTTTTGCATCCTTGCTATTAATGTGCCCGGAAAAGGCCCGGAATAGCTGCAGCGCCTTCCCTGCCTCAGATGCGCTAATTGGTTTTATCCAGGACTTTGAGGATGTGATCTCGTTCGACTTCTCCGAGTCATCAAAATCTTGCATCGCGCCACGGAATTTAGAAATCACGCTTTCAGAAACAAATAAGGTGGTGATTAACAATTATAAATCGGGATCAGCGGATAGCTTGCCAAGACGTATCATTTCCAAAAGGCATCGGTATGAAAAACAAATCAAAGCCCTTCATTTGTTCCGTTTATTATCACTCGAAATGTTGCATAGAAGGATAGAAATTGAAAAACAAGATTTCAGGAAGGAACATGCCAATGTTTGGTTTATTGTAGGTCTGGAGGCAAGTAGAATTCTGATTGCATAAAGCAATAATCGATGACTAAAACCTGCTTGTTTCTCTTCAAAATCATGGTCCCCAATTGAATATTTGAGGGAGACTTCATTGCGGAGGGAGAAAGCCCGTATTCAACCTCAGGATGCTCTCTTTTATAGGGGTGATGTAATATTCAAAATCGTGCATTTGAACCCATCTACCAGGACTTCATCTCCATCACACATGTAGCTCTTTATGAGCTGGAGTCTGGATTCGGGTTGCACTTGTACGTCACACAGGACGTCAAATTTCGCGTAGGGTGTCTTGCCCGAATAAAGAGTGACCGTATTACCTGTCGCAGAAAAACTGGTAAAACCTCCCAAATCGGCGCAGCCTGCCAAGACAACATTTGGAACCACCAGAAGAATACCAAGACATACCCCCATGAGAATATTCTTTTTCATCCCCTATCTCCTTTCTTAGTGATATCTGCAGAAAAGGCGAACTCCTCCGCCCCTTGCCCGTTCCGGTCAAGAGCAAACACCCGATTCCGCTGGGTTGAGGAGCCGGATTTCCCGCTGTGACGAATCGCAGCCGAGGGGTTGAGACATCTCTACTCTCGTCCTCCATCGGGAATTGTCTCAAGCGATCGCCGATCACGGAAGCTGCAAATTCTCTGCCCAAGGTCCGCCCGATCCAGAAAGCGGCGCTTGATCCGACCATGGCTCCTATCCAGACGTACAAAAACCCTCGGATCACATCCTCTATTCAGGCCATTCGATCCTTGTGACTTACGGTCCAAAAGTCCCACTCAAAGAAAGTCTGTTCTGTTTGAATGTGTTGAACTGCCCGGGATCTCCCGTCTTACGTTGAGCAAAGAGACGATGGGAGCATTTGACCTCATCATTGAGTAGAGGATAGGGTGAGTGCCATAATGGTACACTCCTGCCCATTGACAGTGACTCTGTCACCGTCACAAACGTAACTTTTCATAAGGAGAATGTTCGATGTTGAGTCAACGGTACAGTCTTGCAGTTTGACTTGTGCGATAGGCTTATTCTCGCTATAAAAAGTAATGGTTTGATTATCCTGGACCTTGAAACCCGTCATGCGCCCAAAATCCGCACAATCGGATAGAGCCAGATTTGGAAAAAACAACAGCATCGAAAAGCTCAGGAGGACTCCTACCTTCTTCATCATAGTAGAAAATCTCCTTCCCCACGGAAATTGTCAATTAGACCCCCTCTGGGGGGTCATGCTGAAACTCAATTTGGCGATTGCCAAAGAGGTCGCCACTGGCAAAGGGAAAATCGATATCTTTTTTGAGTGTTTTTCTGACCACCGTACCTTGCTGTCTGGCAACGGGGTCTACGATCCCTGTGATCCATTCGTTCTTCCAGATCCGGTTGCGCACCTGCAGGCTCGCGCTTGCCCCTCGACTTTATAAGCCTCACCTCCTTGCACATATACACCTGCTTCTGTCTCGCCAAGGTTAGTGTCTATTCCGTCTTATTCCATGTCTTGTCAGGGTCATACTTTGTTATTGCCTTTGCAATCTCTTCCGTCTTTGGCCCGAGGTCCTTCTCAAACACGATACCCAGTTGGTTCACCGTGAAGGTCATGATCCCGGACACACCGTACTCTGCAGGGTATGCCACCAGGCCGAAGCCAGCCACCATCTTGCCGTTGACTACATAATCCAGTTCACCACCGGGAGCACTGCTGCCCTGACTTTTCAGGATCTTGAAATAATACCCGTGGTACGGTGAGTACGGTGAGGGCTTCTCACCTTTTCCAGGCGTGTCTCCCTCTATTGTGGCGCTGGCAACCAGCGGCCCTAAGGGACTGCTCTTCTCTCCCGATGCAACCTCCCAGTATAGACCATCCTTTTTGCCCTTCTGGCTCATAAAACGTTGCGCATATTGTAATACCCCGTCACCATTACGATCCTTGCTGGCATACTCACGCTGGGCATCCACATACGCCAGAGAAACCCGAATGGTGTACAATTCGTTCCTGCCTATCCTCCGATTGATGATCTCTTCCTTCCCCTCTCCGGTGGAAAAGACCCATTCCTGTCCTGACTTCACAATGGGGATGGGGAAAGACCGTTCGTCTTTTCCGATAACTGGCAGCATTGTCTCGTCATCCAACTTCGAAAACTTAACCGCCTCCTTGGCAGCCTTAACGAAACGTTTGCGGGCCGCTTTATCGGCAACCTCATCGCCGGAGGATATGATATCCTTGCCTTCGGGTCCGAGGATGGCCAATAATTCCTTGGTGTCATTGTTCTTAGCGGCCTTCACGAGTGACTTGAATGCATCTTCTGGAGACTTGAACTTCTTCTGCTTTGTATCTTGAGCAGAGGCAAGAAAACTGAAAACAGTTACTACAATTATGGCGGCTACGAGAGCCGCTAAACCATAACGGCAACGGAAAAGGTTTCCTGAATTTGTTTTATCTCTAAACATAGTTTCTTTCCTCCCTGTATCAATGATCTGATGATGATTCCCCAATGATTCGCTACAGCCAAGAGCAGGCGACGTCCACTGAGGCATTATACAGTCCCACTCATTAACGCTTTCCACCATGGAATCCTCCACCGCCACCACCACTGGAAGCTCTTCCACTGGAGATGTGGCCAGCCTTGGAGCGGCTCTGGAATCCACGGTCGCTCGCGGCCCGCTCAAATTGGCTGTTGCCGGAGTGCTCGAAGGCACTTGACCGAGTTCCCTCATAGTGTCTTCCGCCATAGCCTCGAACGCCGTACCCTAGATCGTACCCTCCTCCATCATAGTACCCTTCTCCAAGATAACCGAAACAGCCACAACATGCGATAAGAAACGTCGTGCTTAAAATTAAGATAACCCTTCTTCTCATATTACCTCCTTTCCGTTATTTAACACTTTCTTCTTCATCATAATAGGAAATCTCCTTCCGTATGGAAATTGTCAATTAGACCCCCTCTGGGGGGTCATACTGAAACTCAATTTGGCGATTGCCAAAGAGGTCGCCACTGGCAAAGGGAAAATCGATATCTTTTTTGAGTGTTTTTCTGACCACCGTACCTTACTGTTCGGCAACGGGGTCTACAATCCCTGTGATCCAGAATTCTTTTCCTGTAAATCCTGATATTTATTGGATCGCTGTTGAAACTACCCTTTCCTTCTGCGCAAATGGCGCAGTTCAGGAATCAGTGCACCAACCCGAGAATGCCAGTTATAATGAGATAAATGGCGACGATATAACTTAATAGCCTCGGGACAAGGAGAATCAATATCCCCGCGATTAGAGAAATCACTGGATGTGCCGACATAACGAAATGCATGTCATCTGGCCTCCTTTCTGAGTTCTGTATGAGCCGAGATTTTCCCAATCCATGGACTGCGATTAGGAACCTATCCCTTTTACCAAACCCTGTTTATATCCCTTTCAAGTGAATCGCGTCGGCTGGAAATATCTGCTCTTTCCTCCGGGGTGAAGAGTCGGTCTTTTATCTGTTGCAAAAAGTCCCTCCGAATGGCATCTAATTTTAATTGAAATTCCCTTCCCTGGATAGACGTCAATCTTCGGGCCGTTATCCCCTCATCGATCCTCCTCTGGAGCACGATCATCCGATCCCCGATTTTTGTCTCATCGATTCTTCAAGGTTGGGCGCGCCGGCGCATGATACGCCGCTCTCCTACTTCCCCAGGACCTTCTCGACTTGTCCGATCTTTTCTTGAACTTTGCCGGCTCTCTTTTCGTCCTTACCTTCAACTTCCAAATCGGGATTCATGCTGACTTTCCCGGCGATCTCCTTGATCTTGCCCTTCACTTTGTAAAACTCGCCTTCCGCCTGGTCCTTCGTGCTGGATTTCATGGTATTCCTCCTGTCGGATTTCGGTTTGACTGCTGGGCTATTCTGTTTCGAAGACAAGGGGCCGGATCAATTCAAAACGTCTTTCCGGACCCCTTGCCTCGTGCTCCTATTGCACGATGATTTCAAAAAGAACTTTCATGTTAGCCTTTGCTGCTTCTGAGTGAAGATCTTTAGGGGCCGCTTCATACTCCGCCGGTCTTGTCTCACCATATCCGATTGTGGAAAGCCTGTTCGGCGCAATGAGGCCTTCTTTGGTGAGGTACTCTTTGACAGCGGCCGCTCTTCTTTCGCTCAACCTTTGGTTGTAGGATTCAGTCCCGGAAGCAGAGGTATACCCTGCAATACGGACTTTAACTTTAGGGTTGTCTTTCAGAATCTGGATATTCCTTTTCAGTATCACCTGCGCCTCTTCTGTAAGGGTGGCCTTATCGAAATCGAAATGCACGTCCTCAAATGCAAGGATAATTACCTTCTCCTTTGGCTCAGATGCAACAGCAGCTACCTTCTCCTCAACCTTCGGCTCAGATGCAAGGATAATTATCTTCTCCTTCACGATCAGATTATTCTTTACGGATTTGACCCCTGGGACGCTCCTTGCGAGCTGACCCGATTTATCGACGACCTGTTGAGAATTAACGAAGCCGCTCAGTTGAACGACGCCCTTGTAAGTCTCGACACTGATCTGGTGGAATGACTTGAAAAAACCCTCATTTGCAAACAGAGATTTTACCTTGGTCGTGATGGCCGAATCGTCAACGTATTCACCTGTACTTTCACGTGTGGGTGTCGATGCACAGGCTGCAAGGATGGCGATCAGCATAAGAAGCACGAAACAGCGGATAACGATATTTCTCTTTTTCATAGCGGTTACTCCTCTCTGTAAGTTTGTGGTGAAAGGGTTCATTGCGACACCTTTTCTGCTGAAGATATCAGAAGATTCGGCAAAATCTTTCTGGACCTGCTGGCCACCTCCTCTCCAAATAACTCACCTTCTCCGGCAAGGGTCCAAATCGCTACCATTACCTTCGTCCCTGAATAAGTCGGACCACTAAGACGATGATGGCGATGACCAGCAGGATATGAATGAGTCCACCACCCACATGACCAATAAATCCCAGCAACCACAGAATCAAGAGAATCACACATATGGTCCAAAGCATGTCCGAATCCTTTCTGATGACAGATTTCGTCCGTCCATTTTAATCTGCTTTGGGAGCTTATAAGACATCATTTTGTTAAAAATAGCCAAAAATGTATATAAGGTAATATCTTTATTTTTTCATGAGAAATACTGTATTTTGAGACCGGTTTTCCCTGGAGAAGTGGGAGCCGGGCCGCACCAAGCCGAAAGAGCAGGCAGCGATACTGATCATGCTTGTATTATTTCATACCCTGGAAAAAGCGCGTCACCACTCCAGAAATTATTACCTTTCTGGAGTGGTGACGCGGAAGTTTTAATTACTACCGGCTATTGGTTTTGACGGTCAAGGTCGCAACGGCCGGGGCGGCGTTGCTGCCTCTGTCGGTCTGCAAGGCGCCGGCAGGCAGCTTGTTGGGGTAGGTGCCCTTGCTGCATTTTGTGGTCACGGGTACCTTCACCGTACAGGAACTGTTGGCCGGGATCAAGCCCCCCGTCAAGACCACCGTCGAGTCACCCGGGTTGGCCGTGAGCGCCCCGC
>Ga0116122_1001571_pt1 | contig 11406 bp, 8 predicted proteins | sample June2015DPH_13_5_FD_89726 | JGI IMG/M metagenome (GOLD analysis project Ga0116122, IMG submission 89726) | Peatland microbial communities from SPRUCE experiment site at the Marcell Experimental Forest, Minnesota, USA - June2015DPH_13_40 | ecosystem: Environmental > Terrestrial > Soil > Wetlands >...
ATCAACTCGCGCGGTGGTGGCAGAAGCTATTGTCCCGGCAGCCGAGCGGAGTCGAGTCCAGCCAACCGGTTTCCCCTTTGCCTTCGCCACCATCCAATAAAATAACTTTTGAGACAGTCTCTTTAACTCCACCCTCTGCGGTTTATTTCTTCTGTAAAACCAATTCCTCATCCTTCGCGCTAACTTTGATTTTATCGCCGGGCTTGAATTCACCTTCGAGCAGGCGCAGCGACAGCGGATTGAGAATGTGTTTCCGCCTCCGCCGGCTCCGGCGAGACAGGCCTGCACGGCGCTTTTCGGCCTTGCAGCCTTTTTGAATCAGTGAACATCAGCGTCAATCAGCGGTTAAAACTCTGCGTCTCTGCGTCTTCCTGTCCACCGAAGTCCCGCAATGCGGGACGTAGGCGGATGCGTTAAAAAATTCTCGCGTGGTTACCAACTTGACAAGATTTCGCTTCAATTGTTGAATCGTCCGGCCGTGAAATGTCTTTCAAGACTGGCAAAATCATTCGTTGGGAGCAGCACCAGATCCGGGTTGCTTTTGTCCGTCCTGATCCTGACCAATCCGGCATCCGCCCGGGCGCAAGAGGTCACTTGCGTTCTGGTTTCCCCCTCCCAGCCGCTGACCGCCGGCACCCGGGGCGATGTCTGGCTTTATTGCCAGAACAACTCGTCCAACGAGGTCCGCCGGACCTTCGAGCCGAATCTCGATGGCACGCTTACCTCGGGCACCAACTCGTTCAAAACCGTTCTGGCGCTGACCAACCGCAGCGGGATTGAGGCCACTATCGCCCCCGGCAGTTTCGTGAAACAGGAATATCTGTTCGACGTTCCTTCAACCCTCGGCGGCCAGGTGACATTGGACGCAAGCAATTACAATCAGGTGGTCATCCTGGTGAAAAACAACCCTGCCGGGACCCCCGCGACCCCGGCAACCAGCGCCGCGCCCTCACTTCTGCTCATGGAGTTTCTCGGCAGACATATTTACGGCTACGAGCCGATTTATTTCCTCCTGGGCCAGTACCCCGGCGCCGAATTTCAGTTCAGCCTGAAATACAAACTGTTTGATCTCACGGGCGATTGGAATCCCCTGGCACATTCGTATTTTGCCTACACGCAGACGTCGTTCTGGGACCTGTTCTCCCGGGACCCGTCCTTCTACGATACCAGCTACAAACCGTCGGCGTTTCTTTTTTATCCCGGCATTTTTCAGAAGGACCGCTTCCAGCTCGATCTGCAAGGCGGTTACGAGCATGAATCCAATGGCCGGGGCGGGTCCATGGAACGCAGTTTAAACACGATTTACCTGCAACCCACCGCCCGGTTTGACCTGCCCGCCCATTTCCAGCTTACCTTCCAAACGCGTGCCTGGTACTACCTCACCCTGGGCAGCAACAACCCGGACCTGCCTGACTACCGCGGTTACGCCGATCTGCTCGGCGCCCTGGCCTGGACAGATCCCCAAGGTGGAGAAAAAATTCAATTCGCCACCCGGCTTCGCATCGGCGACGAAGGCAGCCATGCCGGCCTGCTGTTCGACTTGAGATTCAATCTGCCGCATCGTTCCCATTTCAACCCGGCCATTCAATTGCAATACTTCACCGGCTACGGCCAGACCTTGCGTCAATACGACCAGACCAGTCACGCCTTTCGCGCCGGTCTGTGCATATGGTATTGACGCGGTGCACAGCGCCGACACTACAATTCCAAATTAAGACACTACCGCACCTTTGCCCGTCTTGACCGGTGATGAAAGCTTGTTCATCATCCCGATTGTTTTCCCGTGAATTCCGAAGCGATTGCCCTGTTTTACGCCGGCGTTTTGGTTCAGGCGGTATTCCTGCTCCTCGGCCAATTGAGCTTGAAAGACGCCCGTATGATTTTGGCCTGCTGCGCCGGCTCGGTGCTGGGCTTGATACCGGGAAAGCATGAGCACTCTTACAATCTGTCCTTCCACCTGTTCATGGTGGCGTGTTTCTTTGCCGTCTTCTACGCCCTTTGCTTCAAGAAAAAAATTCTGGTGCACATCGACAAGGAAATCCTGCTGGTCTGGACTTTGGTCGGCCTTTATATCGCGCTGCAAGCTCCTTTGATTGTCTCCCATCCGCCCCTGTTGATTCCGTTGCTGATTTTAAGCCTCATTGCGATCATCAATGCGTTTGCTGGTTTCGACAATTCTTACAGGTGGCAGGTTTATTTCTACGTCTGGTTCCTGTGCATCCTCGTCGGCATCGCCGCCTCGCGATTAGCCTTTTCGACCATGTTTTCCATCTTTGGCCACAACGCCACGCCGGACGAACCCCTGGAAAGATTTGTTATCGGCATGTCGTTTTTGTATCTGGCCGTCAATCTCTGGTACGTGATCGAACTCATCCCGCTTCCCGGCAAACATCAGTCCTTCAAAGAACGGCTGAAACAAGTGGAAAAGGACATGGATGTGCTGGCCGGGGACTATGATGTCAAACCGGTTCCGCCCTGGAAAACGTTGCTGCTGCTTATCCTCACCGTGTCACTTTTGACCGCCAATTATACCGGCCATTTCGTGAGCGATGACATCCTGATTCCGGTCCTCATTGCCGTCCTGCCGGTGCTGGACAAGCTGAAAATTTTCACCCGGGCACCAGCGGCACCCGTCAATACTCCAGATAACAATTAACGAAACATTTTTGGGGGAGTGCTGCACAATTACTTCTTCGCAAACACGAGCCCTCCATCATTGGCTGAAACTTTGATTTTATCCCCCGGCTTGAACTCACCTTCGAGCAGGCGCATCGACAGCGGGTTGAGGATGCGTTCCTGCACGGCGCGTTTGAGCGGGCGCGCGCCGAATTGCGGGTCGTAACCTTCCGTCGCCAGCAGCTTCTTCGCGGCGGCATCCACGTCGAGCGTGAGCTGCTGTTGCGCGAGCCGTTTCTTCAGCCGTTCAAGCTGGATGTCCACGATGCGCGACAATTCCTCCTCGTCGAGGCTCTGGAAAATAATCACGTCGTCCACGCGATTCAGGAATTCCGGCCGGAAATGCCGTTTCAATTCGGCCATGATGCGATCATGAAGCTCGTCCGAAATTTTGTTCGGAGTTCCGCCTTTAGGCGGTTTTCCTGCTGCACCCCGCCCCGATTCCGCCTGAAGGCGGGACTCCAAACTTTCCTGGATGATTGGCGAGCCGAGATTGCTGGTCATGATGACGATGGTGTTCTTGAAATCCACCGTCCTCCCCTGCCCGTCCGTGAGCCGGCCGTCGTCGAGCACCTGCAACAGCACGTTGAAGACGTCGTGATGCGCCTTCTCAATCTCGTCGAACAACACCACCGAATACGGCCGGCGCCGCACCGCCTCGCTCAATTGCCCGCCTTCCTCGTAACCGACGTAGCCCGGCGGCGCGCCGATGAGCCGCGACACGGTGTGTTTCTCCATGTATTCGCTCATGTCGATGCGGATCATCGCGTTTTCGTCGTCGAACAAAAATTCCGCCAGTGCCCGGGCGGTCTCGGTTTTGCCGACACCGGTCGGGCCGAGAAAAATGAATGAGCCGATGGGCCGGTTTGGGTCCTGCAATCCGCTGCGGGCACGGCGCACGGCATCGGACACGGCCTTGATGGCTTCTTTCTGCCCGACCACGCGCTGCGCCAGCCGTTCCTCCATCTTCACCAGCTTCTGCCGTTCGCCTTCGAGCATCCGGCTCACGGGAATGTGAGTCCACGCCGCCACGACCTTGGCGATGTCCTCGTCCGTGACTTCCTGGCGCAACAACGTGGGTCGGGCATCTTGCCCGACTTTGCCTGCCGGCGGGACGCCGGCAGCACGTTCCATCGCCGCCAGTTTCTTTTCCAAATCCGGAATCTTGCCGTACTGGATTTCGGCGGATTTTGTCAAATCCCCGCGCCGCTGCGCCTGTTCCAATTCCAGCTTTGCCTGTTCCAGTTGCGTTTGAACCACACTGACAGCATTAACGGCGGCTTTTTCATTCTGCCATTGCGCGGTGAGGGCCTTGGATTTTTCTTTCAAATTCGCCAGTTCGCCATCGAGCCGCTTGAGCCGTTCCTTGCTCACGGCGTCCTTTTCTTTGGACAGCGAAGTTCGTTCGATTTCCAGTTGCAAAATCTGCCGGTCAAGCTGGTCCAGCTCCGTCGGCTTGGAATCCAGCTCCATCTTGATGCGCGACGCCGCCTCGTCCACCAGGTCAATCGCCTTGTCCGGCAAAAACCGGTCGGTGATGTACCGATGCGACAATGTCGCCGCCGCCACGAGCGCCGAATCCTGGATGCGCACGCCGTGATGTACTTCGTACCGCTCCTTCAATCCGCGCAAAATCGCGATGGTCGCCTCCACCGTCGGCTCGGCGACCTGGACCGGCTGGAACCGGCGTTCGAGCGCCGGGTCTTTTTCGATGTGCTTGCGGTATTCGTCGAGCGTTGTCGCGCCCACACAGCGCAATTCGCCGCGCGCGAGCTGTGGTTTCATGATGTTCGCTGCGTCCGTCGCGCCCTCCGCCGCGCCCGCGCCGACGATGGTGTGCAATTCGTCAATGAACAAAATGATTTTGCCTTCGCTGGCGGCAATTTCCTTGAGGAACGCCTTGAGCCGGTCTTCGAATTCGCCGCGATATTTCGCGCCGGCAATCATCGCGCTGAGATCCATCGCCACCAGCCGCTTGTTTTTCAGCGATTCCGGCACGTCGCCGCTCACGATGCGCCGGGCCAGACCTTCGGCAATGGCCGTCTTGCCCACGCCGGGTTCGCCAATGAGCACCGGATTGTTTTTCGTACGGCGCGTGAGCACCTGCATGACGCGGCGGATTTCCTCGTCGCGCCCGATGACCGGATCAATCTTTCCCTGCCGCGCCAGCGCGGTGAGGTCGCGTCCGTATTTGTCGAGCGCCTGGAATTTGTCTTCGGGATTCGGGTCGGTCACGCGCTGGTTGCCGCGCAAATCGGCGAGCGCCTTGAGCACGGCATCGCGCTTGAGACCATGTTTGGCAAAAATCTTTTTCAGCGATGACCCGGCACCATCAATCAGCCCGAGCAGCAGGTGTTCGGTACTGACGTAATCGTCCTTGAGCTTGGTGGCTTCGGATTGCGCGGCATCGAGGGCTTTCCGCAAATCTGCTCCGGCATAGGCGTCGCTGGCGCCTTGGACTTTGTGGCGACGCGCGAGTTCGGCTTCGAGGTCCGGTTTGAGGCGGGCGACCGGCACGCCGATGCGTTCGAGCAAATCGGGGATGAGGCTTTCGGTCTGGCCGATGAGCGCGAGCGCCAGATGCTCGCCGTCCATTTCCTGATGCGAATAATCGTGCGCGAGCCGTTGCGCCGTCTGCAATGCTTCCTGTGATTTCTGGGTGAATTTTTCCGGTTGCATGACCGGAATTTAACGCAAAGCCGCCAGGACGCAAAGGCGCGAAATTTCAACACCGGTCTCGGCACATGCGAAGCATTTTGGACTGCGGTGGCAGAGCGCAGCGGCGACACCGCTTTTCGACGGTGGACAGAACTTCCAAAGCGGCGTGGCGCTTCGCTTCCCGCCGCACTCCAAAAAGAAGGCTTGCGTCTCCGCACCTTTGCGGCTTTGCGTTAATTACATTTTCGTTTAGTTTGCCCGCATGAAATATCGCGAACTCGGACGGACCGGCTGGAAGGTTTCGGAAATCAGCTTTGGCGCGTGGGCTATCGGCGGCACCTGGGGCAAGGTGGATGACCAGGAATCACTTGCCGCGTTGCACGCCGCACTCGACGGCGGCGTGAACTTTTTCGACACGGCGGATGTTTACGGCGACGGCCACAGCGAACGGCTGCTGGCCAAGTTGAAAAAGGAGCGAAAGGAAAAGTTTTACATCGCCACCAAGGCCGGTCGCCGGCTCGATCCGCACACCGCCGACGGTTACAATCGTCAGAATCTCACGGCGTTTGTCGAACGCAGCCTTAAGAACCTGGAGACCGACACGATTGACCTGCTGCAACTGCATTGTCCGCCCATGGAAGTTTTGTACAGGCCGGAAGTGTTTGACGTTCTCGACGACCTGGTGAAAGCCGGTAAGCTGCGGTATTACGGCGTGAGCGTGGAAAAAGTCGAGGAGGCGCTCAAGGCCATCGAGTTTCCCGGCGTGCAGACGATTCAAATCATCTTCAACCTTTTCCGGCAACGTCCGGCGGAATTGCTTTTCCCGGAGGCGCAGCGCCGGCGCGTGGGCATCCTCGCGCGCGTGCCGCTGGCCTCGGGAATGTTGTCGGGCAAACTGACCCGCAGCAGCACGTTTGCCAAAGACGACCACCGGAATTTCAACCGTCACGGCGAGGCGTTCGACCGCGGTGAAACGTTCTCCGGCGTGGATTTCGACACCGGCCTGCGCGCGGTGGAGCAATTGCGTCCGCTCGTGCCCAAAGGCGCAACCCCGGCGCAACTGGCCTTGCGCTGGATTCTGGAATCTCCGGCGGTGACGTGCGCGATCCCCGGCGCCAAACGTCCGGCACAAGTGGCGGAGAACATCGCGGCGTCGGACTTGCCGTCGTTGTCCGCCGACGCGATGAAAAAAATCCGCGCGATTTACGACGCACAGATTCGCCCGCTCGTGCATCAGTACTGGTGACAAGTGACAGGTGGCAGGTGACAAGAAAAGTCCGGTTGGCGGGCAAGGCAATGATGCTTGCCACATGTCACCTGTCACGTGTCACATTCGGTCCGGTCAATCCGCCTTGCTCCCCTGCCCGTTTTGCGCTAGTTTGCGGGCGTTATGGAAAATTTGTCCTTTTCTTCGCCGAGCGCCGTGCCGCCACCATTGACGCCGCCGCCGATCATCGCGCCGCCACCGCCGGCCAAACCGCGCAAGAGCCGGGGCTGGATGATTTTTGCGATCATTCTGGTTGTGCTGCTGTTCATCAGCCTGTTCGGAAATTTCACGCAATTTATCTCACGCGCGTTTGGCTCCGGATTCAGCCGGGGCAACTTTCGCACCAGCATGGGGCGCGAAGTCGGCCCGCGGCTCGAGGAATGCGTGCTCAAAGACAACGACGCGCGCAGCAAAATAGCCGTGGTCTCCGTGGACGGCATCATCACCGATAACGCCAAGGACCAGGCTGGCAACAACATGGTGGACGTCATCAAGGCGCAGCTTGACCGGGCGAAGGATGATGACCGGGTCAAGGCGGTGATTCTCAAGGTGGATTCACCCGGCGGCGAGGTGATGGCCTCGGACGAAATCAGCAAAGCCATCGTGAATTTCCAGAAGGACGATCCGGTTGAACCGGGTAAGCCAGGCAAACGGGGCAAACCGGTGGTCTGTTCGATGGGCAGCCTGGCGGCGTCCGGCGGCTATTACATTTCCGTGCCGAGCCGCTGGATTGTGGCGAACGAGTTGACCATCACCGGCAGCATCGGCGTGCTTTTGCACACGTGGAATTATCGCGGACTGATGGACAAAGTCGGCCTCGCGCCGGTGACTTACAAGAGTGGCCTGTACAAGGACATGCTCAGTGGCGAGCGCAGCACGAATGAAATTCCGGCGGAGGAACGGGTGATGGTGCAAGGCTTGATTGACGAGACGTATCAAAAATTCAAGAACGTCGTCGCCGATGGCCGGAAATACGCGTATGAGAAAAACAAGACCGAAGGCCATGCGCTCGTCAACAATTGGACCAATTACGCCGATGGCCGCGTGCTTTCCGGAACGCAAGCATTCAAGTATGGCTTCGTGGACGAACTCGGCAATTTCGATGACGCGGTGAAAACCACGAAAAAAATCGCCGGCATCCACAACGCCAACCTGATCGAATACCGCGAGCGCTACGACATTTCCGAGTTTCTGCGCCTCTTCGGGCAGAGCGACTCCGCGCACAACATCAAGCTCGACCTCGGCCTGGAGCTGCCCAAGTTGCAGGCCGGGCAGCTTTACTTCCTGTCGCCCACCTTTGTGAACTGACGTGAAAGGCGTCACCGTCATCGCGCACCCGCTGGTGCAGCATAACCTCACCCGGTTGCGCGACAAACGGACGCAGCCCCAGGAATTCCGCCGCCTGCTGGGCGAAATCGCCTCGCTCATGGTTTACGAGGCCACCCGCTCGTTCGCCACCCGTCCCACTTCCGTGCAAACGCCGCTCGCGCCCGCCCGCGGCTTTCGGATCGAACGCGAAGTCGTTCTTGTGCCCGTGCTCCGCGCCGGCCTCGGCATGCTCGATTCCATTTTGCAACTGATTCCCAACGCCCGCGTCGGTTTCATCGGCCTCAAGCGCGAGGAAACGACATTGCGCGCGCAGTCCTACCACAAAAGTCTGCCGGAAAACCTGAGCCGGTTTGAAGTCATTTTGATTGATCCCATGCTGGCGACCGGCGGCAGCGCCGTGGCCGCGCTGGATTTGATCGCCGAGCAGGGCGCGAAACAGGTGCGGCTCGTGAATCTGGTCGCCGCGCCCGAAGGCATTCGCCGCGTGCGGAAAAGTTACCCGCAACTGCCGATTTTCACCGCCGCCATTGACCGGCGGCTGAACCACAAAGGTTATATTTTGCCCGGCCTCGGCGACGTGGGCGACCGGCTTTTTGGAACGTAATTAATCCTCCTCGTGCTCGTGCTCGTGCTCGTCCTCGATTTTTCGATTACGATTACGAGGACGAGGAGGAGGACGATAAAAAACTCAAAATGAGCGACACTCTATTGATGGTCGCGGACAGCGAACGCGACGCGAACATGCTTTACGCCGTCGGCATGTTTGTGCCCGACCCGTTCATTTACCTTCGCACCAGCGGCCGACCCCTCATTGTGATGAGTGATCTGGAAATTGACCGCGCCCGCGCCCAAGCCCCGCACTGCCGCGTCGCGTCACTCAGCCAATATCAGCAAAAACTCCGCGCCCAAGGAATCCTGCGACCCGGCCTTGCCCACGTCATCCGGCAAATTTTGCGTGAAAAAGGAATTCGCCGCGTCATCGTGCCGGATAATTTTCCGCTCGGTTTGGCGACGGACCTGGAAAAACTCGGCATCCCTGTCAAAGCACGTCCGGGGAATTTTTTCCCGGAACGTGAAATCAAATCCGCCGCCGAAGTCAGAAAAATTTCCGCCGCGCTGGTGATGGCTGAGGTCGGCATGGCCGAAGGCATGCAGGTCCTCCGCACGGCCAAAATCGGACGCGACCGCAAACTCCTTTACCACAACCTCCCGTTGACCTCGGAAAAACTGCGGTCGGTGATTGATTGCGCGATTCTTCAGGCGTGCGGGCTGGCCGCCAACACCATTGTCGCCGGCGGACGGCAGGCGTGCGACCCGCACGAACGCGGCTACGGGCCGCTGCGCGCGCACGAGCCGATCATCATTGATATTTTTCCGCGCTCGCAAAAGACCGGCTACTTCGGCGACATCACCCGCACCGTCGTGCGCGGACGCGCCAGCGAAGCCGTGCGGCGCCTTTACGACACGGTCTATCAAGGACAAAAAATCGCCTTCCGAAAAATCCGCGCGAACCTTCCAACCGGCGCCGCCCATCGCGCCGTGCGGGAATTTTTTGAGCAGCAAGGTTACAAAACCCGCCGCCACCACGGGCGCATGGAAGGATTCTTTCACGGCACGGGCCATGGACTCGGTCTGGAAATCCACGAAGCGCCGCGCGTGGGCGCAAATTCCACCGGCAAACTCCAACCCGGCCACGTCGTGACCGTCGAGCCGGGGCTTTATTATCCGGAAATCGGCGGCGTGCGATTGGAAGACGTCGCGCTCGTCACGAACAACGGCGCGCGGAATCTGACGCGGTTTGAGAAGGTGCTGGAAATTTAGACTCGAAAGCTCATCAAATCATACACATTCATGGAAACCGTTACCATCAAGTCAGCACACGACGGAACCACTTTAGAATTCTCTGGCTACTCTGGCGGTTATTACAACGTCAGTGTGAATGGTACAAATTGTCATGGCGCAGGAAAAGTTTATGCCTATGAGCCGGCATCGAAAATTTCTGCTTTTTTTCACGACATGGCGGCAAATTCGCGCGGCTGGAATGGCAAGAAAAACTGGGGTTCTTTGGAAGGCGAGTTGTCGCTTTCAGCCACTTGTGATTCAACTGGACACATAACTTTATCAGTCGAACTTCATTCGGGGCCTTATCCGTTTGATTGGCGTTTGTCAGCGGTTTTACTTATTGAGGCTGGCCAACTGGAACGGATTGCATCGCAAGTTGAAAAATTTATCGGACGTAATTCTGCGGATTGAGTTCTCGATCTCACATTGCGCGCTGGCCCAATTTATGTATTATTCCAACAAGGGCGACGCGCTCTGTTGAATAAATCGGGCGCTGCGCTGTCTATTTGATTGATAAAAAATATGTTTTATTTCGATCCATTGTATCTATGGTTCGCCCTGCCGGGTTTGCTCATCGGCATCTGGGCGCAAATCAAGTTGTCCCACGCTTACGGCAAATACAGCCAGGTGCCGGTGGACTCCGGCCTGTCCGGCGCGGAGGCCGCGCGCGAAATCCTCGATCAATCCGGGCTCACCAATGTGCCGGTGGAGGAAATTCCCGGCCGCCTGAGTGACCATTATGACCCGATGAAGCGGGCGCTGTTCCTGTCATCGGACAATTTCAATGGCCGGACCGTGGCCGCCGTCGGCGTCGCCGCGCATGAGTCCGGTCACGCGCTCCAGCATCAGGCGGCTTACGGACTGTTTAATGTGCGCATGGCGCTGGTGCCGGTCACGCAATTCGCGAGCATGGCCTACATGGGCATTTTCTTTGTCGGCCTCTTTCTTGGCATGTTGAAAATTGTTCTCCCCATCATCATTGTGATTTTTGCGGTGATGACGTTGTTCCAACTCGTCACGTTGCCGGTGGAATACGACGCCAGCCGCCGCGCCAAGGAACAATTGTTCCGGCTGGGCCTCGTACATGAAAGCGAGCGCGCAGGGGTGAGCAAGGTTCTGGACGCCGCAGCGCTCACTTACGTGGCCGCGCTGGTCAGCAGCATGCTGACGTTGCTTTACTACATCACCCTCGCGCGCGGCAGCCGGAGATAGCTAATTTTCTTGCCGGCTGGCATTTAGGTCGTAACGTTTCCCCGTTGTATGGCGGCCAAGAGGCAAAAACGCAAAGCGGCAAAATCCAAACGGCGCGCAACCCGGCCCTTGGTTGCCGTGCGCCGCGCAAAAGTTTCCGCGCGCGCGCCCGTTGCGCCTGCCGTTCCAGCGCCCGCCCCGCCGAACCCGGCCGGGGAAGGTGACACCACGCAATTCTTCCGGCGGGAAAGTTCGGCTTACGACGGCGACACGGCCATCAAACTTTACCTGCGCGAAATCGGGCAGGTGAAATTGCTCACGCCGCAGGAGGAAATCCAACTGGCCGCGCGCATTAAAAAGGGCGACAAAAAAGCGCGCGAGCTGATGATCAAGGCCAACCTCCGCCTGGTCGTAAAAATCGCGCGCGATTACGATGGCATCGG
>Ga0116122_1001574_pt1 | contig 11400 bp, 11 predicted proteins | sample June2015DPH_13_5_FD_89726 | JGI IMG/M metagenome (GOLD analysis project Ga0116122, IMG submission 89726) | Peatland microbial communities from SPRUCE experiment site at the Marcell Experimental Forest, Minnesota, USA - June2015DPH_13_40 | ecosystem: Environmental > Terrestrial > Soil > Wetlands...
CATCTCAATCACCGCAGGGACCGGCTCAACGTAGCCTATGAGAATGGCCTGGAGACTCTCGCCGATGCCACGGGCGGCAAGAGTGATGTTTGCCGCTCGGTGGCGGAGATCCCGGAAGCGGTCTCCGCTACGATGGCGCGCATTTCGAGCGCCTGGAGGCTTACCCTGGCGGTCCCGGCCAAAACTCACAGCCACTTCCAAATTCACTTGACTGCCCCGTGCGGCGACGGAGACCTGCGCATCTCGTGGCGCACTCGCTTCCACCCCAAGGAGGGATAAGATGACGCGGCTGGGACGTCTGGAATTCGCTCTCGTGCTGACTCTTGGCGTTGCCCTGGTTGCCTCGCTGGGTATGATCCTTCGCCAGTCCCGGCGACTCGCTGCCCTCGAGCGGCAGCAGGCCGCAGACCTGCAATCTCTGCGCGAGCTTCGGGAGGCTCTCCGCCAACGCGAGCTCCAGAAGACTCCTGCGGAAGCCGAGAGCCCGGCTCCGCCGGGCGCTTATCAAGCCACACTCGCCAAGCGCGATGTGACCATCGAGGGGCTCAGCCGCGAGCTGGGCGAAGCGCAGGCCAACATCAAGGAGCTCCAGGCGCAACTTTCGAATTCCAGTGACGAACGCGAGAAGGCGCTCGCCAGCGCCAACGAACTCCATCAAAAAGAGCGAGAGGATTGGCAGAGCCAGCTCGACGCCTTGAAGCAGCAACTCGACTCCGCGCAGGCCGAGTTACAAGCTTCCCGCCAACGCCTCGCCGCTTTGGAAGCGGATAACGCCAAGTTGAAGAGCGATAACAGCGCCGGCTCCGCTCGCCTTGCCGAATTCGCGCGGGTGATCGCCGACCTGCAAGACCTGGACCGCCGCCGCGATGCTTACCTGACTTCCATCATGCGCCGCTACCGTGACATCACCAGCCAATTCCGGGGCATGAGCGGCATGCTGGATTCGAGCCGCGAGCCAAAGTCCAGCGCTTTCAGCGACGCGGTACTCACCCGTATCCAAAACGCCGTTTCCCTGGCCGACGATGACCTCCGCCAGTTGACCGAGCTGAACGCCCAGGCACGCCAACTGGAAAAGAAGCTGGTGAAAAAGTAGCCGCCAGGCGCGCTATCTCAGGCGGACTGAGAGGTGCCAGAGAGTCGAGAGAAGTCAACCCGCAACAGCAGGTCCTGCTCCGGACATCGCATTTCAAGGTACATCGCATCCGCGCTCACGCGCCGGAAGATTTGCGTGCATTTGATGTCCTGCCATTCCAGAGCGAGAGTGTGTTCATCCCGGAGGACACCTGTGGCTTGCAGGAAGTTGCCGGAGCTCTCAAACCAGTAATACCGATACTGCCCGAGTTTCTTGTCCCAAGCGAAGATGGCATGCGCCTCGGCGATCATCTCCCCGGTAGCTTTCTGGAGTGCCTGGTAGTCGAAGGTGAGGTAGGTGGCGTTGAAGAGATACCGCAACGATCCAATTCCCCGGATCGTCTTTGTGGTGTGGCCGTGTTGAGTCACGGTATAGTCCAGCCCCCACTCACCTACCATGAAGCTTAAGGCGCGCATCGGGGCGCCTGTTTCAGTTGTCAAGGCCGTCATTGGTCATTCGTCCTTTGTCCCCTGCGGCTCGTCCTCGTGGAAAGGCGGAAGCAACCGTTCAAGCAGCTTTGGGCGTGCAATTATCGGTAAGTTTTCTCGGTTCGGACGAGAATAGCGGCAATCTCGACGATGTTTTGCGCTATGTCGATGGAGAAGATAATGCGGTAGCGGCCGCTGCGTCTTCGCAAGGCTCCCTTAAACTTCCCGCTCTTGATCGGCAAGACATCGCCGCCGAGCGGATCACTCCGCATTTCCGCGATGGTGTTGCCAATCTGTTCCTGGCGGTCTCGCGGGAGGCGTGCGAGGTCCTTGGCCGCAGCCTTGGAAAGCCTACAATCCCAGCTCATTTTTCAGCGCTTCCCAATCCACGTACTCACCGCGTTTGAGCTGTCTGAACCCCCGCGCGACGGCCTTCTCCTCATCCGGAGTGAGCGTGTCTTCGGGGTCCACCAGCTTCTTGGGCTTGATAACCACGTGATCCTTTCGTCTCGTCACTTCCACGAAGTCGCCCTGGTGAATTCCGAGCTCGTTGCAGATACCCTCGGGAATAACCACTTGGCGGCGCTGCCCAAGCCGGCTGACCGTGCGGATTTCCCGGCGCCGATTTGTTGTCGTCGCTCTGATTGTCATACGATCAGATTACCAGAATCGTGGACGACGTCAATCCCTTTTGCCGAACGCTTCCGACGCCTTAGTTCATGAGGGTTCAAATTTTCGATTGCTGATCTTCGATTGCCGATTGCCACGGGGTGGCGGGCTGATGGACATTGGAAGGAGTTGCCACACCACTTTTCGAGTTTGATCGAGCCGCACTCCAAAGGCGGCTACGCGCTCGGCTTGGGGAAGGGGCCGAGCCCGGCTTCCTTCCACAACGCCTCGAGCCGGGTCTGGTCAGCAGCCGGGGCATTCCGATAGTTCACGAGGAAGTTCTGAACCGCTTGGCGCACGAGGTGGGGATCTGCCGTGCGATGAAACGTCAGGATCGCCTTGATGAGCCATTGGCCAGAGTCTATGAAATGTCCTTGCCCACCTGCCAGGACCCCTAACTGCCGGTAGGTGCCGGCAGCGCCGTGCTCATCGCCTTGTTTCTCCTTGATCGCCAGCGACTTGCGATACCAGGCTTCCGCCGCCGCGAAATCCCGTTGTTCCTGCGCGATGATTCCCAGTTGGTGATAGGTGCTGGCGGCACGGTGCTCATCGCCAAGTTTTTGCCAGATCGGTAGGGCGTTGCGACACCAAGCCTGCGCCGCCGCGAAATCGCGTTGTCGCACGGCAACGATCCCCAGTGGTGACGGCGGCGCGGTGTTCATCCCCAAGTTTCTCTGTGATCGCCAGCGATTTGCGATACCAAGCCTCCGCCGCCGCGAAATCCCACTGTTCCTGTGCGACGATCCCCAATTGGTGATAGGTGATGGCGGCGCCGTGCTCGTCGCCCTGTTTCTCCTTGATCGCCAGCGACTTGCGATACCAGGCCTCGGCCGCCGCGAAATCGCGTTGTTCCGCGGCGATTCCCCCCAGTTGGTGATAGGTGAGGGCGGCGTCGTGTTCGTCGCCTTGTTTCTCGTCGATCGCCAACGACTTGCGATACCAGGCCTCGGCCGCCGCGAAATCGCGTTGTTCCTGGGCGATCATCCCCAGTTGGTGATAGGTAGCGGCGGCGTAGTGCTCATCGCCGAGTTTTTCCCAGATCGGCAGGGCTTTGCGATTCCACGCCTCCGCCGCTGCGAAATCGCGTTGTCCCACGGCAACGATCCCCAGTTGGTGAAAGGTGCTGGCGGCGCTGCGTTCTTCGCGAAGTTTCTCCGTGATCGCCAGCGACTTGCGATACCACGCTTCCGCCTCCTTGAAATCGCTTCGTTCCTGTGCGATCGCCCCCAAGTTGTGATAGGTGCTGGCGGCGCCGTGTTCTTCGTTGCCCTGTTTCTCCTCAATCGCCAGCGACTTGCGAAACCAGGCCTCCGCCGGCGCGAAATCGCGTTGTTGCAGGGCAATTGTCCCCAGTTGGTGATAGGCCGCGGCTTCGCCTTCAAGGTGATCGTGATGTTTGCTGTGTTTCGCCGAGTGTTCGAAGAGGCCCGCCGCCGTGGCGTAGTTCCGCGTGTTTTGCGCAAAAAATGCCAGGGACTGAGTCAGCGCGACGAGCGCAGTCGCCTTCCCGAGCCTTTCGGCTTCACCTAGAGCATAATAAAAGTTGGCCCCGTGGAGGTGAAATGGAATCCGTTGCTGATGTAGCTCCAACCGCGTTAGTTGGTCGGCGAATCGGCCCATCACGTCCACGAAGGCGCGCGCCCAGGAATCTCTGGTCTCGACAGGCGTGGCCCGCAGAAAGATCGAGCGCAGATAACCAGTCAAGGCAGGATGCATTTCGTAGGTTGCCGGCCCGATTCCCCTGAGCAAGCCAGCCGCTACAAGGGCCTGCGCCAACCCGTCGATTTGCGCGCGCGTCCACCGTCCATCGACCTGCCGCGCCATCAGATCAAAGAGATCAAGCGACAGGAATCCTTCATGCATCGCCAGGGGAACGAGCAGGGGCTTAACTTCGTCGGGCAAGGATTGCTCGACGAAGCGCAACGTGGCATAAAGAGCCTGTTCTTCTTCGCTCGCGAGGTTCAATTCCGACAGATTCGAGCGCAACGCGGCGGCCACCTGCGCGGCGCTGAGTTTCTCGAGCTGCGGCAGGATAGCGCGCATGGCCAGCGGATGGCCGCCCAGGAGCATCATCAACTCAACAAGGTTTTCGTCTTCGCGGTTGATGCGCAGGCCCAGGTCCTTCACAATGGCCTCGCAGAATTCCCAACGCTCTTCGCCCTCCAGCCCGCTCAGGGGAAGAAGAAAGCGGCGCTGCGGCGTCAACCAATCTTCCGGCGAGCGACTGGTAATGATGACTTTGCTTGCGCCACCTCGTGCTTTGTCCAAAAAGAGGGCCAGCAGCCGCCGGTCTGCCTCGGAAAGATTGGCTGTGACCGCGGTGCCTGGAATGCCCGAGGCTGACTCGAAATTGTCCCAGACAATCACGAACCGGCGGTCGCGAAGCGCTTGGCCGAGGGCGCCCAACTTATCTTCAGTCCCCGCGGTCGCGAACTGAGGGCTACAGATCGCCTCGCCCAGACGGTTCAGAACAAATTCCGCGCTGCGAATCTCCCGGAAGGAAAACCAGAAGCAACCTTCGCCGAGGCCTTCCGTCGAGTCGAGCCACTGGAGGAAGCCTTGCGCCAGGGTGGTTTTGCCGACGCCACCCAGTCCCTGGATCAGGATTCCGGCGGGGGCGCGGCGCATAGCGCGTTCGAGATCGAGCAGCGGGCCGTCGCGGCCAATGAAGCCGTAAGGGCTTTGCTCGTGCTTCAGCTCGTCAGGCAGTTTCGAGGGGCGCGGCTCGAAGCTCTTCCGGGCATCGACTGCAAAAGAAAAGTCCAGTGGGTCTTGCTCGTAAAGGACGGGCAGAAGCCAGTCTTGGAGCGGAGACTTTCCGCGCGCGCAGACCCGGTCGGGATGAGAGAACATCTGTTGACGGCCTGCGCGGACGGCCTCAGCCACACTTCCCACCTCAAAAAGCCGGCCGTAGAAGGCGGGCAAGAACTGCTGGGCGCCGCTCACGTAAAGCGAGTAAGCCATGGCCACCACACTGCGCATGCCGGCGCGAAGCAGGGCCGCGGCCACGGAGGCAAAGGGGTCTTCGGCCCGCTCGTCCAGCATCGCCGCCTGGCAGGCGTTGAGCACCACGCCCGGCACCGAGCACTCGTGCAGCAGTGCGCTGAGCTGCTCGGCGGTGACGTAGTCCGGTTCGCCGTCGTCCGTCTCGAAGACGAGCTTGCCTTCGGGCGCTGACAAGACGTAGCCAGGGCTGCCGCCCAGTGACCCGGACGAATACGCTCCGTGTCCGTCAAAGTGGAGGATGTGATAGTAGCCGGGCCGCGCGCCAAGGTGCTGGCGGAGCTGGTCGAAGGTCGGCGGGCGGAGCAGGTGAACGTAAGCAGGGAGCTTCTGCCGCTCGATCAGCTCAACGAGCGGGCGCGCGATGGAGCGATAGCCCACGTCACGACGGTAAGGGCGGGCGACCACCAGCAGGATATTGACCCGGCTGCGGGGAAGCGATGCTGGGAGGGGCTGCGGGTCGCGAAGCTTGTTCAGTCGGCGCTCGATCTGGCAGGTATGAGCAAGGTAGCCAAGCTCGGGATCGCGCAGGGCTTCCCACGGCCACGCCAGGACGCGCGCGTCGTCGCTGGAAATTTGCAGGTGAAGTTGGCTGTAGTCCTCGGAGGTGGCGGCGTCGAACATCCGCCCCGCAGCGCGGCTCCCGAATAGCGCGTCGAAGGCGTGTTCGCCCCACTGCTTCAGCGCCTGCAGGACGCGCTCGGCGTGGTCCGTTTCCGGTGGAAAGGGGTAATCAAGAAAGGTCTCCAGATACCACTGGAGCTCGCGCATCAAGCCACTGTCGGGCCGGCCTTCGACGGGGAACCCGACCGGCGAGGGCGGGGAAGCAGCCTCGGTCGCCTTGCCATCGGAAAGGCGCGTGACTTGGAATGCCGCGGGACCGCTTCCCGGGAGGTGGCGGATTATGAGCGTGCTCGGCAATACGCGCGGGGGCATGGCGGGGGATATTATACGCCGAGATTCCTTGTGCGGAATTATGAATGGTGAATTGTGAATGGTGAATGGGAAAAAGAGGGACTAGGGGCTGGGGGCGAGTGGGATTGCCGATTGAAGATTGCAGATTGGGAGTGGGCGACGCGAAGCGCCAGGTGAGGGGGTCACCCCGGAACGAATTGGGAATGAGTTTCCTGAACACCGCTTATGTGAACAGTATTGCGGCTCAGCCCGTTTTCTTCATTGTTACCCGGAAGAGCCTTCTCGGCATTCCTCCTTCTTCAAATTCCTCAATCTCAAGAATCTCGTATCCTTCAGCCAGATGCTCAACTTTGCCGCGATCGAAGAAATGGACGATGAATCCTCCAACCTCGTACATATCCTCGCCGCGATGGATTCCGGTTCTGTAATGAGCGTCCCTGGTGTGCCTGACAGTGTAGATGCAAAGCCCACCCGGCCTCAAAACGCGCCTGACTTCTCGGGAGAGGTGCTCCAGTTCGGCTGTGGTGAGGGCCATGCAAAAGAGCATGTGCGAATAGCACGCATCGAAATGGTGGTCAGAAAAGGGAAGCGGATTTCTAATGTCATGGCAAGCCGTGGAGACGGATTCTGACAGACCCAAGGCTGCGGCTTTGCTTCTGATTGCAGCCAGTCCGCTCTCCGTGTAGTCGAGCGCGCACACCTGAAAATCGCTTTGGGCGAAGTAGAGAGTATCTCGCCCCTGCCCGGCTCCGAGTTCGAGAATGCTGACCTTGTTTGCTTGACGAAATACCTCCGCTGCTTTACGTGCGGCTTCGCTTGGGCTCTCGCCAAACATCTTTGGGTGGAGGGAAGGTGTTGTCTCCCACTGCGCACGTTGCCCGTTTAGAGCATCTTTCCCTGCCGACGGTTGGTTCTTCGCCATCTGTTCCACCTTACGCAATCGGCCACTTGGGTATGGCCGCATCGGTTTCCGCCATGAGGCGGATGGTTTTTTTGAGGGCCGTTGCCGCGCCGAAATCAGCGCGCAGGGCTTCAATGTCGTTGTCAGCCAGGAGTTGGGCCAGGTCATCCACAAAGCCCGCGTGGGGCTCGCCATCAAGCCCAGCCGGCGATTGGCAATTGCAGATTCCAGATTTGAGATGCGCAAAAGCCCGTAAGACACGGACACCCGCTGCATCTTGCTCCGACAGGCCGGGGCGGGACGACCGTCGAGCAGATGTCAGAAGAGAGGAGCCAGGAGAAGAGTAAGCAGCAGAATTATGAATGGTGAATGGTGAATTGGGGACGCAGAACTTGCTTTGCGTGTCGCACGCAGGCCCGCTGAGCGCTGCACTTCTTCAATTCACAATTCAGAATTCACAATTCAGAATTGCCCCAGCCCCCAGCACCAAGCCCCCAGCCCCTAGTCAAATCTTATTTCTTTGATATTGGCGAGGGGCAGAGAGAAATCGAACACCTGTTGGCTGGCCGGATTGTACTGGTCGGTGATGCCCAGAAATCGGACCTCCGCGGGCTTGTTTGTAGGCATAAGGAACTTGCCCTCTTCAACCTGGCCATTGCGCAGGGTCATCTTCAAGTGGTCGCCCTGGATCTGAACGCGGTCGATCTTGGAGATTTCGACGTCATCTGCGGACCCGTTATCCATGAGTACGGCGAAGCTGGTGGTGGGAGGAAGCGACTCCAACAACGAGCCGCGCCCGCCGGGGGGGTAGAAATCCAGGTAGACGTCGAAGACGCGAGTGGCTTTCCCTGCTAGGTCCGTCACCGTGGCCTTGAAGCCGACCCGCTTCCAGATGTCCACGATGTGCCGCCGGTAGTCAGGGCTGGCGGTTTCAACGCTGAAGGGCAGGGTTCCCTTGTTCAGGCGAACAATTTCCACCCGCCGGTCCTTCAAATCGAAGTGCTTGTAAACCAGGAAGGAGGAATCCTCACTTACCACGATGGCGTCACGCTGCACCACCACCTGCCTCCCCTGGGCATTCATCTGGTAGATGGTATCCGCCCCCGAGGGCGAGGCGAGGCTGGCCAGCAAAGCGAGCAAGAGCAGGGTGATTTTCATTCAGGCACTCCTGCAAACGAATAGGCCCCGCCGCGACAGGACAATAATCGCTCTGCGGGGCCCAAGCATGTCGCACCGAGACTAGCTCTTCTTCTTTTTCTGAGCCTTATACTCCGTTGGCACTGTGGTTTTGAGTTGGTCTATGCTGCCCTGCGCGGCCTGCGCCCACTGGCCATTAGGTTGCAGCTTCAGATAAGTCTGGAAAGCTTCAATGGTCCCGGGAACCACATCAACCGTGCCATCCGGCTTTGTGCCCGCCTTGCCGAGCAAAGCCATGCCATACCAGTAAAAAGCGTTGGCGTTGGTGGGATCGAGGTCCGTGGCCTTCTTGAGGGACACGGAGGCTTCGTCCATCTTGCCCTGATTGACCATGACGACACCCAGATTGTAGTAATAGCCGGACGCTCCGGCGGGGTTGATATCAGCCGCCTTCTGGAACTCCGCCTGTGCCTCAGCCACCTTGCCCATTTCCGCGTAAACGCTACCCAGGTTGTTGTGAAGCCCGGCATTATTGGGATCTAGCTGCATAGCCTTTTGAAAATAGTCGACGGCCTTTTGCTGGTCCTGCATTCTTACGTCCCTGCCCTGCTCCTGCTTTGCGGCGCTCCCGTAGGCCTGTGCCAATTGGGCCAGCACAATGGGCACGTTCTTCTCCTTTGCCAACGGCAGGGCCTGCTCATACATCGCCGCTGCCTCGGCGAAATGCTGCTGGTTATAAAGGAGTGTTGCTTGATCGAATGTGGCCTTGAGACCGGTAAGCTGCTTCTGCTCCTTTTGCTGCTCTTCGATTTTCTTCGCCGTTTCAGGGTTGGCCATCTGTTGTTTCCTGGATTCGGCGATTTCCTTCGCCATGTCAAAGTTGACTTCCGTGGGGTCTCCAATTCCAACATGATGGGTGATGTTATAGACCTGCCTGCCGCTGGGATCGAGGAGTGTGAGCTTGTAGTTCCCGGTGGCAAGGCCGATGTATGTGTACTCACCTTTCTTATTGGTCTTTACTTTTGAACTCCACTTCATTTCCTGCCGGTCGAGCTGGACTGTATAGCCTGCCAGTGGTTTTCCATCCTGGCCTGTGCACTTGCCGGTCAGTCCGCCGGTTTGTGCAAATGCGGAAACCGTGAAGGCAAAAGCCGCCAAGAGAACCACCACCCCGGTCAGTCTCCGGGTCAATGAACTAGACATAAGTCCCTCCTTCATTCATGTTCAAGCATCACATTCTAACGCCATTTGGGAATCCGCTCAACCCCATTCGGAAAAATTGTGGAAGGCGCAGGGCCGTCAGGGCATGGAGACGTTTCGTCGGCCGTAGTGTGGGCGCTGGGCATAGGGTATGGGATCTTCAATCCCCACCTCTTCGAACGCCCTCAGGCGCAAAGCACAACTGTCGCATACGCCACAGGCCACATCTTCCGCTTGGTAACACGACCAAGTGTGCGCGAACGGCGCGCCAAGCTCCATTCCGCGCCGGACGATTTCGCTCTTCCGCATCCGGATGACCGGCGCAACGATTTCAAGCTGTGTTTCCGGCTTCGTGCCGGCAGCAATCACACGGTTGAAGGCCTCGTAGTAGGCAGGGCGGCAATCGGGATATCCGGAACTGTCTTCCTCCACCGCGCCAACAAAGATTTTGCGGGCGCCTAGGACCTCCCCCCAGGAAACGGCAATGGACAGGAAGTGCGCGTTGCGAAAAGGCACGTAGCTGGAAGGAATCGCCTTGCGGTCCAGATTGGCCCGCTCGACAGCCAAGGCAGGGTCCGTCAAGCTCGAACCGCCAATTTGCCTAAGGTGGCCCAGATGACACACCAGGCGATGTTCCGCATGGTAGAAATCCGCCAGCGCGTTGAAGGAGCGAAGCTCGCGTGCTTCAGTTCGCTGGCCGTAGGCGACGTGCAACATCGCCAGGCGGTAATCAAGGCTAGCAATTGCCGTAGTGACGCAGCTATCCATGCCGCCGCTGGCAAGAATGACGGCGAGTGGTTGGTCCGTGGTCCGTGGTCCGTGGTCCGTGGTCATCACCGTGTCGTCGCTTCTCCAGAACTAGTTGGTCCAGTTAGTGCTCACTGCCTACTGCCTTCTGCCTACTGCCTACTTTTCCTCAGACTCCTCTCGCCTCCGGTCCCCAGATGAACTTGTGAAGCTGCAATCCCAGCCGCACCTCCAGGCCGTCGCGGAGGATCCAGGCGGCGAGGTTGCGGGGCGCCAACTGGGCGAAGACCGGCGAAAAAATCACTTCATCGACATGGCGATGCAGGTTGTGCTCGGCGAGGAAAGCCCGGGCGTACCGGTAGTCATCCTCATCCAAAATGACGAACTTGATCTGGTCTTTCCGTTCCAGCAATGCCAGGTTATCAAAACAGAACTTGCCTTCCTCGCCGCTTCCGGGGCATTTCACGTCAACCACTTTAACGACCTCGCGCCGCAATTGGGCGAGGTGGCGCTCACCGCTGGTTTCAACCAACACGCGGTAGCCCTCGCTAAGAAGGTGGTCCGTCAAGGGATAAACTTCCTGCTGCAAAAGGGGCTCGCCTCCCGTCAACTCCACTAATTTCCCGCCCAATTGGCGGAGCCCGGCAAGTACATCCGCAACCGACATCTTCTGCCCCCCGTTGAAGGCATAAGCGGTGTCGCACCAGTGGCAGCGCAAATTGCAGCCCGTAAGCCGCACGAAAAGGCAAGGCAGGCCGGCGTAGGTGGACTCGCCCTGGAACGATTTGAAAATTTCGGTGATTACCATCCGCTCCCCGCCGGTACGCTTGGAAAAAGCTTCTCGAATCTAGTCCATTCTACCTGATTTCTTGTCGCCCCGAGGGGGTAGTGGTGTCATTTGGAATCGGATCCCTTTCGAAACAGCGGTCATTCCCGCGAAGGCGGGAATCCAGTCCGTCGGCGCCGCAATTCCAATGGCTTGCGGAGTAGATTCCAGCTTTCGCGGGAATGACTGGGGCTCGGAGCACCCACGTCTCGCGAATGGCACCGCCACCATCTGGAACGCACCAGGCGATGATTTCCGAGAAACATGGCATAATCAGTTGGCGGGCAAGTATTCTTCCAATCAATTGATAGGGCTTCGTTTGAGTCTGCGGAAATCATTTTTATCGGATGAGTGTACACCCTGGCATGATGTTTGCATCTAAATCGACAGGCGGACGAGGAGCGGGTTATGATGACCCACGATGAGTTGGGAAAGATCCGCG
>Ga0116122_1001591_pt1 | contig 11328 bp, 12 predicted proteins | sample June2015DPH_13_5_FD_89726 | JGI IMG/M metagenome (GOLD analysis project Ga0116122, IMG submission 89726) | Peatland microbial communities from SPRUCE experiment site at the Marcell Experimental Forest, Minnesota, USA - June2015DPH_13_40 | ecosystem: Environmental > Terrestrial > Soil > Wetlands...
AAGACGCCGACCCCGACATCCCCATCCTGAAAGAAGCTAAGGCTGAGTACGCGAAGTTGCAGTAGCTCAGCGATCAATCTCGCTTGGCGATCACCGCACCTCAAGATGTGACTTTTCTCACTGACAAGACACGGTCATTTGTGCATTAATCGGGCCAACATAATCTCGCCTCCCCGAAGAGCAGTTCCCACCGTTGAGACGCAGCACCCCCTGAGGCGACTGACCCGAATTCTCGGGAAACGCATTTCCATCAGACAAATTGTTAGGGGAAGGAGAAAGCCACATGTCCTACATGAACTGCCGAGTGAAACGTGCTGCCCTCGGAGTCGCGCTTCTCTGGGGCATCTTGGGATTAATCATGCTTCTGCCCGCTACCGTCTGGGCGGGCGGTCACACAGTGAAGGTCCCGCCACCAAACGGCAAAGACGACACGAAGAAGATCCAATGGGCACTGAATGCGTGCGTGAAGTACGGTCCGGGCTGCACCGTGCAATTGAAAGCCGGAACATACCACGCCAAGCAAGTCATCGTTCACAACTTTCAAGGAACTTTCAAAGGCGTGGGTAAAGACAGCACCACCATCGAAGCCCTGTTCTTACCTGCGAATTTCCCCGATCCTGAAGTGAAAGCATGCAATCCCAACTTTACCGATTGTATTTGGACTACACTGATCACCTTTATAGATGGCAACATTAACGTCTCAGACCTGACCATCAACGTCACTTTAGTTCCAGCCACCCAGACGTGGGTGGACGATGGCGTCGATTACGAGAATGTCTTCGCGCCCCTGGAGTTCACCGGCAAGCATCCCATGAACGTCACCATTGACCGGATCGCCATTAACGGTATGCCCGACCCAAACGATCCATTCGGCTTCAATATCGAAAATGGCGTTCACTATTCTGGAGAACTCGCCCGCAGTAAGAAGCCTGGCGACTTCTACTTCCTGAGCGGTTCCTACACCGTCCGCAAGAGTTACTTTAACAACACTGGCGTCGCCGTCTCCGAAGATGGGTTTATCACCTCCAGCCAGATTACGATCGGTGGCTCGCCCGAGACCGGGAACTACATGGAAAATGATGTGGGCGGGATCGATCTGGAAGCGTCCCAGAAGTCGACCTTTGAAATCTCCTATAACAACTCCTCAGGCCTGGGCGCTGGCATGTGGGTCGTTCCGTACTCCTTTCCCTATGTTGCAAGTGGCCCATCCCGGTACTGGATTCACGACAACAAATTCACCGGGACTGGTCAGTATTATTCCCCAACGAACTTTCCTGACGGCATCTATCTCTATGACGACGCCACCAACCCCTGGATCCAGGCGGCGATCTGGAATAACAAGGTTCAAGTGCAGAACAATCTGTCGGAAGGCATCGGTGTGAACAATACCAAGGGGACGACAATTTGGAATAACACCGTCAAGGGGTCGGACGGACTCGACGGCATCGCTCTCTACGCCTCCACCCTTGGCAATGTGATCAACAACAACGTCAGCGGCTTCACCGTCGATCCCTCCGGCTATGCGGAGATTTACCTTGACCCATCAACAACCTACGACCTGGTCGTGTGTGCCAATCCAAGCACCACGGTTCTTAACCAGGGTAGCAACAATCTAGTACTCGGATGTGGCGTTTCGGTAACTTCGAAGATGAACGCCGCTCCGAACAGTGCCGTCATCCAACCCAAGTTCTCGAAGAAGAAACCAGCAGTGCGATAGAAGACCACATCGCCGATAAAGGCTCAGAGCCGCCCGATGTCGGGGCGGCTTTTCTTTTGCATCACGCGAAAGGTGGGAGCGCGGGAATTGTCGCCGTTCGAAGGGCTTGAGCTGGGTGAAGGGAAACCTTCACGCCCAGTTCTGAGAGGGCCAGGCGGCCGCAAGGCTGTCTGGCTACTCGGTACTTATGAAGATGGTGCACCTAAGCCGAACAGCGTAGGCAGCAACTCCCCGGCTTTGCCTGTGAACGTCTCGTCGAAAGACGCGAGGTTGAGTGGCTCTTCCGGGCCGACATAGAAAGTCCGGGCTTTGGTCTGGCCGACGAAACTTGCTGCAGGCTCGACCACCCCTGAAGTGCCGATTGCAATGAAGACCGTGCAGACTTCCAGAGTGCGCAGAATACGATCCGTCCCAAACGGCCTTTCGCCGAACCAGCAAATATGCGGGCGGATCTTCCCGCCACACGCACAAAGCGGGACTTCGTCGTAGACATTCGTGTCGTCGAAGGGCAGTTGACAGCGCTCGCAACGGCTCTTGAACAGCTCGCCGTGCATGTGGAGCGGACTAGATCCGGCCTGCTCGTGCAAATTGTCGACGTTCTGCGTGCAGAGAAAGAGACGAGAGCCCAGAGTGCGCTCCAGGGCTGCCAGCGCGCGATGCCCCGGGTTTGGCTGGGCAGCCGCTGCGACCGTCCTGCGCATGGAATAGAAGTCCCACACGAGCTGCGGATCTCTCCGCCATGCATCTGGAGAGGCGACCTCTTCGACACGGTAATTCCGCCACAACCCGTTCGTGTCCCGAAATGTCGGGATGCCACTCTCAGCGCTCATCCCCGCCCCGGTAAGCACGAACACCCGGTCAGTCCGCTTGATGTAAATCCGTTCCATTAGTGGCGTCTCCTTGCCTCGCGCAAAAGCTTCTTAATCGTCATTCGTTAGCGCGGTAGTTTGACAGAATGGATTTGACTTCAGACATTGTCCACGCCTTCACTGGACACCTCCTCGTGGGTTCTTCAAATTCGTCGTACCAATCGCCGCCCGAACTTCTCAGGCGGAACCACTTGCGGACGGTCATCTTTTCTTCGAAGTCCGGCATGTACGGCTGTGGTTTGTCAAAGAACGCCCACGCCAAATATTCCTCGCGGGTCTGTGGGGCATTGTGCGTTTGCATCATTGCAGTGATGGCGTCACCGTTTTTCATTGCGACCCTCCCCTGCGATTGCGGACGAGCAACGTGTCTGCGTCCTCATCGAAGTCGGCAATCGGCATGGTGTGCGGATGCGGGTCGCTTCGCACCTCGAAAACGGCTTCGAGCAGTTGATCCAACGTCGGCATCTTCCCTGCCTTGATGAGACGCTGCGCCTCTGCTCGAAGATCAGACGGTTTGAGTGTTGGTCGTTTCATCAGCTATACCTCCCAGGGCAGGCCAGGCTTGCCGAAGTGGCCGTAGTTTGTAGTCTTGCGATATATCGGTCGCAAGAGATTCAGCTGTTCGATCATTGCGGCAGGACGGAAATCAAACGTGCGAACGAATTCCTCCGCCTCCCGCGCTTCACCTGTTCCGAACGTATCGACCCTGACCGACATGGGTTTCGCTACTCCAATCGCATACGCCACCTGAACTTCCACGCGCCGCGCCAATCCGTGCAGCACGACCTGACGGGCGACATATCGGCAAAAGTAAGCTGCGCTGCGATCCACTTTCGACGGGTCCTTGCCACTGAACGCACCTCCGCCGTGACGAGCAGCGCCGCCGTATGTATCGACAATGATCTTTCGTCCTGTGACGCCACAATCAGCGGAAGGCCCACCTTGTAGAAAGCTGCCAGCTGGGTTCACGGTGAACAAAATGTGATCGGAATACCAGTCACCCAGCGCTCGGGGGGCGAGTCGGCGGGTCACATATCCGAGGATGTAGTTGGAATCCACATCGGGCGAGTGCTGGGTAGAAACGAGAACGCTGGATACACCCATGGGCCTGTCGCCCTCGTACGAGACTGACACCTGTATCTTGGCGTCAGGGCGAAGCCAAGGTTCTACGCAGGCGTGCCGGTCCTCAGCGAGCACTTGCCCGAGCCGATGGGCGAGCGCGATCGGAAGCGGCATGAGCTCGGGTGTTTCGTCCGTTGCGTAGCCAAACATGATGCCTTAATCGCCGGCGCCTTGCTCTCCTCCCGGGTTAATGCGACCGCCCACTCCTTGAGCTATCTCAGTCGCCTGTGCCGTAATGAATTGCTGGATTCGCACCCTTTCGGGGTGGAACTCCTGCGTCGAGTCTGTGTAACCGATTTCGCGGATGGCGTCCCGTGCGATGCGGTCGTAGTCGACAGTGACGGCCGAGCTGATCTCGCCGGCCAGAATGACGTTTGATCCCTTACAGAGCACTTCGCAGGCGACGTGGGCTTGCGGATCCTGTGCCAGGTGCGCATCCAGAACTGAATCGGCTATGTAGTCGCAGACCTTGTCTGGATGTCCCTCAGACACCGACTCGGAAGTGAAGGTGTACTGGCGTAGGTCGAAAGCCGGAAGATTAAGAGCTTCGACTTGCTGGGCTGTGAGTTGGGATTGATGTTCGTCTTGTTTGGGTTTCATCGATGCATGCTCCAGTCGTCGCATGCATCAGGAGCCCAGAAAGCAAAAGGCCGCCCGGCATCAGGCGGCTGCTTCCCGCGGAGATCTTAGCTTCGGAACTTACGTTCCGCACATCGAGCGGTGTTGCCGCTCAAGGCACCGTGGCGTCTCCTGGCCCGGTTGCCGGACTCGGGGTGACCCGAGCCGCTCCTGATGCTGACCGTACACTACCCCGCTTGCTTAACGCGGGTCAACTTATCTTCGGTAATCGCCCGTAGATTACTTCAGAGAACCAGATTAGCACTGGGAGTTGTCCGTTTCCTAGCCACAAGTAGCACGGGAGGGCCATTCCCCGCGACGCATCCTGACATATCATGTAACAAGCATCAAGAGCGGGCCGGACATGCTCCGGTTCTGCCAACCGAGCGCAAAGCGCCACGGTGGTGCAGCCTTCGCAGGCTGGATGCGGCAGAGAGTCTGCAAAATGAATCATCAGGAATCTGAGTGGGACATTTATAACCTCGGGCGATACGCGCGGTATGCGGCTGAGGGTTGGTTCTATGTCGAGTTGGCTCCCAACTCCGAGGGCAACCGTTGCCTCGGGCTGGTTCACGAGGACGTGCCGTGTGCTCACAGCGACTGTACCCTCGCCCGAGTCCGAGGTCACAAGCATACCGCCACGCCAGCGCAGCGCCAAGAGATGCAAGATCTGTATGTCACCCCGTGGCTAACGCATCTGTTCAAGCAGGAAGAGGCGGCAGCGGGGAAGCTGGCGGATATTGACGAACTGGAGCGCATGTGGTCGTTGAGTCCCGAGCCGTTCTTCTGCAACTTCCAGTTACAACGTCAAGACGAGGCGCGCGAGAGGGCTGAGAAGGACATCGACGAGTTATGGCGCATCTGGCGTCTCTGACCGATGGACTTAGCAGAGTTTCCCCGGATGACAGACGCGGCGGTGGCGCAGCGGCTCGAACAGACGTTGCAGAAGATCGAACTGTATATCCAGTGCCAGAGCAAACCGCCGACGCTGGAGCGGGCGTTGCGGAGGGCAATGGCGCATCTAGGGTCACGATGAACGCCGGACGAGGCTCTCGTCATTGCCCAGTCAACCGTGCTTGCGCTCGTTGCCCTCGCCGTCTCTGGCTGGGCAATCGGCATACAAGTCCTCGACTTCATCCTCGATCTGGTGTTCTAAGGAGGAACGATGTGTTTGCAGAACTACCCGGAATACGGTGACGGCGGCGACGGCTGAACAAGATGTTCGGATCAAGCACCGGCGGATTTTGAGTTCCACAGTGCGTTCTGCACCGTTGGGAAAATTTCCTACTCTACTTGATTCTTCAGCCGCTTACCAGCACGTCGACTCCCGCCGTCATGATCCGTTTTGTCACGTTTTGAACATGGAACTACTACAGTTTTACTACAGCCGAGCCGGGGATCGAGGCAACCACACCCTTTTAGTTGACAGACACCAGATGTTAGCGCGTCGACCCATCGACCGCCTGGCTGGTTGGAAGCCTGTCAGCACTCTTTGGAGACTCTAAGTAATCGTGTTCTCAATATCTATCACGTCAGATGATCCAAAAATGAAAACTGGGGCAACGCTTAGTAAGGAGCGAGGCCGTCGTCATCCTCTTCAAATCGAACCCCCTCAGGATGCAGCTGGCTTTCAACGGACCAGATGACATCATGAACGAGTTGACCGACTGCGGCGATTTCTTCCTTGGTTACCTCCCGCACCTTGCCATCCTTTTTGCCGCCGTGATGGACGATCGAGTGCCGGACCCGAATTGCTTCTTCCAAGAGGCTCAGGTCGCTTGGGAACTTGACGGTTAGCGTTTCCAAGAACAGTCGGCTGGCGTCTGAAATCCTGTGCCACAAGAGATTGAATAGATAATCTCGAACCTCGTTTTCAATTGTCTCCGAGCGTTTGAACAAATCGCCCACCAACATCGTTTTCTTGCTAAAGTGTCGGTCATTCTCGACGAATTTTCGGAGCCGTGCTTCATTCGAGCAAACGTTCGCGATGAATGTGTCGCAGAGATAGGTTTCGAATGCAATGACTATGTTCACGTATAGCAATCGAAACAGATGTTGCCGCCGGGGAAACGGAATGTCCTCTGTCGCGAGAACCCGAGTGTTCTGTAATGATTCTGTGAACTCGCGGTACTGTTCAGTTGAAACAGTGATCGAATCAAAGAGGTTTGGGTCATAGTCCCAAACCCTTGGAGCCCACTCAGTTCCGTCACGTTCTATCGACCGGACAACCTCTTCGAACGCGTCCTCGGCGACAACGTCCGCAAACTCACCTTCCAGTTCCTCGCGGGCATCAAATGGTCCACCGTGGATGAACTGATAGCCGCCTTCGCTGCCAACGTAGGGAGTGTTCTCCGCTGGATCTTCGTAGTTCGCCCAAAACCAGTTTTCCATCGCTGCCATTTGGGTTTCTGTATCAGTATCACGCAGCGATGATCTCTTAATCGTCTTACCCTCGCCGATGTCGTATATCCGTTCAGGTGGGTCAGGTGGGATCTCATTTCCGAATAAGTCGTGTTCGTCAGTCATAGCGATTTCTCTGTCTAAAAGTATCAAGCTAAGCAATGAATATCCAAGCAGTATTCAGAGGTCGGAATCGGCGGCTTGGCGCGAGACGCGAAGGCGCGTATTAGAAAACTACAGTTTTCTAATATATGGCGGGTCAGTCGAGTTCCGATGAGCTTTGTCTAGGCAAGACAGTCCCTGTGCCGAGGGCTCGGAACGCTCATTTCCGCGTTGATTTGCATATCCCCATCGACAACCGGCTATTGACGCGGCGACCCAGCCGCTATATTGTGTCCTCACTAAACGTGCGGGGGCCTTTTCTGGCAGCCGCAAGCGCTCGGAGAGGGAAACGTGCCATTTCGTCGAGTATCCCTCATTGCATGCTGTGCTGTATTCCTGCCTTTGGCTGTAGGCGCGTACCCTCCTGTCACGGTTCACGCGGGTGAAGGTTTTCAGCCCATTTCGCCTGAAGAATTGAAGATGACAAGCGAACCGCTCGCTCCCGGAGCGCCGGCGATCATCCTTTATCGCGAGGTTGAACGCGACGACAGTAGCCAGGGGACTGTTCACGAAAAAAACTACTATCGCATCAAGATCCTGACTGAGGAAGGACGCAAGTACGCGAATATAGAGATCCCCTTTGTCAAGGATGTCGACGAGGTTGTGCACATTCGGGCACGCACTATCAAGCCAGACGGCACTACCGTTGACCTTGACGACAAAGTTGTCGAAAAGTCCCTGATGAATGCCCGCCACCTAAAATACATGGCAAGAACGTTTACCCTGCCTGCTGTAGAGGCGGGGTCCATTATTGAGTACAGCTACACCCTCGACCTGAAACATCTTTATGCCTCCAATTGGATTCTTAGCGAAGCGCTGTTTACCAAACGTGCCCGGTTTTCCCTGAAACCGTACAACGGTCTTTTACACGTACGCTGGAGTTGGCACAATCTCCCCGCCGGCGCCGAACGGCCGGAAGAAGGCAGGGACCACATCATCCGCATGGAAGTCGGAAACGTTACTGCTTTCGAGACCGAAGACTTTATGCCGCCGCCAGACGAGCTGAAGTCGCGCGTGGACTTCGTCTATGACAGTGAGCCAGCTGCAAATGACCCGGAGCAGTTCTGGAAAAGTTTCGGCAAGAAGCGAAACGATCAGCTGGAGAACTTCATTGGGAAGCGGAAGGCTATGGAAGAGGCGGTCGCACAGATCACTTCGCCGAGCGATCCTCAAGAGGTGAAACTGCGGAAGATCTATGAACGGGTACAGCAGATGCGCAACATTTCCTACGAACTGGGGAAGTCCGAACAAGAAGCAAAACGCAACAATGAAAAGCTGGAAGTGAACGTCGAAGAAACCTGGAAACGGGGCTACGGCGACAGTGCACGCTTGACCTTACTTTACCTGGCCCTGGTTAGGGCCGCCGGATTCGAGGCTTACGGATGCTTGGTCTCAGACCGCGCACATTATTTCTTTGATCCCAAATTGGAGCAAAGCGGAAAACTGGATACCGTGGTTGTTCTGGTTAAGCTGAACGGCAAAGACCTGTATCTTGCTCCGGGTACACTGTTTACACCCTTCGGGCTGCTGCCTTGGGCTGAGACCGGAACGCTAGGACTACGGCTCGATAAAGACGGTGGAACGTGGATCAAAACGACGCTTCCGCAGAGCAGCGAGTCGCAAATTCAGCGAACCGCGAAGTTGAAGCTGTCGGAGACTGGTGATCTAGAAGGCAAGCTGACGGTCACCTACACTGGACTGGAAGCTATGAGGCGGCGGCTGGAAGAACGCAACGAGGATGACGTCGCGCGAAAAAAACTCCTCGAAGATAGCATGAAGGAACAGATTCCTGGGACAGCGCAGTTGGAACTGACCAACAAGCCAGACTGGACCCGCACGGATACACCGCTGGTTGCAGAACTGAACATCAAGATCCCAGGGTGGTCTTCAAGTGCCGGGAAGCTGACGCTCCTTCCGGTTGGGTTCTTCTCAGCATATGAGAAGCACATCTTTGGTAATGCCAACCGCGTCCACCCAATATATTTTGAGTATCCTTACCAGAAAGTGGACGACGTGACTATCGAGCTACCGACAGGCTGGCAGGTAAGCAGTGTGCCGCCGTCGCAGAACAAGGATGGGCATATCGTGACCTATGACTTGAAAGTCGAGGGCAACAAGGACACTGTGCACATGACGCGAAAGTTGACTATAGACTTCTTGCTTTTAGAGCAGAACTATTACCTCTCCCTGCGGAATTTCTTCGAGTCGGTGCGGAACGGAGATGAACAACAGATTCTCTTGCAACCCGGAACGGCGAGCGCAAGCAACTGACCGACGTGGACCGCTGTTTGCCCCTTGGATCGTGGTTTGCGTTTTGGCGTGCGCGCGACTGGCCGCTGCAGGTGGGGATGCTCCGCCGTGGATGCACGCGCTGATCAATGTACCGTTGCCTGCCTACGATGAGAAGACCGACGCTGTGTTGCTGTATTCCGAGACCAACGTCACGGTTTTTTCGACGGACAGGATTACAATACAGGTCCGCGATGCCTACAAGATTCTGCGGCCTGACGGTCGTCACTACGGCACTGTGGCTGTTTACTTCAATCCTCAGCGGAAGGTGAAGAGTCTTCATGGCTGGTGCATCCCTGCACAAGGCAAGGACTACGAAGTCAAAGACAAGGACGCGGTCGAGGTGTCGCCCAATATCCAAGGTGCCGAACTGATCTCGGATGCGAAATATAAGGTCCTGCACATTCCGGCTTCAGATCCTGGGAATATTGTCGGATATGAGTACGAAGTGGACGAGCAACCTCTCTTTTTGCAAAACATCTGGAATTTCCAGGAAACAGACCCAGTGCGGGAAAGTCACTTTTCCCTCCGGCTCCCCCCGGGCTGGGAGTACAAAGCCTCCTGGCTCAACCATCCGGAAGTCAAGCCTACGCAAGCTGGCAGCAATTCATGGCAGTGGACGGTGAACGACGTGAACGAGATCAGAAGAGAGCCTCTCATGCCTCCGATGCGTGGCGTGGAGGGCCAGATGATTGTGTCTTTCTTCACGTCGTCCGGAGGTCCAGCCCCTAACGCAAACGCTGATTGGAATGCGATGGGGAAATGGTACGCCAACCTCGTTGGCGAACGGGTCGATGCCTCTGCAGAGATCAAACAACAAGTAGCTGCATTGACTGCTTCCAAAACCACCTCTTTGGAAAAGATGGAAGCTATCGCCGAATTCGTGCAGCACGATATCCGCTATGTGGCGATCGAGCTGGGTATCGGCGGAATTCAGCCGCATTCCGCATCCGACGTGTTCTCACACCACTACGGAGACTGTAAGGACAAAGCGACCTTGGTGCGCTCCATGTTGCGTGAGATTGGGGTGGAGTCCTACCACGTCGTGATTAACGCTGAGCGTGGCTCGGTGACAGCTGACATGCCGGCGCACGATGGGTTTAACCATGTGATCACTGCCATCAAGTTGCCCGACGGCTTGACCGATTCCTCACTGATCGCCACGATGCAGCATCCCAAGCTGGGCAGAATCCTCTTCTTCGATCCCACCAACGAACTGATCCCCTTCGGGCAGATCGGCGGCTATCTGCAAGCCAACTATGGCCTGCTGGTAACCCCGGATGGCGGGGAGTTGATCGAACTGCCGCAGCAGCCGTCGGCGATGAACAGCATCCGGCGCACGGCTCAGCTGACTCTTGACACGACGGGTACATTGAGAGGAGAGGTCAAAGAGGTGCGGCTCGGCGAGCGCGCATCCTCAGAGCGGCGACGATTGCGCACGGTAAGCAAGGACGCCGACCGCATCAAGCCGATCGAGGAACTTCTCGCCAATTCGCTTTCCAGCTTTCACATTACCCACGCTAGCCTCGTCAACCTTTATCAAACCGACCAGCCCTTCGGCTTTAACTACTCGTTCGAGTCGGTGAACTACGCCAAAAATGCCGGCAACCTGCTCCTGGTGCGGCCCCGCGTGATCGGAAACAAGGGTTCGGGGTTTCTGGAGACCAAGGAACCCAGGAAATACCCCGTCGAATTCGAGGGGCCGGCGAGCGATACGGATACGTTTGAAATCACAATCCCTGTTGGCTACGCTGTGGATAACTTGCCGCCGCCCGTCGACGCGGACTACAGCTTTGCCAGTTATCACGCCAGGACAGTTGTGAATGGCAACGTCGTCGGTTATACCCGCACCTTTGAGGTAAAGGAACTCAGCGTACCGGTCAATAAGGCCGAGGACCTCAGAAAGTTCTACCGCATCATCGCTGGCGATGAACGAAACACAGTGGTGCTCAAGCCTACTCCTTAAGCGCCGGCGTATTCGCGGACGATTCGGGCCAACCCCTCCGGGCGATGGGGATTAGGAAACTACACCTTTCTAACGCCGAGATTCACGATGCAACGATCCAATGTTTATGCAGTTGCGAAGGACCAGATTTTGAAAGGGTTTTCTAACACTCCAAGAACAATCGGATTCTAACCGAAGGTTCACAG
>Ga0116122_1001599_pt1 | contig 11287 bp, 8 predicted proteins | sample June2015DPH_13_5_FD_89726 | JGI IMG/M metagenome (GOLD analysis project Ga0116122, IMG submission 89726) | Peatland microbial communities from SPRUCE experiment site at the Marcell Experimental Forest, Minnesota, USA - June2015DPH_13_40 | ecosystem: Environmental > Terrestrial > Soil > Wetlands >...
GATGCTGGCCATCCAGATCGAGCGGCGCTTCACCAAGCCGCAAATCTTTACTTTGTATGCCAACCAGATTTATCTCGGCCACGGCGTGTATGGATTCGAGGCGGGCGCGAACTTCTATTTCAGCAAGAAAGCCAAAGACCTCACCCTGGAGGAAGCGGCAGTTTTGGCGGGACTTCCCAAGGCCCCGAACGCATACTCGCCGATCAACAATCCGGAGCGCGCGCTGCGCCGCCGGAACCTGGTGCTCAACAACATGCTGGAAGACGGCAAAATAACCGCCAGCGAAGCGCAACGCGCCAAGAGCGCGCCGCTGAGGCTTAACGTTCAGATCGAACCGAACGATATAGCGCCGTACTTCGTGGAAGAAATTCGTCAGTACCTGGAGAAGAAGTACGGAACCGAGGAGGTCCATGAGGCGGGGCTGCGGGTTTACACCTCGCTGAACCTGGAGATGCAAAGGGCTGCCCAGCAAGCGGTGCGCGATGGCCTGGCTGCTTATGAGCGGCGCCATGGGTGGAAGGGCAACCTGCTGAACGTCATCGCCAACGGAGACTCGTTGGCGACCTATCATCATGTGGATTGGGACGGGAATATTGCGCCGGGTAGCTACGTTCACGCCATGGTTACCGAGGTTGACCCGCAATCGGCGACCGTGAAATTTGCCAGCTACGAAGGCCGCCTTGGACCGGTTGAGATCAAGTGGACGCGCCGCACTTCGCCGCAACAGTTCTTAACGCGCGGCGATCTGGTGTATGTGAAAGTCATTGCGCTGAATGGCCGCGACAGCCGCGTGTCGCTGGAACAGGAATCTGGAGTTCAAGGCTCACTGCTCGCTCTTGATAACTCCACCGGCGACGTCAAGGCCATGGTCGGGGGGCGTGACTTCGAACAGTCGAAGTTCAACCGCGCTGTGCAAGCCGAGCGCCAGGTGGGCTCGTCGTTCAAGCCGTACATCTACACCGCAGCGATCGATCAAGGACTCACGCCTGACGACACCGTGCTCGATGCTCCGGTGTCGTTTCCTACGCCGTCGGGTCCCTACACGCCGCACAATTATGACGGCAAGTTCGAGGGCGTGATTACGTTTCGTCACGCGCTTGCCGAGTCGCGCAACATTCCCGCGCTGAAAGTGACCGAGCGCGTGGGCGGCATCAAGACGGTCATTGAGTACGCCCGCAAGTTCGGCATCACCTCGCCCATGCCCGCCTATCTGCCGGTGGCACTGGGCGCAGCCGACATTACGCTGGCCGAACAGACTGCCGCATTCACCACCTTCCCCAACGATGGGGTGCGCGTGATGCCTAGCTACATTCGCAAAGTCACCGACTACGACGGCCGCGTGCTGGAGGAGAATTATCCCGAAGTGAAGGACGTGGTGAGCGCGCGCACCGCGCGCATCATGACCTACATGCTGCGTGAGGTGGTGCTGCACGGGACCGGCTATGCCGCCAGCAAGCTGAAACATCCGCTGGGCGGTAAGACGGGAACCACCAACGATTTCACCGACGCCTGGTTCATTGGCTTCTCGCCATCGCTGACCTGTGGCGTATGGGTTGGCTTCGACGAGAAGAAAACCCTGGGCAACAAGGAGACTGGCGCGGCTACCGCATTGCCCATCTGGATGGATTTTATGCGGGTGGCGCTGTTGGGGCGCGAGTCGGAAGATTTCGCGGCTCCTCCGCCGACGGTGCCCAACGCTGTCGCCCGAAAAGCGGAACAGCCCGAGCCTGCCGCGGGCGACACTGAGGCCCACTGATGCGCCGCTTCTTTCGCTATCTCGTGCGCGTGTTGGTGCTGATCGTAGTGTTCATGGCGTCGGCGCTGACGGCAATGCGCTTTGCCATCCATGGCCGCCAGACAACAATCCCCAAAGTAGTTGGCATGGCTCCTCTGCAGGCGGAGCGGCTGCTGGCCGATCATGGGCTGGTACTGGAACGCGGTGACCGCTTCTTCAGCTCCGACGTGGCGGAAGGCCGGATCATGTCACAAGCGCCTCTGCCGGGAGGGCAGGTGCGACGAGGTTGGCGGGTCCGTGTCGCCGAAAGCATGGGACCGCAGCGTGTGGTGATCCCCAATCTCATCGGCGGCAGCGAGCGCGCCGCCGAGATCAATATCCGCCGCCGCGGCCTGGAGCTGGGAAGCATCGCCAGCGCAACCATTCCGGGTGGCCCGACCGATCAGATCGTGGCGCAGAGTCCGCCAGCCAACGCGACCAACGTCTCCGCACCGAAGATCAGCGTCTTGCTGGCCGCGCCAGAGGAGCGCAACTCCTTCGTCATGCCCGACCTCGTCGGGCGCGGCGAAGATGACGCGGTTAACGCGATTGTCGGAGCCGGGTTGCACGTGACCACCATCGCGAGTCAACCGCCTCCGCCTGGCGAGAGCACTTCCGCGGCCGCTCCAGCTTCCCCTAGTCGCACGGTAGTGCGCACCACGCCAGCCGCGGGCCAGAGGGTATATGAAGGGCAGGGTATTGGGCTGGAAGTGACGAGGTAGCGAGTAGCACTTGGCAGTTAGCACTTAGCCGTTAGTATTTAGTCCTCTGGCTTGATTCCTTTAACCATTGGCCAGCGCGCACGACCTAATGCTCGCACTGGCCGCATCTATGCAAAACGTCTTCACTTTCTGAGAACCAAAGCTAAACGACGGGCCACGTCTAAGTGCTAAGTGCTAAGTGCTAAATGCTAAATGCTAAATGCTAAATGCTAACGGCTAAAAGCTGCTTTCAAACACCTGCCCGTTGTGCATCACGAATTTCACTCGCCCCAGTTCCGTGATGTCCTTCAGCGGATCGCCCGGCACAGCGATCACGTCGGCGTAGGCTCCGGGCGCAATGATGCCGATCTGTCCGGCCATGCCGAGCATCTCCGCCGGTCTGACGGTCGCCGCGCGGATCGCCTCCATCGGCGACATGCCGAACTTCACCATGTAGGGAAATTCCTGCGCAATGGGCTCCGTCCATGGGAAGCCGCCCACATCTGTGCCGAAGGCGATCTTGATCCCAGCCTGCAGCGCCTTCTTGAACGACTGTTCGTGCTCTGTCGCACGCGCGCGATCGCGTTGCCCTGCGGGCGTGTTCTCCGGCGACCAATCCTTGTAGTAAATCGAGATGGTGGGGCAGTACCAGGTGCCTTGCCGCTTCATCTGCGCGATGGCCGCATCGTCAAGCTCGAGCCCGTGCTCGATGGAGTCACATCCACCGTCCAGCGCGCGGTGCAGTCCCTCGCCGTTGTAGGCGTGGCAGGCGACCTTGCGCCCCCAACTGTGCGTCTCGTCCACGATGGCCTTCAGTTCTTCCACCGTGAGCGTCGGCTGCGAAACCAGGTGGCCATCTTTGTCGGCCCACGACCGATGCGTCATGTACACCTTGATCCAATCCGCGCCGTGGTCCAGTTGTTCGCGCGCCGCTTTGCGCGCCTCCACCGGGCCGTCGATGATCTGAACTCCCTTGGGCACCTGGATCTCCGGCGCATAACCTTCCAGGGGATAGCCGCCGGTCGTCGAAATGCCGCGCGTAGTGGTAAAGATGCGCGGTCCGGGGATGTAACCCTGCTCGACCGCCATCTTGATGCCGACATCGCCGTAACCGGCGCCCTCGGTTTCCATGTCGCGGATGGTGGTGAAGCCCTGCTCCAGAGCACGCCGCGCCGAAACCGTTGCACGCGCTGCACGGTAAGCGAGCGGAAACTTCAGCAGTTGAATATCGTAGCCGCCGAGCGCGGGGTCTTCTCCCTGGAGAAAGATGTGCGTGTGCGACTCGATCAGGCCGGGCAGCACGGTGGCGTTCGACAAGTCAATGAGCTTCGCGCCGGAAGGCACTTGGACAGAAGCGGTGTCGCCGACGCTCTCAATCTTGTCGCCGCGAATGACAATCACCTGATTATGCTTTGGCTCGTTCGCACGCGGGTCAATGAGCGTTCCGGCGCGAATCACCGTGACCTGCGGCGATTGCGGGACTTGAGCGGGATTCGATTGCCCGATTGCGGATACTGAGAGCAGCAGGACAACGATGCTGCAGATGGAATTCTTCATTGTGCTCCTCTACTAATTGCCAATTGCTAGTTGCTAGTTGCTCATTTCATCTCCGACACGATGATCGCGTCCACTTCGATCTCGACCAGCATTTCCGGCGAGATCAGCTTCGATACTCCGACCATTGTCGCCGCTGGGCGGATGTCACGAAAAATCTCGCCATGCGCCTTCCCGACCTTCTCCCACTGGCCGATATCGGTTACGAACGTCCGCGTGCGCACCACATCGCGGAAACTGGCGCCTGCCTGCTCCAGCGCGCGGCCGATGTTCTTCAGCGTCTGCACAGCTTGCGCGTACACGTCGCCCCCGCCAACGATCTTACCGTCCGGCCCGGTTGCGACGGTGCCGGCAACCCAGACGAAGGGTCCCACCTTTATCGCGCGCGAGAAGCCGACGATCGGCTCGTAAGGAGAGTTGCCCGAGATATTCTGCCGTTCCATTCTTGTGCCTCCGTAGCAGGCGGCATTGTGCCATAAGAACGTCCCATCCAGCACATCAGGGGTTGCCTCGAATTTTGGCATCCAACGTCGCTTGCTGCTAACAGACGCTTCGGAAGGTAACTGCTTTTGCCGGACGAGCAAACCAACCCCGCATAAACAGCACTCAAAATCAACATGCTCCCCCTGGAAAAAGATCGGTTGCAAGGCGCGGGACACTCTGGCGACGCAGGAAGCGAACCCGCAAAGTCACGTGCATGGCGAAGAAACGCTTGCACTGAAAAGAGAAGTGCGCTATGAACTCGCATCACATCTCTATGTGAGACGGGCAACCGGAGGAGACGAACCCCAGGCCATGATTCCAGAATCGCACTCGCTGCAGCGGTTGTTCACAGAATTGATCGACGAGCACTTCGATCGCGACATCGGACTGCGCGATCCCGAGGTGAAGGATTACGTGGTCAACGTTCTGGCGGAGTTCTGCCAGTGCGAGCAACTGTACAAGATTTGCGACGCCGGAGGGCGTCCGCTGCACGACGTGGGCGAGATGCTGCTGGAGGCCGATCCCATCTACGGGCCGGCGCCGTCGTTTGACCGCGAGCGCCAGGTCCGCAAGCACATCGGCGATTACACCTTGTTCTTCTCCGGCATGTTTCCCGAGAGCGTCAATCACTACCGCCTGCGGCGGCAGCGGCTGGAAAATTTTATTGATTTCATCAGGGCCGGGAAGGAGAGCTATTACATCGTCTCCAAGTTCGACCAGTTCGAATACGCGCGGCTGTCGCCGCTCTTCGCCAAACTGGCGCGCGAGTTCGAATCCTGCGTGTACGGTCTGAATCTGGTGAAAGGCGATCTCGAAGAAATGCAGCATCCCATCACCCGGCAGGTGAAAGAGATCGTGATGTAGCAGGACAGCTCACCACAGAGATACAGAGACACAGAGGTTTCAAGCAAGGTCAGCGCCTTGACAACGGGTCAGTTGCCGAGTGCTTGGACCACAGATGACCTGCCTTGCTACCGTCGATTCCGATAGAGGCCTTTGCTGAACAGGTAGTGATAACGCCTGTTCACACCAATAATGCTGGAAACCACATCAGAACTTGGCGTAAAGTGCTTGCGGATGAAACATATCCGCCGCCATCTGGCATTGGCTCTTATCGCGTGGTCGTCCCTCTTCTCAACTGTCGCGGAACATTGCAGCGGTTTGTTCGGCCAATCCCTGGCGGACACGCAGCCGAAGCCGACCTTCCATATTCAAGGAACAATCGACAGCCCGTGGGATTCAATGTTGAAAGGACAGGTCGTCGAGCGGAGCAGGGTCAGTTTTGAAGACGGGCTGGCGATCCCGTCCGTGGGAGACAAAGACAGTCCTTACATAACAATGCCGCGGAGTGTGGTGCGCTTTCATGGCGAGCACTTAGACAAGACTCTTGTGGTCGATGAAAAGGGCTTCTACCGGACAGATCTTCCTGTTGGTTTCTACAAAATGAGCGTGCATGGCCCAAAGTTCGGCGGGCAGGGCCTTCAGCCGTACGTTCGGGTGTTTCGAGTCACAGCTCCAACAACGATCGTCATGAATGCCACTCTGCAACTCACGCAACTAACGTGCGATGCCATACCGCAGTCGGATGATATTGAGGAAGAGCGAAAAGACGACTGCGGAGGGGACGATTCGTCCCCAACTCCTTCGCAAGATGGAACGCCATTCGAGCTATTTGTACGCTATCCCCAACGGCAACTCACGAGGTACGGTTACAGGTACACAGGTAGCGAGAAAGACCCCGTTTTTGTTGCTTACAACCTTTTTTCGCTGAAGGCGACCGAGGTCAGATACTGGCCCAAACACCACGCCATCATAGCATTTGGCAACGTCGTGGTAGAGGACGGATCAGGAAAAACGGAACATCCCGTGTCGCCTCACTTTACGTTTCAAGACGGAGTTGCCGCTCAATTTCGGGAACAATTGCCCCGACCAAGTGAATGACCCGCGCGTACCCTGCTGATTACTGCTGTGAAATCATTGCACTAGCAATCCTCTCAACTGGCGAGTGACGGACAATCCGAAACCTAACCCACTACTCTGTGTCTCCATGTCTCTGTGGTGCCACGATTTTTCTGCGATACTAGAGAGTGCTCTCGCAGGCCGTGAGCCCGACATCATCATGGATCCAGTCGCAATTCCGAAATCGTGTAAAGTCAACGTCACTACCGGCACCGGCATGGACATCGAGTGGAAGGACGGGCATCGCAGCGTCTATAGCTTTCCCTTCCTGCGCGATGCCTGCCCGTGTGCGCTGTGCGAGGAAGAGCGCACCAAGGATGGCCGCCAGCCCGGCGATCCGCTCAAGCCCATTGCGGGGCAGTTGCCGATGTACAAGGCGGCGGCGCGGCCGACTGAGGTTGAGCCGGTGGGAAAATACGCCATTCGTTTCTCGTGGAACGATGGCCACCAGCACGGCATCTATTCATGGCAGTTTCTGCGCGAGCATTGTCCCTGCGCGGAATGCAAGGCGCACCGCGCCATGGATGCTCCCGTCAGCAGCAGCAAACCGAATTAAGTTTGAGCGTCTCCACATTGCCGTCGTATCTCAACAATTTGAATCCGCAGCAGCGCGAAGCCGTCGAGGCGGTCAACGGGCCGGTGCTGATCCTCGCGGGGGCGGGCAGCGGCAAGACGCGCGTCATCACCTATCGCATCGCCCACCTGATTGAAGGTTTGGGCGTGCCGCCCGACTCCATTCTGGCGGTCACCTTCACTAACAAGGCTGCCTCTGAAATGGCCAGCCGGGTGGAGTCGCTGGTGGGCGGCCGCTCGCTAGCCAGGCCGCTGATCTCTACCTTCCACTCGTTTTGCGTGCGCCTGCTGCGTCGCGACATTGACGCGTTGCAAGTCGGCGGCAAAGGTTACCGCAAGGATTTCGTCATCTATGACGAGGCCGACCAGCAAAATGTGGTGAAGGCCGCCATGCGCCGCCTTGGGATCGATGACAAGCAGTTGACGCCGCGCAACGTGCTGGCGCGCATATCGTGGGCCAAGAACCATATGCTCGATCCACAGGAGGTTTACCTGCAATCGGGCGATCCCAAGACCGAGCGCGTAGCCCATATTTACGAGGTCTATAGGCAGGAGCTGGCGAAGTCGAATGCTCTCGACTTTGACGACCTGCTGTTGTATGCCGTGCGCGTGCTGAAAGCGTCAGCCGAGACGCGTGAGCGTTACAACCGCCGCTATCGCTACATCCAGGTGGACGAATACCAGGACACCAACCGCCCACAATACGAACTGATGCGCATGCTTGCCGCCGGCGAACACAATGTCTGCGCCGTAGGCGACGAAGATCAGAGCATTTACTCCTGGCGCGGCGCCGACATCCGCAACATTTTGGAGTTCGAGCAGGACTTTCCTGAGGCGCGCATCATTCGTCTGGAGCAAAACTACCGCTCCACCCAGAACATCTTGCAGGCGGCCTCGTCCGTGGTATCCCACAATGTCAGACGTAAAGGCAAGACTCTGTGGACCGCCCGCAGCGGCGGCGCGCAGATCGGATATTACGAGGCCCCGGACGGCGAGAATGAAGCCCTTTTTGCGGCAGATTACATTGCCAAGTATCTTCGGCAGGCTGCCAGCGAGAATGGTGAAACGCCGCGGGCCGCAGTTTTATACCGCACCAACTCGCAGTCGCGCCTGGTGGAAGAGGCCATGCGCCGTTATCAGCTGAACTACCACGTTGTGGGAGGTTTTAGTTTCTACGAGCGCGCCGAGATCAAGGACCTAATCTCGTATCTCAAAGTCATCCAAAATCCCGACGATTCCATCGCCGTCCAGCGCGTGATCAATACGCCGACGCGGGGAATAGGCAAGAACACCCTGGAAACTATCGAAAGCATTGCGCTGGAGACCGGGACTTCCATGTGGGGCGCGATCACCGAGGTGCTTCGGCGCAAGCTTCTTCCGTTGCGGGCCTTGACGGCGCTACAAGGTTTTAGGGAACTGATCGACGATGCCCGTGCCATGCACCTGGGCACCTTCCGCGAACGAGTAAGCGAAACCGCCGAATCTACCGCAGACGACACTGTTCCCGTAGCGGACAAAGACGATGATTTGCAGCACGACATCGATTTCTCGCCGGCGGAGTTCGAGGCGGCTGCGGCTACGGAGTTCGCGCCCGAGAGATTTGCACAGGCAGACACCGCCGACGAGAGCGCAACTGCTAAAGAAGAGGAGCGGGTGGAAGGATTCCGCGGTCCAGGCGATCCAGCATCCACAGCCGAACTGTTGAAGTTCCTGATTGACCGCACGGGCTACATCAAGCAACTTGAGCAGGAAGACACACCCGAGGCGCTGGCCCGCATCGAAAATTTACACGAGCTGGTGAATGCGGCCATGGACTCGCGTGATCGTGGTGAGACGTTGAACGAGTTTCTCGACCACGCCGCGCTGGTCAGTGATGCCGACGATTATGACGAGGCCGCGCGCGTCACGCTGATGACCTTGCACGCGGCCAAAGGGCTCGAGTTCCCGCTGGTCTTTCTGATCGGTCTGGAGGAGGGGCTGTTCCCTCATTCGCGCACTCTGCTTACTCCAGACGACATCGAAGAGGAGCGGCGACTGTGCTACGTCGGCATGACCCGCGCTATGCACACGCTGGTCCTCTCCCGCGCGCGCTATCGCCGCCGCTACGGGACCGACATGCCCGAACCCAGCGTGGCGTCGCGGTTTCTCGATGAGATTCCCCACACGCTGCTCCAGGACCTGGGATCGCCGCGACGGACCGCGCATGCGCCGAGCAGCGATTACTCGACGGGCAAACATTACGCGTACGAAGATGAGGATCAACGTCCCGCCTATGACCGTCGCGACAAGCCGCAACGCAGCCAATATAGCGGGCCCTCCTACAACTCTATCGACAACATTGCGGAGTTCTTCGCTTCGCGCGGAAAGAAGTTTTCGCGGCCCAAAGTCGAGATTCCCCAGCCCACCGGACGCACTGGATTCCGGCCCGGACAACGCGTTCGGCATCCGAAATACGGGGAAGGCACCGTGTATAAACGCGAGGGTGACGGGGAAGATGCGAAGATTACGGTACAATTTCCTAGATTCGGTTTGAAAAAGCTGGTCGAGAAATACGCCCAATTGGAAAAGGCGTAAGCCCGTCAATTAAAGGAACGCAGAATTCATGGCAAACACCAAGAGCATTACCGACAAACTAGAACGCAAGAAAGTGAAGCGCACCGCGCGCAAGAAAGCCGCCCCGAAAGCGCCCCGCACGTATGCCCGCGGCTCGGCCAAGCGCAAGGTAAAGAAGATGGCACGCGGACAGTCGAAGCGGTAATTCGCCGGCGCTGCCGTTAGAAACGAAGGCTCCAGTCCGCTCGCCGGGCTGGAGCCTATTTCTGTTGCGAAGAAATAGGGAGAGAGTAGGAGCTGAAGTCTGCCCTGGTTGCGAATACGAAAGGGGCCTCCATACCTGCCTGGAATGGGGTCCCCCTCCGGCGAAATATTCACCCTCCCCCATACAACAGGGGAATACTCGCATTTCTTTTATCGGCATTCTGAAACAGAACCTTCAGTGGGTCGCTCATCATGACCATCTGCGTGCTAGTCTGGCTAGTCATGCCTGAACAGGAGAACTGAATCTGCGTGACTCTAAGCTGGCGTGAACCATACTTGCGATTTTTTGTACTGATGATGGCGGTGCTGACGGTTTTGCCGCTCAACGTCGCTCGCGCACAGGAAATCGACAGCCGCCAATTCTCCGCCATGCAGTGGCGGCTGATCGGCCCCTTTCGGGCCGGTCGAGTCACGACCGTAGCGGGTGTCCCAAGCCACCCCGATACCTACTATTTCGGTACACCGGGAGGCGGCGTCTGGAAGACCACCAATAGCGGACAAGTTTGGCGTCCCATCTTCGACAGCGAACGAGTCGCTTCCATCGGCTCTCTTGCCGTAGCTCCGTCGAATTCCAACGTGATTTACGTGGGGACCGGAGAGCAGACCGCCGGTAATGGGCTGAACAGGTCGGCGGACGGTGGCGACACCTGGAAGAACGTGGGCCTGCAGGACGTTCCTTTTATCCAGGCGGTCATTGTCGATCCGCAAAATCCGGACGTCGTTGTCGTGGGCGGTAATTCCATCGGAGTCGGAATCCTGTGGCTTCCGCTGCCAAAGTCTGCACACACGGCCAACCGCGGAATCTTCAAGACCACGGATGGCGGAAAAACCTGGAACAAGGTGCTCGCGAACGACGAGACGCTCGGCGTCGTTGATCTCTGTTCCGATCCCGGCGATCCCCGCACGCTCTATGCGGTTCTTTACCGGCCAGCTTCCGGGGCTGGCGACTCCGAAGTCGCCGCTACCTCGGAGATCGTCAAGTCGGTGGACGCAGGCTCAACCTGGAGTCCTCTGGTGCCCAAGGGTCTGCCGGAAAAGGGTCGGGGAAGATTGGGCATTGCGGTTGCTCCGGGAACCAATGGCCGCCGTTTGTACGCGATCCTGGCGCAAGGGTTCTTCCGCTCCGACGATGGCGGAGCGACATGGCAGCAGTCCACCAACGACCCGCGCGTGCTCGGCAGTGCATACTTCAGCCGCGTCTTTGTTGACCCGCGCAATCCCGATGTTCTCTACGTGGCGCAGACCTCGCTGTATCGTTCCACCGACGGCGGACAGACCTTCGAAGCCTACGTCGGAGCTCCCAGCGGCGATGACTTCCACGTCCTCTGGATCGATCCGCAAAACCCGGCGCGCATGATTTTGGGAGTGGACCAAGGCGCCATCATCAGCGTGGATGGCGGCAAGAGTTGGAGTTCCTGGTACAACC
>Ga0116122_1001601_pt1 | contig 11275 bp, 9 predicted proteins | sample June2015DPH_13_5_FD_89726 | JGI IMG/M metagenome (GOLD analysis project Ga0116122, IMG submission 89726) | Peatland microbial communities from SPRUCE experiment site at the Marcell Experimental Forest, Minnesota, USA - June2015DPH_13_40 | ecosystem: Environmental > Terrestrial > Soil > Wetlands >...
GCGCAACTGAGTCGTGTTCCCGGGAACAGCGTGGTATTGGTAATAACCCAGCACGACCTTCCGGAGCCACGCACCGACGTCGGCCATGCGATCGTGCATCCGGCGTTGAAGCTCAGCCTTGATGGCTTTGAGCTTCGCGACCATTCGCTTCTTCGCAGTGATCCGCCCTACGGTGAAGGTTCCGCTCTTGTGGCGTTGCCCACAGTAGTGGGTAAAACCCAGGAAGGTGAAGGTCTCTGGTTTTCCCTCTCCCCGCGCTTTCCGGTCACGAGCGGCGAACCGCCCGAACTCGATCAGCCGTGTCTTGTCCGGATGTAACTCCAAGCCGAACTTCGCTAGCCGTTCCCGGAACTCTTTCAGGAAACGCTCAGCGTCCGTTCGGTGCTGAAAACCCACCACAAGATCGTCGGCATAGCGGACGACTATTACGTCGCCCTTTGCCACCTTCTTGCGCCAGACATCAGCCCAGAGATCGAAGAGGTAATGAAGGTACACGTTGGCGAGCAGCGGTGATGCCACTGCTCCCTGCGGCGTACCCAGTTTCGTCTCCGACCACTGGCCGTCTTCCGATACTCCCGCCTTCAGCCATTTCCGGATCAGGCGAAGTATCCTCCGATCAGCCACCCGGTGTTCGATGAACTTCATCGTCCATTCGTGGCTCAGGTTATCGAAGAAGCCCCGGATGTCGGCATCGAGCACCCAGTTCACCCGCTTCCGTTGGATGCCCACCGTCAGCGCGTCCAGCGCCTGGTGCGGGCTGCGTGCGGGACGGAACCCGTAAGAAAAGCCCTTGAAGTCGACCTCATAGATCTGGTTGAGGATCGTCACCACGGCCTGCTGCACGATTTTGTCTTCCAGCGCCGCGACGCCCAACGGACGTTTCCGCCCGTCAGCCTTCGGTATAAAGACTCGTCTTGAAGGTTTTGCCCGATACGCTCCGCGGTGAACCCGGCTGTGCAGATCGACGAGTCGATCCTCCAGCCCGGATTCATACTCCTGCCACGTTACGCCGTCCACTCCGGGCGAAGCCTTGCGCTGAAGCGCGAAGAAGCTGTCGCGGAGTAGATCCACGTTGAGATGGTGGAGCAAAGCGGTGAACCGCTCCTGCTTTCTTTCCTTTGCTGCCTTCCGCACACCGTCCAACCCCTGGGACATGCGCTTCCCGCTCGGTGTCGGGTGCATGTGCGATTGAGCGATGTTCTCCCTCGTCTGTGCCCTTCCCTCCCCGGCCTCCGCAGAAGGTCTCCCTCCCTTGTTCGGCTGGTTCACAGGTACTACAGCACAGTCCGACTTCTCCAGCACGTGCATGTCCGCCGTGCGGCTTGTGGCCTTCGCGGACCGGCCTTGATCATCAGACCAAGGCGCGCTGGAGATCTCCCGGTTCTCGTGCATGTTGTTTCTCAGCGTGCGCGGGTTCTTAGACTACGCAGGACCGACAGTCCACTCGCGATTAGCGTGGCTGCCGTGTTGCCTTCCTCCTACTCGGAATGAAGTCGGCATCCTGATCTACGGGCTTTTCGCAGCTCAATCGCCCCGCCCACCGATGCCTCTATCTACGCTTCGAGAAACACCTCACGCTGTCCCCCGCAAGACTCAAGGCCAGGATGGATTCGCTACTTCCTTTCCTGTAGGGCTCTTGCATCCCCTACAACATGCCGGTTTAGCCCGGCGCACTCCTGTTTGCCCGTCACTCGGGCGTTTCAGGAGACCTCACGCTTCTCGGGGCGCCACGAGCTGATCAGTCCAAATCGAGTAGTCAAGAACTGCTAACTGCTCGTTATTGGATTAAGGCTATTCCTTGGGAAGATCGATCATGACGACCTGCGAGTTTTCACGTAAGCGGTCGAAGACGATTTGTTTCCCGTCGCTTGTGACGTCGAAGGTCCGCATGGTGGCACGGTTTTGCAGCCTGGTGAGGGGGCGCGACTGCATCGAGGCGAGATCGAGTAGCCAGAAGTCCTGTGATGCGAGCAGTCCCTGCATGTAGATCAGACTCTTGCCATCGGGCAAGAAGCGGACGCGCTCGCCCAAGCGCCGCAAGGCGATCTCGGGATGGATTTATGGCGCATCGACCCGGCCGGCGGGAATCCAGAGCGCCTCACGCAACGAGCAACTTCGAGCCGAGGCGAACGTTTTCCAACTTGGTCGCCTGACGGCCGTTGGATCTATTTCGTGCACGGGACGCCGGCGACCAAGGAGACGCAACTCGAGGCGTGGCAGAGGAGTGAACTCACCGACTGTCACAGCCAAGGTTGTGATTTACGAGGCGTTCGTTGACGGCAAACTCGAAGCTCCGAAACACCTCAGCTGGAACTGGATCCCATTCCGCAATTCAAGCCTTCGGCAAAGCTGGACGAGAATTTGGAAACTCTGCCTCTCAGGTGCGCACCCTCAGCACCGGGCAATGCGCACGCGCTACGACCTGATACGCCGTGGTTAGTGGCGCCTCGAATGTGCCTGCGGCGCGGTGCGCGCTGATGACAATCAGATCCGCGCTCTGCTCCCAGGCGGCATTCAAGATGGCTTCCGCGCGATCGCCCGTGATCGCCAACGCGTCGAACTTACACCAGGCTCTGGCTTCTGGCGGAATCAGAGCGTTCAAGCGCCGGTAGTATTCCTGGAGTATTTCGTGCCGCGACAGGTCGGCAGCGACGTGGAGCAGGATCAGCTCAGCGTCAGCGATCCTGGCAAGCGAAAGAGCGTAGGGGAGCGCTTTCAGAGAGTCCGCGGAGAAATCTGTGGGATACAAGATCCTTGCGAATTTTCTGGCAGCACCCCAGGACTTACCCGCCCTCGGAGAGACGCTCAGGACCGGACAGGGCGCAACATTGAAGATGCGCTGCGCTACCGAGCCCAGCAACAGCTTGTTGACACCGCTGCGGCCATGTGTCCCAACCACTACCAAATCGATAGATCGGGCCGGGATCACCCGCGCAAGAACATCCGTGATCGCACCGTGCTCAATGATGGTTTCGACGGGCTCTCCGGCCAAACGACTTGAGGCAATGAATCGTTGCATGTGCGCTTCGGCGGCCGACTGGGCCTTGCGGGCTTCGTTGGGCCCCGTTGCAGCCGTGGTCGAGCCCGCGTCCCGTATGACGTGAGCGACGAATATCGCCGCTCCGTAATCGTGCGCCACTGCGCGCGCCAATGGGACACCTGCCCCCGAGCAGTCGGAAAAATCTGTGACTAGAAGAATACGGGTGAAGGACGGAAGAATCATTTTAGTGCTCACCTCTGACGGCCTTTGCAGCCTGGGCCTGCAATGCGCCCGGCCGGCCATGCACAACTGCGCGTTAGGTTAGTCCGAAGTAGGCGCGATGCAGAGCATCGTTCGCATGTAGTTCGGCAACTGTTCCAGTGAAACCCGCAACACCGCGTTCCAGCGTACAGACCCGGTCGGCGAGATCGAGGACTTTCACGTTCTGTTCAGCGATCAGCAGCGAGATCCCTTGCCCGCGCGCTTTCTCCAGGATGCGAAAAACATCTCGTACCATAAGCGGCGAGAGTCCGGCGGAGGGCTCGTCCATCATCAGCAAACGCGGCCTTCCTGCCAGTGCCTTGGCAATCGCGAGCATTTTGCGCTGCCCGCCACTCAAGCTGCTGGCGAGCGAGTGGCGCCGGCGCTCGAGTTCCGCGAAAATCGCGTAGAGCTCCTGAACGCGCGAACTCAGCTCCGCGCGGGCGAGCAAGTGCCCGCCGATACGTATGTTCTCGTCGATGCTGAGATCGGGGAATACTCCCATTTCCGACATAAAGGCAATGCCGCGCCGAACCCGACGATCGATACGGAGGTGGGTTATGCTTTCGCCGCCAAAACGAACCTCTCCTTTCCATGCGGGAAGCAGGCCGATCAGTACCTTGAGTAGCGTGGTTTTGCCGGCGCCGTTGGCTCCGAGCAGTACAACGGTCTGGCCTTCATGCACTGCGACGGTGGCGCCCCAAAGCACTTGCACGCGCTGGTACCCAGCTTCCAGCGATTCGCCCTTAAGAAGTTCAGCAGACATCGCTACCTCCCAGGAACACGCTTACAACCTGCGGGTCGCGCACGGCTTCGCTTAGCGCTCCGTCAAAGATCTCGTGCCCGGCGTTGAGGACAATCACGCGGTCGGTCACTTCGGCGATGAAGCCCATCACGTGCTCAACAACCAGCAGTGCGATTCCTGAATTGGCAAACTCGCGCAGCTTGCGCGCAACGCGCTGGAGTTCGGCCTGAGGCAGGCCGGCGGCGAGTTCATCCACTAGAAGCAGCCGGGGCGCGGTCGCCAGCGCACGCGCTAAATCGAGCATCTTCTGCTGCGAGCTGTTCAAGTCCGCCGCCGCTCGGGAGCGATACGTGTCGAGTTCGAGGGACGCCAGTATGGCGTCAGTGTCGGTCTGCTTCCCGTTGGCCGCGCCATACGTTGCAGCAATGTCGACGTTGTCTCGTACGGTCAGTGCCAGGAAGGGCTGGGGTACTTGGAACGTGCGATTGATGCCGAGCCGCACCCGCTTGTGCGAAGGCAGCCTTTCGATCCGTTTCCCCAACCAGCAAACTTGCCCTGCATCGGGTGGGTAGATACCAGAGATGATATTGATGCAGGTGGTTTTGCCCGATCCGTTGGGTCCGACCAGGCCCAGCACCTCGCCCGGTATGAGATGGAAGCTGGCGCCGTCCAGCGCGCAGAAACCGCCGAAGCGTTTAACCACCTTGTCGACGCGGAGCAGAGGAGTCTTCTCCGCCCATTGATCAGGGGACATTGATCCCCCACCGCTTAAGGAGCGGGAGCAGCCCATTCGGCAGGAACAAAACCAAAGCCATGATCAACGTGCCATAGATGAGTTGAAAATACTGTGGCGTCGCGATGCCGATGCCATTGTAGATCCCGTAGAGTATCGCGACTCCGCTGATGGGGCCGACGATCGTGGCAGTTCCGCCGAACAGGGCAAATACTATCGCGAAGATGCTCATGCCGAGGTCGAAGACCGTTTCCGGATAGAACACGGAAATGTACCAGGCGTAAACAGCACCGATTAAGCCTGCAATCAACGCGCTGAGCAGCCAGGCGATTGTACGCCCGCGCACCACATCCACACCGGCCATGCTGGCGCTGACCGGATTTTCTCGAATGGCCTGCAGGGCCAGGCCAAAGCGGGAATTCCGCAGATAGACCACTATCAAGAGCGTCAAGGCGAGGATCGCAACGGCAACGCTGTAGGCAAAGCGCGGGGCGTAGACGCCGCTCAAGCGGATGCCGTACGGCCCTTGCGTGACGTTCGTCAGATTGGGATTCGAAATGATCTGGGCAACTACTTCCGATGCCGCGAGAGTGGCAATCGCGAAGTAGGCACCTTCTAACCGCAGCAGCGGAGTGAGAATGATGCCGAGGATCAACGCCGCCAGCGCGCCCGCCACCAGCGCGAGGAGGGGAGGCGCATGCATATGCAGTACCAGAAGGGAAAATCCGTAAGCGCCCGCGCCGAAGAATCCCACATAACCGAAAGGCAGATAGCCCGTAAAACCATAGATCACATTGATCCCCTGCGCCAGCACAAGGTAGACGACGAAGTTAAAGAGCAGCAAGTGGTTGCTGTAAACCCACGGGAGAACTGCAAAAGCTGCCACCACCGGCACCAGCACAAAGATCAGGTGGCGAAGCCCGTTACGCATGCCGCACCCGCTTCCCAAGCAGGCCTGTGGGCCGTACCAGAAGGATAAGGATGAGCACCAAGTATGGCAGCAAGTTCGCCCACGAACTGGCATACGTCTGCATGAACATCAGGGCAACACCATAGACCATGCCGCCCAGAACCGTTCCGAGCGGCTGGCCGAGCGAGCCCATTACAATAACCGCAAACGACGTGATCGTGACCGCTACGCCCATCGCGGGCACAATGCTGCCGAACATAAACGGCGCCAGGACCCCGGCCACAGCGGCTAGCGCCAAGCTGATCCCGAACGCCAAGGCGGAGACGGCATGCACGTTAATCCCCGTGCTCAAGGCTTCGTCCCGCTGCGACATAACCGCGCGCGTGACGTAGCCGATCCGCGTTCGGTACAGATACAAATAGACCAACGCGATGCAGACAGCACTGGCGATGCCACTGACCATCCAGGAGGCAGGGAATGTCTGGTTCAAGATATGCCAGGGTTCGCTGCCCAGCACGTCTCCGGGGATTGAATACTCGCTCGTCCCGAAGCCGATGGTGGCGCACGCCTCGATGACCTGCGACAGGCCGAAAAACAAAATTAGCGAGAGCATCTCCGGGTCCTTCGACGCCTGTAGCCGGGGCACGAGCAGGTAGTAAAGCGGCCAACCGATGAGCGCGAAGGCAACGAAAACAATGGGGATCGAGAATATGGGATTAACTCCCCGCAGCGTGAAAAGCCAATAGGCCGCGAAGCCGCCCAGCATCAGGAAGTCGCCATGCGCCAGATTGACGACCCGCATGACGCCGAAAACAAGGTTCAGCCCTAGCCCAATCAGGCTGAAGTAGAGACCGAACAGCAGTCCTGCAATCAGGGCATATTCCAGCATCGAACTCCATTCGTGTGCAGCAAGCCTCGGGAAGCCGGACTCAAATTGCCGTCGCGCGCTCCGTCTGCTGCAATCTGTCACGGCGCAGGATAGGCCGGCTTGCTGTCTGCCAGGTCGCGCGGATAAACGATATTTAGTCTCAGTCCGCCCTTGCTATCGGGAACGAGCTGTCCCAGGGGTTGGATCTCACCGGTCTGCGCTCCAGTCTCATCCAGTTCGAAGTCGCCATCGAGCGTCTTCAGCTTGCCCGACTGCGCGAAGATGGCCCTGCGTAACGCCAGCTGGTCCAGGTTGTCGGTGGTCGCCAGCGCTCGATCCAGCACCAGCCCGGTCGTGTACCCTGCAACCGCGTTGAAGCCGAATTCCACGTGGCCGCCTTGGTATTTCTTGTCCCAGGCCGCTTTAAATTCAGCGAGCGTCATCCCAAAGTTCGGCTTATAGCTGATGGCCGAGGAAGTGACATACGTGTAAACGTATTGCAGGGCCTTGGGCCCGACCCCGCGCTCGACCAGTTCAGTCTCTAGGCCGGGATAGATGCCAAACAGCCATTTGAACTTGATTCCGCTTTCCTGCACGTTGCGGAAGAAAGCGATATCGTTACCGGGATAGCCAAGGTGCACGACCGCATCCGGATTGCTGGCGCGAATGTTTTGCAGCAAAACGACGTAGTTCGACGTATTGGTGGCAACACCGTTGTCATAAACAATCTCGAGTTTACCGGCATCCTTCAGGAATTTGCGTACGGCATTCGCCTGGGTGCTGGTGTAATCGTTGGTCGCATACAAGATGGCCACGCGCCGAATGCCGAGCTGATAGCCTTCGGTATTGAGGAAATCCCCCACGTATTTGGGCCAGACACTGGAGATCGGATCGGAGATCAGCACGATGTAGGGGTTGTCTTTCGTGAAAAACGTGGCGCCTGTGCCCGTCTGATCGATCAACAGCATTTTGTGATCGCGCGCAATGGGTACCCCAACGGACGTGAGTACCGAGCCGGAATCGGCAACCAGGATGTCAACCTTGTCCTGCGTGATGAGCTGGTTATAAAGCGTTGTCGCCGTGGCTGTCGAACTTTGATCATCGTAGGCAATGAGCTTGATTGGTATCTTCTTATTGAAGGGCCTTACGAGTACCCCCCCTGCTTCATTCTTTTGTTCGACCCAGAGCTTCAGGCCGTAGTACACGGGCATGGAAATCGCGGCGAACGGGCCGGAGGACGCGTAGAGCGTGCCAATCTTGATGTCTTTAGGCGTCTCGGCCGCATCGGCGGGCGTCAGCATGGAAGCGAGCAGGCAGACTAGGGGGAGCGGCAGCAGTCGTCGCGATTTCATCCTCGGTAGACTCCTTTCGGAAGAGGATTGCATGCAAACCTGATTCGATCCGTGGAAAGCAACCCGTTGTCCCGGAGGTTCGCGGAAATCATAATAATCGGGAAGAAGAAACACAAGAACGAATGTCCACTCGTCACCACGGGCGCGGTCCCCGGAGGCCACCATCGCGTTACCATGCAGCCTTGAAAAGGATGATACGCTGCACTCTGCCAGGTAACGATCAGTGACATCTCCTGTTCTCGACGGTCTGCGTGTTCTCGAACTGACGGAAGCGCTTGCCGGCCCCTACTGCGCCATGCTTCTCGGCGATCTGGGTGCTGACGTGGTGAAGGTCGAGCGGCCCGGAGGCGGTGACCAAAGCCGTTCCTGGGGACCGCCGTTCCTCGGAAGCGAATCGGCGTACTTTTTGGCAGCGAACCGCAACAAGCGCTCGCTGACGCTGAACTACGACCATACGCAGGGCCGAGCCATCCTCGAACGCCTCGTTGCGACCGCCGATGTGCTCATTGTAAGCAGTCCTTCACCCGCATCTCTTACGCGCCGGAACATTGATCCCGAGACTCTTATCGCACGGCACCCGCGACTGGTCTATTGCGCCATTTCAGGCTACGGGTTTACCGGACCGAAGGTGGGGTTGCCGGGGTACGACATCATCGCCCAGGCGGAAGCCGGCGTGTGGAGCTTTACGGGAGAACCAGACACTGAGCCGGTTCGCTATCCTATTGCTATTGCCGACATCACGTGTGGGCTTTATTCCGCCGTGGGCATCATGGCCGCGCTGCTGGCAAGAGAAAAATCCGGCCGCGGGCAGTTCCTCGACATGGCATTGTTTGACTGCCAGCTCACTTGGCTAGCGAACATCGGCAGCAACTACCTGAACGCTAACCAAGCGCCAACTCGGTGGGGCAACGCTCATCCCAGTATCGTGCCTTACCAGGTATTTCGTGGTGGTGATGGCCGACATTTCGTAATTGGAGTTGGCACCGAGCCTCTTTGGAAACGCTTCACTGTCGTGCTCGGCAGCGAGGAAAGGCTGGGCCGCGATCCCCGTTTTCGCACCAATGCCCTGCGGGTCCAGCATCGTAAAGAGCTCATTCCCCTGATTCAAGATGTGCTTACGCAGCGCCCCGCCGAAGTGTGGCTGGGACGACTGGCCGAAGCGCAAATCCCCGCCGCCGCCATCCGCAGTGTCGGAGAGGCCCTCAACGATCCGCAAACGCTGGCACGCGCGCTGATCGTGGAAATCGAGCACCCTGCGATCAATAGGGCCCGCAGCATCGCAAATCCGATTCGCCTCTCGTCCACTCCTGCCCTATACCGTATGCCGCCTCCCATGCTGGGGGAGCATTCGGAAGCTATCTTGCGCGAGCTCGGATATTCCCCTGACGAGATCGCGGTCGCCAAGCGGGACGGAGCGATCTAGAGACCCGGGAGACACGAATCGCGGGTCTACTGAACTACGAAGACCTCTAGAGGTCCTGGTCAGAGGGCATTGATCGCCACCGCGCGATGGAGGGCGAGGGGTCGACGCCGTTGCCACTGCGGTGTGGCAGACGGCGGGAGCAGAACCCCATAGACACCTACTGTTTAGGTATTCGACCGATCAGTTGGAGAGTGGTCGGCAAACCTTACCTAATCCACTAATCCGGCGATGCCGGCCTGTTCCTTATATTTCGGCACATCGTCTGGGCGCGATCTAAGGAGCTGCAAGTACTGTGTTTGCAGTGTGGGTCGGACCGAAGGAAAACAGGGATTGTGGTACAACGACCTACTGCAATGAACGTGTGGTCACGTACCAGAGTCTGTCTCCCTGACACCTCGCTCTCGACTAAATTGAGGAATTTTCTTGTCTGGTGTCCGTATCCCAATCGCCCGAAGGCGACGTACTCACTTAGAAGATCCAGGCATTTCCCCGCGACAATTTCGGCGATTGATCGATTGATCAGGTGATTGCGCCCTGGCCAACGTTTCTCCGTCCCTTATCTCGAATTTAGACGCAAATCGCGTTCTTAAACTCCTGAGTCTTTGATTTGGGCGTCGGCTAGGGCGGCGTCCTAGCCTTCCTTTGTGACAATTTATCATCGCGTCGGACCAGCCGCTCAGGAAAGATATCGACAGCTTGTTCGGCACCCTCGTTCGCATGGGCATCGCGGAGGCTCATCGGCTGGACGAAAGTCTCCGTCTCATCTAAGCTATCTCGCGGTGTGACAAACGCCATCCGGACGACGCGGCGTGAATGCTCAGAGTGCCCCCCAGCTTGTCCCAAAAGGCTCCCAGCACCTTTAAAACGCCCGATCCGACCTGAACATCCTCCCAGCGGACCAGCCCCTCGGATCGGCTCCCCGATGGACACCGCCGAACACAGCCGCCTAGCCGCACAGTGGCGGGTCAGCCCTTGGTCGTCTTCTCCGGGGCGTAGTCGAGGAACATCTTGGTGACGTTGGCGCGAGATGCCCATTCCGCGATTGGATTTTGCCCTGATTTTCTCAGAAACCCAGTATTGAATATTGCGCGCCTTTGCGTTCTGCCCGCTTGACGAGCTTACGAGGCTCAGGTGAGGCAAACGGCACGAGAACCGACTGCAGCGTTGAAGGGCGGAGTCTTGGAAGAGAATCTACATATATACGGTCAAACACCCGCGTCCACGTGGATCGTCCTCACTGCTTCGGCACTATTGGCGGTAAACGGACAGGTGTGCTCACCGCCGGCTCACAGATTGATTGCGGGAGTTCCAGCGGCCTTCCACGAAAACAAAGTACAATGCCCGCGAGAGTCGTCGGGTCAACGGAACGGAGGTTCCGTGGCTCGAAAGCGATACCAGCAGGGATCGCTCATCCTGCGGGGCACGAGGGTAAAGAAGTGGTACGACCGCTGGCTCGAAGACGAACTCCAGCCAGACGGGAGTGTCATCCGCCTCCATCGTTCGGAGATCCTGGGCGATAAGTCCGAGTTTCCGACCAAGCGCCTCGCACAACGTGAACTCGATCGCCGCCTGGCGGCGATCAATAGCCCCATTTCTGGGGCACGCCGACCCACGCACAACCATGGGCTACACGCACGTGATTGGGGACGATCACAGGAAAGTGGCCGAGCAACTCGGGGGATTCTTTGCCCAAGTTCGCCTTAATTTGCCCAAGTACAATAACGGCTCAGGAGGTAGAAGCTCCCAAGCCGATGAAGTGTAACGAGATATTTGGTTGCGGGGGGTGGATTTGAACCACCGACCTTTGGGTTATGAGCCACCACAAATTTACCCAAACTTCCCGGCCTATGTTGTTGAAAACTAATCACCAGAAGTTGTCGCAACTGCTTTCTGCGTAAAACCTTGCGACAACATCCTTCCGAACTCTTCAGCCACCTTGCTATCGTTGGCATCCGTGCTGTGACTGTAGAGCATGGTCGTACTTGCATCCACGTGCCCGAGAC
>Ga0116122_1001611_pt1 | contig 11227 bp, 8 predicted proteins | sample June2015DPH_13_5_FD_89726 | JGI IMG/M metagenome (GOLD analysis project Ga0116122, IMG submission 89726) | Peatland microbial communities from SPRUCE experiment site at the Marcell Experimental Forest, Minnesota, USA - June2015DPH_13_40 | ecosystem: Environmental > Terrestrial > Soil > Wetlands >...
AAATCACACCCTATAATCATCATGCGAAGGCTCCTTCCTTCCCAGCGTCTTTGGTCCTCAACTTCAGACTACCGGGTTCGATTCAAGCCTTCGCTCTTATCCAATCAGTTTCTGGATAACTTCCGGTTGGCCGACAACCCAGGACTAATTCCAAATTCGGTCGAAATCGCAATGCTTGACTAGGCCTCCCGCCATGCGTTCCTCCTAACAGTTATGGAAATGTTTCAGGCGCCATTCACGTGGATTGCCACCAGCGTAACATCGTCGTCCGAGTCGTCACCCGAGTCGCGAGCCGACCACCGCCTCAACTCTCTAAGCAGTCGATCCGCCAAATGGTCTGGCAAGGTACTTTGATCCGTCTCCAGAAATTGCCTGAAGCGGTCGGTACCAAACTCGATCTGCGATGGGTTCGTGGTTTCCGGTATCCCATCGGTATAAAGCAAAGCCCAATCACCTGCCTTGAGCGGCAACTCCACGAAAGAATAGGCTGCTTGCGGGAATTTTCCGAGAAACAATCCATTCTCCTCCACAGCACGCACGCCCTCGGACCGACGCCACAACAACAAGGGAGGGTGACCCGCGCCTGCATACCTCAGCGTTCCCTTCAGCATGTCTACAAACAGATAAGCCGCGGTGACGTAATGGCGCTGAAATTTTCCGCATAACGCTTGATTCAGGCCCAACAGCACTTGCGCCGGGTCGGCAGCGTGCGGCTCTTGCGCCGGCAGTGCAATTTTCAGCATCGAGGCGATGAGTGCGGCTGGCATTCCATGTCCGGATACATCGGCAACCAGAATCCCAACGCGCTTTTCATCGACGACTATAAAGTCATAGAAATCGCCGGCCACAGATGTCATGGGGATGTAGCGTGCGGCAATCTCCAGACCTTCGATTTTGGGAATCTTTTCGGGAAGAATCGATAACTGGATTTCGCGCGCCGTTTCCAATTCTTTCTGGATGGTAAGCAGTTGCAAAGCGAGCTCTTTGCGAATTCCGCGAAGCACAAGGTGGGTTTGTACCCGCGCTTTGACGATGGCGGGAGAAAGCGGCTTATGAATGTAATCTACCGCACCGACCTCGAAGCCCTTGGTCTCATCCTCGATTTCAGTCTGCCCCGTGAGGAATATGACTGGAATGTCTCGCGTCTCTGCGGACATTTTCAACCGAGTACAAACTTCGTACCCATCCATCTCGGGCATCATGACATCCAGCAGGATAAGGTCCGGCAAAGGTGTAACGCTCGCCAATTCCAATGCCTTCGCGCCGTTGGTCGCGATGCGGATCTTGTAACTGTCTTTCAGGATAGAATTCGCGATTTGAATGTTGGCGGGAGCATCATCCACCAGAAGCAGAGTTTTTACTTCGCCAGCCGACTTCATTGTCGTGTCACCTTCGCGCAGCACTGTTCGGCGATGCCATCGAGTTTCACCAACGCCGCCGTAAAATCGAAGTCGCTGATCGATGCGCTCAGAGCATCCAGGTCCGGCTGGTCGACAAGACCCGCAACAGCGTCCTGCAGACTGCGAAATGCTTCCTCGGCACCGCCATCGCTCGCATCGAGTAAGGACCTGAGGCGGGCGATTGAGGCCGATGATGTTTCTCCCTTGAAAGACGGCGGCGTCTCCTTAGGCCGTGAAGGTGTTGATTCGCGTAATGCGTGGTCGATGGCATAAACCTGAGTGTCCAACACGGTCGCGAACGCGCCGAGCAGCGCCGCGACAGAATTCTGGCCTTCACGGATTGCTTTCTCCAGTTGCTGCGCCGCAGACTGCACCTGCGTGATACCAAGATTGCCAGCAACACCCTTCACCGTATGCGCGATGCGTTCAGCCAGTTTGAGGTCCTCGCTTTCGAGTGCGGCAGAAATCCGTAAAGCTGCATTGGCTTGCTTCGCGACAAATTGCCCCAGCAAGTCGCGGTAGAGCCGCCTGTTACCCGCGACGCGCTTCAGGCCGTCGTCCAAATTGATCCCTACGATCTCCGGAAGCTCACCGGCCGTGTTTGCCGGGGTCGTTCTTGCGGGAATCGGTGGTGCCTGGGATTCGGTAGCTTGCCTTGGCCTAGGCTTCGCCCATCGCATCAAGGTCGAAAACAGGACGTCGGGATCAATCGGCTTCGACACATGATCGTTCATGCCTGCGTCGAGGCAGCGCTGGCGCTCCTCAACGAGAGCGTGTGCCGTCATGGCAATGATCGGGAAGTTCTGCAGACGTGGATCACGCCGCAGCAGCCTGGATGCCGTAAAGCCGTCCATTTCGGGCATCTGCAGGTCCATGAACACCACATCGAAGGGCGGAGCCTGACTACCTTCGGTCAGGATTTTCACTGCTTCTCCACCATGATTGGCAACGGTTACGACCGCCCCAGCGCTCTCCAGTAGTTCGGTTGCAACCTGCTGATTCATTTCGTTGTCTTCTACCAACAGGATCCGGATTCCCGTGGCGTCATGCACAGGGGAGTCATCTTTCTTCACGCGAGACCGGCGATCTTCTAGTCCGCCAACGCCGAACAGATCCACCAGCGTGTCATAGAGTAACGACGAATTGACTGGCTTTAACAAATAGCTCTCGATTCCAATCTCTTCTGCCTGGGTTCTGACATCTTCTCGCCCGAATGCGGTCACCATCACAATCTTCGGAATGTGCTGGAGACGACCATCGGCCTTGATGATGCGACTTGCTTCCAAGCCGTCCATTCCCGGCATATGCCAATCCATCAGCACCAATCGATAAGGATCCTGGGAATCTGCACTGGCTATTTCCCGCACGGCGTCCTCCCCGGACGAAACCGATTCGGCTCGCAGTGCAAAAACCCGGAGTGCATCGGTGAGAATCTCGCGCGCCTGCGCATTGTCATCGACAACCAGAGCCCGAATTCCTGCCAGATCAGGGATAAAGCGTTTGCGTTTCTCTTCTGACCCAATGCCGAACCAGGCAGTGAAATGGAAGGTGCTGCCTATGCCGGGCTGACTCTCGGCCCAGATGGCGCCCCCCATCATTTCAACCAACCGTTTGGAGATGGAGAGTCCAAGGCCCGTGCCGCCGTACTTTCGCGTCGTAGAAGTGTCTGCCTGCGCAAACGCCTGGAACAGCCGAGCGCTCTGTTCCGGCGTCATACCGATACCAGTGTCGAGGACCGAGAACCTCACCTTGACTCGGTCCGCCAGTCGCTCCTCAAGCGCAACCGTTACCAATACTTCGCCACGTTCCGTGAACTTGACTGCGTTGTTCACGAGGTTGATCAGGATTTGTCCGAGGCGCAGCGGGTCGCCGACCAGATTGGGCGGAATGTCATGCTGCGCTCCGATCAGAAACTCGAGGTTCTTGTCTTGAGCTTTCTGACTGACAATCGACGATAGATTGTCGAGCACATCCTCAAGCCGGAACCCTGTCTTCTCCATATCCAATTTGCCCGCTTCGATTTTTGAGAAGTCAAGGATGTCATTGATGATCCCGAGCAACGCATGTGCGGCGGACTTCACCTTAGTCAGATAATCTGCTTGTTTCTTAGATAGATCGGTCTTCAAGGCTAGGTGCGTCATGCCAATGATGGCGTTCATCGGCGTACGGATCTCATGGCTCATGTTGGCCAGGAAATCAGACTTGGCTTTGGTGGCGGCCTCGGCCGCTTCTTTGGCTACTGCCAAGTCCGCGGCCTGCACCTGCGTCTGCTTCAGCAGCTTCTTGGCCTCCATCGTGGTCATAAGAATCTTGGTGTTCAGGGCGACTCTCGGTAACAGCGCGTCCAGCAGCGCTTGCTGACGCTCGGACACCGGAGCCGAAGGCGCCAGTTCGACGACGGCGAGCACAATGTCGTGATCAATCAGGGGGACAAAAAGGACACAAGCAGGTGTCACCATCCCTATACCTGCGGAGACTTGGAGGGGCTTCTCGGGGCTGGAAACAATCCGAAGACTGCGCCGCTCTACGGCAGCTTGTCCCACCAGGGCTTCGCCAAGCACAAATTCTCGCGGTTCCGTCGAAACCTCCGTCGCGAAAGCACCGACGCGGGCGAAGCGCATATGGCTGTCGTCGGCGAGGTAGAGGGCACCATAGAGCAGATCCAATGTTTCCGAGATTCGTGACAAAAGGACGGTAGAGAATGCCGCGAAGTCCTCGGCCGACTGCAAGCTAGCAACCGTAGCCGCCACCTCGGTTTTGACCCAGCTCTGCATTTCCCGCTCCTTTGCAGCGACCTGGAGGACGCGCAGCGCTCGGTTCATCTCACCAATTTCATTGGTATGGTTAAGTTTCGCAATGGGCTGGTCTAGCCGTCCCTCCGCCACGTCCAGAATCTGGCCCCGAAACGACGACACGACTTGCACCACTTCAACCTGCACGATGGAGAGCGCAATGACGAAAGATGCGAACAAACCGAGCGCGATCACAATCCATGTGATCAGAATGGCGCGGTGCGTCCGGGAAGAGAGTTCGTTCGATTCCTGGTTTGCAGACCTCTGCATGTCGTCCACCAGGTCGGTCATGGCCTGCCTCGCTCGCTGCAAATCAGCGTCGACCCCGCTGCGCATGATCTGCATAGCCTTTTCACGGTTGCCAGACAAGGCAGCCGCTCGGATGGGGCGTGCACGGAATGCAGATCGATCGAACACAGCCTCGGCCGCTGCGATTTGGCTTGCGCGACCGGGGCTCCGCCGCAGCGCGTCCGCGAGCAATGCATGGTAATCGGCTTGTACCTTGTCCAATTCTCTGTCGTTCTCTTGCCTCTGATCGGGTCGGTCCTCGGCCACCAGTTGGTAAAGCACTAAACGGAAGCGCATGGTGTTGCCTCGCGCTGCGGTTACCGATTGAAATGTCTTGACGTAATCGTCGATCAAATTGCTGTACCAAGTGTCGATCTTCTGGCTTTCGATCGACGAATACACCACCGCCCCAATCGCCATCAGCGCCAGCGGAAGCATGGCGACCAGCACCTTGGTCCGGATTTTGAAATTCGCTAAGAGACTCATATCATCCGTTCGTACCCTAGGAGTTATCACACGTTGGCACGAATCGAAACGCTGTGGCACTCCGCCAAAACTGGGGACTTCCCGCCAAATAGAAGGCTGGAGGACTGCCTTCAGGAGAGTTCCCTCCCCCTCAAGTGCCATGTCTCGCGAAAGGATCGAAAGGTGGAGCTTCCCCTGAGATTACAGGCACACCCATACGCGGTGTGAGTTTATAAGCACGGTGGTGCGGCAATAACTGGCAAAACTGCCAGTCCGAATGTGCATCGTCAGAGTCTCTCAGCGGTGCTCCCGAGTTACGGGCAAACCGGAAGTTGCGCAACTGGAAAGAATCTTCGCGACACGGTCCCGAAGTCAGCTTCTGGGAAGTGAGGGTGGTCGTAGCGTTATCTGGACTGCTTCCCAGTCGGATCACGGCCAAACGGAAACTGAGACAGCCTTGATTCGAGGGAGAGCACTACCGCCCCGCCGACCTGTCAGAGTTGCCCAAAATCCCCTTCACCGCGGGCATTTGCAAGTGCCTCAATCAAGGCGGTCACAAGATGCGCGGGTCTGCTGCCCACAAACAGGTGATTTTCGAACGCTAGCCTTGCCCCAGACCTCTCGTGTGTAGAAGGGCAGCGTGAACAATGCAGTCGCATTGTCGCGAGACTCATCTCCGTTTAGCTTCGACCTGAATTCTTTCCGAATCCTTGGTCCTAGGCAGAGAGCCGCACAGCAGCCCTAGTGATCCACTGGACATGCTCACTATCCCCTATCCCCCATCCCCCCTATCTTACAATCGAAACAATGTTCAAGCGGCACGTTCATATCGTCCCCAGGCTTGCTCTCGCAACCGCTGGATGCCTCTGGGGAACAGGATTTTTCTTCGGCAAGATTGCCTTGACCGAGATGCCAGTCGCGAGCATGGTCTTGTATCGGTTCGCGTTCGCGTCTGCCGGTCTGCTCCCTGTCATCTTCTATGATCGTCCTCGGTTTGACAGGAGCGAATGGGGCTGGGTGTTCGCAGCATCAGTGCTCGGAGTGCCAGTGCAGTGTTTGGTGCAGTTCAAGGGACTTTCCCTCACCACGGTTTCGCACGCTTCTTTAATGGTTGGCACACTTCCCATGCTGCTCGCCATCGCAGCCGTGGTATTCGCGGGAGAGCGGTTGCACTTCGGCGGCTGGCTTGCGCTTGCAGCCTCGACCTTTGGCGCTGCGCTGATCGCATTGTCGAGCAAGAAAGCTTCCGGCGTGGCACACGCGAGCACGCGTGGCGACCTGTTGGTTGTGCTTTCAATGTTTGCAGCCATTGGATGGATTCTGATTTCGAAACGTCTCATGTGTCGGCATTCAGCAGTCATGGTGACGGCTTTAATCTTTTGGATCGGTACTATCCTCCTGGCGATGGCGGTCATCACAACATCCGGCGTTCCGTCGCTGCATTACTCGACCCGCGCATGGATTGCCGTAGCGGAACAGGGATTCTTCGCTACTGCGAGCACGACAGTTTTGTGGAATTGGGGACTCAAGCGGGTTCCGGCATCTCAGGCAGGAATTTTCGTAAATTTAGAACCGCTGGTCGGCGCGATTCTGGGTGTCTCCTTGCTGCACGAGGATTTGGGGATCATGGCTCTCGCAGGAGGTGCGGTGATTATAGGAGGAGCGGTGTATTTCAGCTACAAGCCCGAAGGCAGCAGACCGGTCGGGGACACCTTGCCGTGCGACTAAGAGAAAAGCCAATTCTGAGTCTCAGCAAGTTCCACGGGCTTCGAACATTCTGCGTCGTCGTTCGCCACGTGATTGATCCGAGTGCTGATGGGATAGTACCGCATCAGCCGGGCATCGCAGGGCTCCAACAGTTCGGACGCCGCAACCACGTCCCTCATCCCCGGATCGAGCCATAAATCGGGGCTGTCTGGATCAAGGATGACTGGCATTATGTCGTGGACGGCTGAGGTCACGGCATTCGGAGTCGTGGTCAGTATCGAGCGGGTCTTTATCCAGCCACCGCTAGGGTCTTTCCAACGATCCCATATTCCTGCAAACGCGAACAACTCACCTTCGTTGACCTCAAAACAGTACGGCTGCTTGCCTTTCCCGGTTCTCGCCCACTCATAAAATCCGTCTGCGGGGATCAGGCATCTGCGAAATTTCAATGCATCACGGAACGCAAGCTTGGTGCTCGCTGTTTCCGATCTTGCGTTAATCATCTTGGCGGCGACAGACGGTTCTTTCGCCCATGACCGCCGAGATCGGGATAAAAGCGTTCAAGAAGAATAGCAGGAGCACCCATCCTCAGCATGTCAGGCGTCATCCCTTTTTCGCGACCGCACCCCTCTGGATTTTGGAAAAATTGCAGGATTCGGATGTGCCATGGCGTCATTTCATCAATCAGATTCACGAACATAAGCGGAGAAGTTTTATCGCGATGTCGGGGCACAGGGAGCGACCGTGCGCGTCGGGATGGCAGCCAGCGGGCACGCTCGCTGGTTTGAACGGCTGCTCTCAGAATTGCAGTTTGAGTGCTTGAGTGTGGATCGGGGATGCCGCCGAGATTCGCACGAAGCGGGTACGCAAGCGGAAGATGGATCGCCAAAATGCGTTTCACACCTCCGTTTCGACAATTCTGCTATTAAGTGACCTCATCTGAGTAGCGAGAGCGGCGGTAGCACTGAGGAGTTCGTTCTTGTTGTAGCCAGCATACCCGAGCATGAGCCCCGATCGCGAACGGTGTCGTAATGCATGATGCTCTCTTTAGTTGCAAGCTCTGCGACTAAAAAGATCTGGTGCCTTTGCTCGGCGTATTCGATACGTTTGTACGCGCCCCGCACTCCTTTTATCTGGTGGTTTGAGTGCCTTCGGCTTCCAAAGTGATGCGATCGACCGATCGACCAGCGGCATGGGGATGACATCCTGGATGACATGCCCCCGGAATTCATCGGTGCACGGACTTTGGAGCGAATCGCCACCAGCCAAGGCAAGGGGTACGCGAGAATATATGTCTCCAGTATGTCTCCAGAAAAAGGCGCGTTGCCTGACACCCCAATAAACATTGACGTTTGCCGACATTTCCGGCTTCTGCGTCGGAAAGTAGAGTAGCGTCCAGTACCGTCCGACGAATTTCGCGATGCGGTTCGAGGTCCGGAGGGAAACAGCCGGTCTTCAGGATTCTCAGTCCCTGGGAAGGGCCACGCCTGCTCTGTCTGCTTCGCGGTCGCCCTCGCGATCAGCTTCGCGGTTAACGATTGCCTGAAACTTCCGCAGCACGTCTTCGGGAAGAGATGGCTTCTGATACTTGCTTACTAGCTCGTCGACGCGGGCACGGGTTCGCGTAAAGACGTCGCTTGGTGGCTCCGAGCCTCGCGCGCTGCGATCGATGACCGGGGAGGGAAGATACTGCTCCTGCCGAAAAAGCGCGCGCGTTTCCTTCAGCTTGAGAAATTCTCCGGAGAGCCCGGTTTGCGCGAACATGGCGGTGGCCAGGCTTTTACTACCAACGTCATCACCGCGGCCGTCGTCGTCGCGGACTTCCTCGCCGCGGACCTCAATGCCTCGCGCCAGCCGCTGCGCCGAGGCGATCGACTCGGCATCAATGACCAGCTTTTCGACGCTGAAACAAGCGAGAGATTCAAGCATGCCCGCTCCCGAAATCATGTTGATGCCCGCCAGCGCTCCGAGCATCGCTGAGCGCGCACTCTCCGCGCCGGCCTGCGCATCCACAAGCTTCGAATCGGTCGCGACCAGATAGCCCTGGGTCGGCAGGCCCAGATGCTTGCCGACTTCGGCGCATGCCATGTTCAGCATGGCAGTTTCGACCGCGCCCATGGGCGCGCCTCCGGTACGCATGTCGAAGATGGCGGGAGCACCGCCCCAGACTATGGGCGAGCCCGGTCCCGCGAGTTGATGCAGCGTGATGCCCGCCAGCGTTTCGGCAGCATGTTGCGTTACGGAACCTGCCAGCGTCACCGGAGCGGTGCCGCCGGCCAGTGGCATGGAGACGATTTCCGCGGGCACGCCGGCGCGGGCCAGGTCGAGCAGATTGTGCGATCCGAACTCCGACCAGTTCAACGGCGGGGAAGGACACACATCAAAAACGGCCCGCGGTTGTTGACGCAACCGGTCTGCGCTGCCGCTGTCCGCGGCAAGCAAGTCAATCATTCCCTGCAGTCCGGCCGCGGAGAACGATCCGGTCACCACCGGCTTGTCAGAATACTGCAGGACTATGAACAGCCGGTAGAGATCGCCAATCGCGCTCGGCGCGTCATTATCGCTGCACACAACGGCGGTAGATTGCGCAGCGAACTGCGGCAAAGCTTCCGTGACTTGGACAATGCGCACCAGGTCGCGGGTCTCCGACGGCCGCGCTTCCAGCGTGTCAGGATCGAGCATTTGCACGCAGCAGGAGCCGGGATCGAATTGCACATCGTCGCCGCCGTAATGAACGGCTTTCTCTCCGCGACGGTTGTACAGGTAGAAGTCCCGTGGGACCGATGCCAGGCACTTTCGCACCAGCGGCTCAGGGACGCACGCTATTCCGTCATTGACTTCAACGCCGGCAGACTGTAATAGCTCGACCACCGCCGAGCCCACGCGAACTCCAGGGCTCATCAGCAGTTCAAACGCTTCGCGCAGAATGCGCCCGATGAGCTCAGCACTGAGCAGTTGAATTCTGGGTCTCATGCCGAGACTGTTCCTTTGCCCATCAGATTCTTTGCCAGTTCCAGCGCATCGATGGCATTGCGAGAGTAGCCGTCGGCGCCGATTTCAGCCGCCCACTTCGAGGTGACCGCGGCGCCGCCAATGATCGCCTTTACCCGAGGCCGCAAACCATTCCGATCCAGCGCTTCGATCACGGCTTTCTGTCCGGCCATGGTCGTCGTCAGCAAAGCGGAGACGCCGACGATGTCGGCATCAACTTCTTTGGCCTTGGCAACGAACTGCTCGGGAGTCACGCTCGTACCCAGATCGAAGATCTGGAATCCGCTGGCGGAAAGAATAGTGGCGACCAGGTTCTTGCCGATGTCGTGAATATCGCCTCTGGCGGTGCCGAGCACGATCTTACCCAGAGTCTCACGCTGCGAGCCGCGCTTCAGCATCTCCGGTTCAAGAACCTTGATGGCCGCCTTCATCGCCTCGGCTGACGCGAGCAGATCGGGCAGAAACATTTCACCGCAGCCAAATTGATCGCCGGCAAACGTGATCCCCACAGCAAATCCCCGGTTCACCGCTTCCAGCGGATCGACGCCGTTGGCCAGCGCCTGCCGCGCCAATTCCGCAGCCCTGTCCGGCGCGCCGTCGACGATGCTTTGGAGCATCTCCCCGAAGAGTTGGTCCGACACTGAGCCTCCCGCCGAGATCAGCCTTCAAATCAGGCCCGTCAAAAGCGCGATTGTACTCCGGCGGGAAGTGACAACACTGTGACCCGCCGCACATCCCCAGATATTTTCGAAGTGGTTCCCGTGGATGTCCTCCCCGTCTAAACGTGCGATGATGGTTCGACTTTCAAAAGGAGCCTTTCCCCATGGCTAACCCAGTTTCCCAAAGTTATTCCAATTACACGCGTTACGATCCGCTCTTCCATTTTTTCATCCTCCCCGTATTCGCCATCACCCTGATCGCGACCATCGTCCACCTCGTCAGAAGGCCAAGTGTGCATTCGGCATGGTTGGTCGTCGTCATGATCGCTGCCATAGCCGCCATCTTCAAGATTCGCCTTTATGCCCTCAAGGTGCAGGACCGCGTCATCCGCCTCGAAGAAAGATTGCGCCTCGCGTCCTTCCTCGACCCAGCCCTTCGTCCCCGCATCCCAGAATTCACCGAATCGCAACTGATCGCGCTGCGCTTCGCCTCCGACGCCGAACTCCCCGCGCTAGCCGCAAGAGCCCTGAACGAAAAGCTCTCCGTCTCCGACATCAAAAAATCAATCCAGCACTGGCGCCCCGACTATTGGAGAGTGTGAACGAACGCCTGAACTCACGTAGGGACGGCCGCCCTCGCCGGGGTCCCCAGACCGCGCGCTTTTGGCGGGCTGGGGTGGTCGGCCGTCCAGCGGAGCGAAGCTCCGCAGCTCGACGTAACCGCCGCCCACTAACAAGGCGAAGCAGCGACGTAGAATCGCGGTTGATTTTCCATCCACTAACCACCGACCACTGCCTCTAAGCCTTCAAATACCAAGGCACATTAATAATGTTGATCCGCTCATCCCCACCCATCAGCAGCAGCGCCGTCAATATCTCTGCCCGCTGATTGTGCAGAAAATAGTGATACCAGTGCCGCTCCACC
>Ga0116122_1001614_pt1 | contig 11214 bp, 10 predicted proteins | sample June2015DPH_13_5_FD_89726 | JGI IMG/M metagenome (GOLD analysis project Ga0116122, IMG submission 89726) | Peatland microbial communities from SPRUCE experiment site at the Marcell Experimental Forest, Minnesota, USA - June2015DPH_13_40 | ecosystem: Environmental > Terrestrial > Soil > Wetlands...
GTCTCCCCTGGCGCCCCTCTCCCCATCACCTGGTCATTATCCCGCTCTTTTGCCATCTCCCGGTTCTCCTTGGTCACGTATTATCCCCCAATCCCGTGTCCAAGAAAACCGGATCCACCTCACTTGAAGGGTAATCTGGGTTTTTGAACCCAAAAATCGGGGATTTCGCGATAGCTTTTTTTGTCTTAGTTCGTTTATATTTTAGCCTATGGCAATTGACCTGGGGAAAGGCGGTATTAATTTTAAATTGACAATTGCACTGGAATAGATGCTAAATAGACATTGTTGACTGCTCGCGGAATATATAACAAGCCCGTCTTAGTGCGTGGAGGTTATCAAGGTGGCGGACAAAACCGATAGGGCGGACCCCAAAAAGGAACCTTCACAGGTCAAAGTCATCCCGTCTCTTGAACCGAAGTTAGGGCGTGCATATGCAAACTACGTCCAAATTTCTCATTCGCAATACGATTTTACTATCCGTTTTGGGGATGGCCCGCCAGGCGGGGATGTGGCCAGGCTTAGACGGGGAGATACTCTTACCATCCCGAATATTGTAGAAATAGTCGTCGTTCCGGATTTAATCCCTGGAATCATAAAGGCTTTGGATACAAACTATAAAAAGTTTCTCGAGAAATTTAGGCCCACTGCCAAGAAAGACAAGGGAACTGAGGTTCATTAAAATGTTTATAGAATTAGGGAGAATGCGCAGGGTTGGCACGCCGTTTGCTTATGGTTTGGAGGTAGAAGCTACTCCATTAACTTTTCTGTCTTCGGTTTCTGATAGCGAAGTTTTCGCAAATACTGGACTTTTTGCGGAATGTCTGCAATTGAAAGCGCAAAATTCCAAATTAAAGGTGGAGAATCAGCGCCTTAGGGCAAAGGTGGTTGCTATGCAAGCAATACCTTCAAAACCAGAAAAGGAGCAAATAGATTTGACTGCCATAATTGGGGGGATTGTTAACCAAATTCAGGCAGAATTTCCCAAATTTCCCCATGTTTCTGGCGCATATTGCGCACTTAATGAACAAATGAATGAAATTTCAATTAATGTGGTAATGGATTCTCTTGATTATGATACAGACCAAGAACTTATAAAATTCTTTATAAAGCAAGAAGATAAATTTCCTCTTATAAGACTACAAACTAGGTTTCCAGTTCTCTCTATTAAAGAAGCGGAGGAAATTTATGCAAAAGGTGGCTTCTTTAATCTTTGTTATAAAAGAGGCAAATAGATGGCAAGGACCAATAATCATAATAAGCAAGTTATCCAGAATGGATTGTGTTATGATTATTTAATAAAACCAGGATCTTATAGTGATTGGTGTACTACTGTTATATTCTATAAAGCCTTACACATGGTTGATCAATATTTGGCAAAATATGGTTTGCATCCAATAGGTCATCAAGATCGATATAGTTATATTAGAAAGTATTTGCCGGATGTTAGGGCAGAATACCAACAACTTTATGAAGCAAGCATTAAGAGTCGTTACGGAACCGATTATTTAGTGACCGCAGATAAAGGTAAAGCCTATCATGCGAGGATATTTACAAATAGCTTTATTCCTTTTTCCCAAAAAATGACAAAGGTTTTAACTGCTCCGGGTCCATAGTGTCGTATAATAAATATTTCAAAGCGGCTTTTGGGCCGCTTTTTTATTTCAATTTCCCCGCCTTGTGATCCTGAACAATCGCCGCCCTAACCGCCTTCTCCGGGGAATCTATGGGCGGGATATGGATGATGGCGATTTATCGTCGTTTGGTGCTCACATCTATGGGCGAAGAACAAGCGAAGCACCCGCCGGGCGAGAGACCTTGAAGCCCGGACGACCTATGATAAAATGGATCCGGATCGAGCGCGCGGTGGCTTAATTCGCGGCTCCTGCCGCAGCCCCTACCAAAAAAAACAAAAAAACCAAAATCTCCCGGCCCATCCATTTCCAGGAGGAGCGTTTTAAGGAAGATGCTCAAAATCCTGGCCGTTTTCCTGGTAGTCCTGGCCCTTGCCGCCGGCCCGGCCATGGCCGCCGAGCCCAAGCCCCAGACCGTCTGCCCGGTGTTGGGCGGCAATATCGATAAAAAAGTCTTCATCGATTACCAGGGGAAGCGCATCTACTTCTGCTGCCCCGGCTGTCCCGCGGAATTCAGCAAAGACCCGGAAAAATACCTGAAAAAGATCGAGGCCCAGGGGATTACCCTGGAAAAGTGCCCCGAGGCCAAGACAAAATAGAGCAGAACCCTAACAAAAAAAAACAAAAAAACCTCACATCTCACAAATCCAGGCGGTAGGCCATGGGTCCAGGCTCCCGGGGCGGCTCGAACTGCGGGGCTCGCTTAAAGCCCAGTTTCTCATAGATATGCCGGGCCGCCAGCATGAAGCGGCCGGTGTATAAAAAGATGGTGGGCAGCTTCAGCTCCCGGGCCCGACGCAGGCACTCCCGGGTCAGCCGGGCGCCCAGGCCTTGGCCCCGGGCCTCCGGGCGCACTGCCAGCAGGCGGATGGTCCCGGACCCCACCGGCCAGCGGCCCTGGCCGGAGCGACTGGCGTCGGGGAAGAACTGCACCACCCCCTGGATGGCCCCTTCCACTTCAGCCACCAGCAGCAGCCCAGCCCCTGCGTTGATGGCCTGGCTGACGCTCTCCATCCACTTCTCCCAGACCTCTCCGGGGACCAGTTCCCGGTATTCCAGGTAGGCGCCCTTCACCAGGGACTCCACGGCCTCCAAGTCCCCGGCCCCTGCCTCCCGGATCAGTAATTTAACGCTCAAGGGCTACTATTATTCCCGTTTAGGGTTTCTCCACCACCATAGCCTTGACGATGACCACCGGGGTTAGCGGCACGTTCTGGTAGCCGTCCCGGTTGCCGGTGGGCACGGCCTTGATCTGGTCCACCACCTCGCGGCCCTGGACCACCTGGCCGAAGACCGCGTAGCCCCAGCCCTTGGGAGTCTTGGCGGTATGATTGAGGACCTTGTTGTCCGCCACGTTGATGAAGAACTGAGAGGTGGCAGAATGGGGGTCGGAGGTCCGGGCCATGGCAACCGTATAAGGCTGGTTGGTCAGGCCATTGTCGGCTTCATTCTGAATGGGCGCCCGGGTGGGCTTCTGGTTCAGGTTGGCGTCGCTGCCGCCCCCCTGGATCATAAAACCGTTGATGACCCGGTGGAAGATGGTCCCGTCATAAAAGCCTTCTCGGACGTATTGCAGAAAATTGGCCACTGTGGCCGGGGCCTTATCCGGATACAACTCCAAGGTGATCTCTCCCAAGCTCGTTTCCAGTCTTACCAAGGGATTGCTCCTTTCCGCCCGGGCCGAGGTCCCGATAACCATGATCAGGGCCAGCATCGTTAAGCCCGCCAGCGCCAGCTTGCCATAAATTTTGGGTGGCATAATCATCCCCTCTAATAGCCTTGTTCCGGTGGGGTCTTCAGAAACCGCGATTTCGCTCCAGTTTAACAAATCGGCGGTCCCAGATCAAACCTACACCTCTGCTTTTGAAAAGTTTTGCTGCGAAAATCCAAACGTCGATTTTTTTTAGGGCCGCCTTCGGCTGTTATACATCTTCAGGATGCTAAAAATCCGGAGATTTTTTGCTGCGTTCAGGAGGACCGACGGGCGAGGTTTTCCAGGTCTGCGGTGATCTTAGTGCGATAATGTTCCACCTCCGCTTCATTCAACATGATCATGTCCAGTTGGCGGGTGTGGATGGTGACATAGCCCAGGATGCGCAGGCGGCTCAGCAGGTAGTCTTTAGCCTCCCCCTCCAGGCGGGCGAAGAGGGCGTCCTCCTTGAGGTCCACTTTGAAGTGGTGCTCCTCCAGGATCTCAGCCACGAACCTGGCCCGGCGCACCCGTCGGGGATAGTCGGCGGCCCCGCCTTTGAAGGTGAAGCGGAGGTAATTTTCGTAGGGTTGCTCGCCTACCAGGGCCTCCACCGTGGAGAAATGGAAGCCCAGGCGGGAGGTGAGGTTGCAAAAATCCCGGGAAATCATGAAGTAGTTCTGGTTTCCGAAGATGGTGCCGCCAGCCGTGCCCAGGTTCGGGTCGGTGGCCGCCCCCATGACGATGGACATGAAGCCCCGGGTGTCCACCGGCGGCGGCCCCTCCCAGGGGACCGCAATGATCCCTTGCCACAGGGCCAGCATGGGGGCGCAGGCAATCTGGGCCAGCTCCACCCGATTCCCGGAAACCTCTTCCTTGAAACCGTCTTCCAGATTCAGAACCCACCACTGCATGGGCGCCTCGGTGACCAGGCGCTTGATGAAATACTTGGAGAAGGCCCGGTGTCGGTCAAAGGCGAACATCTCCTTGACCGCCATTTCGTGGGCGAAGCGGGTGATGTCGTGCAAGGTGCGGCAGCCCCTGGGCTTGAAGTTCGGGGCCTCGGGGTCGGTGAGAAAGAGCGGGGTGATCTGGGTCATGATCTCTTTGAGAGTCTTCCCCACCGGGGTATCCAGCAAAACGCCTTTCCTGGCAGCGGCTCCATGGAGCAGCTCCTCCACCCGGCCCCGAAAGATGCAGCGGCGGTCGGCGTCCACGGTGACCAGCTCCCCGGGGGTGAGCAACGCGGTGGCCTCCATGGTGTTGAACAGGGCCGGGATGCCGAACTCCCGGGCCACATTGGCCAGATGCCCGGTAATGCCGCCACGGTCGGTGACCACGGCCGCGGCCCGGCTCAGGAGGGTGGCCCAGCTGGGATGGGGAAAGGCGGTCACCAGTACCCCGCCTTCGGGAAACTGCAAGAGGTCCAGGTTGTTGCGCACCAGGAAAACCGGCCCCGCGGCCGCCCCGGGGCCGGCCGTCTCCCCACCCTGGAGAATGGCCGACTGTTCCAGGGCTGCCGGCGCCGGCCTCTCCTCCCGGCCAGCAGCGGCCAGCAGTTTCAGCGGCCGGCTTTGCAGAATATGGATGCGGCCGTCCCGGGCGATGCACCATTCGATGTCCTGGGGGGCCTGAAAATGGTCTTCCAGGACTAAGGCGATCTCGGCCAGCTCCAAGGCCTGGGCCTCGGTGAGGGTCGGCTCTTCCCCCTGCTCATCCTCTTGCCCCACCAACCCCTCTACCGGCAGGCACACGATTTTGAGCTGCTTTTTCCGAATCTGCTTGTCGATTATGGTCAGCGGCCTTTGCCGGGAAATGACGTAAAGGTCCGGGGTGGTGCTGCCGTTCACCACGGCCTTGGCCAGGCCGTGCACCGCGTTGATGAAAACCACGTCCCGCAGGGGATTGTTGGGGTCCCGGGAGTACATGACGCCGCCGCACACCGAGTCCACCATGGCCATGCAGCCGACGCACATGGGCAGGTCTTCATCCCGCAGCCCCTTGTGAAGCCGGTAACTCACCGCGGTCAGGGCATATTTACTGGCAAGAATCTCTTTATAAACCGTAAACAGGTTCTCCCGGCTGACGTTGAGTTCCGAACGGTACTGCCCGGCAAAGGAGGTCCCCGGGTCGTCTTCGCCGATGGCGCTGGAGCGCAGGGCGACCCGCAAGAAGGGGCCCACCTGATCGTCCAGGTAGTCGTAGGCCCGGCTGATGCAATCCTCCAGGGACGGCGGTATTTCGGCGCCGATGATGAGCATCTGCACCTCGGAGCTTTTCCGGTAGAGGTCCGAGATATTTCCTACCTCCAGGGATTGCAGGCGCCGGTTGATCTCCTCCTGCAGCCGGTTGTGGGACAGGAAGAGCTCATAAGAGGCGGCGGTGATGGCAAAGCCGGGGGGCACCGCCAGCTCCGGCAGGTGGGTGGCGATTTCCCCCAGGTTGGCCATTTTGCTGCCCACCGCCTCGGCCAATCCCTGGTCGATCTGCCCCAGCCCCAGAACCAGTTTCCGAATGTTGGAGAGCTGGCGCCTCTCCAAAATGGCGCCGATCTTTGCTTCGATGGCGGTAGAGACCTCTTCCAGGGCCTGGTAGCGGTTGCCCGAGAGTTCATTGAGGTATTTGATGATGGCAAAGACGTTGACGCACACCGAAGTGGCGTGGGACCGGATGAAGGACATGTCGAACCGGTGGCTGCCCTGGAGGGCGGCCTCCATGTCGGTCATGAGCTGCAGGGCGGTGTTATTGGCCGCTAGCAGGAGCTTGAAGGCATAGTAGCGGCTCTTGAAGACTGAACGCAGCTCTTCCACAGAGACGGCCGCCGCCGGCTCGCCACCGGAAAAGAGATGCTTCAGCCTCTGGATCAGGTTGGCCATATCGTAGTGGGGCCGGAGGTTCTACCCGGACAAGAGCTTCAGCAACCCGATTTTGCCTATTTTGTCTAGTTTGTCTAGGCCTTGCCAGGAAGGGTCCGCCAGCCTGGCCCCAGGCGACGGGGCGCGGCCCAGGAAACCGACCCCGGTAGGCCAGAGGCGCCAGCCCGCAAAACCCTACTGCCCCTGTCGGTCCAGCGCCACTATCTGCTGGAGGCCCGATCTGAACCCGGAATGCTCCTTTACCCGACCCATGGCTCCTTACACCTTGGTTCTCACCCGACGGGATTGCTGCGGGTAATGCTTGTCCAGGACTTCGGCCACCACAGCCTTCAGATGATCCGTATCTCCTTTCTTTTCCAGAAAGGCGGCGGCCAGGGGAACCGTCAGGCAGGTGGGATATTCCGGCAAGAAGGTGTGGATCACCACCGGCAGGGGCGGCTGGCGGTCCTGGAGCCGGGCCCAAATTTCCATCTCGTCCAGGAGGGGGATCTCCAGGTCCAGGATCAAGAGGTGCGGCGGCTCATCGCTGCTCAGCAGATTCAGGACCTCCCGGCCGTCCCCGGCCACCTCCACCTGATAACCCTCAGCCCCCAACTCCCGGCGCAGAAATTCCCGGACGTGACGGTTGCGATCCGCAATCAAGATTTTGCAATGCCCGGCCACCGCAGGATCTTCCCCTCGGATCATAGATCAGCAACGGGCGTGCCAAACCTCGGGCACAGGTCGCCTGGGGCAACTGATTGAAAATAATATCTTTTTTTCGAAGCCCCAACCCACCCTCCCCTTCCGCCCACCGGGGTGACTGTCGTTATTTTTTACAGTTTGTAAAAGAAGGCGAAGAAAATGGGTGTTTTCTCCAAACGAGAGGGGAAAATGGTTAAAAAAACTCGCCTGGTGACACTATTAACCGTGAACTCAGGTTAAGGGCAATACGGTTCACTTAAACGGTTCTTTTCTAAGGAATTGGTGGGCAGTGCCCACACATTTTTTTGTCATGCAAAGCGAAGCGAAGCATCTCGTATTTAGAGATTCTTCGGTCGCCTCGGCTCCCTCAGAATGACAAAAAAAATCACTTCGCATCAGCTCCAGGTGCTTAAATATACAGCATTAAGGTTAAGGGAAGGCCCCTTAAAAAAACGCCGGTTAAGGCCCTTCCATTCTGATGGAGGTCTCGAACTTCAGGCGGTATTTATCGATTTTGGAGAGCAGGGTGGGTCGGGAAATGCCCAGGAGCCTGGCAGCCCGGCTGCGGTTGCCGCCGGTGAGGTCCAGGGCCTCGCTGATGAGCAGCCGGGCGAAGCGGTCCATGACGGTGTCGAACAGGTCTTTGCCGTCCCCGGAGACCAGGGATCCCCGCAGCCACTGGCGGATAACCTCATCGGGCCGTTGGTCCCCCTCCACCCCCCTGGCCGGGCTTTCAACGCTCATGGCCCGGGTGAGGTCCTCCGGATGGATGGGGTAGCCCCGGCTGAAGATCAGGGCCTTCTGCATGGCGTTGGCCAGCTCGCGGACGTTGCCGGGCCATTGGTAATTATGGAGCAGGGCCTTGGCCTGCACGTCCATGCCGGGATTGTCCAGTCCCATCTCCTTGGCGAACCGGGCCAGGAAATATTCCGCCAGCAGGGTCAGGTCTTCGGGGCGCTCCTTTAAGGGCGGCAGCCAGATGGTCACCACCTTGAGGCGGTAATAGAGGTCTTCCCGGAACTTCCCGACGGCCAGGGCGGCTTCCAGGTCCCGGTTGGTGGCCGCGATGATGCGCACGTCCACCGGGATAGGCTCCCGGCCGCCCAGGCGTTCGATGCTCTTCTCCTGCAACAGTCTGAGTATCTTGGCCTGGATGCTAAAGGGCATATCGCCGATTTCGTCCAGAAAGACGGTGCCGCCGTGGGCCTGCTCGAATTTGCCCACCCGGCGGTTGACCGCTCCGGTGAAGGCCCCCTTTTCATAACCGAAGAGTTCGGACTCCAGCAGGGTCTCTGGGATGGCCACGCAATTGATGACCAGAAAGGGCTTGGCGGCTCGCAGGCTGTGCTGGTAAATGGCCAGGGCCACCAGCTCCTTGCCGGTGCCGGATTCCCCCCGGATGAGAACGGTGGCGTCGGTGGGGGCCACCCGGCCAATGGCCTTGTAGACCTCTTGCATGGGCTTGCTGCGGCCGATGATGGCCTCCGCCGCCGCGGTGGTCGGCGCCACGTCCAGCTCTACCCGGGAGCGCATGAAGCGCCCGGCTTCCAGGGCCTGGCCGATCAAGGCCAGCATATCCGGAAATTCAGGGGGCTTGAGGACGTATTCAAAGGCTCCCAGCTTGGTGGCCTCGATGGCCGTCTCGGTAGTGCCATAGGCCGTCATGACGATGACCGGCAGCTTGGGCTCCATCTCATGGATGGCCCGGAAGGCCTCCAGGCCGTCCATCCCCGGCAGGCGCACGTCCAAGATCACCAGGTCGGGGGTTTCGGCCTTTACCAGGGCCAGGGCCGCCTCACCGCTGGAGGCGGTCTTCACGTGGTGGCCATCCTCGGTCAAGAGCTTTTCAAAGCTTTGCCGCAACTGCGGGTCGTCGTCCACGATTAAGATTTTCCCCATCCTATCCGTCCTTGAGGGGCAGGGTGATGATGAAGGTTGCCCCCTCCCTGGCAGCGGCTGCCAATTCCAACCGGCCGCCGTGGTCTTCGATGATCCGGGTGGCGATGCTCAAGCCCAGGCCGGTGCCCTCCTCCTTGGTGCTGAAAAATGGCTGAAAGACCCGGGGCCGGATGGATTCGGCGATGCCCGGGCCGGTATCATTCACCCTGATGACCACCGCCTGCCCCGAGGGCGGAGACAGCCGGGCCTCCTCCTGGATGGTGATAACCCCGCCATTCACCATGACCTCGCAGGCATTGACCAGCAGGTTGGCCAGGACTTCCTTGAGCTGGTCCGGATCACCCAGGATCTCCGGCAGTCTTTGGGACCGCAGCAACTTCACCTCCACCCCGTATGATTCCAGACGATGGCGCAGCAGTTGCAGGGCTCCGTCCACCACGTCGGAGGGACCGATGTTTTGCATCTTCAGCTTGGGTGGCCGGGAAAATTCCAGAAAATTCCGGACAATGGCGTCCAGGCGGCGGATCTCTTCGGTGATCACCCCGAAATCCTCCCGCTGGGACGAGGTCATGTTTAGGGAGCGCTTCAGGGAAAAGAGGCGCATGTTTACCGAGGTCAAAGGGTTGCGGATGCTGTGGGCCACCCCGGCGGCCAGTTTGCCCACCATGGCCCATTTCCCCGTTTGCAGCAGATGCTCCTGGCTGCGTTCCAGTTCGCTCTGGGCCTGGTCCACGTTCTCGATGAGGCTGTGCACCCGGCGGCTCAGGGCTTTGACTTCATCCAGGCCCGGCTTCTCGCGACCGCGGGGCCCGGTCTCCAGGGCCAGCCGGCGAATGGGCTCCAAAATCTGCTTGAGCAGGATATAGGCCAGCAAAATTCCCAAGGCCGCCACCCCTGGCAAGACCGCCAGGGCAAAGGCATTGATAAACCTGGCCTGGGCCTGACTCTCCAGGCGCACCCGGGAAATGGCATACTCGTGCATCAGCTTATAGCGTTCACACAGTTGCAAGAGGGCGACAAACTGGCGGCGCACCTCCCAGTGCAACCTGGCCCCGGCTTCCCGCTGCCCCCGCCCGTACAAGTCGATCACCTGCTGCCGGGATTTGACATAGGCGCCATAGTCGGTATCAATCTGCCGGATAAGCTCCGCCATTGGCTCCGTATAGGCGGATTTCCTGGCCTTTTGCAGCCATTCGACAAAGTTCTGCTGGTGCTGCTCCATCTGCTTGAGCCAGTCGGGGTTGCCGTCCAGAAAATAATAAGTGAGAAAACCCTTTTGACTCAGCAGGGAGGCGGTCAGTTCCTCCGCCGCCTGAAAGGAGGCGACGTTCTGGTCGATGAGGGAGACCAGGAGGGCGTCCATGGCGTGCGTGTGCCAGAGGGTGACCAGGCCGCCCCCCAGGGTGGCGCCGACCAGGGCAGTCAACAACAAGAAGATGCGGGCCCGCAGACTGAGCCGTTTCCACATAACCTTACCTGATAAGTCTAATTCCGGCTCGCATACCAAGGAAAGTGGCGCCTTCCCCCGGAAACCGTTATTGCAGTCCTTAATCGGGTTTAAGTTCCGTGATCGCGACCATAAACCCTGGCCTGATCTCCTGGTCTGCGGTCAGCACGGCGACGGCGTCCCGGGCGGCCGCGGCCGCCACCCGGGCCAGGCCCACCGCCTGACCCTGGGGGTTATAAACCGGCAGCTCCTGACCAGGGCGGACTCCGTGTTCCGTTCCCAGGCAGAAATGGATCTCGAAGTCTCCTTCCTTCCTGATGACCCGGTAGATCTCGGCCCTGCCACCCTGGGCCCACAGCCGGTCCAGCCTCAGAGAAAGGCAGAAGACCGTCCCGAAGGTGAGCAGGATGCCCGGCAGGCAAAGCGCCGCCACCCCCCAGGGAGAGAGGCCGGTGTACCGCCGCACCAGCGACTTGGAGCTGCGTCGCAGGCTGACAGGGTCGGCAAAGACCACGATGCGGAAGGCCGGGGTCGCCCGGGACGTAGCGCTCCGCCGCGGCGCCACCGTCAGGTGGTATTCTCCCGGGTGGATGCGGGAACTGGCGGTAATTCCCCCCCGCCACATGTCGCCCCCCAAGAAATAGCCCTTATGCACCGCGGCAAAGGTGAGCGTCAGGTCGTTGGACTCGCTCAAATAAGTCAATTCCTGGACCCCTCGAACTTCTTCTCCCAGCGGCCCGTTGATTTCCGCGGTCATGCCCGGCAGCAGTTTGATGAGGCTGGCCGGCTCCCAGACCCGGCTGAGGAGGCCGTCCAGTAAGGCCATTACGGCCAGGAAGCACAATCCGGCGCCGACCCAGCCGACCAACTGGCGCCAGCGCCACGCCTGGATCTTTTTGTCAGGGTCCATGCGGCCCAATCCCGCTGCCGAAACTAACCGGCGGAAAATCCCAACGAGCCTAATGGTTTATTTTACCACAAAAATAA
>Ga0116122_1001648_pt1 | contig 11057 bp, 10 predicted proteins | sample June2015DPH_13_5_FD_89726 | JGI IMG/M metagenome (GOLD analysis project Ga0116122, IMG submission 89726) | Peatland microbial communities from SPRUCE experiment site at the Marcell Experimental Forest, Minnesota, USA - June2015DPH_13_40 | ecosystem: Environmental > Terrestrial > Soil > Wetlands...
TCACGCAGCAAGTTCGTACTCGTGAATGAGACCACCGAGCCTGTCTGTTCTTCGTAGTTGCTTCGCATCGGGACGCGAGGTCGGCGGCGATGCTGATGTCACCGAAAGCGGAGGTGACTGGTCGAGGGACCGGTGCGGCCTATGGCCGTTGTAGTGATCGAGGAACTCACTGAGCACGACCTCGAGCTGACGCCGGTGGAAAATCAGCATCCGGTCGAGGCACTCCCGGCGGATGGTACCCACGAAACGCTCGGCGAATGCGTTGGCCCGTGGAACTCGGACCGGCGTTCGGATGATCCGTATCCCCTCCGAATGAAAGACCTCGTCGAAGCTGGCCGTGAACTTGGAGTCTCGGTCCCGAATGAGGAACGTCACAGGCCTCGCCCGCTCAGCAAGTGCCGAGCTCACGTTGCGAGCCTGTTGGACCACCCACCTTTCTATTGGATGTGCCGTGATCCCCGTCACGTAGACCCGGTGGGTATCGATTTCGATGAAGAACAGCACGTAGAGGCGCCTGAGCAACACAGTGTCAACTGTGAAGAAGTCACAAGCCAACATCGGTGACGCCTGGGCTCGAAGGAACTCGATCCAGGTCGGCCCCGAACGACGAGGTGAGGGATCGATGCCATGGCGACGAAGAATCACCCAGACACTCGATGGAGCAAGCCGCAGACCCATCTTGGCCAGTTCGCCGTGGATCCTCCTATACCCCCAGGTTGGGTTCTCCCTCGCCAACCGCTGGACGATCCCGACCGTGCCCGCGGGAAGGCTCGGTCGCCCTTGGCGACAGGGATAGGTCCACCGACGCCGCACGAGGTCTCGATGCCAGCGGAGCAGTGTTTCGGGTTGGACGAACAGTTGTGCGAGGTGTCGACGGTTGAGTAGCCGACTTAGTCCGGCGAGCAGCGCCCGGTCGTCGGGCCGCAGCGCCGGGCGCGCCACCTGGCGGTGGAGCACCGCCACCTCGTGTCGGAGCATGAGGACCTCGATGGTCAGTTCTTCGGGGTTGCTGTGACTGAGTCGGAACAACTCAAGCAGGCGAACGAAGGCCACATATAAGAAGGACAGCGCCATAGCCCATCTTCGCCGTCGGCTTGACTTTGGGAAAGCTGCAGGTGGAAGCCGTGGATGGGATTCTCGGCACCCACAGGGTGCAGATCGGCCGCGAGGACGACGCGAGCGCATGGGTCTCGAGCAGGTCAGGACCAGAGAGAATGTGAAGAGGCCGGTCGGCTTGGGTCCTCGAGTCGCCGTCTGCGATGCGGGAGATCTGATCTTCTGAACAGGTAAGGCCCCCGATCGCATAGCATCTGCAGGTGATCCCCTAAGTGGGGGAATCTGGACGGGGATGAATAGCAACACAAATCACGGGCATCTCCATGACTAAGGAGCCTCAAATGGCAGTGAGTTCTCCAACTGCAGCTACCGGCGATTCAAATGGCTACGTCCTCCCCATTCTGCACACGAGTATTCCCGAGAACGTGGTGCAGTTAGGGTTCTGGAGCGGGCTGGTGGGGGCGGTGGTAGTCGGTGCTGTCGAAGCGCCGCTCGCGGCCCTCGTCGGGGTGGGAGTAGTTGTGGCTCGACACCACCACAAGCAGTAGACGAACTCTCGACGCCGTGAATCAGCACGTGCCGAGAACACATTCACACAATCGACGCCATATCGCGTAGCTGTGTCCGGATGCCCGCAGCCACCGTGCGGGGCGCGAAGCATGCCACACGATGTTCACTTAGTGTTCGTCAGTATGACGCGTACAGGCCACCGTCTGTTCACCTGCCTTCCTTACCATTTTTCGGTAGCAGCGCATTTCAGCGAGATGGGAGGGTCCGGATGGAGGTCTTCCTCGAACGGTTGCTCCTCGAACTGGTTGTCATTGCCGTGCAGCTCGCAATCATGCGGCTGGTGGCCCGGCTACGTACGCGATCGCCCGGCATTGACGCTGACAGGAGCATCACAATCACCGCCTGATCGGACCTTTGCTCGCCTGCTCTCGGCGCCTGTCATTGCGCCACCGCGGAGCCTGGCCGCGTCGGCGGTACGCCCGGCAGTCCCTGCCCCGTCAACGTCGTTCGAGGCGTGCCGCTTCGGCAACCCCACTCTGTGAGACTTGGCGACACCCCGCGCAGCGTCGGCGCGATCCCTCGGGGCATGGCGAGCTCGGCGGGGGAGGCAGTCGGCGGTGTCCTGCAGCGACTGAACCCGGGCCGTCGCCAACGCCGTGTCTGGGTAGGCGATGGCAGGGCCCACATCGAGGTCCGTGCCGTACATCGGCCTGGCCACGAGGACGTCGCCAGGCATCTGGAGCACGTCCTGGAGGACGTGGAGGGTGTCCACTGGGCGCAGGTGAACGCCGTTGTGGGTCGAGTGGTCGTCGTGTTCGATCCCGACGGCCCCTCGCTCGACGATCTGCTCGACGTCGTCGACGGCGTAGAGGAAGCCCACGACATCAGCAACGAGCGCTTTCCCCATGACCGACCCGAGCACCCGGGCGACATCGAGCCGATTCGTCGAAACGCCATCGCGCTAGGCGCTGATGTGCTCGGCCTGGGGGCGAGCGTCTTGGGACAGCTTCTGCGGGTCGTTCCCTTGCCGGTCGAGATCGTCTCGTTGGTCTCGCTCGCTGAGAACGAGCCCCGGGTCAGGCGCTTCCTCGAGCAGCACCTCGGCGTTCCCGTCACGGACCTCGGGCTGGGCATCACCAACGCTTTCGGGCAGGCGCTGTCGCAGGGACCGCTCGGTCTGGTGGTGGACATGGCGCACCGGGCCAACGTGGTCGGCGAGCTCCAGGCGCGTCGGGAGTTGTGGGAGCGACGCGAGCCGGAGTTGCATCCCGAGCGAACCGACGTCGCGCCCGACGCATTGGAGCATGAGGTTCGTCCGACACCGCTGCCCTCTGGTCCCGTCGAGCGCTACGCCGGCGGGGCCGCACTCGCGTCGCTGGCCGCCTTCGGCATGGCCCTGGCGGTCACACGAAGCCCCCGACGCGCCGCCGCCGCCTTTGTCGCTGGCTTACCCAAGGCGGCTCGGCTGGGCCGCGAGGCGTTCGCCGCCCATCTCGGACGGGAGCTGGCACAGCGAGACGTGGTGGTGCTGGACGGCACCGTGCTGCGCCGGCTCGACCGGCTCGATGCGGTCGTGTTTGACGCCGATGTGCTGGTCACCGATCGCTGCGAGCTCGGCGAGATCGACGCATTCGGCGGACCGGGAACGTCGGAGGTCCGGGCCCGGGCGTCGGCCCTGTTCGATCCGGCCAAACCCGACCGGGTGCGCCGACGCGGTGCTTGGGTCATGGGCCCGCTTCCTGCCTTGGAGGCGCTCGGCGTCGTCGCACCCCGCGGCAGCGCCACGAGGGCGCGCACCCTCGGCCGGGGGCGGGCGGGGGTTCTGGGAGTTGGGTGGCGAGGCGCACTCGTCGGGATGGTGGCTTTCGAAACGGTGCTCGACCCACTAGCCGAACCCCTGACGACCACGGCGCTGCGCAATGGACTCGAGGTGGCAATAGCAGGTGCCCCTCGTCGGCTGGCAGATCGTCTCGGCGTCCAGCGCACGCTACCGGGCGGGCGTCGCCTGCGGGCCTCTGTGCGATCGCTCCAGGAAGAGGGCAAGGGAGTACTGCTCGTGTCGGGTCGAGACGCGCACGGCGCGCTTGGAGCGGCGGACTGCGCCATCGGAGTCGAGGGCCGCGGGTCACACCCGCCATGGAGTGCCGATCTGCTGACCGGACCGGGGTTGACCCATGTCCACCTCGTCGTGGAGGCAGTGTCGGTGGCGCGGCGCGTGAGCGCCCGCAGCGCCGTGCTTGCGCTCGCCGGTAGCGGAGTCGGTGGGCTGTGGTCGGTGCTTGGACCGGCAGGAAGCGCCGGACGTCGGGCAGCACTGCCCATGAACGCCGCTGCGCTGGTGGCACAGGCGCAGGGGGTCGTCTCGGCCATCGCCCTCGGCCATCGCCCCGTCGTGGTCCCACGGTCGCAGACCCCGTGGCACACAATGGAGGGCCCGGCGGTACTTAAGGCCCTGGGGGCGACGTCAGCTGGGCTCACCACCGCCGAGGCACTCCGCCGGCAGGTCGACCACCACCGGGAACCACCCAGCCTAGTGAGGCTGACCGAGGCGGTCGGCGCAGAGCTCATGAACCCGTTCACACCGGTGCTCGGCGTCGGTGCCGCCCTGGCGGCCGCCGTCGGGTCGGTCGCCGATGCCGGTCTGGTAGCGGGCGTGACGGTCGCCAATGCGGTGATCGGGGGTGTCCAGCGGTTCCGGGCCGAGGTGTCGATCGAGCGATTGTTGCAAACGAGCAACACCGTGGTGGACGTCCGGCGGTCCGGCAAGATGGTGGCTGTCGGCCGGGACGAGCTTGTGTGCGGCGACGTGGTGGAGCTGACCGCCGGCGACGTCGTGCCTGCCGACTGTCGGATCCTCGAGGTGGAGTTGTGCGAGGTCGACGAGTCGGCTCTCACCGGCGAGTCGCTCCCGGTAACCAAGCATGCGGGTGTCGTGCAGGGGAACATGCTGACCGACCGCGCCTGCATGCTCTATGAAGGCACCACCATTTCGAGTGGCACCGCGCTCGTCGTCGTGGTGGCGGTGGGCAGCGACACCGAGGTTGGCCGAAGCCTGGCCGACGCACCTGAACCGCCGGCGAGTGGGGTGGAGGCGCGCCTCGGCACCCTGATGGCACTAACGGTGCCCGCCACGGTAGCCAGTGGCGCAGCCGTGACTGGCTTGAGCCTGATGCGTGGCCGGCCGCTGCGGCGTGCTGTCTCCTCCGGCGTCAGTTTGATGGTGGCAGCCGTCCCCGAGGGCCTGCCGTTGCTTGCCACCGTGGCCCAGCTGGCCGCAGCCGACCGGCTGTCCAAACGTGGCGCCTTGGTACGAAATCCCCGCGCCATCGAGGCTCTCGGCCGCGTCGACACGTTGTGCTTCGACAAGACCGGCACCCTCACCTTGGGAGAGATCGCGCTGCAACGGGTCTCAGACGGACATAGCGATGAGCCCCTGGAGGCACTTGGAGCTCTGTCGCGTGCCGTGCTGGCGGCGGCGTTGCGAGCCAGTCCCGAGGCAAATGGTTCTGACGTCGTCCTTCTGCCCCACGCCACCGACCGAGCGGTGATCGCCGCGGCGGAAGGCGCCCGAATATCGGCTTCTGACGGACTCGGTGGCTGGTCAATATTAGGCGAGCTCGCCTTCGACCCGGCGCGAGGCTTTCACGCCGTCATCGGCGACAGCCCGCAGGGCCCGCGAGTCTCGGTGAAGGGCGCCCCCGAGGTGATCCACCCGAGGTGCGCTACCTGGCTCAGCCCCGAGGGACCCGTACCGATAGACCGCGGTGTTCGGCGGAGACTCGACGCCGAAGTAGAGCGGCTGGCCCGGCGAGGGTTGCGGGTCTTGGCCGTGGCAGAACGCGCAGCTTCTACCCGAACCGAGGTGGCCGAAGAGCGCGTCGCCGATATGGAGCTGCTCGGCTTTCTGGGCTTCGCCGATTCGGTTCGCCCGACGGCCGCCGCGGCCGTATCGGCCCTGCGCGCCGCTGGGGTCGACGTGGTGATGATCACCGGAGACCACCCGAGCACGGCCGATGCCATCGCCACCGAGCTCGGCATCTTGAACGGGAGCCGGGTGCTGACAGGGCCGGAGCTCGAAACCATGACCGACGCCGAGCTCGACGCCGCGCTGCCTGGAACATCGGTTTTCGCGAGGGTCACCCCCACACACAAGGTAAGGATCGTTCGTGCCTACCAACGCGTTGGGCGTGTGGTGGCGATGACCGGTGACGGTGCCAATGACGCCCCTGCCATACGACTCGCACACACCGGTATCGCCCTCGGTGGTCGGGGGTCTCCGGCCGCACGCGAGGCCGCCGATCTCATCGTCTTGGACGACCGGATCGAGACGATCCTCGACGCCATCATAGAAGGCAGGGGCACGTGGACGTCGGTGCGCGACGCATTGGCAATCTTGGTGGGCGGCAACCTCGGCGAGGTCGCCTTTACGCTGGCGGCTACCGCAATCTCAGGTGACTCTCCTCTCGGTGCCCGACAGCTCCTGCTCGTGAACCTCTTGACCGACATGCTTCCAGCCATGACCATCGCCCTGCGTCCGCCGGCAAACCGCTCACCGGATGTGTTGCTGCACGAAGGTCCCGATGAGTCGCTCGGTTCGGCACTGATAGAGCAGATCGCTCTGCGGGCAACGATGACCACCGCCGGAGCGACTGGGGCATGGCTGATGGCTCGGAGCACTGGGACGCGACGGCGGGCGAGCACTGTCGCTCTAATTGCCTTGGTCGGAAGCCAACTCGGCCAGACGGCCGTCGTGGGCGGCACCAGCCCCGTCGTGCTCGCCTCCACCATTGTGTCCGCTGGAGCGCTGTTCGGCATAGTGCAGACGCCTGGAATCAGCCAATTCTTCGGGTGCACACCGCTCGGACCGGTCGGGTGGAGCATCGCTGCCGGGTCGGCTGCCGCCGCAACCGCTGCCTCCGTGATCGTGCCATGGGGCGCCAAGCGGATGGTTGGCACATGGGTACCGGAACGAGCCGACGCCGATCTGTGCTCAGAGGGTTCCCGTTAAGCACAGTTCGTCGGTAGGGCCGCATGAATAACGTCCCACTTCACCCTGTGGGTGCTGAAAACCTCATCCGTATGCCTCATGCAGCCAGTTTGTACTCGTGAATGAGACCGCCGAGCCTGTCTGTTCTTCGTAGTTGCTTTGTATCGGGGCGCGAATTCGGCGGCGCTGCTGGTGTCATCGAAAGCGGAGGTGTCTGGTCGAGCGAACGGTGCGGCCTATGGGTGTTGTAGTGGTCGATAAACGTTGCGAGCACGACCTCAAGCTGGCGTCGGTGGAAGATCAGCATCCGGTCTAGGCACTCCCGGCGGACAGTACCCACGAAACGCTCGGCGAATGCGTTGACCCGTGGAGCTCGGACCGGCGTTCGGATGATCCGTATCCCCTCCGAATGAAAGACCTCGTCGAAGCTCGAGGTGAACTTGGTGTCGCGGTCCCGCACCAGGAATCTGACAGGTTGTACTCGCTCCGCTAGTGCCGAGTTCAGGTTGCGAGCTTGTTGGACGACCCACTTTCCTACTGGATGTGCTGTGATCCCCGTCACGTAGACCCGGCGGGTGTCGATCTCCATGAAGAACAGCACGTAGAGGCGCCGGAGCAGCACGGTGTCGACGGTGAAGAAGTCACAGGCCAGCATCGATGAAGCCTGGGCTCGAAGGAACTCGGCCCAGCCCGCCGAGGTGACGGGTCGATCCCATGGCGGCGAAGGATCCCCCAGATACTCGAAGGTGCGAGACGCATGCCCATCGTGCCCAGCTCGCCGTGGATCCTTCTATACCCCCAAGTTGGGTTCTCCCTCGCCAACCGAAGGACGATCTCGACCGTGCCCGCGGGAAGATTCGGCCGACCCTGACTGTGGGAGTAGGTCCATCGGCGCCGCACGAGGTCTCGATGCCAGCGGAGCAATGTCTCGGGCTGGACGAACAGTTGTCCGAGGTGTCGACGGTTGAGGAGCTGGCTGAGCCCGGCGAGCAGTGCCCGGTCAGAAGGACGCAGCGCAGGGCGCGCCACCTGACGACGGAGCACTGCTACCTCATGGCGAAGCATGACGACCTCGACGGCGAGTTCACTGTTTTCATAGCGAAAGAGTCGGAGTAACTGGAGGACTCGGACGAACGCTAGGTAGAGGAAGGAGAGCGCCATGGCCCAGCTTCTCCGACGGCGTCACCTTCGCAAATCTCCAGGTGGGGGGCTTGGATGAGTTTCTCGGCACCCACAGGTCTCAACTTGGCCGCGATGAGCTTCCCTAGAGAGCGTCGCCAAGCCGCCGTCGTGCCGATTCCGCCCCGGATCCTCGCGACAACGCCCGCACTCCCTGATCGGGAAGACGGGCGCTGTTCCTTGGCTGTTCGCGCCTCAGAACGTGTGGACCGGAACCCTCGGTACGGCTCAAAATGCCGTGATTTTTACGACTGGACCCAGCAAGATCCTGCCAGGTCAATTATCGTCAGTTTGCTTCGAGGTTCAGCCCCGCTCGGGCAACGTAAGGTCACCCAATGATCCAGCATCGGGGAGGCGCTCTGCACAGATCCAACCGACCAGGTGCCTCACCTCCTTCGGTACAACAACCTTCTTCTACAACTATGGACCCTTTGTGTCCGCAGCGATAGGTCTAAAATGAAAGTAACGAAAGTAACGGCGCCTTTTCTGGGCGTCCAGAGGTCAACCATAAGGTTTCGGACGGTGTTTCTTAGCGAGAGAGACTGAAGGGCACCAAAATGTCGGTCGACTCCGCTTGAGGGCGAGTTCCGTGTCGAGCCAGTTGACCGTTGCTCGAGGGAACGACCGGGGCCGCACTCTGGAGGGCGGCAAAGCAGTCCTGTCTGGTCGTCGTTCGCGCCAAGCCCATGCCGCATGACCGGTCATGGCGATGCTCAAGTTGGATGCCAAGAGCCGAGTGGATTACGCAGCCGCTTGGTAATACTCGTGGATCAGGCCCCCAAGGATGTCTCGGCGTTCCACGTGGGCGGGGAGAGCAGAGACGCCCGAGGAGTGCGTGGCGACGGGCACTGCAAGATCGATGCCTCGGTGCGGGCGCTACTCGTTGTAGTGGCACACGTACTCGAGAAGGACACGCTCCGCGTCCCGGCGGCTGACGAGCAAGAGCCGATCAAGACACTCGCCCCGCACCGTTCTCACCCAGCGCTCGGCGTACGCGTTTGTTCGAGGCGCACGCACCGGGGTGCGGATGATCTCGATGCCTACGGAGGCGAAGACCTCGTCAAAAGTTGGTGATGAATTTCGTGTCTCGATCACGGATCAGGAACTTGAGCCCGCGTCCTGTTCTGCGAGGTCGCCAACCAGGTTCCGAGCGACCTGGGTGATGAAGGCACCGTTCGGATGCGCGGTTACGCCGAGGAGATGGACTCTCCGGCTCCCCAGCTCGATCACGAAGAGCACATCGAGCCGCTTGAGAAAGACGGTATCGATGGTGAGAAAGTCGGTGGCCAGGATGCCAGCCGCCTGGGCTCGGAAGAACTGGGACCACGAGGGGCCTCCTCTCGGTGGCGGCCCCAAGCGATGACGACGCAGCACACGTCGGATGGAGGTGGCCGAGAGCCGAATCCCCAGCTTCTTCAGCTCACCCTGGATGCGCACCCAGCCCCAGCTTCTGTTCTCCTTGCCGAGGCGGACGATCAGCTTGACCAGCTCAGGGTGCAACACCAGACGCCCAGGCCGTCGTTGCCCTCTCCAGCGGCGCCACTTGCGTCTCGCAGCTTCGCGGTGTCAGCGCAGCAGGGTTTCGGGGGTGACCAGGAAGGACCGCCAACGCGTTCGGGGGAGCAAACGGCTCAACGCAGCAAGGATCGCCCGGTCTGCTGGTCGGTACCTCACACGTGTGTGGAGCTGAGGTTCGAGGATGCGCACTTGGTGCCGGAGCACCATGATCTCGATGCCCTTGTCCCACTCGGACCGACGGGCAGATCGGACAAGGGCAAGGATCCGGCACAGCCCGACGTAGAGGAGAGAGAAGAGCACGGCGAATGATGGCCGACGTCGATGTGCAGTGCCAGTTCAGCGGCCTGATCGGGATTTTGGTGCCCTACAGCCGGAGCACCGCCACCTCATGACGGAGCATGACCGCCTCGATAGCGAGTTCTTCGTTGTCATGCCGGAGCAGCCGGAACAACTGGAGGATTCGGAGGAATGTCAGCTAGAGGAAGAACAGCGACATAGTCCAGTTTCGTCACGAGTCTCATGACGACGAAAGTCCAGATGAGCGGGCTCGGATGAAGCAATCGGCACTCACACGATGGCGACGGCTGGGCCAAGGTCAAGAATCTCGGTGCAACCTAACATAGAGTCGTGACCCTGTAGATCGTTCAACACGTGTCTCGGATGTGGGGGTCGCGGAGTGAGTCCAGTCACAGTAGGAGCCGCATGAGTTTCAACCTCGCGACCATGCTGCGTGAGTCCCGAAAGTCGCAGCCGGACAAGCCGCTGTGCCACTTCGGTGACCTCACTTTCACGTACGCCCAGGTGGACGAGATCTCGGGTCGTATCGCGACGAGCCTGCTGGATCTCGGGCTCAAGCGTGGTGAGGTGGTCGCGGTTCAGCTGCCCAACCTCCCTCAGTTCCTCTTCACGTACTTCGGCATCCTCAAAACAGGCCTGGTCATGTGCCCGCTCAACCCGCTCCTGCGGGCTCCCGAGGTCGCCTTCTACCTCGAAGACGCCGACGCGAAGATGCTTGTCACCTTCGCGTTGTTCGCCGAGGAAGCGGTTAAGGGCGCATCGCGGGTCGGAGGCGTGACGACGTACGTCGTCGATATGCCGGGAGCCGGCGAGCGTCCCGAGGGCACGCATCACTTCGACGAGCTGTACGGCGCCGAGGACACCGGCGAGATCGAGCCGACCAACGCCGACGACACTGCAGTCCTTCTCTACACGAGCGGCACGACCGGCAGACCGAAGGGCGCCGAGCTCACCCACTCCCAGCTGTACATGAACTGCACGGTGGCCGGCGGGCTGTTCGGGTTCCGCGACGACATCAGCCTCGCTGTCTTGCCGCTGTTTCACGTGTTCGGGCTGTCGAGTGTGCTCAACGTCTGCGTTCGTTACCACGGCACGCTTGTACTCGTGCCGCGGTTCGAGTCGGAGGCGGTGCTCGACGCGATCGAGCGGCACCGGTGCACGGTCTTCACTGGCGTCCCCACGATGTACTTTGAGCTGCTGCGAGCCGACCTGGCGAAGCGCGACCTGTCATCGCTACGGTGGGGTGTGTCGGGTGGTGATGCCATCCCCGGCGAGGTCATCAAGGCGTTCGAGGAGAAGTTCCCCGGCGTAGTGATCCTCGAGGGCTATGGCCTGTCGGAAACGGCGAGCTCAGCGACATTTAATATCAGCGCCGAGCAGCGCAAGGTGCGTTCCATCGGTAAGCCGATCTGGGGTGTCGAGATCCGGATCGTCGATGTGGACGACCAGCCGCTCCCGCCGGGGGCGGAGAACGTCGGCGAGATCGTCATCCGCGGACACAATGTGATGA
>Ga0116122_1001656_pt1 | contig 11023 bp, 10 predicted proteins | sample June2015DPH_13_5_FD_89726 | JGI IMG/M metagenome (GOLD analysis project Ga0116122, IMG submission 89726) | Peatland microbial communities from SPRUCE experiment site at the Marcell Experimental Forest, Minnesota, USA - June2015DPH_13_40 | ecosystem: Environmental > Terrestrial > Soil > Wetlands...
CCGCTGTGCCAATTGGCTGATGGCCAAGCTCAGCGGCGTCAACATCCACGACTTTGGGACAACCTTCAAGGCGTACCGGGGCGACCTGCTGCGGCAACTACCGCTCTATGGCGAAATGCACCGATTCATCCCGGCAATAGCTTCTGCCTATGGAGCCTCGATCTGCGAAATACCGATTCAAAACAACCATCGGAAGCACGGCGAATCGCACTACAACATTTCTCGTACGTTCCGGGTATTTTTCGATCTCATGACGATCCGATTTCTTCTGCGCTACATGACGCGCCCGCTCCACTTCTTCGGCCGGCTGGGCGTCATCAACATGGGTTTCGGATCGGCGGTTGCACTCTGGCTGCTGGTATTGAAGGTCCTTACACGGACCGACGTCGTGCAGCAACACGGGTTGCTGCTGATCTTTGCGGCCGTGCTGATCCTAGTCGGGCTCCAACTGGTGGCGCTCGGACTTCTCGGTGAGTTGCAGGTGTGGCAGTACTTCAATCCATCCGCGCGGAGACCTTACGCCGTGTCTGAGGTACGCGATCTGCAGGCCAACCTGAGGATTCCCCTTACGTCGGAGGTGGATTCATGAGGACACCACAAACAAAGAGGGACAACCCAGAAACAGTCCGTACCTCCGCTCGCCCGAGCTCTCACGAGAGACTTAGTTCGAGTGTAACTGCGCTGGTGATCGAGCAGGTATTGGCTGACCTGGGAGTACATGCAAGGCTGAACGACATTGTTCGAGGAGCTCAATTGTTCGAGACAGCAATCATGCAATCGCGTTCGCGCCGCAAACCGGAGCATCTGTGCTGAGTGAGGTTCAATATCGTTGCGTTGGCCGGTATCGGGAAGCCGTGATTGTGCTCCTACTGACGGTCCTGGCATTCTCAGTTCGCCTCTACCGGGTCGACTTTAACAGCCTGTCCGAGGATGAGGTAGCCAAATGGGCGGCCGTTCAAGAGTATCGACACGGACACTTTATCGGCGTCAATAGCGAGCACCCGATGGTGCCGAAGATGCTGGCTTGGGTCAGTCTGACAGCGGGTGAACGATGGGGCCGAGTGGCCGCGGCGCATGGCTGGTCCTCGCTGAACCCTGAGGGCTGGCTTCGTCTGCCCAACGTGCTATTGGGTGCCGCCAGCACCGCAATCCTTTTTTTGCTTTGCCGTCGAATGATGGGTGTTGCCGGGTCTTTTGCGGCGAGTTTTTTCTGGGCAGTTGCGCCCTTGCCAGTGACGTTGAATCGGCTTACGAAGGAGGAAACGCCGCTCACTTTCTTCACACTACTGGCTTGTTATTTCTACTGTCGCGCCGCACAGGCAGATGCGGGCCGGACTGCACGGCGATGGTACGACCTGAGCGCAATCGGCTTTGGCCTGGGTCTTGCCTCGCAGTACATTCTTCACCTTCTTGGCTTGAATGCACTCGCCTGGTTTCTTGCCGGAAGAATGGGGCTGACTCGCAAGCCGTCTCAATTCAGCTACAGACGGTTTTTCCTCGTGATGTTCCTTGCCTTTGTTGTGGTGAACCCGGTCATTCTCTCTCCGGCCAACTTCAATGCCATCGTGCATTGGCTCCATCATGACGGGGTCAGGCACAGTGGCTACGATTTCGACGGCAGGCTATATATGAACTTCCCCTCGCGTCTGCTTGCTGGAGTGCCGTGGTTCTACTATCTCTGGCTGGTGCTGGTAAAGACACCGATTCCGATCCTCATGGCCGTCATTGTTGGCTCCGCACTGCTTTTGCGAAATCGGCGGACACTCGCGTCGTGTTTTTTTCTATCGCTGGGGGTGGTTCAATTAGTTGGGCTGTCTGTCAGCGGAGCCAAGTGGATCCGATATTCACTTCCGCTCCTGCCCTTCCTCTACCTGGCAGGCGGATATGCGGTTCAACAAACACTGAAGGCCGCGAAAGGAAAAGTCCTGTCCCAGGCCTTTGTGGGTCTTGCCGCCGTCATTTTGCTTGGATGGCCGCTCCTGGAATTGCAGTCTTGGGCGCCCTACTATTCGTTCTACCTGAACTCAATTGGCGGAGAAAAACAGCACATCACACGCTACTTTGCACCGGATGAGGTGTCCGAGTTTGACACGCGCGAGGTAGCGCAAAAGGTGTGTCCGTTCGCGCCCGCTGCGGCGACGGTAGCAACCGCAAGACCGATGAGCATGGCCTATTACCTGCAGGCCTGCGGGCGCGCGGACCTTCAGATTGTGCCGCTTTACGACACGCATTATGCACCGCGGGACGGAGATCTGATCGTGCTTGAGCCTTCGCGCCGTTTCTTTGAGACGCAGAGATTCTTCGATGCTTTGGGAAACTCTAAGATGCCCCACAGCGAAGTCCGCGTTGGACCGGTTTTGGCGAGCACGATTTATCTCTTCGACCCGTCCGTGCCGGGACCAAATAGCGGGAAGGAAGAGTTCACGCTAACTCAGTTGCGGGGCGCGCCACCTCGGTTCGACAACAATGCTCAAGAAACCCCATCGCCAAACACGAGCAGGTTTGGATTCTCAGATCTTACCAGGAGACTCATACAATGAATCCGCTTTACCACGCAAGGAAATCTGATGGGCGCTGGTTTGTGCGCGCATTCGCTTTGTTGATTATCGGCTTCCCGGCAGTTGCACAGCAGGCAAATGTATCTGCACCTCTGAGCGCTGATGAGGTGATGGGACGTGTGGTCGAGATGAACGAAGTGCGTGCCAAAGCACTCGAAGGCTACTCCAGTCTCCGCACGTATCACCTGGAATGCCATTGTGTGTCACATAAGAAGGCCGACATGGTCGTTCGTACTGACTACCAGGCACCGAATAAAAAAGAGTTCACGATCGTGTCAGAGAGCGGCTCTGGCACGGTGCGGGACCGTGTGTTCAAGAAACTCCTGGAAGCGGAACAGGAGTCGATGCGGGATGAGAATCAGCAGCGTTCGGCGATCACACCCGAGAACTACACATTTCAAGTCTCTGAGTACCAGAGGACCGATAGGGACGAATTCTATGTGCTCGATGCGCAGCCGCGAAGCAAGAACAAGTTTCTGTTTCGAGGCTACATTTGGGTGAATGCAAAAGACTTCGCGATAACTCGAGTCGAGGGCGAGCCGGCTGTCAACCCCTCCTGGTGGACTGTCAAAACAGACTTCAAACGTCGCTACCAGAAAATCGGTGACTTCTGGTTACCGGAATCCAACGAGAGCGAAACGAAGGTGCGCGTTCTCGGCACAGCGGTTCTAAGCATTGAATATCGCGATTACCAGATCACGCAGGCTGGAGGCGCAACACACGCCTCGCCCCACAGCGAAGCACTAGCAGCTACAGTAGCCGAAGAGCTTTAAATGCGGGTTCGCAGTTTCATCATCGCTTACGCGCTCGTGCTCGCCGTTCTGCTCTTCGCCGACCGGCGCCCCGGTTCCACGCAGCAGGATCGCTATTCGCACGTGGTGGACCTGACCGATGGGAAAAACGCGTCCGCGCTCCATGCCACGGCCGCGGAATCCAGAACCCGCATCATCGCTCCCGCTGCGCTTATTCCCGGGACTTGGGCCGCCGGGGAGATTCCGCCTGGGCGCCTCGTGGCTCCGCTGGTAGTGATGGATTTGAATGCAACGCTTGAGGGCAGCCCGCAGATTTCTCTCGACGATATCGCCGCGTGGGAATCGCGCCACGGCATGATTCCGCAAGGAGTCGTCATTGCCATCCGCCGCGACGGCACGCGCGATAATCTGTCAACAACTGCGCTGTCAACCACGCCGTTTCCCGTCGCGCGCGACGCGGCTGAGTTCCTCATGGAGGCTCGCTACACCATCGGCTTTGCCATCGAGGCGCCTGTGAACCTGACCTCCGACCGCACGCTGGCGCAGCAACTCGCCCTCCACGGAAGCTATGTGGTGGAAGGAACCGCGCGCCTCAACTCGCTGCCTGCCACCGGTTCGCTCATCATCGTCGCTCCGCTAAAAAACAAAAAACCTGGAGAGCCCCCGGTCCGCATCCTGGCCATGGTGCGGTAGTCGCCCGATCGCTATTCGCTGGCCCTGGTCGTTTCCTACACCAGCCTGCTTACGGCAGAACAGAAGCAGCAATACCTGACCGACATCGAACAGACTCCCGCCCGGCTGCGTGCCGCCCTCCGCGGACTTTCTGACCAGCAACTGGATACTCCTTACCGTGACGGCGGCTGGACGCCACGCCAGGTGGCCCATCACGTCGCAGACAGTCACATCAATCTCACGTCGGTCGGCGCAGATGGGGATCCTTCAGCGATCCCGGGGAGCAGAACGCGCAAAGAAATGCGCTGACTATCCTCCATTTCTCTTTCTTGAACACAGTTGAGAGCACCATAATCAAAGCAGAAATAGCGCACCGATTGAGGGTGCAAGGGATCTGGTCCACGGCTGTCGACCTTTGATGTTTCGACTTCGACACATGACACAACGAATTTGCGTATCAGTCCGTGCCCAGACCCTGCATCTGGTTATGACCTTTTGAAGGCAGCTGCCCTCATGTGGGCACACGCAATGCGATTTCTATGGTCCATCTCCTTCGCCTACAAGAAGTTCCACTTGGCCCTCGAAATGCCTTTATCAAAAGCGCTATGGCAGCCTGTGATCATCCTTCCGACTTATTTCATCGCGTTGCATACCCGTCTCTCGGGAGACCAGGGTTGCGAACTGATTGGCCGCTTCCAGCATCGCCGCCGGAGGAGGAAAAACGGTCTTCTGCCTCTTCCAGCCTGCAAGGAGTAGAAGCTGGCGACATATTTCGCGAAAGTCTAATTGCATCGGGCAAGTCACGGCCGCGAAATCCATGGGCGGCAGTCGGAGCGCTGGCCTTCCAGTTGCTCCTCCTGCTGGCGTTAGTTGTCATTCCGCTGTTTCTCACGGATCCACTCCCCAAAAGGGAAACGCTGACGATGTTATATGCACCGCCGGCCGCAGCTTCCAATGCCACGCAGCTTCGAGCGCCCACGCCCGCGTACGCCTCAACAAGCATTCCCACCTCAATTCCTACGACGCAAGAAGCGCCGCCACCTCCGGTCGACACAACGGGCGGAGTGGTCGGGGGAGTCCCTGGCGCACTGGTCGGCGGAGTTCCCGGTGGAGTGCTTAGCGAAGTGGTGGGTAGCACGCGCAGCGTCCCCGTCCTTGCGAAAACGTCCGAGTCGACGCCGATTAAGAGAATTCGTGTCGCCTCCCGGGTAGCCGAGGCGAACCTGATCCACGACGTTGCGCCGCAGTATCCGCCGGAGGCTGGTCGGGCGCGCATTGAAGGGGCGGTAGTGCTGATGGCCGTGATCGGCAAGGATGGCAGCGTGGAGGACGTGCGAGTCGAGAGCGGTTTACCAATACTCGCGCAAGCCGCCGTGGAGGCGGTCAAGCAATGGCGTTATCGGCCGTACCTGTTAAATGGAGAACCGGTCGAAGTTGACTCCCGAATCACAATTAATTTCACCCTGTCCAGAGGCTAAAAATGTCGTCGATACACAACAACACACCTACGACGCCTGACCGGCGACTGGGAGCGTTCCTGAAAGTAACACACGTGTTGCTACTGATCTTCTTGGCTGGTGGATCGCTCCTTGTTGTACCCGCGTCCGCGCAGTCTATTGAAGCGGCAAATACAAAAACAGGAAGCATCCTAGGCACGGTGGTCGATACCAGCGACGATCCGGTTCCCGATGCCGCCGTCGTCCTTCAAGGGCCAGTTGGCAACCGTCTCGCCGCGGTAACAAAGGAGGACGGATCCTTTGCATTCCCCAATGTCACGTCAGGAATTGTCTACCTGGTCACCGTCACTGCCGAAGGATTTGCAGAGTGGAGCTCGCCCGTTGCAGTCGAACCCGGGCAATACAAAACGCTAACTGACGTTAAACTCCGCATTCTGGCTGTACAGCGGGCAGTGACTGTGAGTTATTCCGAAAAGGAGGTTGCCGCGCAACAGCTCAAAGCTGAAGAACAGCAGCGCATTCTCCGCTTTATACCGAATACTCAGGTAGTTTACGAACCTCACCCCGAACCTCTCACCACGAAGATGAAGTTCGAGCTAGCCTACAAAGATCTCACCAATCCAGTTTTCTTCGCCCGCGCGGCTGCATGGGCCAGCGTCCAGCAGGCCAATGACACCCCTAAGTATCGCCAAGGTGCAGAAGGATATGGCGAGCGGTTTGGGGCAGGCCTCGCCGACGCCACTACCGAGGGCCTATTCGGCAACGCCATTCTGCCATCGCTCCTGCATCAGGACCCTCGCTATTTCTACCAGGGCACCGGTACAAAGTGGTCCCGGGCTCGCCACGCCATGTTAGCTGCATTTGTATGTAAGGGAGACGATGGAGCGTCGCAGCCGAATTATTCTACGTGGGGCGGCAGTTTAATTGCATCTTCCATTTCCATGGCTTACCTCCCAGATTCGAATCGCGGTCCCGGGCATGTATTCAGAACTTTTGGAATTGGCATGTCCTTGCATGTTGTCAGCAGTTTGGCGCAAGAGTTTATCTTGGACAAGTTTACAAGCAAAGGTAAGCACTAATGAGTTGAAGGTGTTTAGCTCCGTCTTAGATTGTATGGGCGCCATCGGGGGGCGAAGACGACTGACTTCATGTCCTCTTTAGACAACCGTCAAGTTTTCATGAGGTCATCCATGGTTAAAGTCCATTGGCGAGAACAGATGTTGCGGCTCTCAGCCGTGCTCCTCGGCGTCACAATGCTGGCCTGTCTGGTGTTTCGAACCGGCGCCCACACCGTCGTCCAGCAGACGGAGGCCGTGGGCTGGGGGATGGCATTAATAATCGCCCTAGGCGGAATCTCTCATCTCATAAAGACCTGGTCTTGGCGGCTTACATTTCTTTGCGACCTTCGCCAACTGTCATTCGGTCGTGCGTTCGCACTTCGCTTGGTTTCCGAGGGTATAGGGAAGTTAGGCCTTGCCGGACAGGTAGTCGGAGAAACTACCAGAGTATGTTTATTGGGTTCGTCGGTGCCTATCGCGAATTCCGTCTCTTCAGTGACACTCGATCGTGGACTCTACTTGCTAAGTTCGGCGATAGTGAGCGTAGCCGGAATTATTTCGGCTCTGCTCCTGGTTTCGCTTTCTGAAAGCTGGCGACTCTATCTCGTTTTGTTAACAAGCGTGCTGCTGCTGTTGCTGGTTGCAACTGTCGTAGCTATGCAACGTCGCTGGCCCCTGTTGTCCCGGTGCGCGGGTATGATCGCGCGCCTGCCATGGTGCAGAGTCTGGGTAATGGACAAGCAGTCAGTAATTCGTTCCGCTGAGAACAACCTCCAACAGTTTTGCCACAAGGCACCGGGACCTTTCTGGGGGAGCCTGAGCCTGAACCTGGCGTGTCATTGTTTGGCAATACTGGAGGTTTATTTGGTGTTGCACTTCATGCGAGTTCCGGTCAGCTTGGTGCAGGCATTGATTCTCGAAGCTCTAACCAAGCTGATCAATGTCGTAGGAATCTTCAATCCGGGAAACGTAGGGACCTATGAGGGCGGAAATATGATTCTGGCGAAGTTGATCGGGGCCAGCAGTGCAACCGGTTTGACGTTGTCCTTGTGCCGTCGCGCCCGCTCTCTCTTCTGGTCAACGATTGCGGGGTTGTACCTGATTACGATCTCGATCTCTAACAAATCTCCAAAACTCTATGCACTGGCAAACGGAGTAGCGGTAGCCGGCGCGGCATGCCGCACCCCATAGCAGAATGCACAAGATTGACTCTTCCCCACGCTGATCTGCCGCCGTCGCATGAGCACTGCCCGAAATCGGGCAATACTCCGAACAGCGCGAGTAGGTAGTGAGCTAGTGTTGCGGAGAATTACCGCTGGAGATGTGGCAAAAGGCAAACCGCGTGCTAAGGATCTTGAACAAAGGAGGAAACGACAATGTTCGCTACATCACTCACTCTGCAGGCAGCAACGATGGCGACGAAGCCTCTCACCCAGGCTGCTTGCTGTGACATCTGCCAGCCAGTTGACGAGAAGGACCAGGCAGAATTTCGTCCTCTTCACATGAACTGGGCCACGGTCACCGACACTGACGGAAATCGCCTGCCTCAAATGTGCTGGAGGGCTAACTAATACGCGTGCCAGCCACAAAAACTTATATGCGACCAAGCACAGGCCAGTGGCTTGGACTAACTTCGGCTTGCTGCCCAAACTCGGTCAGTGCCCTTGGCAGGTCATTCGACGTCTGTGTAGGAGCTTCCGATCCAATTGGTAGGCAGGTATTTTCATCCACTTACAACTGGCCACTTCTGGCAGTCGGATTGCGAATACGAAGTGCGATCTTCAAATTGCTCCAGGGGAGTAGGCCATGCTCGGAGAACTGATGGACATCCCGACTGACACACTCATTGACATGCTGTACATAATCCTCGCCGGCGACTTCGCAATCACTGCAAACGATGCGGCGGAAATCGAACAAATTCAACGAGAGTTGCAACGTAGAGGCGGGGAGCAACGCTGGAGCTTTCAAGCTGTCAACTGAGAGAAGCGTGCAATTAGTTTTTGAATGAGTGTTGAACCAGGACGAAGGCGGACGCTTGCTGAACTACCCCAAAGTGTCAAAAGAGCACAAAGACGAGTAAGGAATGGAAAATGACCTCGCTAATAGCAACTGAAGAACTAGCCGGACCACTGAGCGCCGAAGGGATTGCACGATCAACCGTTGCAGGTGCGCCGCTAGGCGTCGATGAGCTGAATAGAATCGATGCTTTTTGGCGCGCGTGCAAATACCTTGCTCTAGGAATGATCTACCTTCAGGCGAATCCTCTCTTACGGGAGCCCCTAAAACCGGAACATATCAAGAGCCGACTGCTCGGCCATTGGGGTTCAAGCCCGGGGCTCGCCTTCATCTACACCCATCTGAGTCGTCTCATAAAGAGAGACGACCTCGAGATGATATTTCTCGCAGGCCCAGGACACGGGGCGCCGGGAGTTTTAGCGCCTATATATCTGGAAGGCACATACAGTGAAATCTATCCGGAGAAAAGCGAGGATGAGAAAGGCCTGCGAGAGTTCTTCAAGCAGTTCTCATTCCCCGGCGGTATTGGCAGCCACTGTACACCAGAAACGCCGGGTTCGATTCATGAAGGAGGTGAACTGGGATATGTCCTCTCGCACGCTTGCGGAGCCGCGTTTGACAATCCCGACCTGATCGTGGCGGCGGTCGTGGGTGACGGCGAAGCCGAGACCGGCCCGCTGGCGACATCATGGCACATCAGCAAGTTTCTGAATCCCATCCGCGATGGGGCTGTGTTACCCATACTTCATCTTAACGGATACAAGATCAACAACCCGACCTTGCTGGCACGGATCACTCACGAAGAACTGGAAGACTTGTTACGCGGGTATGGCTGGAATCCCTGCTTCGTGGAGGGATCCGATCACGACAGCATGCACCAGGCAATGGCAGCGACGCTTGAGCGTTGCATTGCCGAAATTAAGACCCACCAGGAAGAATGCCGGAAGACGGGCGTTGCCACGCGACCACGCTGGCCGATGGTAGTGTTGCGTTCGCCAAAAGGCTGGGGTGCACCGCTGGAGGTGGACGGACATCGGCTCGAAGGCTTCTGGCGCTCGCACCAGGTTCCGTTGGCAGACGTCAAGACTAAACCGGAACACCTGCACATTCTTGAAAACTGGATGCGGTCACTCAAACCCGAAGAACTGTTCGACGAGTATGGCAGGGTGTTACCGGAACTCGCCGAAATTATGCCGTCAGCCCGGCGCCGCATGAGTGCCAGCCCACACGCGAACGCAGAGCTCAGGAAAGCGCTGCGCTTACCTGACTTTCGCGACTATGCCATCAAGATTGAGCGCCCGGGAAACATCGAAGTAGAGAATGTTCCGCCGCTAGGTGTGTTTCTGCGAGACGTCATGAAATGGAACATGAACGGCTTTCGGGTTTTCGCACCCGACGAGAACACTTCCAACAAGCTGGACGCAATTTACCAGGCTTCGAAGAAATTCTGGATCGCTGAAAGTTTCCCCGAGGACCGTGACGGAACAGAACTATCTGCGGACGGACGCGTTGTCGAAATGTTGAGCGAGCACACGATGGAAGGCATGCTCGAGGGCTACTTGCTTACGGGTCGCAACGGCTTTCTCTCGTCATATGAAGCCTTCGTTCACGTGATCGACTCGATGTTCAATCAGCATGCCAAGTGGTTGTCCATCTGTAACAATTTATCTTGGCGCCGCAAGATCGCATCGCTGAACCTTCTCATTACCTCAACCGTGTGGCGTCAGGATCACAATGGCTTTACGCACCAGGATCCGGGGTTTCTGGATGTAGTGCTCAACAAGAGTGCGGCAGTAACCCGCATCTACCTCCCGCCGGACGCCAATTGTCTGTTGTCCGTAGCAGATCATTGCCTGCGCTCGGAAAACTACATCAACGTCATTGTCTCGGACAAACAGCGCCATCTGCAGTACCTGGATATTGATGCTGCGGTTACGCACTGCACAAAGGGTATCGGTATCTGGAATTGGGCTAGTAATGATGAAGGCCAGGAACCCGATGTTGTTTTTGCTGCCGCGGGCGATATCCCAACCCAAGAAGCCTTGGCTGCCACAGCACTGCTCAGGGAGCGGTTTTCTGACCTGAAAATCCGATTCATTAACGTAGTGGACTTGTTCAAGCTGCAACCTAACAACGAACATCCACATGGCCTGAGTGACCGAGATTTCGATTCGCTGTTTACGGCCGACAAGCCGATCATCTTCAACTTCCATGGCTATCCCTGGCTGATTCACCGTCTCGCCTATCGGCGCACAAACCACCGGAATTTGCATGTCCGCGGCTACAAAGAGAAGGGCAATATCAATACGCCGATGGAACTGGCAATCAACAACCAGACGGACCGGTTCAGTCTCGCAATCGATGCCATTGACCGCGTTCCGAAACTGCAGCGGATTGGGGCGCATGCTAAAGAGGAGTTTCGCGACAGCCAGATTGCATGCCGACGCCATGCTTACGAGCACGGAATCGACAGCCCTGAGATTAGCGGTTGGAAGTGGCCTTACGACAAG
>Ga0116122_1001660_pt1 | contig 11011 bp, 5 predicted proteins | sample June2015DPH_13_5_FD_89726 | JGI IMG/M metagenome (GOLD analysis project Ga0116122, IMG submission 89726) | Peatland microbial communities from SPRUCE experiment site at the Marcell Experimental Forest, Minnesota, USA - June2015DPH_13_40 | ecosystem: Environmental > Terrestrial > Soil > Wetlands >...
AACACGGTGATGGTATAGGTTCCCGCCGTAGTGCCGGGAGTACCTTGAGTTTGAGCAATGTTATAAGTAGTCCCGCCACAACCCAGGACGCCGCCACCGGCGAGGGCTACCAGAAGCACCAGCATTCCGAGCATGGTGCGCCAGGAACGCCGTCTCGCCGGGATGCCGAAGAGCAGAAGGCAGGCTAGAGTCGCGCCGCCAGCCGCGTACCAGGGACCGGGGCCGTTGGGATTGACCAGACCGCTGATGGTGCTGGTGGCTGCAACAGGCGCAGTGGTGGTGATGGTGAGAGTGGTCGTTCCGGAATTAATCACCGGGTTGGTCGTAAAGCTCAGGGTGGGCAGTTCCACGGCTCCGCTCGGGCTGTTGGTGATCGCGGCGATTAGCTGCACGCTGCCGGTAAAGCCGCCGCTGGGCGTTATGGTGATGGTTGAAGTGTTTCCGCTGGCCGCCCCTGGCGCCACAGTGACTGCTGTACCGGTAATGGTGAAGGGAGCTGGTGGTGGGACAATCGTCCCCGCATAGACAGCAGTTGCCACGTCGCTGGTTGAGTAGCCGGCTGCCGTCGCTATCGCCTCAATTGTCTCCGGCGACGTGACGGTGATCGCGCCGCTGTATAAGGTCGAGCTTGTGGTAGGCGTAGTCCCGTCGGTGGTGTAGTAGAAGATTGCGCCGGGAGTCGTATCCGAGATGATCACGCTCAGCGCAGAGGTGTAACTTCCAGCCGCCGGCGAGAAGGTGGGGGGCGCTGCTACCGGTGTTGTGCAACTACCATATACTGCCCTCATGTAAGCAGGCTGCATTAGCGACCCGTGAATGCTCAAGTCTGGCCCCTGCTCAGGCCACGCGCACCCAGCGGATGAAATGAACGATGGTTCGGAGCTATAGTACATCGACGGGTTGTATGTGCAGTTTCCACCGCAGTTTCCGCCGTCATTGAACGCCACGCCGTTCGTCAGGTAGTCCCAATTACCCTGTCGAATCATCGTAGCCGCAGACGAGGCGCCTACGGTCGTCGTAGTCGAGCCGCCTGCGGCCGAGTCGTCGACGACCAATTGGCCGCCGTAGCTATAGACGATGGGCGTTGCCGGAGACGCGTACTCGTTAAAGCCGCTCAACGTCGCCGCGCTCCATATGTCACCTGTCGGGAAATTGGAGTTATTGCCAAGTATATTGGCGACGTACGAATAATAGGGCTGTCCCGTGTATAGGTCCACGGCGGCAAACCCATCCTCGGGAGGAAACAGATACGTCGGGGTACAATCGGACTGGTTGTTGGGGCTCATCAAGGTGCCGCTGCCCCACGTTTGAATATTCCCGCTTGGCCAAACATAATCCGGCTCGCCACCTCTGAACCAGTTACGGAACATGACATCGTGAGAGCTTGAGCCCCAGAAATCGTCCGCGGTAAGATGCGAAGCGACGTTGCCTTCAAATAGATTAAAGAATGGATGACCTCCGTGCGAGGTGCGCCCACCAGCGAAGTAAGTGCAGTCGTCTGTCATATCGTCGTCGGCATAGTTATAGAGAACTGCAGTTCCTGTGCCGCCTCCTTCGTACACGATCCAGTGACGATTATGGAAGAGAATATTATTCTCTATCTTGTGGTCTGAGTTAGAGAACTCGAAGTATACACCATATCCAGCCCCCCCGCCTCCATTACGTTCGTCGTGAAAGGCGCTATCGCGAACTTCATCGCCATATCCATAATCTATTTCAATATGCGAAGAGCCATCTTGTGTTCCGGTCACAAACGTCTCGACGTTCTTCACCCAGCAGTATAAACAACCTTTCAATAGCAAAATATCCCCAAGGTAAATATCGTTTTGCGAGCCATCTATGCGGAGATTTTCAAATCCTGCCTGAGTTGTGGCGAATGTGATGACGGAATACTGTACTCCCGCCGGCTCTGTCACCATATCTCCACCTTTAACCGGGTTGGGTACAGTTTGCGAGGCGGGATTGATCGTGTAGTAAAGAGGTTTTGACAGCGTGGCTACCGAGCCCACCAGGTTGGTGACCTGCACCATCTGCTGTTGAAGGTAAAATCCGCTGTTATTACCGCACCACTCGCAGAATCCGTCCGTTCCGGTGCTGCTGATAAGATTTGGGTCATCAGGCCCATAAATCTCCAGCCACGTTCCCGCGGATATCGCGCAGCCTGCTGGGTTACCGCTTGCAATCGTGACTGTCGTGTCCCCCTTCTGCGGCGTTCCGCTGAGAAAGCAGTTCGTTGTCGGGAACACACCGTAGTGCTGGGGCGGGAACAGACCTCCGGCGGAACCGGCGGCATTGAAGGCTGAGAAGGGCTGGTTTGTCAGTGCTGCCACCGAAGTATGTTGGCCCGGATTCCAATCATTGCCAGGCCCTAGAATCAGCCGCGTTTCTCCGCTCTGTGCGGTTGGCAGAAATGGTGGCGCACCTTCCGGCTGTGCTCCCCGTAGGCATGTGTATGACTGCAGCTCCACCACGGAGTCGATGTAGTACGCTCCTGCTGGAATCACTGCGCACTGCTTCGGCGATAACGCATTGATGCACGCCTGAATGGCGGGCCCGTCATCAGTCACGCCGTCACCAGCCAATCCGGTGCATGTCACGCCCGTGTAACTCGGCAGAACGCCGCCATTCCAGATATCCGATCCAGTTTCCCACGAGATCTGGCGACAGTTGGAGGGGCAGCCCGTGTTGTCATTCGGAAGGCTGTAGGTTTGCGCATGTCCCACAAGCGGAGCGGCGAAGGCGAGAGCTAGGATGAGGATGAGTTTGGTTGCCCAGAGGGTCATTACAGCACGTTGTGCGGTCTGGCCTTTGCGGATGAAGCGTCGGAATACTTTCCAGTCGGTTTTTTCCATGGCCTTTCAGCCCCTTTCTTCAGTTTGGGTGTGGAGTTGCGTTCACCTGCAACTCCGTTTTAGATGACATCGCGCTGGACGCAGAGATCGACCGGACCTGACCATGTTCGGCGCTAAATTGAACGCATATCTGATTCCAAACGCAAATCAAACATCCGAAAAGCATACTCCGCAATCGGTTGCAGAAATCGCTTGCATATCCTTGTACTCTAATCTACTTCCGGGTGTCAAGCACTATTTGGAGAAAGATTTTGGGAAGCTCCGCTGCGCGGTTGTCATACGGCATCGCCGAAATGAATTAACCGTGCGGGATGACTGAGGTGATCGGCCAAGGGCTAGATTGACCCTCCATCGTCCGAAGGGCGCAGGAATCGGCTGGCTCGTTCCATGCGCTGCGGGGATTTGCGGTTGGCGGCCACGCTGCTTCTTGCCGGTCTTCCGGCGCACCGCGAAAAACTCTGGACACTACCCCAATGCGAGGGTTCTTCTTATTGCCTCTGGCTGACCGAGAATGTCTCGAACATACGCCCCCTCGACGGGAGGCTGCATTTGCCTCATGATCATTCGTCCTTTTTGGCGAATCGGCAAAGTCAACGCGCGCAGCAAGTACCGCACTTGACCGATTTGTGATTGGAACGTCTCTGCGGAATCACACAGGTCCGCCGGGATCCTGCTTTATTCATGACCGGCGCTTCCCGCGGGAAACCAATGAACGAGATCTAGAGAGCGAGCGAGGCCAAGGCTAATCCAGCCACGACCTTCATAGGTAGATTGCTCATTCGTTCCGCCATAGATGATGTAGAAATATCGGTCCTGGCGGCGCCAGTCGTACAGAGAGGAGGCTTCGCAGCAGGTGAAGCGATTAAAGCTCTCGACGGGGATTTGCAACTCGTAGCCTCCGCCCCAAGAGAGAGGATCAGACGGGTCGAGGAGGGAGTAGAGGAAGGCACCATCAAGGTCGCCACGATAGTCATCGCTAACCATGTGCAGGCGATTGTCGATCCAAATAAACTGGCCGTTCTCGTGGATCCGGCCATTGTCAATGCCACTGACCATGCGGAGCGAGACATCGCCGGAGCCCGAATAGCTCCAGGGGCCGTCAAGGTTTTTTGCCGAAGCAATACGGACCTTGATGTCGCGCGGAAAATCTTCTAATCCCTGGCGCCAGGAGGCGTAGTACAAGTCGCCGATGCGGGTGATGGAGGGACCAATGACACTCAGGCCGGCAGTGAGATTCGGGGTAAGGGGATGCGTCGCGGACCAGTGCACGAGGTCAGACGAGGTTTTGTAGAAGAGCTGGTCGGGACGTCGGGGATCGTCGCCCCAGGAATTGAAAGTGAGCACCCAGAGATTGCCGAACTTCTGGATGTCGGGCGTGCACATTCCTAACCAGCCATCGGGCTCACCAGTGAAGTTGAGGATGGGTCGGGAGAAATTATGGAAGTCGCGGGTGCTGACCTCGACGACGCGGCTGCGTAAGCGTCCATGGTCCTGGTCGAAGGCCGAAAAGAAGACAAAGTAGGCGCCGTTCTGCTGCGCCATTGATGGATCTTTGATAGACCAGTGTGGGTACGAGAGGACCGGGTTGCGGAGATGGCTCCAATTGGCCGATAGCTGAGCGGAGCACGCTGGCCCGCTTGCGGCGCAGGCGAAGATCGAGAGAGCGACGGCGGCCTTCTTTAGAAGCCTTTTTACGGATACACAGCGCTCTTTCCTTCTTCTGCGACTGGGGGCTTTCCGCCAGCCGCTATGGACGAATTCATGGGTTGAAATGTCGACCTTTTTCATATCAAGTGCTCCTCGGTTAGAAAAGAGCCGACTCGTTCTCTCTTTCCGTTCGGACGGATTTCGAGTCGGCCATCATTGCATGGTCTCTCCGAATAGTCTCTATCCGGATCATTGAAATGCGACAGTACCCGTCTCAGCGCGCTAGATCGGGCTGGGTGCTAAGCCCTGTTACTGTGAGCCCATCGTCGGCTTTCACCTGCAGGGTCTCACTCAGGACGATGTGGTCGGCTGCGCTCCCGATCATGACGTCGACAACGCCCGAAGGAACTCTCCAGAGCATGTCGCGATCAAGAAACATCATATCTTCAGGACGGACAGCGAGAGCCACGGTTTTGGTTTCTCCTGGTTCAAGGGTGACGCGCGCAAAGCCGCGAAGCTGACGGACGGGAAGCGAAACTGCCGCATATTTTGGATGCAGGTACATCTGTACAGTGTCCGTACCAGCGCGCTGCCCCGTGTTGCGTACATCGACGGTAACTTTCGCCATGCCTCCCTGCGAGATCTGCGCGGGCTCGATGTGAAGATTGCTGTATTGAAATTCGGTGTAGCTGAGGCCGTAGCCGAAGGACCAGAGCGGCGTGCCAGGCATATCGACGTAGCCGCCATCATGCGACCATCCGGTCTTCATCCAGTATTCCTTCGAAGGCTTGTAGTTGTAGTATACGGGGAGCTGACCTGAGCTACGGGGAATGCTGATGGCCAGGCGGCCGGCCGGATTGTACTCGCCGAAGAGCAGCTCGGCGACGGCTTCGCCGCCCTCCTCACCGGGCTCCCAGGCTTCGACGATGGCAGGAAGATGTTCGGCCTCCCAAGGGATGGAGAGGGGCCGGCCGTTGACGAGCACGAGGACAACTGGCGTTCCAGTAGCCTGGATGGCTCTCACGAGGGCTTCCTGGAAGCCAGTCAGATCAAGGCTAGCGACATCGAACCCCTCGCCATCCGTGGCCATAGCAGTGCCGCGTCCTTCATTGTCGGGACGTTCGCCGACGACCACGACTGCCAGCTCAGACTGGCTCGCGACTCGAACCGCGTCAGAGAAGTCGTCCTTGCCGCCGATGATGTCGCACCCATGAGCGTAAAGGACCTTGGTGTGCGGCGATACTTTGGCTTTGATTCCATCGAGGATCGTGGTGATCTTCTGCGGCACGACATAGGGCGAATAGTCGCCGAGCTGGCTCCATCCATCGTCGGCATCAGCGCCGATAACGGCAATGGATTTCAGGTCCTTCCTGAGCGGAAGCATATGTTTGTCATTCTTGAGCAGAACGATGCCTTCGCGCGCTACATCGAGCGCGAGCTGCCGGTGTTCACCGGAATGCACCACCTTCTGCGCACGCGACAAATCGGCATACGGATGGTCGAAGAGGCCGAGACGAAACTTCAGATCGAGTACGCGACGTGCCGCACGATCGACTAGAGCCCTCGGGATTTCCCCGCTTTCAACGCTCTCGACGAGCGGCGCCATGTAGGCTTGCTCATAGGTAATGTTCATGTCGACGCCGGAACGAAGCCCCAGTGCGCCAGCCTGCTTTTGGTCCGCGGCTACATTCTCATAAATGATGGACTCGAAACCACCGCCTTCGCTGACGACGATCCCGCGAAAGCCGAGTTCGTGGCGAAGGATGTCGGTGTTCCATTTCTGCGATGAGTGCTCGGGAATGTCGTCAATCTCTGGGTATCCAGCCATGACGCCGAGTGCACCGGCGTTAAACGCTGATACCCACGGGACAAGGTAGTTCTCGCGGAGGCTGCGCTCGGAGATTTCGATGGCGCCGCGCTCCATGCCGCTGGCGGGCTCACTTTGCGTGGGGAAATCGGTCATGAGGGCGACAACCTTGTTAGGCGCGGCGATGTCGGAGCCCTGAGCGCCTTCGACGATGTTCCGGGCGAGCTGTGCGTAGAGGTACGGGTCCTCGGTGTAAGCTTCCATGTTGCGGCCCATGCGCGGGTCGCGATCAAGCTCCAGCACCAGCGTGGAGAGGATATGAATGCCGACGGCACGCGCCTCCTCGGCGGCTGCTGCATAGACGCGATTCACGAGAGGCATGTCGAAAGTGCTTCCGATGGCTAGCCCCTCGGGAAAGACGGTTGCCCCAGGGAACATGGCGCCGTGGGTTCCCTCTTCGTCCTCGAGGAGAGGGATTTTGAGGCGGGTCTGGGTGAGCGCGATCTTTTGGAGTTCGTTGAAGTAGTTCACTTGCCATGCGAGGTCGCCGTGTCGAAGAGTGTTGGCGAGCGTGAAGAAACCCGCGCCTGGGCCGATTTCGCTGGTGAGTGTACCGGCAGCGTATTTGCGTGCGCCGTCAGCCTTCTCGTCGGGCGTCTTGCCCAACTCGTCAACATAGCCGCAGGGAAGGTTGAGCTGGCCGATCTCTTCCTTCAGCGTCATGCGCCGCATGAGATCGTCGACACGGACTTCGATGGGTTGTGCAGGATCTAGGTAGAGGGGTTTCACATCCTGGGTCTGCGTTTGAGCAGCAGCTACAGCTCCGGCGAACAACGTGATGAGAACCACCTGGGTCACGGCTTTTCGAGTCACGATCGCTTCTTTCCTTTTCCGACAGCGATCCCGCTGACGGGCGACGCACCAGTGAAATTCAAAGACAGCTAGCTGCCGGCATTTTATTCTGCGATGCAATTCGAAAACGGCGAAATCCACTGTCCTATCAAAGACTCCAGTCTAACGCCAGACCTGGGGACTTACGAAGTTGCCGCGATGACAACTGCATCCCCGGCATCGATCCACCTGCGTTGACTGCCTAGACGCATTAGGCACAATACCCTTCTCAGTTAGTTAGGGCCGCGAGGACCTTGGTGAAAGCGGCGATGATGTCGTTCTCATCCTCTTCCGTCAGGGACGAGGGTACAGCCAGCAGATTGGTTCGCTCGAACAGACTGTCCGCATTTAAACATGTGCCCTTTCCGTATGCGGCGCAGGAGGCCTGATTATCCTCAAGGGTCCACGGAGTTCTGCGCCGGTCCACGCCTGTTCTGTGCACGAGGCTGGGGATGTTGTAGTAGAGGTGCAGTCCCCAGTCGGTCATCACGATGTCGTTGATGCCCTGGCTGAACGTGACGATTCCTTCGGAGCGCAGCGCTCGGTTGACCTCCCGCGCCAGCTCACCGGAGGAAAACGTGGTGAGCAGAAAGCAGCCGGTGTCACCGCGTTCATCCACGATCCTGCGCAATGCGATCTGGGGAAATTGCTTGAGCGCCTCACGGATGCGATATTTGCTTCTGCGCATACTGCCGATGATCTGCGGAAGTTTTCGAAGCTGCACGCGAAGGATTGCCGCACGTATCTCATCGAGGCGGTATCCGCGTCCCCACAGACAATATTCGAGCTTGTCGTACATGACGCGACCGGCGGCGTCGCGGGCAAAGCCAGTATCGTGGACCGCCACCGCCCGGTAATACAGAGACTCGTTATCTGTCACGAGACATCCGCCTTCGCCGCTGGTCATGTTCTTGTTCATCTGGAAGCTGAAGATGCCGATATCGCCGAATGTTCCTACACGCTTGCCGTCGACGCTGCCGCCGGCGCACTGCGCGCAATCTTCCAGCAGAAACAATCCGTGCCGGCGCGCGACTTCGCTGATCGCCTTCACATCGGCCGGAGCGCCGCTCATGTGCACAGCGACGATGCCCGTGGTGCGAGGAGTGATCTTCGCTTCCGCATCGGCAGGATCCAGACAGAAGGTGTCGTCAATGTCGGCGAGTACAGGAATCGCGCCGAGATTCACGACAGCCGCAACCACGGAGACCCACAGATAGGCGGGGATGATAACCTCCTGGCCAGGACCGACTCCGAGAGCGGCAAGCGCGGTGTGCAAGGCGCCGGTTCCGCTGGTCAGCGCCAGGCAGTGGGAGGCGCCCTCAAACGCGGCAAACTCCGATTCGAATGCCTCCACCTCACCCTGCAAGTCGATGCCATAGAAGCGAAACGGCGAGCGGCTGCGCAGAACGCGCACCGCAGCCTCGATCTCTTCCTCGCCCATGTGGTGGATGCCGGGAAACTCCAGCGGCAACGGAGTGGAGCGGACCGGCGTCCCCCCATGAATGGCAAGGCTAGCTCGCTGAGATTCCTTTGGATTCAACTCTGTCTCAATCTTCATTGCTTGGAACTCCTCGCATACGCAGAAATAGGCTTTTCGATAACGCTGATCCGGTCAACCGGCCCTTCCATAGAGGCAAACTCGAGCGAAGACGAACAATATCGCGCTGGCTAGCTTCGACCAAAGGAGAGAACCCCGTAGGGCGCCGCCATGCCCAAACCGCGGACTACAATATCCGGAAGCTTGGGCGCCGATCAGGCACCGCAATGCACATTCAAATATGTCAGAGAATTGTTTTCCAGTCAACTATTAATCGATATAAAAAAGAGATAAACCGTTCTATTGATTCATTCGTGAATCAATATATTCGACAGATACTCATGAAATGGGCAGACAGTGAAAAAAGCTGAAAATCGGAAAAGAGAGCTTTGGAGCGAGAATCAGTCTGAGATGGTCGCGAGATTGGCCGCAACGATCTGGGTGAGACGACATGGGTCGTCGACCCGAATGGCCGACAAGCCAGCCACCGCAGCACTGGTTAGACTTGGCTCTGAATCCTCGAATGCGAGGCCGCGATCCAAACCGAGCCTCATGCGCGCCAGGAGATACGGTTCGGAATCGGGCTTATGGCGAAGATCAGTGCCCAAGTTTTCAAAGCCATGGAGCCTCAAATAACCTGACCGCTCTCGGCTTCTGGTTGACCGGCGCCGGCCGGCTCGGTTGCCGCAACTTGCTCCCCGCTTGTTTGCAGATAGAGGCCGCGGAGCGCTCGATCCGCAATCATTCGCGCGGCGCCAAGCGCCCCAGCCTCGGCGCCGAGGGGAGAGACGCGTAGTTGGACGTCATTCGCGGATTTCTCGAGCGATCGCTGACGAATGATCCGCCGCAGAGGATCATCCAGAAGCTGGGGCGCGGCTCGAAACAACGCACCGCCGAAAATGATGAGGCGGGGGTTCAGGAGATTGACCAGATCCGCCAAGCCGCGCGCGATGTAGGATGACGCCTCCTGAAGAACGCGGAAGGCAAGACTGTCATTCTCGGCGGCCGCCTGCGCAATGACCTCAATACTGATTCGATTTAGGTCGCCAAGGGCCAGATCTCGAATGCGGGAATCCACACCGCGTTCGATGGCCATACGTCCGGCCTGGATTATCGCAGCGCAGGACGCCACGCTTTCCAGACACCCGTTGTTACCGCATGAGCAGAGCGGCCCGTTCTCATCAACGGTGATGTGGCCGAATTCGCCGGCTTTTCCGCCTCCCCCCCGGTACAACTTGCCCTCGAAGAAAACTGCTGCGCCAATGCCCATGCCCACTTCGACGAAGAGAAAGTCGTCCACATCCCGACCCAGGCCAAAGTGCCGCTCCGCAGTGGCCATGGTGCGAACGCTGTCTTCCAGCAGACAGGGCAAATGAAACTCTTTTTCGAAGATCGCCTGAAGAGGCACATTTTTCCACTGTACCAACTGCCCAGGGCGCGGGAACGAGAGCACGAGTCCATTTTGGGTATCGATGACTCCCGAATGAGCAATGCCAATCCCCAGTATCCGTTCGCGACTTACCTTGGAAGCCTCAATTGCCCGGTGGACACACTCAAAAACGCGCTGCAGGACCCGAACACGGCCATCCGGAATGCCGGTTTCCGCCTGCTCCTTGTAAACGATCTGGCCTCTCATGTCGGTCACGACGACATGCGAATAATAGGCACCGATATCGACACCGATAAGAAAGCCCGCATCCGATCGAACCTCCAGAGGGACGGGCTTTCTTCCGACCATAGAGGAGACGGCGTGCGCCTCGATGACAAACTGCCGCGCAATCAAATTACGCACGATGCTGGTGATCAGAGCCGGACTTAATCCGGTCTTCCGCGCGATGTCAAGGCGTGAATAATTGGCACCGGAGTGGATCAGGCGGAGGATGGCAAGTTCGCGCAGCTCGGGTTTCTCCCGGCCATGAACATTGCCCGATTGCGATGATTTTGCCTGCATCAGTGTGCTTTCCCCGGGATAGCTCGATGAACTGCGCCGCGAGCAGATCCCGAAATCTCTCTCTCAATCCCGATGACCGCAGGATCACAGGAACATCCCTCTTCACCTGGACAAGCGTTCAGGGGGGAATGATCAGTTGACTAACTGGCCCGCCTCAACCCCCATATTACATTCTCGCCCTCTCGTTTGAATGCGCGGCATCTTTGGTCCATGGGGTTCGAAGAACCGTCAGAGCAAGAACTATATCAAGAGCATCCTGTGCTTGCGCACCCTCCTTCCACCGTCACCCGGAGAACTGAGTTGTGTCCGGGGCTGGAGTAAACTGA
>Ga0116122_1001688_pt1 | contig 10869 bp, 10 predicted proteins | sample June2015DPH_13_5_FD_89726 | JGI IMG/M metagenome (GOLD analysis project Ga0116122, IMG submission 89726) | Peatland microbial communities from SPRUCE experiment site at the Marcell Experimental Forest, Minnesota, USA - June2015DPH_13_40 | ecosystem: Environmental > Terrestrial > Soil > Wetlands...
AGGCGCTGGGTCCTGGAAATTGTTTATATTACATTGACACGGTGTATGGGTTGCCGATGCACAAACCCAAGCAACGCGAAGAATGAGTTGAAATGCTGAATATGGCCGGTATTAGTATGGAAAAAGAAACTATTCAATATGTTACATGTGCACACTGTGATATCCGGCTGCCTTTGGAGGAGGCTGTTCGTTACGAACACAGGCTGCTCTACGGTGAGCACTACCATTGCCGTGAGTGCGATCCCAAAGGCGTCTGGGATTGTATAAGTCACGACACGGACATGGAGGTTCATTAACGCGATCTTATTTTATGCCTTCCCAATGAGACTATTCAGGAAATCCAGTCTGGCACTGGCTGTAGCCGCCTCGCTGCTCCAGTTCTCCTTCATCCTGTCGGCGTTCGCCCAGACGTTGCCTCAGGACAAATCATCGAGCTGTCACGATAAAATGCAAAAACACCCGGCCGTCACGGCCCAGCCCGACGTTGGACCGGACGTGGCGCGATACTTCAATGATCCGGACAAGGACCCCGAACTGTCGCAAGAGGCGATCGTAAAGATGCTGCGGCAACGGATCAAGTATGTATTCGTTATTTTCAACGAGAACCACTCGTTCGACAACGAGTACGGCACGTTTCCGGGTGTTAACGGCCTCTATTCGGACGGCCTGGGACCCCGTGCCGCCTGGAACACGCCGGGCTTTACGCAGACGTACACGGACGTCAACGGCTTGACCGTTACCGTAGAGCCTTTCCTGATCGGGCCCGCGCAGAACGCCAGCGTAGTCGACAGCGTCGACCACTCTCACATAGGGGTCGCTACCAAGATCCACGTCGATCCCACGACAGGCGCGGCGAAAATGGACCGGTTCGCCAAGGACGAGTACGAGCGCTTCAAATCGATGGGCGGGCCGGGCGGCATCGCCGAAGGTACGCAGTTCGCCAGGCTAGTGATGTCACACATCGACTGCGACACCATCCCGTTCTTCTGGCAGTGGGCCAGCCGCTTCACGATTTTCGACAACATTTTCGCGACCGAGGACACGCCCTCCACCCCGAACGCGGTGGCGATGATCGCCGGCCAATCGGGTGAAACGCAATGGGTCAAGCACGGCCCGATCGGTCAGACCTACACAGTTGGCGCCAACACCGGAACGACGCAGGGACCGCCGCTGGTTAAGGACCCCGAGCCTTTCTACGGCTCCCAGTTCGACACGACGACGGAAGAATACAAGCAGCCCGCCGGTGCTGATGAGAGCTACGGCAACGACAACATCGCCTCGAACCTGACCTTCGCCACCCTGCCGCTAACCTTCCAGGGCAAAAATGTCAGCAGGATCATGGACCAGAACCTGAATCCCGTTTTCGACCTGCCCGACATCCAGAAGGACATCCCGTACATCCGAAAACTCAATATCAAACCTGTCAACTGGCGCTGGTACCAGGAGGGCTACGACCTCGAGTCTACCGACACGAACCCCAAGCCCTCGCATGAATCATACGTGACCCACCATAATGGGCCGCAGTACTTCGGCTATCTGGCCAACACGCCGCCGCTGCGCCAGAACTTCCACGGACTCACCGACTTTTTCGCCGACATGGAGAACAACCGCCTTCCCCAAGGTGGTGTTTTCTATATCCGGGGCGGCTATACGAACCAGATGAAGTTGACGCCGGCGATCACGAACCCCAAGACACCAGCAAAAGAAATCGCCGCTATCAATTCGGCGAAGATGGGCGACGACGACCATCCTGCCTACAGCGACCGGCAGCTCAGCGAAGCTATGGCGGCCCGCGTCATCAACGCAGTCGCGGGAAATGAGGAGATTTGGGAACATTGTGCGATCATCATCACCTACGACGAGTCGGACGGCTTCTACGACCACGTTCCACCGCGCATCCTCTCCTACGGCCCCGACGGACTGCCACTTTCCCGCGGTATCCGCGTTCCGCTGATCCTGATTTCGCCCTACGCGCGGACGCACGCCGTTTCGCACGCTGAAGGCGACCACAACTCGGTGATCGAGACGATTAACGATATATTCGGTCTTCCCGCGCTCGCAAGCCTGCCCGACGAAGCGCAGGCGCTCAAAAAAGGCAACACCGCGAAATTCAACAAGTTTGGGCCGGCGGGGTTTGAGCAGAAGTACCTCGGGCCGCGCGACATCAACTCGCCGATAACCGACAGCCTGCTTTCGGGCTTCGATCCGAAGCGGTTGCTTGGCATCTCGCCGCCGCTTCCGGCTTACTTAGCAAGGATTTCCCCAGACTATGTGAACACGCTTCCGCACTATGGCGGGAACGGCTGCAAGGAGATCGGAATCACGCCTGAGGATATTCGGCAGAATATCGTCAACAATATCCCCGAGGGTTTCAACCCGCTGCCGGCCACCTGGCCGGCTGGAAACTGAAAATGCAAAAGGACGGACAGGGAACGCCAGGTCTGCGCCCCGATCCACTGTTCGCGCCGCCCACAGGTCCGCCATTTCATAGCGTTCGCCCTGGAGGATATATGCGTATCTTGTCAATCTTGCCGGCACTGATTGTTGTCTGCTGCTCGATCTCCTACGCCACGGCGGGCTCCGTCATCGAACGCGTCAGGGCTCACGGCGTCGTCCGTTGCGGCAGCGTCGCGCGACCGGGCCTGGCGTGTGCCGCCGGTCAAAACCATTGGACCGGTCTAAACGTTGACATCTGCCGCGCGGTAGCCGCCGCCGTGCTCGGGTCATCTGAACGCATAGAATACCATGCATACGCCACGCCGAAGGACTTCGACGCAGTTCGAAACCACCAGGACGACATATACTTCCTGACGGGCACCGAGATCCACGAGCAGAAGCTGGCCGGCAAGGTGCTGCCAGGTCCTGCCGTCTTCGTGGAATCCCATGTGGTGATGACGCCGGCCAACTCATCCGTCCACCACATCGGCGACCTAGCCGGGGACAGCATCTGCTTCATGATAGGGAGCCCGGTCGAACGAAGCATCGAGGCTTATTTCGACACACTCCAAAAGGACTGGTTTCGCCGGGCATTCTCCGAGTACGGAGAAATGAACGATGCCTACAACGCGCAGAGCTGCCATGCCATAGCCGGCGAGATCACGACCCTCGCGTCGGTCCGACTGGACCCCGGGGTGAACCGGCTGTCGAGCCGCATCCTCCCCGAGACTCTGGCGGACTTCCCGGTGATGGCCGCGACGGGGACCCAGGATGCGCAGTGGTCATCTATCGTCGCGTGGACAGTACACACGCTGGTGAGCGCGGAGAGACCGGAAACCCGATGGTACGCCGGGGGCCCCGGTGCGATGCCGATCTCCGCCCAGGAGATTGGTTTGGACAAGGATTGGCAGCGCCGCGTTCTTGCGGCCGTCGGCAACTACGGGGAGATCTTCGATCGTAATCTCGGCAATGGCTCAGCGCTCAAGATCGACCGCGGCCTCAATGCAAACCATATCCGTGGGGGACTGCTCCTGAGTCCGTTCCTCGAGTGAGGGCTAGCCAAGCGTCAATGTTTGAAGGATTGCCAGGACTTTATCATATGTCTGTTTTCAGCACTATATCACTTCCCACGCTCGCCATGAGAAAGCCTATTGATTTTGCACGTCTGGAAAACCTTGTCCAGTTTTCTTCACTTAAGCCATGCTCCACTGTCGTCAAGAGCAAGCATCTTTCAAGACTCTTACTTTCCTTAAGCAAGAGAAATTGCCTGTGATTGCTGAATGCAAACAATACCCAGCCGTTAGTCAACAAATAGTTGTAAGATCCTGGGTATTCCTCAACAAGTTGCCTGGAGGCGTCTGCCACCGCCTTGAAGAGGCCGAAGACATCACTGCTTCTTTCGCAGCGGGCCGCGATACCATCCAGAAGATACTCAAAGGTCCTTGCCGAATCACTGACTACATCATCCAGTCGAACCCTTTGACTTCGATAAGACTCTATAGCAGGGGCTTTCCCATTGTGAGCGAAAATCCAGTCTTGACCTTTGAATTGAAGGACAAAAGGGTGGGCGTGACATTCATCGATGGGACCGCTGGTTCGTAAACGTACATGTGCTATGATAAACTTGCTGGAAACCACTCGAGCGAGCCTCTGGAAACCATCATGGAACCTTCCTTCCTGATAGGCCTGGTCGGCTGACTTCTCCACATAGGCTCTATTCTTTTTGAAAAATCCGATACCCCAGCCGTCCATATTCCTGCCGGCTTTGGCTGCAAAAATCGGCAGAGACTTAGGCGCCGAATAATTTGTCGCTGCAGACATGGCGAATAAGTCGCACATAATGGGGTCTTACCTGTCTTCTTATACTTGGTTTAAATCAATCGATCGCCTTTATGGGGCGGTCGCTTTACGGGCACGATTAGATCCTGCCCTGCCGGCCGGCCGGAAAGTGACTTTTAGAGAAAACCTTCTTGCGCCACCACATTGCCCAGATACAATACGTCTGGTCCCGCCACCACCAGAAGCTTACCCAGAGTGTTTTTTTCAGGCTTGACGGCAATCCACTCTTTGTCACTCAGTCCTTCCCCGATGGAAGTGAGGACGAGGCTATTTCCATACTTTTCCGATGCCTTGAGGAGCATCAAAGTCCGAAAATTGGAAAAGGCAAAAAGAACCGACTCATTGGCCAGAAAAAACGAATAACGCCCGGGATAGTCTGAAAGCATGCTCCTAATGCTTTTTACAAGCGATCTGGCGAGGCTTTCGTAAGGAGTGTACTGCAAATAACCCGTCAGTTGGTCCCTCAAGTATTCAAATACTCTGGCGGGATAAACATCAACGTCTATCCTGGGTTCGTTAGTTGTTTGATAATCTTGAATCCCTTCTATCAATCCGACATGCACAAAAAGCCATACATGGTTGAGGAACGATAAAGAAAATGGATGATTCTGAGCAGTATGACTGCCGCCGCTCAGCGGACAGCTAATGTGCGAGACAATGATCCTGCTGTCTACAACCCTTGCCAGCCTCTGGAAGCTCTCGTGGACCTGCTCGCTGTCATAGACCCGCTCTGCTGATTTCTCCACCAGGGCCTCGTTGTCGCGATAAAATCCGATGCCCCAACCGTTAATGTTTAGCCTGCCCTTTTCCGCAAATATCGGCAAGTACTGTTGAGCCGTATAATTAACTCCCGCCGAGAGCGCAAAAATATCGCACATCTTCTCTCATTCCCCGTATAAAGTGAGCCCTTGCGATTCGGCTCAAACTGAATTGCAACTGGAACATCAAAGTCACTACAACTTCACACCAACGGCTCCTCACTAGTTTTCGATATAATAGACTTGTGTGCAACCCAACCGTTAATGCGATGCATGTGGCCAAATGCCAGATACATCTTATATATCGCTTTAATCCATTTATTGCCATTTGAATGATAATCGAGTATTGGTACATGTCCATCGCTCAGTTCAACCAAAAACTGTGTAAAGATAATCCACTGCATGGCTTCATCTATTTGATGGAGAACAGCAGAGTGATATCTAAACTCAATAGTAGATCGATACCAATACGAATGCAGATTGAGCCCATGGTAACGTGTTAAGTCGTATCTCTCAGATACCTTGCGATCCGGATCATACCCATTTATCTGGGAATACCATAGCTCTTTGAGCTTACAACCGTTCTTCTTGCATGTATCCTCACAATCGCCCAATTTACGGAATAAATCGACATCAAGATCCATAGGGCGGCAAGTACTTTTATCGATCCGCCCCCCAGCGATCAGAAGATAAATATAGTCCTCCATCGAACAGACAATTCTTATAAGCTCTTTCAGGTGTTTACACTCATAATGTTTAGCATCCACGCCGTGATGAACGTGAAATCCACATGATTCGTCTATTTGAGATCCACGGATTTCGCCGAGCAACTGGAAAAACCGATACGATTCCATTAATCCATCATATCCGCGCAGTATCGGACTTATAAGTTCAACGCCGCCTCGATGAACTATGGAACCATCTTCTTCAAGATGCCAGGAATTCCTGTCCGCGCCAAGATTGAGTCTGTAGTCGTTTAGTAATTGAAGGAAACTCCTGCCATCTCGGGCTTTCGAATGGATGTTGTAAGGTTTGATTATGCCGTTGTCCGGCGGCAAGATGTAGTAGTCCAGACCATAGAACTCGATTTCCACTCCGAAAGGCCTATCCGTTAAATAGCACAACATCGGGTACTTCTTCTTGAGTTTTGCGACCAACTCTTGAGGCCCTTGCATATATGGCCCTTCCTCACCTTATGATAATATCTCAATTAGCTCTATATCGAACTTGAGTGTTTTCCCGGCAAGCGGGTCATTTGCATCAAGAATCACACTGTCTTCAGTAATGGCCGTTATAGTCGCAATCGTCTCTTTCCCCTGGTTTGTGCGAATTTGCAGCCTCTTGCCTATCTCAAGATTCAGGCCGGCCGGAGCCTGGGATTTATTCATCATGAACACAAATTCTTTTCTGTGCTGGCCATAAGCCTCTTCCGGAGGAATTGAAATACTCGTGGTGTCTCCTACACTCATACCGATGACCGCTTGTTCAAATCCCGGAAGCACGCTTCCCTTGCCAACAGCAAATTCAAACGGCTCTTTCTCCTGGTATGTGGAGCTGAACACCGTACCATCCTCCAGAGTTCCGTGATAATGAACCCTTATTATATCTCCCAGCTTCACCTGAGCCATGGGTTTCACCCTTTCGTGAGCGTCATAAAGTTGAAAGGGTCAATCGAGTTCCCGCCCACTCAACTTAATTCATGGTCACCTTAACATATTCGATTCGACCTTCACAGAGCGCGTCTTCAATTTTGCGTCAATGCAGTAACACGGACTGGAGAAGTAGTCCAGTTCCTAGTTTCGGGCGGCATAGCCACGTACGCCTAAACGCGGGCATCCCCCCCCGCCCCCCTATTAGGAAAGGGGTCGAGTATTAAACGCACACTCGGGGCTTGATTCCAAAGACTTTGCACTCTATTGCACTGCTATGATAGACGTATTTCATACACTCTCATTGATTCCCGCCCATCAAACCGGGAAGCAAATATGCTTCCCCAAGTTCTTTGATCTTAGCACCCGTTAATATTTTCCCGTTCCAGGTCCAGCGGCCGTGCGGTCATACCGCGGGTTGTTTCCGCAGTCCATACGCAGGCCCCGGCACGCCGTGACGTTATTGCCGTAGTTTTGTCGAACAAGCATATCCGCTGATGTGCGATCATGAGTTTTGCAAAAAACGCGGGATTTGTCATGTCCACACAATATTCATTATCACTGCCAACGGGCACAAATCTTGTATAACCGATAGAGAGCCCCTTTGAGCTTCATCCATTCAGGGGTGTGGCTTTTTAAGAGTGACTGGACCTGCAAACAGTGCCGACCACATCTACGCGCAGCGGAATTGGTGGTTTTTTGAAGAGGTTGGTAGGCAGAACCGGGCGGCTCATTGGCGGCTTGGTCATCAGGAAAAATTGGGGATTCCAGTTCCATAAATCTTGGCAGATCCATTCTTCAGTCCTCGAACGCGAGTTCAACAAAGCGATTTTTCGATTCCAGCGCTCTCCGGCACCTGATCCTGCTTCTTTCGCATCCCGGCTGCCTCCTCGTATCCATGCGCCATGTTGCCACCGCCTCAGTGGGACTTAGAAAGTGTAGTCAACCGAAAAGATGAAATTCATTTACTCGGAGACTCTCTTATAATGATAACTCAAGATGTTCGATTTTCCGTTCTGGTTCTCAACGACGAACTTCGCTGCCACATTCTGAACCTGCTGAGGAAGAACGAACATTTTAGCGTCGGAATTGTATCCCTGGACGACCTGATAAATCCCTCGAAAAGAGAAGCAAACACTATAGTCCTGATCGACTGCGAGGGTGTGCTCGCATACGGCGTAACGGTCATATCGAAGCTCAAAACATCCTGCCACGAATGCAAGCTTATTCTTCTTTGCAGCCAGGCTCACCGCAGCATGATCAAGCGTGTTATGGAACTTGGCGCCTATGGCTGTATCATTGAACCATACCAGGAATGGGAATTTTTGACCATGGTCAGGCTGATTCTGAGCGGTCAGAACATTGATAAGAAGATAAAGGCAAAACCAGGCAGGGGGCAAGGGAGAAAAACTCAGGAGAAGTGATTTACCGCCGTCACTTCCTGCGCAAAACCTCATATCAACACACCCGCGTCTGCAAGAGGACGCCTTTTCCTTTTCGATCCCCGCACAAAAGATTTACAATCTGACACGGCTTTTCCGGGAGCGCAACCAGTCACCCGTCAAGCACAGTGACTCCGGGAGTTTGATAGATTCTGAACGCTCCCGGAGTCACAGGCCTGCGTCTCCTCCCTGCTCAGAGGGCAGCAGGAGGGGGACCCGTTTTGACCGAATAAGAAACTGACTGCACTATTGAGAACCAGCCGGGCGAACAAAGAGACGGGGCGATTGAAATTCTTATCAGATGGCCGCATGAGGATCAGAAGAAAAAAGAGTCAAACCTCGAAAACTTACCTGAGTAAGCGGCGCAAAAGTTTGCCGGTTGGCGTCCTCGGCAGCTTATCCATGTATTGAACAATGCGAGGGAGCTTGTAAACGGCAATGTGGTCCCTGAGAAAGGTGTTGATTTGTTCGGTCAACTGATCGGAGCCGGTAAATCCTGGTTTTAGCTCGACGACCGCCTTGACTATTTGCCCTTTCTCGGGGTCGGGGATACCGACTATGCCTACATCCGCTATAGCCGGATGCTTCGCCATAGCTTCTTCAATCTCGGATGGAGCGATCCGGTAACCGGAACTCTTGATCATGTCATCTTCGCGAGCGACGAAAAAGATGTTGCGATCCTCGGCCATAAAAACCGCGTCGCCCATTTTGTTCCAGCCATCAACCACGCCAGATTTCTGCGACTTGAGCAGCTTGTCGTTATTTTCGTGAGGCTTCCAGTAAAGAGTCCCTGAAGGGCCCTGGAGTATCATGCTGCCTACCTCACCCGCTTTGCAGTCTTCGCCTGAGGCATTTACCACTCGAACCTCAACGCCGGGAAGGGACTTTCCGATTGAGTCCGGGACTGGCTTAGCATTCATGGTGTTGGAAGTGACCAGATGGAGCATTTCCGTTCCTCCGAGTCCCTCCCAGATGGGCTTGCCGGTAAGTTTGGTCCAACCCGCAAGTGTTTCGGCGCCAAGCGCGTCGCCACCCGAGGTATAGAGCCGCACCGAACTGACATCAAAGTTCTTGAATGCCGGGAATTTAAGAAGCGCGCGGTATGCGGTCGGAAGCCCGGTGAGCACTGTTATCTTGTGCTTGCCGATCAGATCCATCATGTCGGGTGGGGCAAACTTCGGAACCAGAGAGATGCCCGCTCCGCCTTCGAACGGAATGAGAGTGAAAGTCCCGAAACCTGCCGCAAAAGATACGGGCGCAGCCCCCCCCAGCACGTCGCCGGGCTTGAGATGATACACGTGTCGATTGACTATAGAGGTCTCAATAACGGTGGGGCGGACAAAATGAACGCAGCCCTTCGGCATTCCCGTGGTTCCCGAAGTGTAGAGTATTACGCCGATATCGTAGGCATCCAGCATGGTGGCTTCCAGATTCGGCGACCCGTTGGCAACCATTTCTTCAAAAACCAGGTTGCCCGCAGCCTTGACCTCCGCCGGAGCACCCCCGATTACGATAACTTTAGTACCGTACTGAAAGTTTGGCTTTGCCGCCTCGACTTGCTCCATTAGAGGAGCATTCACGACGAAGTACTTCATTTCGGCATTGTTAACCACAAAAGCGATCTCTTCCCGGGACCACAAAGGCGATGTCGGGACAGGGATGGCCCCGATCTTCTCAATGGCGAAGATGGTCACCAGCGACGGAGGGGCGTTTACCAGCCGAATGCCTACCCGGTCCTGAGGCTCCACTCCAGCGTCTTTGAGAGCGTTGCCGAACTGGTTGACCATTTTCTGGAGCTGCGCGTACGTAATTTCTTTGTCCATGAATTTGACCGCAACATTGCCTCCCCCTCCCTCCCTGACATGCCGATCAAGCAGAAAGTCGGCCAGATTCAGTTTGTCCGGGGTGTTCGCAAATTCCGCGGGAGTGAGGTATTTCGGCCAGGTTTCTTTTCCTGGCAGATAGTTTTGTGGTATTTTACTCATACTTACTCCTTCCTTCGATCAGTGAATCACATAACAACCCATTACCAGTTGTGCTGCAAACAAACCGCGCAAAGAGGGGCAATAACCGTGCCAAATCCGCCACCCGCAGGGTCCTCGCCACAGACCCAAAACCGCGAAGCATCGCCGGCCTGGCACGATTCGTGTTAAGCACCTGCAGAACCCTTGGATTGTTTCCAACAAGCTAATGTCCATCCGGAAACTCCGGGGCAAATTCCACGCCCCGCGAGGTTTCTGTTCGAAAAGGAGGCATTTTCCGTACTGGCAAGGAAATCGAGGGGTTGCGCGGAGGCGTACTTGGGTACCGCCTCGCGGAGCGTCGAGATCGGCGATCGAGCCCGCCGAAACCTCTGCGGCCACCGCCCCAGGACGGAAAAGGACCCTTTCCGGATGGAAACAAGCTAGCTCAACGGAGCCGCTGATGCAAGGACATTCCCCACAGACGGGAACCGACCTCACGATAACGGTGCGCTTCGGGGATACCGATCCCTATGGGGTCGTTTACTTCGCATCCTATTTTCGATACTGCCATCAAGGCATTGAGGAGTTCTTGAGCCGCTGCGGACTGCCTCCTCATGAGGTCTTGAAAAACCAGACTGAAGGGTTTGGCCTGCCGATTGTTTCAGCGGCCTGCGATTTTCTTAAACCGGTCAGGTATGGTGAGAAATTGCGCCTGAACGTGTCGCTTTCCAGGATCGGGGAAAAATCGCTTGGCTTCGATTTCAGGTTTTACCGCCTGGGA